>Ga0256409_1000294_pt1 | contig 42041 bp, 51 predicted proteins | sample PhySR1_FD_185981 | JGI IMG/M metagenome (GOLD analysis project Ga0256409, IMG submission 185981) | Leaf surface microbial communities from sunflower plants in UC Gill Tract Community Farm, Albany, California, United States - DLSL S.R1 | ecosystem: Host-associated > Plants > Phyllosphere >...
CAAAAAACAGGCTGAACACTTTAAGTGAGAGCATGACAACATTCCTGGTGACGTAAGAATCGCGAAACGCCTGTTCAGCAGGCGGTTTCAGTAAGCGGCGGCTTTGGGATACGGACGATCGATGAAGCGGCGGATAAAAGCGGGACACAACTGACGTCAGTTGCGGGCTTTTACTGCATGGAGGATAGCGTAATTTCCGGCAAAGTGAATAATAAAACGCCAGCGGCGAGGCGGGATGCGCTGAAAAGTTAAAACGGCGAGTCTGCGCACGGTCAGAGCAATAAAAAAAGCCCGCTGAGGCGCGGGCTGCAGACTTATCAGGGATTAACTGGCTGAGGCCAGGTTATTCCCACTCAATTATGTTTTGCTGTGTATATCCATTGAATTTAAAGGCTATTTAAATGGACTGCATGCACCATACCGTCTGCCATACCGTCACCAGATAAAGGTGACTATTTTTCAGGCTATTTACGGGAAGGTTTAAGAGATGAATTGCGGATCGCATCGTATGACCTTTCGCAGGTTAAGGCAACACGTCCGCGCCGGTCAGCCTCTGCCGCCAGCTCTCCCGCTGTTGAGTCAATTTCTCGGTACAACTGGGCGAGCAGATCGCCCGGGGTTCTCCCAGCCTTCCCGCTGCTGGTAGTTCCGGTATCGCTGCCACGTCGCTGCTGTAGTTGGGCGATGGCGTTCTGTATTCCTGACTGCAGCCTGTCAGCAGCACGCTCAGCAGCAATGCGCTGAGCATCAGCCTTACGATTCTCTTCATCAGCTTCTCTCTGAATAGTGTCAATTTCCGCCTGGCGGGTCAGCTCAATGCGGCGCTGCTCCTGGGTGAATGCCAGTGTTGCAGCAGCATCTGCTTTATCGCGCCGATCCCACTTCTCCTGCCATGAACGATCGGCTACTCCATATCCAACCCGGAGCAGTATCAGTGAACCAACTACCACCAGCAGCAGTGCCACCAGTGGGCGCCAGTAAGCCTTAAGAAAAGCAGCCGAGGCTATCATGCTGCCGCCAGCCGGTCGTATGCTGATGCCATTTTTACGTCGTAGCGATTTATGGCATAAGCCGGACCGTTGTAGCGCCTGGCGAATTTCGCCCAGTTCTTATCACGAAGTGCCGCTACCAGGACTTGATCTGCCATGATGAATCGAATAAACGCATCCAGTTGTGCAGAATCTCCCTTGTACATGGCATTCACAAAATCCTGCAGAGATGGATATCCGAGGGTTTTCCAGTGATATCCCATAATCTGAAATGCCCCCCAGCTGCATGACTCCAGAGCACAGTTACGGTTTATCGCCGCGGCAAGAGAAAGTCGATCATGCTCGTTTTTTCCTGTGCTATATCCACCAGGCTTTGGGTTGACCACACCCGGCCACTTCAGAACAGCAATATCCGCCTGCGCCTGACCGGCGGCAGCTTTATAACGCTGGTACATCACATGACGTTCAAAAAGAATCTTTGGCCGTCCATCAGGAAGCATGCCATCACCATTGCTTTCAACTGTCGCTACGGCTTGAACTGCATACACTGAACAACCGATTATATCGGCTGCGCGCTGATAATCAGCGGCTGACACCTTTCCCATGTTTCCCCCGGTGAGCGATGGTGAAGAGCTGCATGACGTTGCCGCGTGTTTTCAGCACTGCGCCACACAGCAGAATTTTGATGAGGAGATCGGCGTAGTCAGTGCTGACGTGATAGCCGTAGGCAATTCGGATAGGAACGGAAGCGCAGATTACGATAATGGCGTAGGCCAGCCAGCCCCCAGCCGGTTTGTGCGTTGCAGACTCACGGCGAAACGTCACCAGGCGGACAACGATAACCCCGCATAGCAGAGCATTTATCGCTTGAAGCAGGTCATAACTTGTCATCATCGGAGCTTCTCCTGAGAGCTGACTGAGGATCACCCGATCGCTTATACAGACGCATCAAGAGCTTTACGGCCACAACCGACATAATCAGGGCGGAGGCAGCATAGGCAGACTGAACCTCTACTGAACCGGGTGCCACGTCTGCCCATTTCGAAATGATGGCAATAATCAAAGCCGCGGCAGGACGGGAAACAATCACTCCCGCAATAAAACTGATCAAAGCCAGTATGAGGCGCTTCTTGATCGGGTATTCCTGAGCAGCGGTTACGAAAATCACTGAACCCGAGAACGCGCCAAGCACCACTTCAGGCGGGACACCATAGAAAAAAGCCAGCCAGGCCGATCCACTCAGGCCGCTGATTACAGCGGATGTCCCAGTTACGGATAGTGGATCAGTCATGGAAACCACCTGCATAGCGCATAGCACACCTCCATCGTAGTTAATGTCGGTACTATACACAAATATGCATATGCGGGTTATTGGTAATTTTAGGTGCAATCTTAGGTTTGTTACCTAATTGGTAAGTGGTAATATATGAAAAATCCCTAATGATTATGAAAAATGTTAAATTTATTCTCTCGCTATTTCTCTGTGGGCATCATCAACACAGCTATACACTGGCTGGTTTTTGTATCCCTCTATAACATTTTTCAAACCAATCAGACCCAGGCAAACTTTGGCGCGTTCTGCATTGCGGTCACGTTCTCGTTTTTTGCAAATGCTAAATGGACCTTCGACTCTGAAGCTACGACTATCAAATACATGATGTATGTATTTTTTATGGGCGGGATGGCATCGGCAGTTGGATGGATTGGCGATGCCATGGATCTTAATCCTGCTGTGACTATCATCATGTTCTCAGCTATCAGCTTGATCTGCGGCTTCGCATACTCAAAATTTGTTATCTTTAAGGACAGAAAGTGAAGATTTCTTTAGTTGTTCCTGTATTTAACGAAGAAGATGCAATCAGGTATTTTTACAGTGCCGTCAGGCATAAAGATTTTTTGAAGCCATATGAAATCGAAATTGTCTTCGTAGACGACGGCAGCTCAGATTTCACGGCACAGCTGATGAAGGATATGCAGGAAGGCGATCCATTAGTTCGGAATGTTTTCTTTACCAGAAACTTCGGTAAAGAGGCTGCGTTGTTCGCTGGCATTGAATCTGCCACCGGTGATGCGATTATCCCTATTGATGTCGATTTACAGGATCCGCTTGAAGTGATTCCTCAGATGATTGAGCGCTGGCAGTCTGGTGCTGATATGGTTCTGGCTAAGCGTACAGACAGAAGCTGTGATGGGCATATAAAGCGCAAAACTGCTGCGTGGTTTTACCATCTGCACAACAAAATTAGCTCTCCCAAAATTGAAGAAAACGTTGGTGATTTTCGACTTATGTCACGAGAAATTGTCGAGCACATTAAGATGCTTCCTGAGAGAAACCTTTTTATGAAAGGAATTCTGTCATGGGTCGGTGGAAGGGTCGAAGTTGTTGAGTACACCCGCGCTAAAAGATCTGCTGGCGTGTCTAAATTCAATGGCTGGAAACTCTGGAATCTGGCACTGGAAGGGATCACATCGTTCTCAACTTTTCCTCTTCGTATGTGGACGTATATAGGCATCTTCGTCGCTGGACTTTCTTTTCTGTATGGCGCATTTACGCTGGTAGACACTCTGATATTTGGTAATCCCGTTAACGGTTACCCATCAATTATGGTTTCCATCCTGTTCTTGGGTGGCGTTCAGCTTATAGGGATAGGCGTGCTGGGTGAATACATCGGAAGAATATACATCGAGTCTAAAGGTCGCCCAAGATATATTGTTAAGAAAGGCATTAAGAATGATGATCAATAAAAAAACAGCGTCTTATCTATTCGTATCTGCGGCAATATTTGCGCTAATGTGTTCTTTTTATTTCAGGATTGCACAGAGAATAGACATAAACTCTGATATGGCTTCCGGGTTAGTTGAAGCATTGGACATGGCCAAAGGAAATATATTCCTTTCCGGCTGGAGTCTTTCCACAGTATCCTTCTATTTTACTGAAGTTATCTGGTACGCAATTGCAATAGGCGTAGCAGGCCACTCTTATAAAATAGCGTACTTCATGCCTGCAATTATTCTCACATTGCTGTGCCTGATGATGATTGTTTCTTCCGAGAACAAAAAGACAGCAGCTTTTTTTACTCTTTTCTTTCTTGGTGCTCCTACTTTCTTCATGGCAAGGAATGTTTTAACGCCTTTCATTCATGTAGGATCGTATGTTTTCTGTCTGGCTGGCTACTGCCTGGCGCTCAGGTATTTAAAAAGTGGTTCAAAAACTGCTTTAGCTGGAATGTTTTTCATCCTTTCTCTGACTTATTTTAGTGACACTATATCTCTTTATATCTCGCTTATACCGGCCTTTGCAGTTGTGGTTGTGTCTTTTCTTCGGTCAGAATTAGACAGGAAATGGACATTAATTCTTGCAGTCAGCCTGCTGGCTGTAGCTGCTTCTATGCTCATAAATGCTGTCTTTGTACGCTATGGATTTGTGGTGCCTGGAGTTCAGCCTACCAGGTTTGCAACGCTTGAGGGAATCGGAAAGAACATTACTGATTTATTCTTTGGCGTCATGAAATTGTTTGATGCTGATTTTTATGGGAGAGACCCACGCAAAAAAGAAACTGTGATGAGGTGTCTGTCTTTCTTTATTATTGTTGCATTTATATTTCTGGTTATTTTGAGAGCAATGAGGATTAAGGACAATAAGGACATATTTCTCCTAACAGCGCTAGCCATTATGCCTGTGGCGTATATTTTCAGTGACGTTTCCGTTGGTGTTTCATCAATCAGATATATTATTCCTTTTTTCGTTTACGGCACCGTACTCATTAGTAACTCTGTAACGCCTGTTTTGAATAATGGCCGAACACTTTTCCTGCTTGCCGTTCTGGCACTTACCCCATCCATTCATCACATAAAAGAAAGCATTCAACTGCCAAAGGCCATGAATGGACTAAAGGGTTTGTCTCAGGCTATGTATGACAAAGGTCTTTCTCATGGATATGCAGAGTTCTGGTTTGCATCCGCAACATCTGTATATGGACAGGTGCAGGTTGCACCGATAAATTATGATGGTGAGAAGGTAATTCGTCGTGATTGGCTTAGCAAAGCATCCTGGTACAAGGACGATAACCACTTTGTTATCATTCATGATGATAAGCTTAAAGATTCTGCTATTAAGTTCTATGGCCAGCCTGATGATATCCTGCGACATAACGGTTATACGGTTTTCATCTGGAACAAAAAGCTCTCGACTGCAAACCCATAATGACCAGGGGGCGGCATCGCCGCCCCGTTCTTCATCAAATCACCATCCAGAATCTTCAGCTTCATTGAACAGTGCCGTTATTCTGACTTTGCCTGATGCTGGGCCGCCAACCACAAAAACAGATCCACCATCGACTTTCAGCGTTACCGTTGATGCGCCAACGGCTTCTCCACTGCTACCTTTTGAAACCACTGTCAGAAGAGCCACGCGCTTTTGAGCATTGAAAACGTTATGCGCAAAAGATGCGTTTCCTGACGCATCGGTTGAGATGGTTGCGGTAACTTTTGTAAACCCACCAAGCTGATGGCCAGTCGTCAGAACCTGGCCATTCGGCCAGTAGCCATCTGAGGTTTTTGTCACCGGAGTTGAACCTGATCCAAGGAAACAGTTCATTACGTTCACCTGTGCGATACTCGCATAAGGTGCGCTGGCAACGTCTACGAACGAGTTGGCCCCGATATAAGAACAGTTAGTTAGCGTGACATCTCCTTTTGAAACGGCACCGAAGCGTATCGGGGCGTTAGATCCGTTAGTGCTCCACTCACAGTTATCAAAGCTGGTGCCCGTTGTCTGGCCCGATGCATTGAAATAAACCACACCAACCGCAGATGTGCTGGACAGTCCGCAGTTTGAGAACTTAACGCCGGTATGCCAGAACATCAGAACTGCTGGTACGGCGTTGCCTGTAATGATGCAGTTATCAAACCAGATTGATTTCCACCGGGCGCTAGATGAACCGTTAATGTAAACTGCAGCGATTGCCGTCGCCGAAATATCACCGTCGTTTTCCCAAACGCAGTTGTTCATCTGGCAGCCACCAAATCCGCCAGCTGGGGTTCCAAAGTACAGGGTTGCCTGAGTGACTTTATTCACTGAGGCCTGCACGTTACTCATAACCGCTGATCCCAGACCGTTCAGGCAAACGATATAGGCACCTGTGGCGGCCAGGAATCGGGAATGAGTCATAATAAAATCTACGCCAGCATACGTTGACGATGATGTTTCCAGCGCCGAATAAAGGCTTCCGTAGAAATCGCTGTTATCGATCGAAATATAGAACGAGGTTCCTTTCAGCAGCACCTGACGATAACCACTTTCATAGAACATGTTGTCCAGACGAACAGCATTTGTGTCAGTCACAGAAACAAGAACGTTAGATGACTGAACTGTGGTCGGGCCCTTAATTTTGAAATTTGATAAAGATGACGTTGCGGTGATATCAAAAACCAGATCGTTATAATCGGATGGGGTTGAGATACGCGCACCGAAACTCCAAGCCCGCCACCCGTTTAACTGCACGCCTGCATTGGATATCTTAATGGGGGCATTGATCACATAATGTGATAAAAGTTTAACTCCCGCGCCTGTCAGGCCTGAATAATTCACAGCAGCCTGTAAAGCAGCCCAGTCAATGGACTGCGTCAGACTTGTAACATGTGGATAAACCGCCTGGGCGCTAACGAGCGTAAGAAATTTTTCTGACAGTCGATGAAGCTGTCCATCGCCGATTGCGCCGAAATCCTCAGCAGTCAGAACGTCGGCATTTTTCTGATGCTGCGTGCGTTCGACTGATCCGATTGCATCCAGCTTTACAGCAATCAGTGAGTCACCCTGCCCTGTGTCGTGGCTTGAGAGATTGTCCTTTGAAATGATGCCAGCAACATTGATCACTACTGAGTCATCATTGGGAGATAGCTGGTTTACGCGTAGTTTGCTCATGGATTTTCCTTACGATTAACGTACGCGACGGGCGCGAATATAACCCGAGCCAGTGCCTGTACCTGAAGGGAATGTGATTTGTCCAACCAGATAAACTGTCGTGTTTGTGCTGACATTAAATCTGACGCTGGGTACGGATGTTTGCACTGATGCCGTGCCGCCTTGGGTTTCTAATCTGGCAACATTTGGAAATGCTGGTAGCGTGCCTGAAGTTGTGTTCAGCCCACCAAAGCTAAGCGTTATATTTACAGCGCTAGAACCCAGTAATACCGTTCCTGACAACTCCCAGTCACCAGGGGTAAGCACCACTGACGTCAGATTTGCTGGTGTGCCTGATGTCAACGCTACACCGGTGGTGGTGTTGCTAATGATTTCACCTATGTCACCGGCCGCTGCATTGCTTCCATCAGTGATTCCCTTCTTACTCGCGACGATCTGTTTGCCGCCAGCTGTTGAACCATCCCCCGCAAGCAACTTCATGGTTGTCTTATCCAGGACAAGCTCACCATCCGCCGGGGTAATGCCTGCGACCTGCGCAGTAGTACCTCGCTTAATCTGAAGGATCGTCATGACAACGTCCCCATATCCAAATTTCCTATTGTCAGAGTAATGCTGATGTCAGCAGATCCATCTACTGAGGTAGCTTCTCCCGTTGCTGCTCCGGTAAATGTCAGTTTCCTGGCTGTCGTCCATTTTGGTGCTGATGCGACAGACAACGGCTTACCACCAACAGCAGAACCATCGCCAAATACGAGTCGCCAGTTAGTGGTGTCTAATACGATTTCTCGCGTGGCTGGGGTGTATGCTGCGACCTGCGCGGCGGACCCACCCTTTAATTGCAGGATTGCCATTGGTGTTTCCTTTTAAAGTGTGCCGTAGTCGACATCAGACACGGAGCTACCTGACAGATTGCCGTCGGCAATCGTCCAGTACGAATGATCGGGGATGGTGACCTGCTGCCCGGGTGACAAAGTAATTTCTGGACCAAATGACCAGGCATTCATTTTGTCAGGAATAGTGATGCTGTTATCCACAGATTGCTTATGCCAGGAAATTACAGAAAATGCGGAAGCCTCCAGCGGAACATTTCCTGTCAACTGGCTTTGCAGATTAGCGTCACCAGCAGCCCTTGCCAGACTCTCCTGAAGATCGGCCTCAATTCGCTGCCGAGCTTCTTCCCTGATCAGGGCATCTGTATGAGAGTTTGAAGCAGCCTGAAGTGAATCTGCATAAGCCTTATTAACAGCATCGCCGTCCAGAACAGGTGCAGATAACCGGGAAATTCTCTGACCCAGCGCGTCGTAAAAATCTGCCAGGGAATTAGGCTTTGAGAGAGCGAGGTAATTGAAAGAGTGATTAACCTGCTGGATGAGCATCGTCAGATAATCAAAAGCATCCTCATGCGTTTCTGCGAAGAAGCGGCCCTGATTCCTTAAATCGGTTTCCTGAACAGCGGGAAGGACGCGATCGAGGGCAATATTAAACCCTTCTGCGAGTGGTTTCGGCAAAACTACATTGCCGCCGGTAACCAGCCCTACTCCGGTGATACTGTAATCAGTTCCTTCTGTGAGGCGTTGAATCACTCCGTTAGCATCTGACACAGTAACTTCCATGTGGCTGCTTTTCAGGATGCGAAATCGGTAAGGGAAAACAGTTGTAACCCCGTTCCCGGAATACTGCTCGTGGTTCACTACTGTAGAAACCGTCATAACCGATACCTCTTGACTTAGTACCTGAGAAGTTTACAGCATCAATGCATATGTGAATATATGGTAATAGTGCAAAAATGCTTCTATCTTGTTTTTTATCCTGCTCAGGGCCGGCAAAAACTTGCGGAATCCACTGGATATATATACAGTTTAATCAGGAGGGCGAACGCTATGAAAAATGGCAGTGAATATCATTATCCCAGCAGCGATGTTTATACGGAAAAACTGTACAGCGATGAAGGCATTACGGGTCTTTCTCAGGACTCTAAGATCATTCGCTTACTTGAGGAACTTGAGAAGAAGGGAAACAGCGTGGGCGGTGCAAGAGATGAGGTTAATGCCTTGTTTAACTATGTTACGTCAACGAAAAAGGTTAAGGCTGACATGATCACGCACCTCGAGTACATGAAAGCCTGCATCGAAAAAACGTGATAAGTATTACCTGCTAACTGGTTCGCCCGCATTTATTACTTTTAAGGTAACAAAAAGCCCGCATTGCGGGCTTACTGATATCTGGCACACAGAAGAACAGATCCGAAAACCACAACAAAACAGATAGCTGCTGCCCCCTTTTCATTGATTATCTTCCTGTTAAGCAGCCATATGATCACGGACCAGCAGGCTATTGACACGGTTACAACAGCCAAAAACCAGCCGAAAATCACGGACAGTTTCATAATAATTTCCACTATTCCCCCACGGCTTTTTCCCAATCTGGAGCGCGGCGCGGCTCAGTATCGCCAGGGTTCCACCAGCTCGTAACATCAAACTGATTCTGCGCCCTGTCCCGTACCCGGTCGTTATACCCGGGATTAGCCATATCCTGAAGTTGCTGCAGGATCAGGTGATTCGTCACGGCCTTGGTATACCACAGGTTAGCAAACGGCGTAATCATCCTGGCGGTTTTGATAGCGTCTGCGCCAAATGAGGTTTCTTCTCCCTGCATCGCTTTCTGGGGATTGGTGATCAGCAGTTTCATCAGGGATTCAGCCAGGCCTAAGCTCGGACCGCCCAGAGTCGCGGCAATACTGGAACCGTACTGGGTGTGATCCTGAAACAGGAAATCACCGTAGATGCCGAAACCGCCCCCTTTCAGCGTCGCGCCTATCCATGCGCCAGGCTTCGTCATATCGATGGGGTCATTACCTGACAGCAGCGCATTAAGCTGATTGGCAAACATGCCTGTCAGCGTGGTACCGCCGATGTAAGCTGCAAGGAATTTCAGCGCCGGTACGCGGTCGAGATTTTGCGCACGGGTCACCATCTGCCGGAAGCCGGCGAACGGTGTGGTTTTGAAAAGCATGAAGCTCTTATACAGCTCACCACCCTGATCCCGGGCGTAAGTATCAATACCGGTGGCTGTAGTGATTGCCTGGGTCATTTCACCATGCGTCACTCCCAGTAGCTTCTGTGCTGCCTCGGCACGCGCGTTACGCACCATGCGGCTAACTGTCTGCTCAACCTCTGCCTCATAGGCCTGGCGAAGATTGGTAGCGCGGCTGTCAGTCATGGTACCCAGATTAGCCAGCGCCTCGTCAGCACCGGCACGCACGCGCTCAATCTGCCCGGCCAGTATCTCCCTGACTTTTTCATCAGGCACGGCGTAGATGGCATCAGGAGTCATTCCCATATGACCGCCAGCGGTGAGCGGCTTCAGATCTGCTGCGTTCATGATTGCCCAGTCTTCAGCACTCCATCCCTTGGAGGAAAGCAGCGCTTTATCAGAACCTTTCAGCGCGTCCAGGGTGGAATAGCGGCGTGTCAGTTCACCGATATTTTTATACATCAGCAGGCCGAATGCGGCTTTATTCGCGCGGTCCATCGCAATCAGCCCGGACCACTTCAGCGTTTTCTCAGCAAACCAACCGGTGATGCCGCGGGTCAGGTCAAAGCCGCCCATCTTGGCGATCACTGCTGAGTGGGCATCAACCAGCAAACCCAGCTCGGCATTAGCTCGCTTGGCATCTCCGCTGAAAAGGTTTCGGATTGTGGTGGCAGAGAGGCGCATACCGTTACGGTCAAAGCCCAGCGCCTGTGCTGCTGCGCGCATGACTGCCTGATCCGATGTTGCTGTGATGACGCTGGATCCGAGCATTGCAGATGTCATCAGGTTACGCAGGCCGCCCACCGCCGATGAGAATACACTGGTGCTGTTCACGCCGTTAAGCCCGGCCATAGAATCAAACATTCGCTGCACCAGCTCACGCTCTTTATTCATCTCCGCGATGGGGTGGCCGGCACCATCAACTTTCACCGCGTTCTGATAGATGCGATCGGCGATCAGTTTGAAGTTGGTGGCAGCGTCCGGGCCAAATGCCTTGACGACGCCAAGATCACGCGATGCAGACTGCAGGTGACCCATCATTACGCCGACCACCGGCTGTTGGGTGTACTTTTCCATATAGCCGAAGTGGCTTTCTGCATCCTTAAACGCCAGCACCCTGCTCTGTGAGCCACGGTTTTTCAGGCCACCGCTACCAGCGAAAACACCAGGATCGAGTTTCTGAGCGCCATCGGTGGCTTTGGTTTCGAAAATATACTCGAGCGATTCCCGATACTGCACATCGTTCATAGGCGTTCCGTCCGGATTGACGAACTGCGACCGGTCCTGAGTATTGTAGATATCATCCACCCAGGCGCGGCGCGCCCACTCCCCAGGCGGCATTCGTCCGGAAATTCGGGCCTGAGTACGCTCAGCAAGCGGCAGTGTGGCCAGCCATTCCTCTCGCCCGGCAGCACGAACCAGATCCGCATCATCAACGTATGGCAGATGCCAGTCATCTCGCTGACCGATATCAAATCCGCTATCGTTCATCTCCTGACGGGCACGAGAAGTTACATCTGACCAGATGCTGGCGATCTTCTTCGCTGCCGGATTGCCGGTGTCTTCACCGTAAATTTCCTTCAGCAGTTGCAGTTGCGATGATTTACCCGCCCGCTGATCAAACATGTTCCGAAAGCGCTGTTCGCCCAGTGCCTGAGCCTGCTCAAAAAACTTCTGAACGTCACCGCCCGCCGCTGTCATTTCAGCACTGAGCTGGCGTGACCAGTCCTGAAAAGCACCAGTCGCCAGCTCTTCAGCTGAGACAACATCGATCTCTTTGCCATCGGCCACGCGGCGCCCGGAGAAAATAAACTGCGTCAGATTTTTTGGTGTCTGTTCTGCCGCCGGAACGGTGCGGTTGAGCGATTCGGTGACGTTGTTAATGGCAATAGCATTCTGTGCCAGGCGCTGGCGCTTCTTAAACACGTCATGCACAACCCGGCGAGCTGCCAAATCAGCGGCCTGCGTATACGTATCTGCGTCCGGAAATCCGCTCTTACCGCCTTTGGCATTCATGCGTGATACCTGACGCACCGAATCGCGGATCAGATCTTCAATATTCTTTAGTTCAGACGCCAGCGGCTGGCGGCCCAGCGTCTGGGTAATGGCATCAACACAGGCTTGTTTCATTATGGGTTCCTCAGGAAGCAGGTTGCGGCCACGCTATAAACTTTCGACTCTTTCTGCACAGTGGTTATCTGATTATCGAGATCCGCCAGTGCCTGCGCCAGGCTTACAGGCTCCCCGGTGTCAGGATGCGCAATCATGATGTCTGCGTTTGCCTGTGCCATGTCACGCGCCGCCATCAGGTCATAGCTGTTTGATGAAATCGACTCACCGGTTACTGGGTCGGTGCTGATTTGTTCAGGTGATGATGGCTCCGCAGATCGACCACCAGCAAATGCACTACCCTCACGGACAGGCGGAATAGACGGCTCAGCGTTCTGCGGCACGGTTTCGGCTATACCGTTTTCGCGGTAGGCCGCGCTAAGCTCTGCGCGCTGTGCGTCACCGGTAGCAATAGCATCTGGCCGGGCAATGCCATCCAGCCCCCGGATCTGAGCAGAAACGTTGACTGGCTCGCCTGACAGTAACTGACGTGATGCCTGGTCCATCGCGGCCACGTGGCTGTTGAGGCTTTCATTTCCGGAGTGAACAACAGGCGATGACTCCAGATCATAATAAAGTCCCTCGTTCATGACGTGCGCCGCATCCACGTCGCTCGGTTTGATCTGTGCCTCTGGTACCAGTCCGCGCATGCTTTCGGGGATCAGTCCCTGCTCTATGCGGGATAGATCAGAGCGTGCCTCATAGAACCGGCCGCCCGGGCTGCTGTCCGTCAGCGTGGCGCCACGCTGATCAATCTGCTCTTTCAACAGCCCGATACGCATATCGAGTTCGTTTACCTGCGCGGTACGCTGCGCGCGTGCCTGCGATAGCGCTTTTCCACTGCCGCTTAATGGCGTGTTTTTCAGTTCCTGGAGCTGAGTGGTTGCCTGGTCGTGCTGATATTGAAGGTCATGCACTTCCTGAGAAAGAGCCTTTCTGTCTCCACGATTGACAACCTGGGCGGCTAATTCCTGAAGTTCTGCAACCCGGGATTCATAGGTGGCCGCCGACGGTTCACCAGCTGCCAGCGCATCCACCTGAACAGGTGCATCAGCAATTGCGCCTGGTTCCATGCTGACAGGTGCGTCAACCTCTGCGGTGGGACTTGCTGCCACTTCAGTTGTAACAGGTGCCGGATCAGCCAGCGGGGTATCAGCGCGTTGTGCTGTCAGATGATGCAAGCCGCCGAACGCGGCACCGAGCACACCATCCACCAGCAGAGCCTGCTTATCCCAGATGCGATACTGTTTTGCCAGCTCGTCATAGCCGTTTTCTTCCAGCGTCTCTCCCAGCGCAAAGCGGTTAGCCGCGCCAAATCCGGTGTTGATCCCTATACCGGATAGGAGACGTGTCGCCAGCCTGCCGCCGACGCCAGCGGGCAAGGCCATGCCCAGCGCATTCGCGCCCGCCTGCTCAAGCGCCAGGGTTCCGGCGGTGTCTTCATTGACGCCTTTTGCCAGAAAGTCCTGCCGTGTTGACTCGTAACTGCTGCCGAACGCGACCGCGCCACCTGCAACCGGCCCCGCCACAGCGGTTGCTGCGATTGCCGGAGCGAACGTTCCCAGACCTTCCAGAATGTCTGCTGCCATACCCTGACTGTTTGGTGCTGGCTTTACTGCGTTGCGCGCGTCATTTAGCGACTTCTGCACAGCACTGAAATTCTGGTCAACTATCTCATCCAGTTCTGGCAGGTCACCGCGCAGCGCGCTGTAAGTCGGTGAGAGCTTTGCCGTTTCCACCAGTGTCTGCCCCAGACCTACAGTGCCTTCGGCTGCACCACGGAACAGAGCCGAACCGCTGCCTGCGTACCAGCGCGGATCATAGTCTTCCGGCTGGGCCTGCTTATCTGCTGCCTGATTATCTGCCCATGCCTGCCCTTCCGGGGCCAGTGAAAATAAGTCTGACATTACTGAACCCTCACTGTAATTGGCGCACCGGTTTTAGGATCCGTTGCCCAGCGCCCGCTGCCGGTCACCAGCCGATACTGACTATCACCCACATTAACCGGCACAAAGTTGGACTGGCTGGCCGGGTTCAGACCAGCAGACTTAAGTGCATCACCGGCGGCTGCAGTGTAGCGATCCTTGAATGTGCTTTTGTCCATGCCAAATGGCATTACAACGTCACCGCCGTTGAACCCTTTAACGACCCCCCCGGTTGCCATCTGGATAGCCTTCTCAGCAATATCACTGTCAACGGCTTTGGTGTTGACACCATCTCCGTCGCCGCTGGTGTATGCCAGACCGGCATAGGCAGATTTATAAATTGACCAGGCCATCTGCCGCGCCTGCGGGTTATGAGAAAAGGCATTGCCGATTTCATCATCAAAAGTCTGCTTAAGCTTGTCATCGGCAGGAAGTTTGACCGCGCTGATCCCCGCATCCTTTTGCGCTTTGGTCGGGTTGATAAGCTGATCTCCCTGCAGTATGGTTTTGGCGACTTCATATTTATTCATCGTTGGCTTATAGGCCACGAACTGACTGTACGGAATCGACGATGAGCGGTTGTCATACTGATTGTCGGCAGTGCCCAAGATTAACGCTGAATAGGCCGTCGCGGCGCTGTCTGGTGCAATGGACGCTGCCACGCTGCGCAATGCCTGAGGCTGTAAGCCACGCCCAAATGACTGCAGCAGGCTGATCGACTGATTCACATCCGTGGTGCCGCGCACGCGCTCGCTGACTGAGGCTGCTTCCTCTTTCGACAGAATAGGCGCGTTGATACCAAGAGATTTGAGTTGGTCAGTCGCTGCGGTGCGGTTCTTTATCTCATTGGTGATATCGGCTGGATTGTTGCTGGCGATCGGCTTGTAAACGCCCATATCCAGAGCTGCCTGATAGGGGTTTGACTCCCTGAGGCTGATAACCTGTTTCGCTGCTGCCTCGACATGATCAAAGGCATCGGCTCGACCAGCAAACCCTTCACCGGTACCCAACTGCGTTTTAAGGTCAGCGACGTAACTGGTGATGCTGCTACTCGGCATGTTGCGGAATGACCCGATGTACTGACCGGCAACGCGCTGATTTTCCAGATCGGCAAACCGCTGGTTTCCTTCGCGGTAGCCATAAGCTGAAATCAGCTGTGCCTGGCTCGGCGGGTTCGGATACTCGACACCCTTCAGGTATGAAGCTTTGGCATCGCTGATTACATCAGTCAGCTGCGCCTTGAGCTGGGTGCGCGCCTCGTTCTGCAGTGATTTAGCCTGGCGCAGATATGACGACTGAGCCTGCGTGCTGGCCGCGTCGAAAGCCACGTTACCGGTATAGCGTTTCGGGCTTTCCAGCGAAGTCAGGCCAAGCGCGGCGCGAAGTCCGGTATCCAGCTGACCATCGCTGTATGGAATGCTGCCGTTTTCATGCTTCACAATTCCGGCACTGAGCTTTTTCAGCACGTTCAGATCACTCAGGTTGAGCTGATCATCGGGTTTAACGCTGAGCTGTTCACACAGCGCTTTCACATAGGCCGTGGTGTTATTGCCATCAGAGGCTGGTGCCCACCGGTTAACGATCTCATTGACCGTATCGAAGCCCTTTTCACCATATGCCAGCAGGTTTTTACCCAGCGCGCGGATCCCGTGTTCAGGCGTGACGAATTTGGCAAACCGGCCATCACTTCCCGCCTGACCTTCCCAGTTATTCTGACCCGCTTCAATGTTGCCAGGGTTGTTGTTGCGCAGCCCTCGCGCATCACCGGTGCTGCCGCTTACCCGCACAGCGCCGTCATAATCGCCAGGCTCGCCATTCGCGGCGATGAAGTCCATGTAGTTCTGATTAGCCGCCGCCGACAGAGCTCCATCAGCTGATTTCTCTTTCAGCTGATTTTTCGCGTTCGCGCGCTCTTCATCACTCCAGCCATGAGCCTCAGCAAACTGGTCAATCGCGGTGAAGCCCTGCTTAACGGTAGAGGTAAACGCCTGCGGATCGTTGTACTGCCCCTGAGCGGCTGTGACAGTCGATTCCTGCAACGCTTTGAACTGCCCTTCCTCGTACTGCCTGATCTGGCCGATTTCATAGGTGCTGGCCTGCCGCTTGTACTGCATTCCTGCTTGGTTGATCTGCTGCATGAAATCACGGCGCATGCTCTCAGGCACCTGCTGCGAAAGCTCATCCGCTTTGCCGCGGATATTATTCAGCACAGCCTCTGACTGACCGACAGCGTTTTTGCCCTGCTTCGTATACAGTCCGGAGTCAGTGTTGTTGAACTGATCATCGGCAAATGACTGGAACTGAAGCACGGCGTCCTGCGTCTGTGCGACGTTCGCTTTATGCTGCTCCTGAGCAAAGATGCCAGCAATGCGCGATCCTACCTCACCCAGACCGGCACCGAACGTATCGGGATTGGTCTGAACACTGACCTGCGGCGCTGGCAGTCCCTGGTCAACTGTCTGGCGGGAATTGTACGTTGGTACCGTTGGCATGGTGATCAGTCCTTAAAATGTGAAGCTGTTGCTGCCGTATGACGAACTTTTCAGGGAACCAAACATGCTCCCTGAGTTGCTGGCACCGCCCGCGCTGCTGGCACTTGATGCAGCAAGAGACGATCCGGCAAGAGAGCTGTAAGCACCATAGGCACCTAGCGCGCCATTGAGCAAAGTCAGCCCTGCCTGCTGGTTACCGAAGGCTGTCGTTGCCTGCGCCTGAGAACGATTACCTGCCGCCTGAGCCTGAAGCCCATAAGCCTGCCGCTGCGCGTTGTTCACTGTAGTCAGTGCGTCGAGTTCGCCCATCTGCGCTGTATCACCGAATATATCAACCGCCGTGCCGCCTCCAAGGTCTACGCCACTGGCTGCCAGGGTCGCCGCCTGCGTACCGGCCATTTGTTTGGCACGCTGACGCGCCTGCGCCGCCTGGGCATTACCGGCATTCACTGCAGCGTCGGCTGATTTCTCCTGCACGTCGGCGTTATAGTTCGCCAGCTTCGACTGATACTTTGAGTTCTGCCGCTGGCTATATGCAGACGCGGCCGCCGCCGCCACCATTGCCACACCTACTGCTACTGGACCGCACATTATTTTTTCTCCATGGTGAAACGATGAAACAGTACGCCGTTTGGCCCGGCCGGGACCGGGTCGTAAAGCCGGAACCCCATCCAGTGAAGCCACTGCTTCGCGGCAACGTTGCGGGAATCTACATAATTCTCGAGACGCGGGAAGGTCTCAAGGATTCCAGCGAGTAAAGGCCTGCTGTGCCTGATAAAAGCGCGTGAGTATTTATTTAGGCGATCCGATGCCACCAGCCACGGCGTGCCGTAGCCGGTCAGGATGCTCGCCGGAGTGACGCCAAACAGCGTCACGACCTCGCCGTCAGCGATCCCAGCCCAGCAGAATGACGAATGCGTTAGCCCGTACTCGAGCACCTGATCGGGCGTCATTCCCCAGCCTGATTCGAACTCCTCAATGTCGGCCTGGCGGACATGCGGCAGCAGATCCTGTGCATGCTCAAGCGTGGCTGGGATAACCTGAACGACTGGCATCAGCGACCCCCTACTGAAATGGATGGGATAACAGCAAGAATGGACAGAGGCAGCGGATCGCTCTGCCTGACGTAGATGCGGCCGCCTTTGCCCCAGTTGGCGTCAATATTGATATCAATGGTGCCGGTGGCATCATCTACAGGCCGATCGTAAAACTCATATTCCCGCTGGGCATACTCATACATGTTTTTGCCATCGGTTCCCGCCAGAACGCCACGACTGGCATTAACCAGCAGGCTAACCTGCGAAATGATCAGCTTCTTATCCAGCAGCGTTTCCTGATTGGCAATATTGATGTCCAGCGTTTCAAATTCTGCTGTTATCGGCAGACCGACATGAACGACAGCGCCAGGTGAGTCCAGCGTGATATAGCCGCCGTTGACAACCTTCTGAGTTTCAACGTTCGCATCTGCCAGAATGCTGACTGTTTTGCCCTCAAGGTGATTGAGACCGCCAAACTCTTTGCGGGCAAAGCGCCAGTTAGCAGTAGCTGTGGCCTGCAGTGCGTCCGGAATATCGCGGCTTGCCTGAGCAGTAACCTGATTGCCGCTTCTGACCTCAATGATGATCATGCGGATAGTTTTGCTGATGACCTCACCATCCTCTGCATCGGTGTAAGGGAAATGGATTTCATCCCCTACATTTGATGCAGAAAAATAAGCCGCTCCTGATATGGAGACAGTAAACGGTCCAGCCCATCCCCACGCCCCACTGAAGCTGGAGATTGTCATCAGGCGGGAAGAGTCCGCATTTCTGCCGTCATAACTGAGGCCGCTATCTACGAAGAAGGCGTCGATATCATCAGTAAACTGGCGGGATGAAAGGCGCTCTATATAGCGTCTTACCTGTCCGTTAACTGTGCGCTGTACACTGAAATAGACTCCATCTTCAGTGCCTTCACTGATGCTGCATGTTGATTCGAATTTCCCGTCTGTCGGCTGTGGCGCCCAGGCAAAAACCTGCTGATCGCGAAGATAGGTCAGCGTCAGTAGTGCACCATCATTACGGATAGCCCAGGCGGCTGAGTACGGCACAACAGTGAATGACCAATCCACCAGCTGATACCCTTGAAAGAGGTGATTAGCCAGCACGGTCAGATCGCTTCCCTGATATCCGTCCACGTCAAAGGAATACGCCAGGTCTCGCACAACGCTGCCCTTCTCCTGAATGAAGAGTGCAATATTGCTCACTGTGATCGGCGGCGTTGAGCTGGCACCGTCCGACCCCTGAGAGCTGAATGAGAAGGAGCTGGGCGTCAGGACATTATTCTGGTCACCTTTGATCTGGAATTGCCCGCCGGAGGTCAGAGCCACCAGAGAACCAACGTCGATCAGGTGACGAATCTCATTTACCTGCCGACCAGCATAGGTGTAAGTGATCCGATCATCGTCAGCTATAGGCGAGCTTTTACCAAAGTCCTTGTAATCACCTGACCGGCTTGCCCAGATAGTTTGCGGGTATGCAGTTGAGGCGGCGAAGAACAAACGCTGCTGATAGTAGACCACGGTACCCGGATAGCCGTTGACGCTGTTCCAGGCATAGCGCGCCCATTTGTATGATGGCTTGCCACTGCCAACGGCATTGGAAGGAATCCTGGAAATCACAGTAGCGGCAGCAGTCAGGCCATTCGCTGAAACAGAGGTAATACGGGCTATGCCGAAGCCAGAATGAAGATATTCCCACAAGACGCCGGTATCGCCGCTCCATCCATCCCAAGCACGGCCTTCAGTGTGCGATGGACGAAGTGTCCCGGTCTTTCCAACCGTCACTGCGTTGTAATAATTATTATCAGCCCGCCGCACAAATCCCTGGTTATAAGTAACGGTCCATTTTCCATCGAAACCGGCTTGTTTGCTTATGAACTGACCGGGATCGAGTGTTGCGATAAAGGCGTCTGCTGCAGTCTCGCTATCGAATTTTTTCGAAGTAACAGCACTGTCTGAAATAGATTTATCTGTTTCCCACACGGGAACACCGTCTACTGCTGGTTGCTCAAGATAGAAAAGCTTTCCAACCTGTTCCTGTCCAAAGATTGACGAGTTAGCGGTCAGTGTTATCGCACCGATCTCAGCACTGGCATAGACAGTCTTGTTTTCATCAACGTTGATATCTTCAAAAGGCCCGTTTTTGGTCACCACCTCAACCAGCGCCCAGTTATCATGGGCATAGCGCTGCAATTCGCGCGGCGCATAATTCTTATGACAGATGGTCATCACGTCGGCTGACTGCGTGAACTTCAGATCAAACAGGTCTGCTTCGGCATAAGGTGTCGCAATCTCATAAACGGCATTGCTGCTGTTCAGTACCTGACCGCCATCTTTAAAAACGCGCATATAGAGATGCCCAAACTCGAGCGCATAGGTCTGCACCGTAGAGAACTGGAACGGGATAAGTCGGCATTTGCGGTCAGGGTATTTGGCCTCAGCAATGAAGCGCGTTCCAGGACGGTTTTCTATTCCACCATACTGGCGCACGATGAAGTTTCGGCAGCGGCGCAGCGAAACAGCGTACTTTGCAAGGTCAACACGGCCATAAACGTTTGGTGCAATCTCACCACCGGCGAACGATGGCTGAATAAGACTGTTAGCCATCAGCTCAACCTCGCACTGGTGAATTCACTCTGTGGCTCAACCGGCTCCTGACTCTCATTCATCGAATGAGAACCGGCACTGCGGATGATTTGTGAGTACATCGTCAGGCAGTTTTGGACCAGGTTTGGAGCGGATGCCAGAGGCATGCCGATTTCACTCGCCAGCTTCCATGACAGCGCACTGCGGAAAAGCGGATCAAACATATTCGGGTCAGTGATATCGCTGACATAGCGCAGCCAGGCGTTCTGTTGATCGGTGTAAATCAGTTTGCCGGTGCCATCGGTGTCAGAACCGACCTGATATTCAATGCGAAATCGCTCTGGGGGGTTACGCATACCCGGCACCAGGACATCGACGATGCGCTGGCAGTCAGTCGGGTAGCGGTAAGCATACTGCCAGTCTGACGGCGCGCTGACGGTGTCAGCCAGCGCGACACGTTTAATGGCAAAGTTCCAGTCGAAGTCTGCAAGCACCTCAAGGCGGGCAGACTCGTAATGCAGGTCACATAACCCGGCCTCTTTGCTCTTTTCACTAAGGCTGTTGATCGTCCGGCTGTTGCCCAGGCGACTCAGTGCGATGTTGCAGATTTCGATAATGGAAGCCATCAGTCATCCTCCGATCCGTAAAGGGTGTCGGCGGCGGTCTTTGGTGGTGTAGCGTCAGATGCCTCCATACCAAAATCAGTGATCTGCAGGTCGATATGGCTGTGAGATTCACCGCCTTCTGATTCCCGCGTGCTGACACCGACGATTTTTGCCATGCCACCTATCGCCATCATGTCGCCCACTTTTGGCAGTTCGGCACCCAGCTTTTTCAGCGCATCGCCATTCAGCGAGATACGCAGACCCCACGGGTATTCGTCGCGGGTTTCAACGGCGCCGTTCTCACCTTCAACAGACTCGGTACCGGTTTTCATATTGACGACTTTCATTTATCGCTCCTGAAAAAAAGGGGCCGACCGGCCCCTTATTCATCGCCGGTCAGAGACCGAGTTCTTTGCGCTTCTCTGCGATCTTCTCGCGGAGCGTGTCCGCCTTCATCGCTGGGTGAGGTTTCTTCTGAAAGAGTTGTTCGTACTGCTCCTGAAGCTCTGCCAGATTTTCATCACCTTCACCGTCTCCGCCATTGCCGCCTTCAGGGCCGGACTGATTGCTGTTTCCGCCAACGCCTGGCGGGTTACCGGTGCCGTTAAGGATGGTGGTTGTAGCGGCTTCACCTTTGATCTCTGCCTTCGCTTTCGCTGCTTTCGCTGCGTCATTGATTGGCTCCAGAGCGCTGCCAGGCTTGCCGTCATACTCGACTTCTGAACCTGCGTCCCACAGCTGGTTATGAATATGGGAGAGGCGCAGAACGAGGTACTTTGCTTTTTCCTCTGACATTTACCTGTCCCTTAACCAGTGATGCGTGAGCGGATCGGATACGGTGCGTTGTTATCCACATCCAGATTGATGCCAGCGGTGAATGCGCCAGCGGTGAGCGGGCCGGTGCCGACAACGTAGTTAACGCGCAGATAGCGCTGTACGCCCTGCGGTACCTTTTGTGACATGACACGCTTACCAGAGGTCAGCGCACTCAGCGCCAGATCACCGGTAGATGTCAGCGTTGACCATGTGCTGTTATCAGGGCTGGTCTGCAACTGAATATTCACCGTAGCAGCGCCAGCGGCAGCAGCCGTGGTGTTAACGGTCGCCCAGAATTCGAGCGGATAGCCCACGCCAATATCACGGCGGGTACCGTCGATTGGACCCAGGTCGATAACATCATTTGAAGCAGCAGACGCGGTAACCGCCTGCGCTTCGGAGAACATCAACAGTTTGTCGAGGATCATAATTCTCTCTCCATTTAGCGGGGCGTCATTGCCCCGCTGATTTGGTCAGGGGGTTAGACGACGCGCGCTTCTGTTTCGAGAATCGCATCAACTTCACGGATCGGAATACCACGGAACGCAGTCCACCAGTCGCCTTCAGTCTCCTTAACGGTCAGCGCCAGAGACGCCTTGTCCAGAGATTGCAGATCAAGTGCCTGTCCGAGTGTACGATTCATGTAGAACACAGGCTTGCCCATGCCACGGTTAGGGATACGATGCAGCGCCTTAATCATCAGGGTGACAATGTTGGCAGCCGAGCCAGCCACAGACAGATCGCTCACATCGATGTTGGCAATTCGAACCACGTAGCGCCAGTCACGCAGAGTCAGACCGTTATCCCACTTATAGTGAGAGCGGTAGCCCTGATATTTACCGCCGTTGGCATCAACCAGGGTTTGCTCACCCAGATCCTGATGCTGCAGGCCAGCTTTCTGGCCTTTCGGGAAGATGCCATGCACGGTGTTTTCACCCCAGACCACCAGCCAGATGGAGGTGTTATCAGTGCCGGTACCGCCAGCATCAATGATGTTCTGTCCGTTGCCAGCAGCTTTGCTGGAGTAACGGGATGACAGGCCCATGAACTGTTGCGGGTTGACGCTGGTATCGCCATAGAACAGCGTCTGCGCCATCTGCTGATTCATCGCTTCAATAAACGCGCGGTCTTCAGAAAGGCGGAATTCAGACGTGTTTCCATTAAGGTCAGCCAGAGATTTATCAACCTCGGCATAAGCTTCCAGCATGCCGGCAGAGTCGGTGATCTGCACGGTGGTGGATTTGCTCGGCTGCACACCGTAGTTGAGCAAACGCCAGGTTGCAGTAGGCAAGCCTGAGCGCACGGTAGTGCGGTGTCCGGTTGGAAGGTTGCCTTCAACAAACGGCATATCTTCCAGGATCGGGTTGGTCTGGCCGAGAAGCTCAATGATTTTGTCGATCTTCCCGTTTGAATCTACGCGCTTACCCCAGTCAGCCAGCGTCAGCGCAGTTAAGCCTTTAACAGCCATAATTTATATCCTCAGTTTTTGCCATACAGAACATCGGCCGCCGAACGCTGGCCTTTCTCATTTGACGTGACCAGGCCGTCTTCTGACATGGCCGCGCCCACCTTTACAAACACGCGAATCAACTCGGGATGGTTGCCCATGCCGGTTGTTTCCAGGAACTCACGCAGCTGTGGCGTGGCGAATTTATCCATCGCCTGCTTAGCCCGCGTCAGGTTTCCATCAAACTTGTCGCCACCGATCTCGGAGTCGTCTTTCGCCGCTGTACCCCAGTCGGCAACCTGCTTCTGCCAGGTGTCGGCCTGTTGCTTCATCAGCTGTGGCATCACCTTGCTGCCGTAAAGGTCCACCAGCTTCTGCGCCTGCTCCTGCGACAGATTCAGTTCGCGGGCGATTGGCTCAAACTGCGCAACGGCGTCTTTATCCAGTTCCGCACCCTCTGGCGCTTTGAATTCATAGGCTTCCGGCGCGCCTTCAGGCTTCTTATCGCCATCTTTGTCACCATCTTTGTTGTCGCCAGTTTTCTCAGCACCAGGCTTTTCGCCTTCGCCCTCTGGCTTCTGGGCTGCGCCTTCCCCTTCAGGCTTGTCTGACGCACTCTGCTGTGATTCCTGGGTACCTTCCTGACCTGCTGGTGCAGACTCAGTGCCGGTATTTGCCGCTGGCGCACCTTCTGCGCCGCCATCTACTGGTGCTTCGCTGCACAGGCGACGCATTAGCAAACGTTCAAAAATATTCATTTATCAGCTTCCTCTCTGGCTTCATTCGCCATGGTCAGATAGAGATCCGGGCAGTGGGTCATCACCTCATTGAACAGGCGGAGACCTTCGCTGCGGCGTCCCTCATTGAAATTTGTGGCCGCGTTGTCACCGGTGAATGACAACGCAAACACACCAGCATTACTGAGCAGCAGCCAGATCAGGCGGCGGCCCTGCACTGATGACATGACGTGCTTCAGGTCGTCGCGCTGGCGTTCTGCAGCCAGCTTTTGATTCTGCTCGGCGTCTTTCAGGCGCTGTTCATCATCGAGATCGGTCATTGCTGCATACCTCCCGCGATGGCGCTGAGCGCGTTCGGCCCTTCCAGATTTGCCTGGCTGAGGTCTTTAGCACCGGCCACTGCTGCCTGCGCCATCTGCATTTGCTGCTGCTGCTGGATCTGCTCGGCACGCGCCTGGCGGATTTTCTGAACTTCCTCATCAGGCACGATGACAGACGGCGAAACGCCGATAGAGTCGCCGTAGCTATCGATGATTTTGTCGATGTCCAGTTTGTCGAGAGCTTCAGGTTTGGCCTGCGCCATGCCGCCCACGAAGCCAACGAAGCGCTCCATGCTGTTAACGCCGATAGACTTCTGGGCCTGAGCCATGACGGAGATATATTCGATGCGCAGCGCGGTACCCTGCAGAACCTCTGGCGCTGGCGGCAGCATGCCTTTGCGCTGCATGATGGCGAACGCGCGGTCAATCAGCGGATCAAGGAACTCATCGTTCAGGCGCTCCAGCACCGGCCCGAGCATCAGAAGTTTCTCTTCTCGCAGCTCGTTAACCGCTTCCACTGGCATGCTGCGGGTGTTGATGTTCTGGAGCATCAGGAACAGGTCAACGAAGTAGGAACTGCGGATAATGTCGCGGGTGTCCTGGATGTCGTTCAGCAGATCAGCCGTGTTCGGGTTGACCATGTAGAGCGGCTTCAGTCCGTCCTGGCCGGTCAGCTGATCAATGTAGGTGACAGCGCCAGGCAGCTGTGAAACGCGCTGGCTCTTCAACGAAGAAGGCCCGACCATTGGAGGGTTAGTCGCTTTGTCGATCAGCTGGCTTTTGCGCTTCTGCTCGAGCTGCAGCGCTTTAACCTGACCCAGCGCAGTCATGCCTGGGCAGTTGCTGCCGTAGGCGTCTTCGCCATTCACTTCCCAGCGTGGCGCCAGGATCGGAAATTCATCGAAACCGGATTCCCGCAGGATCTTGTCATCACCCGCTTTCTCAAAATAAACCGATTTGTAGCGCTTATTTTTGGCGTCCATCTTGCCGGTCTGGCGGTTAACGTTCGGATAAACAGCATGGATAACGTCATGCCATGTTTCCGTGGTCTGCGTTGCCCACTGGCCTTTAACCGTTTCGCTCACATTGTCCAGGCCGAACTGCTCTACCAGCTGGCGGGTAGTCATGCGGAATTCACGGAAAACCGTGTCAACACTAAGACGCGCGCTGTTCGACACGTAATAGCTGCCGATCGGGAATGGGTAGGTGCGGATAATGTCTTCGTCATCCTCCAGTATCGCCATGGCGGCGGTGCCGTAGGTACCGAGCTGTGCATAGACGATAGGCAGCGATTGATAGAGGTTCGATTTATTGAACACCTCATTCATGCGGCGCTGCACATCCTCCAGCCATACCTTCACCGGGCCGTAATCTTTCATTGCCGGATCTGAAACTGACAGCGTGAACCACGGACGGGCCGGGCTGGTAATGCCTGACATCATGCCGCTGGAGAGCGTGCGCTCTGCCAGGGTGCAGGTCGGATCAACAATGCTGGTATTACGGCGGTTATCGCGGTTGGCATCGGAAACGAGAAAGCGACTGGAGCGCGGGCTGATGTAATCAGACAGCTCGCGCCAGTGTGAATTAAAAGTGGTCCGCTCATCGGTGAGCATTCCCAGCTGTTTGTTTAATCGCTGCTTCAGCGTTTCTTCGGCCATGATTGCCCCGGTTCCCGTTACTGGCCCAGCAGCGTTTTATTGCTGGTGTTGGCTTTTGATGTGTCGCCCTGTGAGCCAGTCAGCAGAGTGGAAGCACGTCCGGCAGCAGCGCGGCGGCGGCGTTCTTCATCGTCTCGAGCGCTGACTACGGCGTCATCCTGCGCCTGTGGCGCGGCCTGAACTTCTGGGGCTGACGGTACGGAAGGTTTTGAACCCATGCACATGGCTGTAACTCCCTTGGATAATTACCAAAATTAAACCATATACGCATTATTTTGACCACTAATAAGCAAAAGCATTTGACAATAGTTACCATAATGGTAATAGTTGAGCTGTGGAGAGAGCTGACATCGACTCACAGTCCGGAGTACCGCAGCAGCATATTGGACTTAAAAGTAAAGGCGGTGGATAAGCCGGGCATCATCCCGGCACCAGATTGAAAGATGCTTATGGAGCCGCGACAAAGTGTGGCGCACTAAGGTGCTAAGTGTCTTTCCATGTGGTGAATGCGGCCAGCGCACGCGGAAGACTGACAAAGATTGCACACAGTCTAAGAGTTTCCGCTCTGGAGTTTGTCAGTCTGACCAGAGCACCGGGAGGCACCCGGCACCACACATATCAGGCGAGAGCATTTAGCGGGCGTTCAGGAGCGCCACAGAGGCGCTGAGTGTTCTCACCTGATGTGCCGTAGGACCGTTATCCGTGATACTGTGTTTCTTAGCCCGCCCCGTGCGGGCATTTTTTTACCTGGAGGAATCATGTCAGACAAAGATATTGAGCAGCAGATCCAAGCCAAAGGCAAAACCGCTCCGCGCGTTACTCCTGGTCATATTGAGAGCATCATTGTCAGCGAGCATTATTTCACTGCTGGCGATGCAGTAAAACCGGGGGTGGTGGCTGGATATAAATACCCCGGCCCACTCGATCTGCTTACCTTCTGTGTCCTTACGCTGAAGAATGGCTTTACCGTCACCGGCGAAAGCGCCTGCGCCAGCCCGGAAAACTTCGACGCGGAGATCGGGCGCAGCATTGCCCGCGACAATGCCATTCAGAAAGTATGGATGTTGGAAGGTTATTTGTTGAAGCAGCGACTGTACGTGAATGGTGATAATAGCGTTGATGATCAGTTTCAACACTTCCTGTCATACTCCGGATATCATGCTGAGAGTCGTGAAGTGATTGAGAAACTGCGCAAAGCCTATAGCGATGGCGCGAGTTGATATTTGTAATCGTGACATGTCACACAGCCCGCCACTGAGCGGGCTTTTTTATCCCCTGACGCGGATGAGCGCAATTCTATACCCCGCAGCGGTTAGGCGTAGGGATCATACTCAGTTTCGCTTCGACCCTGCTCGTTACTGCCGACATAATGCAGCTTCTTGACCACCGGAAACGCGAAGGTAAGCGCCAGCGCGTCGGCATCGTTGGGTGATTTACCCAAACGCTCTTTAATGCTGGTCTTATCCTCGAGCACAATCCGGCTGTCTCTCAGCCTGACTTTGTATTCAGCCGCTGATAACTCCTCAGCCACCTGCTGACTGTCCAGCTGCCCGCCATCCTTCAGCCAGGTTTTAACGGCGTTGTACATCTCGCCGCGCTTGTTAGCCATCTGCGGATCGGTTGAGCCACCGCCGAACTGTATCAGCTGCCAGTTGCGACCCCAGTTATCGCCAACAGACTTCAGGCCGGTGCCATACCCGTAATCGATGAACACGGCATCAGCGCGGTACTCATCCTCAAACTGCGCGATGGTTTTGGCAAACAGCACGTCATCAGTGGTGCGCTGGTACTCGCCCAGCTTTTTGGTGTGCAGACCCTGCCGCAGGTAGATTACTGCCGGGTCACCGCCCTGGTGCGCGGGGTCAACGCCGATAACCGTAGCAGCGTGCGCCACCTGACCGGGGGTGATCACCCTGCCAACTGCCGCGTCTGTCAGGCCGGTTGGGATGAATTGCGCTTCTGATGCTGATGGGAACAGACCGCGCACACGCACTTTCACGAAGTCGCTATCCTCGCCGTAGTCGTCCACCCATTTCTGAATCTGGTCTTTGTTCGTGCCTTCCACTGAGCGGCTGTCTATCTGTGCTGTCTTCCAGCGGTGGCGCAGCTTACGGAAACACTCACGGAACCGGCCGGTGTTACGTGTCGGGTTACCGAACGCCACCCAGATGATTTCGGTGTTCTCATCGGTCAGCGCACCCTCTGCAACTTCCCAGACCAGATCGGAGATGTTCGATGCTTCGTCGAATACCAGGATGATGCGCTTGCGCTCGTTGTGCAGGCCCGCGAATGCCTCGGTGTTGTTCTCGGACCAGGGGATTGCGTCAGCGCGCCACGACTTAGCGTGCGACGGGTCATTACTGTAGATAGCTGTGGCTGTGCAGGTGAACCAGTCCTGGGTGATGCTCAGGCGCTGCCATTTGGCAATCTCTGGCCACGTCTTTGTGCGCAACTGGTTTTCGGTGTTGGCGGTCACCACCACCTTGCAATCCTCGCAGGTGTCCATCCCCCACTTAACCAGCATAGAGATGAATGCCGATTTCCCGATCCCGTGTCCGGACGCCCTGCCAATCATCAGCGGCTGGTGTCGCGTCGCGGCGTTCTGCAGGTGAGCGCCGATCTGCTTGAAGGCGTCCTCCTGCCACTGGCGCGGGCCTTTCGAATGCGCCAGGTCAGTACCCTCTTCGCCCCACGGAAACGCATACAGCGCATAGCCGAATGGGTCATGCGTGAACGCGCCGATGTCCTCTATCAGCTGCATCTCAAGATCGGCGGCTTTACTCATCTTTTCCACCACCAGCGGCACGTTTACGGGCGGCGGCCAGTTTATCAGCCAGGCTGACGTTAATATTCAGCTCCTGCACCTCTTTGAATGCGCTCACGCCGACGTGCTTACCGATCAGCTCGAGGTTCTTCACCTTGTCTGGCCATTTCACTTTCTGCATGGTCGATTCGATATCCTCTTCACCGTCACCACCGGCCATGCGGATCCGGTTGATGTCCATAGCGCTGAGCGATGTGCGCCAGACTTTTGGCCACTGGCTGACGGGTTTCAGGCCACCATCATCGGTCAGAATGTCGAGCACATCCATCTGGTCAATCTCCACCAGCCTCTTCAGCACGTAATCGGCATCAATCTTTGTCCGGCGGCTGCGCGCCTGGCGCAGATGTGCGATGCGTTCCTGAATGCGTGGATCGGCCATAAGACGGCTGGCCTGATTAACGGCGGTGGCTGGTGAGTACCCGGCTTCAATAGCGCAGGCAGTCTGGTCGTCAGGGTTTTTTACGTACTCTTCGCAGTATCGAACCATCTGCTCATTGAGTGGTTTGGTTGACTGCTTCTTGGGTTTGGTCGATTGCGGCTTAGGCATGGTAACACCTCAAAATTAATTACCGTTTTGGTAATAGTACCATGCAATCATCAGCCGCCAATAGGCGGGTTAACTTCGCTTAACGTGGTGCTCATGAGCGCAGAGGAATGCAGCATTCTCGGTGTCGAACTGGTGACCGGCTATCTCTTCCCAGTCGCCGGAGAATTTCCAGCGCACGTCCCACTTACCGTTGCTGCGCGGCCAGATGATGTAACCGCTGGTGAAGTCGCGCGATGCGTGGATGTCAGGCAGCTTCTCGCCCCTGTCCATGAAGTAAAACCGGGTACCGCCGGATATGAAAGTACGCATAAAAAAGCCCCGAAATACTGTCTATGCGAACAGTATAACAGGGCTGATTATTCTGTGACATGTCACACATTAAGTTTTGTTTCGTGCCAGCCCAGCCTCACCCAACAGGCTGACTCTTCTTTCAGCGGGCAATCCTGCACCGGGAGGTTGTCACCACACTTACCGCACTGGCGCTTACTCATAACGCGGAAACGGCTACGGACTCGCGCATCGTCCTGGCGAATGAGCAACGCTATATACTCGTTCAGCTCATAGGGTTCACGACCGGGGCGGCGTGCGGCGCAGTTATGCGCCAGCATCTCCAGTTCCTGACTATCTAGTGCCAGCTCCAGCTTTTTACCACCGGCAGCGGCCTGTCTGGCACGCTGCGCGGCTTTGCGTTCGGCGGCGGATTTAGGCATTAACCCACCTCCTTAAAGTTTTCTTTCCAGCCCTGATTCAGCATCCAGCTATAACGGTCGTTGCATTTTCGGGAGTAGCCGGAACTGTCAGAAAAACGACGACGGTCTTTGTTTGGAAACCAGCGAGACCAGCCATAACGATCAAATTGATACTCGGTGCCGTCCGCCAGAATTATCCGGCGGTGCTGTACTTCATTCTTTCGGGTGCCATCCGGCAATACGTGGCAGCTGCTGCCGTTTAGGTCGAACTTCGCGCCGGTAAAATCGATCATGATCTTTGCCATCACTCACCATCCTTACAGGCGCGGAGCTGGGCGGCGATTTGAGCGCCTTCGTGAACGGCTCCAGCGGCCACGCCGATTTCTTTGGCGTCAAACGTGCCTTCATCAATTAATTGCTGCAGCTTTCCTGTCAGAATCTCCACACCCTCAGCCCGCATAGAGTTGAGGTAGGCGTCGGTGACTGGGGTTTCGACTTCCAGCATCACCTGTATCGCGCTGTGATAAAACTCATCCTTGACGCCCGGTTCATATGCAATGCCATCAACCGTATTGAGATGACCTTGATTGTATCCAGCGGCATAAACATCCTCTGCCTGCTCGCGAATGGCACACACCTCAGCCGCCAGCGCGTCACGCTGTGCTTTGAGTTCGGCGATTGCTTTAGCGACACTTCCAGTTCCATCCTCGCCAATCGCTGCCATCATGGACTTTTCCCATGTGATAACGTCCTGCTTATGAGCATCACCACGCACCAGTGCGCAATCCAGACGGGTCGCCAGAACACTCACCATCTTCGCAATCTCGATCAGCGGAGTATCCATGCCGATCGCTTTGGCAAACGCATGCCCTGCAGCAACTAACTCTTTTCCCTTAACATCACTTAACTGTTGATTTTGCATAATTATTTTTCACCTCAGACCGTTATTGATAATCACAAATTTCGGGGTTAACACGCTTTTTGGTGGCGCTGGTTAACAGGTTCAGAACTCTTCCACATCCCATCCCGCGGCTTTTGGCTTCGGGTAAACCGCTTTGAAGGCAAACGGGTAGGTATCCGCTGCGACCTTCATTTTCACTCTGGCGTCATCGCTGAAGATCCGCTTTGAGCCTTTGACGTCGTGCATTTCAAGCTGGCCACTGGCATACATCACGGCGAAATCAACGGTGATGAAGCAGCTGTCAGCGAGGCGCAGCTTGATACCTTCGAACCGGTACCAGAGGATTAACCCGGCGCGCTTCTGCAGCTCGAGATGAGCGGCATAGGCGGTTTCGGATTTATTCATCTGGCCGATTTTGAGTCTGCCCAGTGCATAAAGGCGCATCTGCATGCTGTTACCTCATTGGTTACTATTACCATTTTGGTAATACTTATCAAGTAAAAAAATGCGCTTATTTGCGCTTTATCGCCATGCCCTTAAAACGCTCTGTATCGCGTTCTGCGAGGTTTTATCTCTCTGCCTGCTCCTTGCCTGCATAATTACCGGATAATCAAATCTGATGCCGCTGGTGCAGGATTATTACTGTTTTGGAACAGTCACCCCCTCCATCCGTCAGGGATCTCTTTGTCAGGCTCAGGCATCACAGTGATGTCACGCTGGCGGTTTGCTGTTGCCGATGAAGCCGCCGGTCTGGCTCTTCGCTGTGAAACGCTGCGTGCCAGTTTCTGCTCCCATTGCGATTGGGTGAAAAACTTCCCTTCGCCGATCCAGTAAGTCACGAACTCCGCTATCTCAGTTTTCTCTGGCGGGGTCTTCAGGATGATCCCCCAGACTGCTGCCCGACGCTGAAGATCCTCATCGGGTAGCCAATCTTCGAACATTGAGAACTTACCGCCAGTAGCTGGGGTATTAATCACGGCAGGTTCAACAGCAGGAAAGTTATCCACAGGAGCAGCTAATTTTTCTTCGCGTGCGCTGTGTGGGGTTTCTTCCATTTCCCTGATCCCTGATCCCTGATCCATTCCCAATGGTAGCTCTACGGTAGTGCTACTGTAGTCATACGGTACAAGCTCCAGACACTTGATTTTACTGGGCCGCGGCTTGTTTACGACCTGGTGGCGGCTGAAATTGCAGATGTGCCCAAAATGCTTGTTATCGGACGTGGAATACATGGCGATGTAACCACAGTTGGAAAGCTCCTGTATCAGTACCGGAATACTCAGGGAGGGTTCACGAATAGGGAATACCGCTGCGCGGATGAGTTTCGGGTTAGCATTAAAATAACCTTCATCGTCGGCATAATTGAGCAGCCCGATCGCCAGTAAGCATGCTGGCTCTGATAGTTCTGACATATCCTCATCAGTCCAGAACTCGGGTTTAATAGTCCTGATACGAGCCATCAGATGACCTCCATACTTGCTTTGATGAAATGCATTGCTGCCTCAGAATTTATCGCGTTGCCATAGCCTTTTAATCGGCCTGTTCGGTTGCGGCCAGCCAATGCTCGTAATGAGGACTTGCCATGTCCCAGGCCTTTGGCAAACCTTGCAACCAGCGGGAATGTGCCGGATTCAACTGGACGCCAGCTGCCATCTCGACATAAGAGCCAGTCTGCATCACGCCAAAAACCGTTAACCTCAAGGGGCCGCAAATCGCTGCAAAGTCCTGCGTTCTCTGCTGGGCTTTCGATCCGTCCAGCTGGTACATAGACATTGCTCGCTCCATCGATGGTGAGCGGTCGTTGTTGCTGGCTGTCGGTGTTGGCCACCCCGCCTGATAAGTCTGCCGAGGTAACTGATCCACCCTCTCCTTCCCTTCCCGCAGCGCCGTCATCCCCGATGAGTCTTTCCAGTCGCGTGATGTTGGTGTTATCCACCCGGCCAGCATTACGGAACCCGGAAGTTTGAGGCATATTTTCGGTGATCCGTCCGGGTTCTTGCCGCTGTAGCAATGGGTTGATCCCGTGGAATCGTTGGCCACCGGTGTCTGCCAGCCCGTTAACCGCGTTGCTCCGGAGAGATTCTGTAAACCTCTGCGCGTTTCCGGCTGAGGATTCACATTGCATGTCGGTGTGGGCCAGCCAGTAAGCTCTTTCTCTGATGTGCGGCGCACCGATGCTCGCTGCCGTAAACGGCGTAAGCCCGAAGGCGTAACCCATTCCTTCCAGGTCTGTTTGTACAAGGTCGAACCAAGCATTTGCGTTACCAGCTGCAACCTGTTCGCCAAAGACGTGCTGAGGTCTGCACTTTTCAATGAGCCACTGGAATGCTGGCCAAAGGTGCCGCTCGTCATCAAACCCAGCTCCTTTGCCTGCCGCGCTGAAAGGCTGGCATGGGCAACTTCCTGTCCAGACTGGTCGATCATCACTCCATCCTGCCTGACGCAGTGCGTAACTCCAGACTCCGATCCCTGCGAAGAAGTGACACTGTGTGAAGCCTCGCAAATCTCCGGGTGTAACATCTTCAATACTCCTTTCATCCACGATGCCGGGCGCGATTTGACCAGCATCTATCAGGTTGCGCAGCCACTGCGCTGCGAATGGATCAATCTCGTTGTAATAGGCTTTCGATAACATCAAATCACCTCCAGTGAGGCGGTCTTAGCGGCGCTCTCCATGATTTGCTTAATCTCAGCCTGACGACGCTTATTACTTTCCAGGGTGCAGGTGCAGCAATGGCCGTTATAAACCCAGCGCTCACTGTCATGGCCATGCTTACATTTCTTGCCTGTGTAATAGCGTTTCAGACCCTGGTGAGCTGCATCAAGCCGGGTAATCCTTCGGTACTTATTTGCTGATTTAGGCATTTCGCGGGCCTCAATATGATTGCGATTACGGCTATTTTCGCCTAACCAGAAAACAAATCAAGGCACATTTGCATATTTGGTAACGATTGATTGTTTTGTAAGGCTTTTTAGTCACAAAAGAGTAATAAAAAGCCGCCATGTAGGCGGCCTTCGGTGCAGGGGATATGGTGGTTACGCGGCTGCGTAGAAGAAGGATAGCAACTGCTCTTTACTGATATTTGGGTTAATACTGGTTACCGCTTTATGCAATTCCGTCATATAGTTACGGCTCGGAACGCGGCGGGCGTACACCAGGTGAGTACGGATATAATTCACTGTCGTGCCGGCCTCTTTAGCCAGCTGCTTCTTTTCTTCCAGCGACAGTCCCTGCCAGAACTCTTTGAAGTCAAACGGCTCCATTGGGGCCTCCAGATAACGATTTCATCCACTGAATTGTTACCTAACTGGTGGCAGTTATCAACCTGTATTACCAATCTGGTGCATTTACCAGAAAGGTAACATCGGCTTTAATTGCACCTAAATAGCCTAATAATCATCAATCATGTATCAGGGAAACAAATGAAGCCGATTTCCGGGATCCGTCGGGCAAATCTAATCTATCTGCTGGAAACCCGATTCGAAGGGAACCAGACGCAGATGGCGAAAGCCCTGGGTTCACTGCCTAACCTTATCAGCCGATGGACGCGCGATAAGCCGATGGGCAGCGCAGCGGCGCGTAATATTGAGCGAGTGCTGAAACTGGAAGATTACTGGCTGGATAACGACAGGGACAATGTGCCGCCCGTCGCCCAGGACGTGGAGATCAGTGATGTGGTTTCCCACAACCTGCGCCTCTGGATGGACAAATCTGAAGACCTGAAAACACAGGGTAAAGTTCACCGCGCCAGCGGCGTGAACCAGTCAACCGTGGGCCGCGTTCTGAATAAAGAGATCGATCCGACCATCAGCACTGTTAACTCTATTGCCAAAGCGTTCGGTCGCAATGGCTATGAACTGCTGATCCCGAATACTGATGCCCGTCAGATCCAGTATGACCGTGACCTTTATGAAAAGCTGGACACGGCAGATAAAGAGAAGATCACCAGCTTTATTGAGTTTGTTATCAGCCAGGCTCAGAAAGAGTCAGATCAGTAGATACCGCGGGTTCATGACGGTATGAGTCAGCCATATACCGTCAAAGCCCGGGATCCCTCCACCTAATCCAGCACACTCATTCCCTACCCGATGGTATAAAACCCACCCTTACAGTTACCGTTATGGTAATTTTTTCTTGTGATAACGATTGACACCCCCTGAAAAACGCTTATTATTAGCCTCAAGTGTTACCAATTTGGTAATAGCTAATCGCTCTTTAACAATCCGAAACGGGCAATCACAACCCACAATCTGGCCGCCCACCAGATGGCACGGCTAACCCGTAGAACCGGAACGCCTGCCCGGAAAGTGAACATCCCTATCCCTTTTTCGGAGACAGATCATGACCTTTAATGATGTGACCGGAGAGCCTTTTGTAATAGTCCGCATAGCCTGTGGCTACCTCTGGAGAATGACAAACGTCCAGACGCGCTTCAGTCAGACAGTTAACCGTGACCAGTTCCGGAAGATCGCCTTAGGCGCTTATGGGCTTAAAGGCTCTTTGTCATGCAACCAACTATTACCAAAACGGTAATTCTGGATTCAGAAATGAAATATCGTTACCAGAACGGCAAGTACACCTTTACCGCCTGCGTGCTTGGCATTGAACGTCAGTTCTCTGACTTCAGTGCGGGCGTTGAGTGGGTATTCACACAAAAAATGGCCGCCAGCTGCGCGGCAGACATGGAGTAACGGTTATGTCCGAAAGCACAGAGCTTGAAGTAATCAGCATCACCGCCGAACAGGCGCCGACGCTGTACGTTGAAAATGGTCTCGATCAGTACCTCGAGCAGATTCGTCAGGCAGTGAATGAAACGCCTGACCTCAGCACGAAAAAAGGCCGTGACCGCATTGCCTCACTGGCGGCAAAGGTATCACGCAGTAAAACAGCAATTGAAAAGCCCGGTCGCGATTACCTGAAGCGCCTGAAAGAGCAGCCGAAGGTGATTGAAGCTGAGTTGCGCCGCTTCACTACTGAGTGTGATCGTATCCGCGATGAAACACGCCAGCCGCTGACCGAGTGGGAGAACGCGGAAAATGCCCGCGCAGAAGCATTACAGCAGCGAATTGCTGACCTGCGCGGCCTGGCTGAAGTTGTCGATGCGATGGGTAATTACCTTTCTTCTGAAGACATCAGCGCCCGACTGTCCACCGCAAAATCCGTGACGCTGGATGACTCCTGGCAGGAGCTGAGCGCCGAGGCTGGTGTAGCAAAAGACGCCACCGTTCAGAGGCTGGAGTTATCTCTGGCTGAAGCCAAAAAGCGTGAAGATGCCGCTGCAGAGCTGGATCGCCTGCGTAAAGAGCAGGAAGCGGAGGCACAGCGCAAACGCGATGAGCAGCTGAAGCGTGAGGCGGCAGAGGAAGCAACCCGCCAGGCTGAGCTGAAAGCGCAGCAGGAGCGAGAGGCAGCGGCTAAGCGTGAAGCAGATTTAAAAGCTGAAGCTGCTCGCATTGAACAGCAGCGCATCGATGCAGAACGCCGGGCTGAGCAGGAAAAGGCAGATGCAGCGGCTAAAGCAGAGCGCGAAAAGCAGGAAGCTATTGATGCTGAGCGCAGACGCGCCGCAGACGCTGAAGCATCACGTCTGGCAGAAGAGAAGCGTGTCGCAGATGAAACGGCACGTCGCTCAGCTGACAGAGAGCACCGCCGGGTGATCAATCAGCAGGCTATCACTGACCTTGTGGCCGCGGGTCTCACCGATGAGCAGGCTAAAGCCTGTATCACAGCAATCGTGATGGGCAAAGTTCAGGCCGTCACCATCAACTACTGAGGTGCTTATGGGTGCATATGCACAGCACGACATCGCCGAAGAGCAACGCTGGCAACAGCATGATGCTCAGGTCGGCAAGAATGAGTGGATCCGTGACCGCGCGGAAACACTCAAAGAGTCATGGCCGGAAGGAGTTGAAAGAATCCGCCATCCACTCACTTCATACCCTATGGCTGGAATTGGTCTTGAAGCCGCTCAGGATGCTTATGCGGACATGGTCGATAAAATCTGCCTGGCACAGGCCGAACTCGACTGGCAGGACATGAGCTGGCTCGGTCAGGACTGGACGCCATGACAGCAATGCCTGAAATAAAACTGGCCCCGAGCGATCCGGGGCTTTATCTCAACCTCAGCAATGAGGCCTATCACGCTGGCCCCGGAGTCAGTAAATCCCAGCTGGACGACATCGCTATTAACCCGGCGGTGTTCCAGTGGCGCAAGTCAGCGCCAGAGGATGAAGAGAAGAAGACGGCGCTCGATATGGGTACCGCCCTTCACTGCATCCTGCTGGAGCCTGAAGAGTTCGGTGCGCGCTTCATTGAGGCGCCGCCATTCAATCGCCGCACGAACGCCGGTAAGGAGGCTGAAGCCGCGTTCCTGAAGGATTGCAGCTACACCGGCAAGACAGTGCTCGAGCATGAAGATCATCGAAAGCTGAAGCTGATGCGCGCCAGCGCATTCTCACACCCGGCGGCACGGTACTTCCTGGAGGCGGAGGGCCACTGCGAAGCGTCGATTTACTGGGACGATGAGCAGACCGGCGAACTTTGCCGCATCCGCCCGGACCGGTTCCTGAAAAATCAGCCGGTAATCGTGGACGTGAAGAAAGTGGCGGACATGGAGCGCTTTGCCCGCCACGTCGATGAGTTCCGCTACCACGTACAGGACGCCATGTACCGCGACGGGTTCTATCAGCACTTCAACGAATACCCGCAGTTTGTCTTCATCGCTGTCAGCGAGAGCATCGATTGCGGCCGCTACCCGGTGCGCGTCTTCCAGCTGGAGCAGGAGGATGTTGCCGTGGGTCACGATCTTTACCGGCGTGATCTGAACACCTATCACCAGTGCCGCCAGACCAATTCCTGGGGCGGCGTTGAATCACTTTCCCGCCCGGCATGGGCGCGCAAAAAGGATAATCAGGCATGAGCACTAATTTAGTAACCAGTGAGACCACCAGCACCGCTGCCACCATCTTCAATCCGCAAAGCCTGATGCAGCTTCAGCAGTTCGCGCAGGTGATGTCTGAAGGTGTCGTCGCTATCCCGCAGCATCTCCGCGGCAAGCCTGCTGACTGCCTGGCCGTGACCATGCAGGCGGCGCAATGGGGCATGAACCCCTACGCAGTAGCACAGAAAACGCACATCGTGAATGGCGCGCTGGGCTATGAGGCGCAACTGGTAAACGCGGTCGTGTCGTCGTCCAATCTTCTCTCCAGCCGGATCAATTACAGCTGGAGCGGCGATTGGTCGAAGTGTGCCGGCAAGAACGATAAATCGGACTTCCTGACCGTCACTGTGTCGGCGGTGATCAAAGGTGAGTCTGAGCCGCGGGCGCTGACCATCAGCATGGCGCAGGCTGGAGTGCGTAACTCTCCGCTGTGGGAGCAGGATCCGAAGCAACAGCTGGCATACCTCTGCACGAAGCGCTGGGCGCGCCTGCATGCCCCTGACGTGCTGCTGGGCGTATACACGCCGGATGAGCTCGACGAAACGCCACGCGGCGAACGCGACATCACACCGCGCACCACCGCTGACCTGAACAACATGATCGGCAGCAGTAATGAGTCAGTCCCGGCAGCTGATAACCGAGATGACGCCGTACTGGTGGCCGGGCTTCAGGAAGAGATTGATCAGGCTGACACGCTGGAGAAGGCCAGCGCTGTCGGTGAGAAGCTCAGCCAGCACAAGGACGACTTAACCGAATCCACCTTCCGATCACTACGCGCTAAAGCCGTCAAAGTTTATAAACACCACGACGCCCGCCGCCAGATTGAAGCTGCGATCAACAGCCTGGACGCCAGCGCGCCAGACGCGAGAGAGACTTTTATGAAGGTTGAAGCAGACCTGCAACGCCTGAAAGGTGCGCTGGGGGATGAGCTGCACGAAGGTTTCAGCATCACGCTTGGCGACATGCGCGCCGAATACGTTTAACCAACACCAGTGAAAACTCAGGGGCCCATAGCGGCCCCTTTTCTTTGGAGAGAAAAAATTATGAAAGGTGCAATCCGTAAAGATCAGCTGCTCGAGCGCGTGCCGCTGTCTGAGTACACCATCAATCAGATGGAAAAGAATGGCGAGTTCCCGAAACGCTTCCCGCTGACCAACCGCACCGTCGCCTGGAACGTTGACGAGGTAGAGGCCTGGCTCGATGAACGCCAGCGCAATGCCAGCGCAGCACAGCGTGACCCGTCACTGGCTGCGAAGTTCGAAGCCAATCCCAACCACCGTAAAGCCGCTGAGCGTTCAGCGATGAGAATGGCGGGCTGATCATGACATCGAAAGAATTAATCCTCACCTATCTGCAGGAACATGGCGGATCCCGGTCCGTCGATATTCACGCCCACCTAGCGGAGCACGGTCTTAAGCGTGAAAGCTCAATGTCAGCGCTGAGCAAACTGGTGCGCGCCGGCGAAGTTATTCGCGCCCGGTTCCGCCAGGACTACATCTGCTGGCTGAAAAACACCAACGTGGTGATCAGCCCGAGTGAAATGCGCAACCGGCTGAGCAATGCAAACCGCCGCCTGAATGCGATGAACAGCATCAACGTGGTGTTTGATGAGTGCCGGGCAAACAGTCAGGTATACCGGATGGATCAGCTGCTGCGTTCGGCGCGTGAGGTGCGGGCATGAACTATCAGCTGATTTATGCCGATCCCCCCTGGTCATATGGCAACACCATCAGCAACGGTGCCGCGGGTAACCACTACGGCACCATGTCGATGGCTGACCTGAAGCGCCTGCCGGTGTGGTCGCTGGCTGCGCCTGATGCTGTGCTGGCGATGTGGTACACCGGCACACACGCTGAAGAGGCTATCGCGCTGGCTGAAGCCTGGGGCTTCGATGTGCGCACGATGAAGGGTTTCACCTGGGTAAAGCTCAACCAGCTGGCGGAGCAGCACATCAACAAAGCGCTGCGCGATGGCGAGGTAGAAGATTTTTATGACCTGCTGGCGCTGCTTAACACGCAGACCCGCATGAACGGCGGCAACTACACGCGCGCCAATACAGAAGACTGCCTGATTGCCGTGCGCGGTGCCGGCATTGAGCGCATGAGCGCATCTATCAAGCAGGTGATTTACAGCCCGCTGGGTGAGCACAGCGCAAAGCCGTGGGAAGCCCGCAACCGCCTGGAGCTTCTGTATGGTGACGTGTCACGCATCGAGTTGTTCAGCCGCGGTGATGCCGAAGGCTGGCATCACTGGGGAAATCAAAATCCCCGTAACGATGTAGAGCTGGTGCCAGCAGGATTCACAGCAACCAACAAACAGCCGCGCAGGATCGAGGTTACCCGCGGCATGGTGGAGTTAACGAGAGGTAATGCAGCATGATTCAGGTAACTCAACTGGTAGTCCCAATACCGCTGTTGCAGCAGGCACGAAATATTCAACTGGCAATCATCGACCTAGCTAAGAAGCGACACCTGAAGCCGGAGCAGTTCCGAGCGCACCTGCACGCTATCGACATTCTGGCACGAGAAGCACACGATCTGATTGTCGATGCTGAGTTTGATCAGCAGGACCGAGCCATCAATCAGAATGGAGGGAAATCACTTTGATCGCACTGTCGATTTACCTCATGATCGCTGCTTACCTGCTGGGTAAGCTGGAAGACGGTCCGCACTCTCCGCAGTCAGTCTTTATCTGCCTGGCATGGTTCCCGGCAGCACTGATTTACCTGTCAGCGCTGCTGGCGGACAAAAAACTTGGCGATCACCCTGAACGCTGAGCCATCCACTGTTCAAACCGCAATGGCGAGAACGGCACCAAATCTGAAAGGCTACCATCTGTCCACCCATCCACCATGTCGGCCCACTGCTGCAGCATAAACGTGCGTTGCGGAAGGTATTCCGCTTTGTTGTATACCGCGCGCACACCCTTCTGCTCATGGGCCAGACACTTCTCTATCCAGTCAGACGGATACCCCGCTTCGTGCAGCAGCGTACTCGCTGTGCGCCGCAGGTCATGAACCGAAAAATCCCCCAGCCCCGGCTTATCCTCTTTTCTCGTTTCCTCAATCGTAATATTGATCACCCGGTTAAGCGCCGCGTTCGACAGCGGCTTCGTCAGGTCATAACGCCCGGCCAGCAGATACCGGCTGCCGCCGGCACACATCTGCAGGCCCACCAGCAGATCATGCGCCTGGCTCGACAACGGGATAATGTGCGCCCTGCTCGCCTTCATTCGCCCGGCGGGTATCTGCCAGAGCTGGCGGCCAAAGTCGATCTCATCCCATACCGCGTTAGTGAACTCGCTTTTCCTGACCAGCGTCAGCATGACGAACTTCAGCGCCAGCTTAAGCGTCGGCATTGTGGCCACATTGTCCAGAGTGCGGAAGAACAGACCGATCTCTGCTGGCGTCAGCGCGGTAGTGCGCGGCTCAAAGGTGGCGATCGACGATGCTTTGATGCGTTCCGCTGGGTTTACATAGTCATGGCCCCTGTCAGCGGCATAACGGAAGACGCTGGCAACAATCTCCCGTGCCTGGACTGCTGTCGCCCGGCCGCCGCGCGCGACAATACGGTCGCACAGGTCACGCACCATCGCAGTGGTGATCTCGGTCATCAACTTGTTGCCAAGTGCCGGGAGGATGTCCCGGTCAATAACAGCCTGCTTCATAGCGCGTGTACTGTCAGCCAGGCGAACATGCGCCATATAGCTGACGGTAAAATGATTAAATCGATCAGCGCCGGTGATGTGTTTTTTACCGTCACGCTTGGCCGCAGCCGGTGATATGCCTGAATCGATCAGCTTTTTGGCGGTATTTAATTTTTCGCGTGCTTCCGCCAGGCTGATACCGTCAGGCCCATACTTTCCGATGGTCAGCGTCTCGCGCCGACCGTTGAAGCGATAGTCATAGCGGAATGACACGGTGCCGCCGGGCTGAACGGAGACGTAGAGGCCTTCGCGATCTGTGACTTTGTAGGCTTTTTCGCGTGGCTTGAGGTTCTTCAGCTTTGTGTCGGTGAGCATGATGATGTGACTCCGTATACCGTCACCGCTACCAATCTGGTAACGGTAAAAAGGATCAGGAGCGTACAACGGAAAGTGTTTACCGTCAAAAATACCGACGGTAAATTGTGGCTTTCAGCAATCGTTATCAATCGTCAAAAAGAAAAGGCCACCCGTAAATGCTGGTGGCCTCTGGCTTCACTCAATCATGGTCAATCGTTATCAATTGACCGTACATCATTCCCACTCAATCGTCGCTGGTGGCTTACCGCTGATGTCATACACCACGCGGGAGATGCCGTCGACTTCATTGATGATGCGGTTAGAGACACGACCCAGGAAATCATACGGCAGGTGCGCCCAGTGTGCGGTCATAAAGTCGATGGTTTCCACCGCACGCAGCGAGACAACCCAGTCATATTTACGGCCATCGCCCATCACGCCGACTGAACGTACCGGCA
>Ga0256409_1000308_pt1 | contig 40170 bp, 58 predicted proteins | sample PhySR1_FD_185981 | JGI IMG/M metagenome (GOLD analysis project Ga0256409, IMG submission 185981) | Leaf surface microbial communities from sunflower plants in UC Gill Tract Community Farm, Albany, California, United States - DLSL S.R1 | ecosystem: Host-associated > Plants > Phyllosphere >...
AGAGGGGCATGTCAGCTTCGTGTGCTGACCGGACTTGGCGCTGCTGTCGCGTGCCAGGTGAGGACAAAAAAATCGCCTCTATATCGGCAAATCAATGGCTTCGCATGAACTGGCGGAAGCGGTGAGCGCCAAACTGCTCCCGCAAAGCGTTGCCCAGTTTGGGTCTCCAACGCTCAGTCTACCCTGACCCCTGTTTTCACCCCAGTTGTGCGAAACCACCCACTTCGACCCCTGTTTCTCTGGGGCGTGTGATTCCCAAGGGGCGCCCGGCTTTCTCGGCCAGCCATCGGTCAATGTCTTCTTCGACCCAGGCTACACGGCCTGGCGTCAGTTCGAAGGATTTCGGGAACTGATCTTTGGCGATCATGGCGTAGATGGTCGATTGGCTGAGGCTGACCTTCTGGATTACCTCTTTGATACGGATCGCTCTCATTTTAGGCACCGGTCTCGTTTCGTTGATTCGATGATTCGTGCTGCTGCTTCGGTCACAACGGTGTTCCTGTAACGTCGATGGCAAAAACCACGACCGGCTCTGGCCCGAAGTGTTCGTGCGTGATGACCTTGACCCGAAAGCCGCGCCATGTCCGTACTAGTCGGCGCTCAGTGTCTCCATGCTTCGGATAGCCGAGCGTGAGGACAATCTGGTCGTAGGTCCGGCCTTGCAGGCGCTTGCGCCAATACGGAGTCGCCAGACGGTATTCATCTGGTTTGGTGCCGGCCTTGATCTGGTAAAAATAGATGCCCTTTAAGGGAATCGTGAGAGTTCGCAGGCGCTGAGAGCCATCCGATCGTGAGGTGATCATGAACAGATACGAAGAAGTTGAGATGTGGGCGCTCAAGAACGGGGGCATTGAGGCCGTGCGCAAGGCCCTTGCGGAAGGTCGATTCGGATACGGCCGCAAGGCAGTAATCGAAAGCTGGCTGTCTGACCAAGACGCAAAGGGCAGGGATGCCCAAGCAGAGCGTGCAGCCCAGGTTACCGAACGCGCTGCCGTAGCTGCAGAGTCGCAAGCAACATCGGCGGAACGCGCGGTCTGGATTTCAGGCATTGCGCTCGCCATATCGGTCGTAGCGTTGTTGGTGTCCATTGCCGGGTTGTTCAAGAGTTGATCGCCCCAGCAGCCACGCCAGCGCGATGTCAGGCTGTCCGAGCTTGCCGAACTTGCGCCGGTGCGCCGTCATGGCCGCCGCGTGCCGCATGGTGATCTCGATCGCGCCGGCCGCGACGGCGAGCGCACGCTTGCCGGTGGCAATGTCGAAGTGCTCTCGCTCGGTGCCGGCCTTCTGGATCCACTTCGGATCGACGCCGATGCAGCGCGCCATGCCCACCAACTCGTCGGTGGTGTCGGCGATCATGTGGCACATGCGCATGCGGCCGTAGCGGCCCATGTCGGTTAGGTGCATATCGTCGACGTAGACGGTCATGCGAACATCCTCTGTTGTCGCTGTTCAGCTTCAAGGCGTGCGCATGCGCGATCAAAGTGCTGGGGATCGATCTCAACCCCGACGAACGGATGGCCAGCGCGAACGGCGGCAACGCCCGTGGTGCCGCTTCCCATGAATGGGTCGAAAATCACGGCACCTGGGGCCAGCTTGCACTGCGCCACCGCCCAGAGCATTAGCGCAACCGGCTTCTGAGTCGGGTGCACTCTGGCGCCGCCGCGCGACAGGTTCTCCTCGCCGGCCCGGATCATCCCGCGCCACTTGTGCGAGAAAAGGCGAGCGGGGCCGCGCAAGTTTGTCCACGCCATCTCGCAGTCCGCCTGGTGGTCACTTGTGCCACCGTCCCGTTTGTCCCACACCAGCCAACACGAGGCATCTGGCAGGCGGCTTCCGAAGTGGTTGCCGCCAAACAGAACGACGTGCTCGAAATCAAGAAACGGCGCAGGATCGAAAGGCTGATCGTCGCCGATCACCTTCATCTCGTACTGGACAGTTCGGCGCGTTGTGTTCCAGCGGTTACGACTGGTGCCCGTCATCTTGGCAATGTTGATGCCGTAGGGCGGATCGGTGATACAGGCGTGAGATCGTGGTACCGTTGGCAGCAAGTCGTAGCTGTCACCACAGTAGACGGTCGCATTACCGATTTGGATGGGGTTCACACGAGCCCTCCAAACAGGTCAAGCTGCACGGCGTGCTGGCGCCGATACTCACGGCGCGCGATCGAATCGCGGCTGAGCAGGCACAGATCCATCAGATCACCGCCATGACCGCCATGCGTGGGATAGAAGGCAGCGCTAACGGGCTCCAGATCCCCCTCCTCGCGCATGATGCGGACCCAGTAGGCGCGGTCGGCGAGCTTGTCCCGATTCGACCAGCGTGCCAAGCGGCGCTCTTCATACTTCTGAACACGCGGGCTCTTCGCCCACCGCTCGTTGGCGAGCGCGGTAATACGGTCGAATGTCTTTTGCGTTTTGGTGCTCACACCATTCTCCTGCCAGGAAACGCCACATCGCCGACAGCGCGGTCATCCGTGCTCGCGTATCGTTCGTTGGCGATACTTGCGACATATCGCTCATGAGCGATACGCCATGCCCGTTGCTGCCAGGCTGCAAAGGCGCAGAGCGCCAGCAGCGCGACGATTGAGGCGAAGGCGAAGCCGTGGGCACTCATGGTCAGCGTGTCGCGATAAGCTCGCCGGTCGCGCCAGCACCACGTTGGGTGGCGAGGCGGTACACGAGCTGGGTTGCCTGCAGTTGCTGGCGGCGGGTGGTCGCCTCCTGCATGTCGTCGGTCAGGGTGATAGCAGCGCCGATGGCGCGGAACTCGTCGCCGGTGCAGCCGAAGCGGCCGGAGCGCTTGAAGCGCTTGCCGACCTCGGCGATGGCCGCAACGCCGCGCGCCATCGCGTCGAGCACCTCGGGCTGTTCAGAGAACTGCCGTTGCGCCAGCATCTGCCCCACGTTGATGCGGAATGCGAGCGTGTGCCAGCTCTCCTCGGTGGCCGAGCCGTCGCGCATCTTCTCCAGCTCGACGTGCGGCACGAGCTGCAGCTGCGTCTCGTTGCGCTGGCTGAACCGAAAGAGGATGGGCAGGGCCCCTGTCTCCCGCGCGGGCCGGCTGCGCTTGTTGCGGCGGTGGCTCATGCTTGTGCCTCTGCTGATTCGAGTGCGGCCAGCACAATGGCGTCGAGCTGCTCGAACATTGCCTCAGGCCGACCGTTGTTGAAGACCTCAATGTCACCGCCGTGCACCGCGATGCCTCGCTCGCTGCTGTGCGGATTCACGCGCCGCGCGGCAGCCCGATGTAGGTGGATCACGATGCCGCCGTGCTTGCGGATCATGTCGGCCTCGTTTTCCATGCGCACGTCCGACACGACAACGCTGCGGCCGTTGGTGACGCACTCGGCCAGGATGGTGTCTTCTGCCAGGCGCACCCACACGTCGGGGTGCACCAGTTGCCGGCCCCACTCGGTGCCAAGCGATTGCATCAGCTGGCGGGGCGATTTACCGACCTCCGGCAAGACTTCCTCTTTGCGGCCGGGTTCGAAGTCGGCGCGGGTCAGGGCGAAAGCGGCCATCAGCATGGCGCGCAGCGGATCTGCAAAGGCGATTTGGCGGAAGCCATGGCGCGCACGCAGGTGCTGCGCTGCCGTGTCTTTGCCGCTTTGCGCTGGTCCGGTCAGTCCGATCAACATGGGCGTTCCTCTGTGATGGATGCCCGCGCACCACGCGGCGCGCGGGCCGGTGGTTACGACGCGAACGGATCGCCAAAGAAGAACGGCGTGCCGGTCTTCTCGCGGATCGTCTTGATGAGCGTGGTGGTGGCTGCCTCGAGCGTCTTGTCCTGGCGGATCAGCTCGTACCAGAAGCTCACCTTGCCGTCGCGCGCGCGGTAGCGCAGGCGGGCGTCGATGCGGTATGCGTCGCCGTTCCAGAAGACGGGGATGCCCACGGCGAAGCGCTCGAACAGCTGCATCTTTGCGAGCGTCTGGTCATCGTCGTCCTGCACGAACGACATCTGCACGCCGCCGTTGCCCAAGCGGATCGCGCTCTTGAAGCGCATGTCCTGGTTGGCCTCGAACGAAAGCGCCATTTCCAGCATCTGCGCACCGGTCGGCAGGCCTGCACCGTCCGGGCTGGCCACATCCTTGAGGTTCTCCTCGATGAACCCAGCAAACTCGGCCTGGCTCATGGGCTTGCGGTTCTGGCCGAACCAGCGGCGCCACTCTTCGCTGAACTCGGGGCTGAAGCGCGCGGTGTGGTCGCGCCATTGCGCCTTTGTCTGGTCTTCGCCGTGGTCGTTGACGATGGCGACGAACGAGACGCGGCCCTCTTGATAGTTGGCCGTGCCCCACACAGTGCTGTCGGTCAGAGAGCCGTGGCGCTTCACGTAGTCGATGAAGCTTTCGGCGTCCTGCAGCTTGACCTTGGCGCGCTTGCGCAGCGGGGCGGGCAGGCTGCTCTCGTTGTCGTGCTCGACCAGCTTCCAATCGGGTGGCAGGGCAACATGGCGCGTTGCGCCTTGCAGCCCGGTGAGCACCTCGATCGGCTGCTTCATTTCCTTGGCCAGGGTCTCGGCCAGGTTCTCGATTTGTTCCATGGTGGTGGTCCGGTGTGCCTGGGCGTCAGGCGGTTTTCAGGGCGCCGGCTGCGGTGTCCGCGGCGGGCGTGACGCTCTTGAGGTCGAGCTTCTGTTGGCGCGGGTCATCGGCGACCAAGTTGCCCTCCGGGGTCGCGAAGAGCATTGCCTCCATCGCGTCCTCGGCCGGCTTCTTGAGCGTGACCTTGCCGGTGATGTGCATGGCGCCGCCGCGCGTGGCCTTCTTGACGGTCACTTCGAGCGTCAACTTGCCGGCCTTGCCGGAGGCGTCCACCGCGTTGACGAGCTCGGCCATCTTGTCGCTCGCGGTATCGATGAAGACACCGCCGCCGATGTGGCGCAGGGTGTCGGTGATGGGTCTGGCGGACACGTGTCCTCCTGATCGGATGCCGCCCTCGGATGCGCCGGGCGGCGTGGCGCTAGTCGATGTCGTTGGCCTGCAGCCGCTTGATGTCGGGCTGCTGGTGGGCGGCGCGCTCGGCTTGCCGTTGCGCGTGGGCGTGGGCAGTGATTTCCAGCGTGCGGCGGATGGTTGCGGAGCCCAGCGCGACCTGCGACGTGCAGGTCATGCGCAAGCGGCGCCATTCGCGCAGCACGTCGGCATCAGAGAGCGCGGGCGCGGTCATGGCTGGGAGGCGATGTCGGGTGCAGTCGCGTCGGTGAGCGACGCGCCGGTGCTTTGATATGCTCGGGAGCGTTCAACTTGAACTGTTCCCACCCCATTCAGCGAGGCGACATGCGCATCGTCAGCACCTTCCTTCCCGCCGCTCACGACGAGGAAATCGGTCGGCGGACCCAGCTTTTCGTTTTTGATGCCCTCGTAGGCGAGAAAAACCTCGTGCTCGGGGTCACGGTTGGCAGGATTGACGGTCCAACCCTTGACGACGTGAAGTGCTCCCCGATCGGCAACAAGATCATTGGCCGACTGGCTGCCCATCACCAGCTCAACTACCCGGAAGGTGCGATTGTCTTGGCCGGGGTACAGAGCGTCGGCACAGCGAAACAGCGCGTTCGCAAGGTGCTGACGGATGCGCCCGATCAGGCCGCTGTGCTTTTCCTCTGCGCAGACTCGAAGGTCTACGACGCTGTCACGCCGCACCTCGGCATCGAATACCAATCCGCGGACCCGAGCGCGCAGTAGCGTTCGCGCGGGCATCATGCGACCTCCGCATTGCCAGCAGCCAACTGCTCCGCCTTTGTGAGCGTGTCCCTCCCGGTGCACGAGATCTTGAATTTCACGCGCCCCTTCTTGAGGGTCGGGCTTGGGTATTGGCCTTCGTCGCGATCGACCACCTTCCAGCCGGAGCGCAGCAGGGCTGTCGCCAGTCGAACATCGTCGCTGCTCAAGAAGGTGGAATATCGGAGCGTCGAGCTCGCGAAATCACGAGAAATGCGTTCGCCAAATAGGCGGTAGCCGTTGCGCTCGACCTCCCCGCGCACCAATTCCAAGGCCGCGAGCGTCTTTGCCATCGCCTGGATGTCTGCCATGCGGGCGCGGTGGCGTTCCTCTTCGTGCTGGAGGGCCTGCTGCAGCAAGGGCAGCGCGCAGGTTTCTTCGTAGGTCAGGAATTTTTTCGCCATGGCTGACCTCACGCGAGAAGCGTTGCAGCGGCAGGCGCCACAGCGCCCGCCAGGCCGAACAGGAATACGATCAGGATGATGGCGGCGCCGGGGTGGCGGCTGAAATAGCCCTCAGCAAGGCGGGTCGTGGGCGATCGCATAGCGGCCTCAGACCGTTTTGTCCGCGCGGGGCTGCGTGGACTCTTGCGGGCCCGCACTGTCCATGTGGAGCGCAATAGCGTGAACGCCGAGGACAGCGAGCACGGCAGCGACGTAAGTCAGTAGGCCTTTGAGGCGGCCTCGGCCTGTGTGGGTAAGCATCCTGTTCTCCGTCTCTCGCATGGTTGTGGTGTCTGCGAATCAATATTAGTCCGACTGATTCTTATAATCAAGAGTCAGACTAATAATTCGGGGGGCGGAGGCGGAAACGTGTTCTTGGGGCGCAAAAAAACCCGCACAAGGCGGGTTCGGTTGGTGCCGGGCGGGGTCTAGAAGTTGCCCATGCCGGAGCGGTATTTCACGCGGCCAACGATGTCGATGTGCTCGAGCTGGTCCGGCGGCACGATGAAGGGGTCATGCTTTTCTTTATTGTCGCTTGCCACCCGCAGCGAGCCATCCGGCAGGCGGAACAGATTCTTGACGAGCATTTCACCTGCATAGACCAACGCGAATACACCTCCGCTCGCAGGGATACGGCGGTCTGCTCTGTCGACAACGACGGTGTCGTCGTCGAACAGACGGGGCTCCATGCTGTCGCCCCTAACCTTGACTGCTACAAGGTTCTTGGGGTTGGCATGCAGTCTTCGAATGTAGTCCGCTTGGAATGGCAGCGGAGTCTTCTCCTCGATGTGCCAAGTCTCTCGTCCATTGCCAGCGGAGAGGGCAACATCGATGTGGGTGATCAAGACGGTGGTCTCCGGGGGGAGTTCTTCAAGAGAGTTGTAGGTCGAGACCGGCCGCGCTGGGATGCCTTTGCTTGCCAAGAACTGGCGCACTTCTTCGTTCATCGCCTCCTGCTCTTCATACGCACGAACCTCTTCCTCGTGCTGGGCGATTGCCTCTGGTGAGGTCAGGCTCGGAAGCCGAAGCGGGCCAGCCAGCGCTTTCATTTCGGCAGCCAGGTTGGGGCTGATCTCTGCGGGAGCGCATCCCAGGAGGTCGCAAAACTTAGCCAGGGCCTTGACGTTCAGGGGGATTCGGCCCTGCAGGTACTGGCTCAATGCGCTCTGACCAAATTCGAGCCGAGCGGCTGCCTCCGCTTGCGAGGATGGCTGTTTGCGATCTTTCTGCTGCTGCTGCCACGCCGCAAAGCGCGTGCGCAGGCGGTCAGCATCGGCCTTTTGCTCGGGTGTAAGGGGTTGGGCGGGCATGGGCGAAAGATATTAGCGGCACTAATTTTCTGCAAACAGTCCAACTGTTGATTTATGCAAGTAGTCCGACTAATATTTCGTGCATGAACGGACTTCTTGAACTTCGCAAGCGTCTCCGCTTGTCGCAGGCGCAACTGGCGGCAGGCATCGGGCTGGGCCAGTCAGCCATCTCGCAGTGCGAGCGGGGCGGCTGCCGACTGTCGCCCGATTCAGCGATACGCCTGATCGAGTTCGCCAAGCGCCGTGGCGTGGTTACGTCCCTCGACGAGATCTACATGAGCAGGGAGCAGAAGTGACGCGCTGCTAAAGCCCGGCCCTCTTAGGGAGGCGAAGGTTGCGTGTACGCGGGCGTTGTTCTGCGGAAGTGAATGCCCCTGGAGGCCGCGACAGTACCAGCGTGACTCGCAAGCGCTTCATCAGTTTGGTTGTGACGGCAATCTCGTGGCTTGTTAGCCGCCGCAAGTATTTGGGCTTCGGCTCGAACATCTCTGACTCCCCTTGTGTAGTTAGGTGGAGTCTAGGTGCGGGCCCAATAAATAAGTAGTTCAGAGGGAAGCCGGTTTACCGGCTTTTGATCGGGAGAGAGCGTGAGGCACCAGTACTCCGACATCAACCAGCACGACGTGCTGTACAGCGTCGCCCGGGCCTATCCGGGCGGCATCGAGGCCTTGGCGCCGCGTATGGGCATGACGGCGCCAGTGTTGCGCAACAAGCTGCGCCCGGGCGTCGACACCCACTACATGAGCTTCGAGCAGGTGTCGCTTCTGCTTGAGCTGGTGGAAGAGGCCAAGGTGCCCAATGCCAAGCTGCCCATCCGCGCATTCTGCTGGCGGCATGGCATGGTCGCGCTGGATGTGGCGCGCGTGAAGTCCGAGCCGCAGACCGACGCCGATTTGAACCGTGCCTATGGTGAGGTGCTCAACGAGCTCGGCGACATCAGCAAGAAGTTCGGAGAGGCGCTCGCGGACAGCCATCTGTCGCACGCGGAGATGGACGCGCTCGAGCTGGAATTCGAGCAGCTTGTCGCTGCCGCCATGCACTTTCGCGAGATGCTGCTCGAGCGCACCGTGCGCGATAGCGGAGTGCGGCATGGCTGACGCTGCTGACATTGCCGGGTATCACGAGGAAACCTTCCATGCCGCGCTGGTCGCTGCGGTTCGCCGTGCTGCTCACGTGCGCGTCGGCCCCACCGGCTTATGCCGGTATTGCAGCGAGCCCGTTTCGCTCGAGCGCGCATTCTGCGACGTGGACTGTCGCGACGATCATGAGCGCGAGGAGCGTATCCGCGCGTTGAGCGGGAGCCGGAGAGCATGACGGCGCGCGCGCAAGCAGTGATTCGGCGGTCCACCCGACAGACCCTCACGCGGCGGACCCTGAAAGCGGTTCTGGCCCGCATCGAGGACCGCCTCTACCGCGCGCGCGAGCCTTTCGCGGTCTTCGTGCGCGATGGCGACGCGGTCCTGGTCCGCACCTCAACCAAGATGTACGTCAACGAATGCGCCCGCGCCGTCCGGCTCGGGGCGCGCAGCCACATGGTTGGCGTCTATGACGCGCAGGCGACGATCGACGCCGTGCGCAGTGATCTGGAGCTGTTCTGCAGATGATCGATTTCAAATCAGTCGCCCAGGCCGCGCTGGCCCAGGCGGATTCACTGGTATCGGCGTGGCTGCCCGATGGCCGGCGAGAAGGGCGCGAGTGGAGTGCGCTGAACCCAAACCGCGCGGACAGCCGGCGTGGCTCGTTCAAGATCAACCTGGAATCGGGCACGTGGTGCGACTTTTCCAGCGGCGACAAGGGCGGCGACCTGGTGTCGCTGTACGCGTACCTGCAGGGCACCCGACAGGCAGACGCTGCCAAGCAACTGGCTGAGCAGTTCGGCATGGCGCCGGGCAGCACGAGCGCGCAACAGCCCGCGCGGGAGCCGGCAAAGCGCAGAAGCGCCTGGGTGCCGGTCATCCCGGTGCCGGAAGGCATCGTGTCCGCGCCGAAGAGCCATTTTCACCGCGGCGAACCCGAATCGCGATGGGCATACCGCGACGCCGACGGCAACCTGCTTGGCTATGTCTGCCGCTTCCGAACGAGCGATGGCGGGAAGGAAGTGTTGCCGCTGGTGTTCGCGCGGCACGCAGAGTCGCAAGAGCGAAAGTGGCACTGGATGCAGTGGGAGGAACCGCGCCCGCTGTACTGGCCGCAGTTTGATCAGGCCGAGCCGCAGCAGCTGCGCGCCGACAAGTATGTGCTCGTCGTAGAGGGCGAGAAGTGCGCCGATGCGGCTTTCCGCTTCCTGTCCACCTGGGCCGACGTGTGCACGTGGTCGGGCGGCAGCAAGGCCGTCGACAAAGCGGACTGGTCCGCGCTGGCAGGCCGCAAGGTCATCATCTGGCCGGACTGCGACAGCAAGCGTGAGCCGTTGAGCCGTGCCGAGAAAGACGCGGGCGCGGATCCTGATTCCAAGCCATTACTGCCTGCCGCAAAACAGCCCGGCACAGCAGCTGCCGAGCGCATCGCCACGCTCCTGCGTGGTCTGGGCGCGGAAGTGCGCATCACGATCATTCCCGAGCCCGGTGAGAAGCCGGACGGCTGGGATGTGGCGGATGCCGTGGAGGAGGGCATCGACGCCACTGGGCTTTGGGGCTTTGCGCGCAACGTCCGTGAAGTTCAGAGCGCGCCGGCGCCGGCCGCGTCTATCCCTCGCGCCGCTGGCGCGAGCCGGCAGTTGCCGCGTGGTGGGCACGATGATTGGCGCGCCGAGCTGATTTTCAAGCCGCGCGGCGGCTTCGAGGACTGCTACCAGAACGTCTATCTCACGCTGAAGCATCACCCGGAGTGGGCCGGCATCGTCGCGTTCGATGAGTTTGCTGGCCGAGCGGTCAAGCTTCGCGAAACGCCTTGTGGTACCGAGCCGGGCGAGTGGGATGCGTACGATGATCAGCGGTTCGGCCTCTGGCTCGCCCAGCACATGAGCATCGTGATCAAAGGCGACGGCCCGGTGGCTGCAGGCGTTGCGATGATCGCGCGTGAACACCGCTTCCACCCGGTGCGCGAGTATCTGACGTCATTGAAGTGGGATGGCGTCGAGCGGCTCGACTACTGGCTGGAAGAATGCATGATGGCCAAGCCGGTGGTGGTGGGCGTGGAGTATCTGCGCATCGCCGGCCGCAAGGCGCTGATCGGCGCCGTGGCGCGTGCCATGCAACCTGGGTGCAAGCTCGACAGCATGCTCATCTTTGAGGGCGGCCAAGGGCGGGGCAAGTCAACCGCAATCCGTATCCTCGGCGGCGACTGGTTTGCTGACACGCAGCTCGATTTGCAGAGCAAAGACGCCTACATGGCGCTCAAGGGCGTGTGGTTCTACGAGATCGGCGAGATGGACTCGTTCAACCGGGCCGACACCACGCGCGTGAAAGGCTTCGTGTCCTCGGCCACCGACCGATACCGCGAGCCATATCAGCGCCGGGAGGTTGTGCAGCCGCGCCAGCAGGTGTTCGTGGGCACGACCAACCAGAGCGAGTACTTCAAAGACACGACCGGCAACCGTCGTTTCTGGCCGGTGCGTGTGGAAGGCATGGTCGACCTGAACAAGCTGCGCGAGTGGCGGGATCAGCTGTTTGCCGAGGCGATGCATCGTTACCAGGCGGGCGAGATTTGGCACCCCACGCGCGACGAGCAGGAGCGCATCTTCAAGCCGGAACAGGACTTCCGCGAAGTGCCGGACCCTTGGCACTCGCTGATCGCCCGATACCTGAAGCAGCCCGAGCAGATGATGCACACGCAGTTCTTCCTCGAGGACTTGCTCACCAAGGCGCTCTCGATCGCGCCGGACCGGCTTGGCGCTGCGCGTCAGGAGGCTATGCGCGTTGCCGCCATCATGTCGCGGCTCGGGTATGAGAAGCGCCGGCAGACAAGTGGCGAGCGGCTCTACTACTACACCCTGCCCGGGGAGCGCGGCGCGCCTGCGCAAGCAAATGATGGGGGGCGCCGTGATGGTTCGCCGCTGTAATCAGCGTTGGGATGGCCGCAGCATGCTGCGTGGCCGTGCCCGCTTTGTCGTTGCATCCAGCGATGGGGCGTTGGTCGGGTCGTTCGGCGGGGAGCCGTCCAACCACGTCCAACCTACCCGAAAAGGTTGGACGGCAAGGTTGGACGGCCGCAAAGCCAAGTGCGGCAATGGTTGGCGGGTAGTCCGTCCAACCTCCCAACCTGATTCCGCATTTCTCCACGTACGTGTGCGAGCGAGCGGGTGCGAGCGCGAGTGCGCGCGTACGCCTGCACGAGAATTCATCGTTGGGAGGGTTAGGAGGTTAGCCAAAGTCAATGCTGGTAAGGCTTTGCGCCGTCCAACCTCTTCGTCCAACCGTGAGGAGTCGGTTTGATGCAGTGCCGATGCCCGTCCTGTTGCGCTGATCCGGCGCCGACCTACACCGAGCGGCACCGCGTGGAGTGTGAGGGCCGGTTCGTGTGCAACCTTTTCGATGTTGCGCGGCAGTCGGCCTACTTGGAGTTGGTTGCCAAGCGCCGTGGCCTTGGTGCGAGGGATGCGTTGGAAGTGGCCGTTCGGGCGGCACAGCGCGATTTGGAGAGAGAGGCGCGCCATGTTTGCGATCTGCCGAACAAGGAGCAGCGGCTTGCGTACCTTGAGGTGGTTGCGCAACGTCGTGGCCACCAGGCCAGAGATGCGCTGGCCGCTGAAGTTCAACGTCAATGGTAAAGGGGGACCACATGACCAATGCCCGCAACGTAGTCCGCGCGCGGAGTGACTGGATTGTCGAGCGTCTCGAATCGTGGGGCCGCTGGCAACAGATCGGCTCGAACGGCTACCACGGAGCCAGCAGCTTGCTCATCGATCCGGATCACCAGGGGCCGCTGCGTGCGTACATCCCGGTGCTCGGCGTCGAGTGTGAGCAGACGCACGAGGCGGTGATGAAGCAACCGCGCCAGCTGCAGGAGGTGGCCGTGGCGCTGTACGTGAAGGAATGGGACCGGCCATCGCTAGCTAGGCACCTGCGCGTGACTGTGCGCCACGTCGATAGGTTGCGCGAAATGCTGCGAAACGGTGTGCAGTTTTGTCTTGAGAATCAAAAGGTTAAGACACCGCCCTTACAAGTGGTGATGAAACCGCGTCTTTGATAGGTTACATTTCCGCTACGCTCAGCGCTTCGTGCGTCAAGAGTGAATGAACAAGCCCGACACGGTTCGCCCTGTCGGGCTTTTGCTTTGGAGAGCGAATGCCCGCGCGCGCTGCATCGATTTGCCGTCACCCTGGGTGTGGCCGCCGTATCGCAGAGCCTGGCTATTGCGAGGCGCACGTGGGCGATCAGCGGCAATGGGACAACAACGCGCGTGCTCGTGCGCGTCAAGCGAAGCGCGCGCTGCCGACCAACAGCACAGCGTGGCGCCGTATTCGCGAGGCGACACTGCGACGCGATCCGCTCTGCGTCGTGTGTCAGCGGGCCAAGCGCGTCACGCCAGCCACTGTCGTCGACCACATCGACGGCGACGCGACCAACAACGCCCCGACGAATCTGCAGGGTCTCTGCGCGTCCTGCCATTCGGCGAAGACGGCGCGGCGCGATGGCGGGTTCGGCAACCGATCGGTGGGCGGGGAGCGAGTCAGGCCCTGCTGACTGGACGCGATCTGCCCGATTCCGGTTCCGATTGGTCGAAATTCGGTCGGAAAAGTGCGTATTTAGCCGCATTTACGGCAAAATCGTTGTGTTTATACAACGAATGGGGTGGGGGTGCCAAAAGTTTGGGCAGAGGGTTGCCCGATCCGTGCGCCCAGGCCTTTTTTTGTGTGCGCAGGTTTTGGAGGGGGGGTGTTATGGCCTCCTGAATGAAAAATGGGACAACGAGGACCGCAACCGACACCCAACATCCTCAAGCTGATCAAGGGCAACCCCGGCAAACGGCCGATCAACTTGGCCGACGGCGTGAACCCGCTGGTCGAGGTGCCCGACATGCCGAAGCACCTGAGCAAGGAGGCGCGCAAAGAATGGAAGCGCATCACGCCACTGCTTGTCGAGGAAGGGCTGATCGCCAAGATGGACCGTTCGGTTCTCGCGCTCTACTGCCAAGCGTGGGGCCGCATGGTCGAGCTTGAAGCTGCGCTGGCGGCCAAGATCGAAGCGCGCGTCGCGGACGGCATGACGTACGAGGATGCGGTCGAGTACTGCTCGTACGACATCACACCGAAGGGCTACCGACAGCAGGCCGCGATCGTCAACCTGATCCGCTCGCATGCGGAATCGGTCGCGCGCTACGCGGCGCATTTTGGGCTGTCGCCGTCGCAGCGTGCCCGCATCACTCCATCAACCAATCAACCGCAGCTTCCTGGCATGGATGTGCCGCAGGCGGCTGGCTGGAGCCAATTCCGAAAATGACGTTCACCGATGTTGCCAACCGGTACGTCGACGACGTCCTGGCTGGCAACATCGTTGCGTGCAAGTGGGTCAAGCTTGCGTGCGAGCGGCAGCGCCGCGACATGGCCAGGGCTGCGTCGGGGGACTCAACCTTCCCGTATCGGTACGACGCCGAGGCGGGAGAGCGGATTTGCCGCTTCATCGAGCTGCTGCCGCACACGAAGGGTCGCTGGGCTCGCAAGCGCGAACCAATCCGTCTTGAGGCGTGGCAGGCGTTCATCCTGACCACGGTGTTTGGGTGGCTGCACGTCGAGACGGGTCTGCGGCGATTCCGCCGTGCATATGAGGAGGTCGCCCGCAAGAACGCGAAGTCGACCAAGTCGTCGGGCATCGCGCTCTACCTGTTTGGCGCTGACGGTGAGCCGGGCGCCGAGGTGTACAGCGCTGCGACCACACGCGACCAAGCCAAGATCGTGTTCGACGACGCACGCCAAATGGCGCTGCGCGAGCCGGAGATGTGCGCGGAGCTCGGGATCGAAGTGCTGCAGCACCAGCTCGTCATCGCCGATGATGCGAGCAAGTTCTTGCCGCTGTCGGCCGAGGGCAGCACTCTCGATGGTCTGAACGTGCACGGAGGCATCATCGACGAGCTCCACGCGCACAAGACGCGAGCGGTGTTCGATGTGATCGACTCCGCCACTGGCGCTCGTGACCAGTCGCTGTTGTGGATGATCACCACTGCCGGCACGGACCGCACGGGCATCTGCTACGAACAGCGGACCCACGTTACCAAAATCCTCGATCGCGTTGTCGAGGATGAGACATTCTTCGGCATCATCTTCACGCTCGACGATGGTGACGACTGGTCAGACTCGACTGTCTGGGTCAAGGCGAACCCGAACCTGGGCGTCTCGGTCTTTGTCGATGACATGGAAATGGCCTGTCGTAAGGCGATGTCCATGCCATCCGCCGTGGCCAACTTCCTGACCAAGCGCCTCAACGTTTGGGTCAACGCTGATTCGGCGTGGATGGACATGCGGGCATGGGACCGCTGCGCCAATCTCGAGCTGCGTGAAGAAGACTTCCGCGGCGAGGAATGCTTCATCGGGCTCGATCTGGCCAGCAAGGTAGACATCGCGGCAAAGGTGAAGCTCTTCCCGCCCAATGGTGCCCGGAAAAAGTGGGCGCTCTTCGGAAGGTATTACCTGCCGGAGCGGGCGGTCGAGAACAGCACGAACAGCCAGTACGACGGTTGGCGACGACGCGGCCTCCTGACGGTCACGGATGGAGAGGTGACGGACTACGACGAGATCGAAGACGACATCCGCGCAGACTGCGCCAAGTACGACGTGCGCGAGGTTGCCTACGACCCATTCCAGGCGACCCAACTGTCAGGCCACCTGCTTGCAGACGGCGTGCCCATGACGGAAATGCGTCCGACAGTGCTGAACTTTAGCGAGCCGATGAAGCAACTGGAGGCGCTCGTGCTTCAGGGGCTTCTGGAGCACAACGGCGACCCGGTCATGACGTGGATGATCAGCAACGTCGTGGCGCACCTCGACAAGAAAGACAACATCTACCCGAACAAGGAACGCCCCGAGAACAAGATCGACGGCCCGGTGGCCGCCATCATGGCTTTGGGCCGGGCGATCCCGACGCGGGAATCCGATGAAATCGAACAGGGATTCGTTGCACTGTGACCAAATCATTGACATGGGCCGAGGCCTTCCCGCGCGCTGCTGCGGCCGCCACAGGCGCTGCCCATGGTGCGCCTACTGTGCGGAACAGCGCGGCGTGGATTCCCGCTGACAGCCAGACGTATCAGGACATTTCGTGGTGGGCGCCGGCCTTCTCCGGCCAGGTGGTGACCAAAGAGACTGCGATGCGCGTCTCCGCCGTGTATGCATGCGTTCGGCTGATCGCTGGCTCGCTGGCCTCGATGCCGTACAACGTGTATGAGCGCACGCCGGAAGGCCCCAGGCTGATTGCTGACCATCCGCTTTGGTGGCTGCTCAACGAGGAACCCACGCCACGCTATACCGCGGCGACTGCGTCGGAATTCGGCACGAAATGTGTGCTGCTGCGTGGGGATGGGTTCACGCAGATCAAACGGAACCGGGCCGGGGAGATCACCGAGCTCGTGCCGCAGGATCCCGACATGACGATCGTCGAGCGCCGCAATGATCGCCTGGCGTACTTCATCCAAGATGGCGACGCGCGCTTCGGCGTCGATCAGGACGACATGCTGCATTTGCCCGGCTTTGGCTTCAATGGCCTGCGCAGCATGTCGGTAATCCAGTGGGCGGCGAAGCAGTCGATCGGCATCGCTATGGCTGCCGAGGAGCACAGCGCTCGGTTTTTCAGCAATGGTGCACAGCCGTCGTTCGTGCTGCAGTCACCGGGAAAGCTGACACCCGAGCAGACCGACCGTTTGCGCGAGGAGTTTGCACGGAAGGTGGCCGGCACCCAGAACGCGTTCAAGCCGTTCGTGTTGACCGAGGGTGTCACGGCCAAGGAAGTTTCACTCTCCGCACAAGATTCACAGTTGATGGAGGCGCGCAAGTTTCAGGTGATCGACATTGCGCGCGCTTTCGGCGTGCCCCCCTTCATGATTGGTGAGGTTGAGAAGACGAGCAGTTGGGGCACAGGTGTCGCCGAAATGGCGCTGGGGTTCATGAAGTACACCTTGCAGCCGTACCTGACGCGCGACGAGCAGGAGCTGAATCGCAAGCTCTTCCGCACCAGCAAGTACTTCGTCAAACGCGATCCGACGGGGTTACTGCGCGGGGACGACAAGGCTTTGGCGGGCTATCTACGCGAGGCACTGGGCGGCTCGCAGGGCCCCGGCTGGCTGACACAGAACGAAGTGCGCCGCCGGGTGGACATGCTTCCGGTCGAAGGCGGCGACGAACTCTACAACCCCACCAAGGGAACCAACAATGCGAAATCACCGCAAGCTCCTGCAACTGGCGATTGAAAACAGCAGCGCGCCCAAGGCCTTCAAGGTACACGCCGAGGGCGATGACGAGGCCACGGTCTACCTTTACGACGTAATCGACCCCTACTGGGGCGTCGGTGCTGAGGCGTTCGCCAAGGCAATGGCGGGCATCACGGCGAAGACCATCAACCTGCGCGTCAACAGCCCGGGTGGCGATGTATTTGAGGCTCGTGCCATGGTGGCTGCAATCGGCGCACACAGCGCCCGCGTGATCGCCCACATCGACGGCCTGGCGGCGAGCGCTGCCACTTATGTGGCCATGGCCGCCGACGAAGTGCGCATTGCCGACGGCGCCTTCATGATGATCCACCAGGCTTGGACGTTCTCCATGGGCAACGCGACCGACCTGCGAGCCCAGGCCGATCTGCTTGACAAGGTCGACGCCTCGATCGTCGCCGACTACGGACGGAAGACGGGCAAGGATGCCGAGCAGGTTGCTCAGTGGATGGCTGACGAGACGTGGTTCACGTCGGCCGAAGCGGTCGAGAACGGCTTTGCCGATACCGTCGTGCAGAACGACAAGGGCAGCAGCACCACGCAGAACCGCTGGACGCTGAGTGCCTACCAAAAAGTGCCGAAGGCGCTGACGGCGCCGCCGGAACCCGATCTCAGCAGCGCGGCGCGTGCTCGCGCGCTTGCCCTGCTGGAACGCTTCGGATAGCGCTCCCGCGCACCGATCCCCAGGCCGCCTCCGGGCGGCCTTTCTTTTGCATCTTCCTAGAGGAAATCCCCATGTCCTTGCAAGCCCAGCGGGAGCGCCGCAACGCCCTCGTGCAACAAGCAAAGCACCTGAACGCCGAGCACGGTGAGAAGTGGACGCCCGAGCTGCAGAAGCAGTACGACGCCCTCGTGACCGAGATCGGCCAAATTGACGACAACATCGCGCGCCAGCAACGGCTGCTCGACCTGGAGGCCGACAAGGCTTTCGAAACCTTGCTGCAGCGCCCGGGCGCCGGTGGTGCATCCACGGGCGAGCCCAGCGCCAAAAATCAGTACGGCCGCTTCCTGCGTGACGGCATGGCTGCACTGTCGCACGAAGAGTTGGTTGCCATTCGCAACACCATGTCTGTGGGTGGCCCGGGCAGCGAGGGCGGCTATACGGTCCAGACGGAAATCGCCAAGACTGTGACGGAGGCGCTGAAGAAGTACGGCGGCATGCGCCAGGTGGCGGAGGTCATCCAGACCGCCCAGGGCAATCCGATGAACTACCCGACCTCTGACGGTACCGCAGAAGAGGGCGAAATCATCAGCGAAAACGCGCAGGCCACGAACCAGGATCCATCGTTCGGTACCAAGCCGCTGGGCGTGTTCAAGTACAGCTCGAAAGTCATCGCAGTGCCGTTCGAGCTCCTGCAGGACTCGGCCATCGACGTCGAGGCCTTCGTCAACGGCCGTATCGTGACGCGCCTCGGCCGAATCACGAACAAGCATTTCACCATCGGTACCGGCGTGGGCCAACCGACTGGCATCGTCACGGCCGCCGGTGTGGGCCGCGTGGGCGCAGCCGGTCAGACGAGCACCGTGCTCTACGACGATCTGGTCGAACTGCAGCACTCCGTCGACCCCGCCTACCGCGAGCAGGGCAACACGCGTTTCATGATGCACGACACCTCCGTGAAGGCGATCCGCAAGCTCAAGGATGGCAACGGCCGTCCGCTGTGGGTGCCGGACTTCGATCAGGGCATCTCGCTGGGCATGGGCGGCACGCTCGCGGGCTCTGCGGTGACGGTCAACCAGCACATGCCGGTGATGGCGGCCAACGCCTCGTCGATCCTGTTTGGCGACTTCAGCTACTACAAGATTCGCGACGTGATGGCGATCACGATGTTCCGCTTTACCGACTCGGTCTACACGACCAAGGGTCAGGTCGGCTTCTTGGCGTGGATGCGTTCCGGCGGCAACTTCGTCGACGTGGGCGGCGCGGTCAAGGCTTACCAGAACTCGGCCACGTAATCGTTACAGAGCGAGCGCTTCCGGCGCCCTGCTCGTGCAGGCCTGCTTGACGCGGGCCTGCGTACCCATTTCTTCCATCAAGGAAACACCATGCCCAAGACAGTACGTGCGCTGTCCACCCTCGCGCTGGACGGCCAGGAATACCCGCCCAATTCGCTGGTCGTGATTGACGACAAGCGCGCCAAGTCCCTGGAGGCTGCTGGCGACGTCGATTCGGACGCCGATGCGGTGTCGTATTGCCGCGAGACGCTCGGCGTCAAGGTCATCGACCACGCTGAAGCTGTGGCAGCGCTGAAGGCTTCGCAGGAGCCGGAGGCCAAGGTCGACGAAGCGAAACAGCCGGAGTAAGGGGCGGTCATGGGAATTCGGTGCATCGAGCGGCCGGCGGAAGAACCGGTGTCGCTGGCGGAGGCCAAGCTACACCTGCGCGTCGATTTTCCGGACGACGATGCGCTGATCACCAGCCTGATAGCAGCGGCGCGCGTGGCGGCGGAAAACCTCTGCCGCCGTGCGTTTGTCACCCAGAAATGGGAACTCGCGCTGGACGGCTTCCCGCGGCAGAATTTTTTCGGATCGCTTTCCGCGATTGCGCCGATTGACGCGTTCATTCCGAACATCATCGCCGCCGAGATGGGGTATGTGGTGCGCTTTCGCGGCGGCAAGATCGAGTTGCCGAAGCCGTCGCTGCAAAGCGTTGACTACATCAAGTTTCTCGATGTCAACGGTGCTCAGCAGACCCTCGATCCAAGCCAATACCTGGTAGACCCGTTGAGCGAGCCGGGTGTGCTGACCCCCGTAATCAACACCTACTGGCCCGCAACGCAGAACGTCATGAACAGTGTCCGCATTGGCTTCACTGCGGGCTACGGAACCGCTGCCGACGTGCCAGAAGGGATCAAGTCCTGGATCAAGCTGCGCGTCGCCACGCTTTATAGCAATCGCGAGGAGGTCGCTGTGCTGAACCGTGGGAAGGTGGAAATGCTGCCCTACGTTGACAGCCTGCTGGATCCGTACCTGGTGGTCTACCTATGATCCGCGCCGGCGATCTGAACCGGCGTGTCGTGATCCAGCGTCGCGCCGCCGAACAGGACGCTCTTGGGCAGCCGGTCGGGGCCTGGGAGGATGTAGCGCCGGTCTGGGCCAGCATGCTTTTCGTGACGGGCAAGGAATATGTCCTGGCCAGCGGGGAAGTGAGCCGGGCGGACGTAAGCATCCGGGTGCGCTGGCGCACCGATCTCACGGCACAAATGCGAATCGTTCACGCTGGTGTCTTCTACAACATCTTGGCGGTGCTGCCGGATATGGTCGGTCGCGAGTACGTCGACCTGCCATGCAGCACCGGCGCTAACACTGGGTAGCCTTCAGTTATGGCCAATAGTGCACATGCCATTGTGTCCGCTGCATTGAAAGGGCTGGTTGGCGGTCGGTGCTTCCCCTGCGAAGCGCCTGAAGGTGCGGCCCGCCCGTTTATTGTCTACCAGAGCGTTGGCGGTCAGTCCGCCAATTACTTGGGGAACACCGTTTCGGGGCAGAAGAACGCCCGCATGCAGGTCGCGGTGTGGGCAGACACAGAGCAGGTCGCAATTGACGTGATGCAGCAGGCCGACGCGATCTTGTCCGGTGCGCCGATCCTCGCAACGAGTATTGGCGCCCCTGTCGACGACTACGAGGGTGATACGCGGCGGTATGGGCAGCGGCTGGACTTCAGCATCTGGTATTCGCCTTGATGCCGCCAGCCCTAGCCGGCGCAACCGATTCTTCCACAGCCCGCGAGATGCGGGCTTTTTCATTTGAGAGGTCACAACATGACGTCTACTGCGATTTCCGCTCAGGGATCGACGCTGTCCATCTCCGGCGCCGCCGGTGTGGCGCAAAACATCTCCGCCGTGGCGGTCGGCTTCCCGACCATTCTGACGGCGGCCGCGCACGGCTTCGGCAACGGTGATGTGCTCACCCTGGCGGGGCTGACCGGCGCCGATGCGGCGCTGCTGAACGGCAAGACGGTCGTGATCAAGAACGTTACGGTCAACACGTATGCCGTCGATGTCGACACCACCGGCAAGGTCGTGACCGCCCCGGGCGGTGCGCCGTTCGCCTCGGCCACGCCGACCCAATGGGTGCCGATCGCCAACCTGACGAGCTTTAAGGGCTTTGACGGCCAGGCGAGCGAAATCGACAAGACCAACCTGTCGAGCGTCGCCAAGGAATTCATGCTCGGCTTGCAGGATTTCGGGCACTTCACGTTCGACGTCGATCGTGACTTTGCGGATCCAGGCCAACTGGCATGCGATGCGGCCAAGCGCGCCAGCGCGATCAAGCAGTTCAAGCTGGTGCTGCCGAACGCCAAAACCGCGACGTTCTCCGGCTATGTGAAGAACAGCCCGCTGGACGGCGGCGTGGATCAGATCCTCAAGACGCCCGGCATCTCGATCCGGATTTCCGGCGACGTCGTATTCGCATAAGGCCAGGCGTCTGCCTGGTATCTCCCACCTCAACTGAACATCCACATGTCCATTCTCACCAAAGCATCGATCCTGGCCGCAATGGCCTCCGCGCAACTCCAGACGGAGACCGTGCCGGTACCCGAACTCGGCGGCGAAGTGCGCATCTCGGAAATTTCCGGTCTGGCGCGCGACGCTCTTTATGCCAAGCAGGTTGATGGCGAGAAGCGGCCGCTGAGTCTGCAGCAGGCCGACCTGATCGTCGCAACGGCCGTAGACGAGGCCGGCGTGCCGCTGTTCGACGAGGCCGATGTGGACCGCATTCGTGGTCTGAAGGCGGAAATTCTGGATCGCCTCGCGAAAGCTGCTGCCGAGATCAACGGACTCGGCGCGAAAGCGGTGGAGGATGCCGCAAAAAACTCCGCCGCCGCTCAGAGCGGCGATTCTGGCTCCGGCTCAGCATCGACCTCGGCATCCCTGTAAGGGAGCTGCAACAGCGCATCACCAGCGCGGAGTTCGTCGAATACATGGCGTCCTACCAGGTAGACAACCGGGGGAGCCATTACGACGATCTACGCGCCGGGGCTGTTGTGTCGATGCTGGCCAACATCCATCGAAACACCGAGAAGCGTTCGGAGCCGTATGGGCTGCTTGATCTGATCCCGTGGAGTGAGCACCACGTGGCCAGAGCCACAGAGGAGCGCGAAACGGCCGCAATCCTATTGCCGGATGCCGACGCGCAGTCGCGGTTGATCCTCTCCATGATGTTCCCCGGCAAGGCTCAGTGATGGCAGCAAAGCTCGAAATCGTGAACCCGCAGGCCATGGTTGCGACCATTGAGGCGCTGACCAAGGTGGCCAGCGAATCGGTGTTGCGTCAGGCGGCGGTGGCAGGCGCGCGCGTGCTCTTTGATGAAGTGCGCATGCGCGCGCCGGTCAACCTCGGCATTTACGAGGGGAAGTGGGGCCGGCATCCGCCTGGATTCCTGCGTCGCAACATCCTCCTAGCTTTCGACAAAGACACATCTGTCGAAGGCCTGCGGGCGTCATACCTGGTGACCTGGAGCAAGGAAGCGTTCTACGGCCGGTTTGTTGAGTTTGGCACGTCGAAGATGGCCGCTAAGCCGTTCTTGCGTCCGGCCTATGAGGCGAAGAAGGCCGCAGCGGCGCAGAAGTTCAGCGAAGTGATCGAAGCGAAGGCGGAGGAATTGACGCGTGTCCAATGAAACAGTTATCCGCGTCACAGGGGATGCCGAGGGCTACGTCTCTGAGATGGAGCGCGCTCGTAAGAGTGCGGTCGATTTCATGGCAAGCCAGGACACCCTGCGCAAGCGCATTGCCGACTCGGCCACGGCTGTCGACGCGTCACGCAAGGCCATCAAGGAACACGGCGACGAAGCGCTTGCTGCGTTCAACAAACAAGCGCGCTCGGCCGAGGGATGGCTGACGGCCCTGCAAAAGCAAGCTGCCCAAGCCGGGAAGACCCGGGCCGAGCTGATGGAACTGCGGGCCGCCGAACTGGGCGTCGCTGATGCTGCGCAGCCGTTCATCGACAAGATCAAGGCCGCCGAAGACGCCATGCGCAATGGCTCCAAGGAAGCGCACGGCCTGAACTTCGCCACGGCGGGCGCGCGTCGTGAGCTGCTGGTGCTGGCGCACGAGGCCAGCCAGGGTTCCTGGAAGAACTTCGGCGGCAGTCTGCTCGTGCTCGGCGAGCGCACCGATGCGCTGAGCATGCTGATGAACAAGACCGTTTTGTCGGTGGCCGCTGCAACCGCTGTTCTGGCAATCGCCACGCACACCGTCATCAAGGCCGGCGAGGAGCTCTCCGCCTACGGCGATCAGGTCGAGCAGCTCCACCAGAAAACCGGGTTGTCGACCAACTCCATTCAGCAGTGGGCGTTTGCCACCAAGACGGTCGGCGTTGAGTCGAAGGAGGCGACGAAGGCGCTGGCAGAGCTTGGGGACGCGCAGAACAAGGCGCTGCACGACAACAAAGATGCCGCCGCCGCGTTCAAGGCCCTCGGCATTTCGATGGAGGAGCTGAAGAGCAGCACGCCAGAGCAGCTGCTGCCCCGCATCGCCGATGCGTTCCATGAGTCGGCCGATGGCGCGGCCAAGGCTGCCGTGGCCAATGAGCTGTTCGGCGCATCGGGCGCGGATCTGATCCCGCTGCTCGATCGCGGTGCCAAGGGGCTCGACTCCCTGAATGCTGCTGCGCGTGAGACGGGCGCGATCATCGGCGTCGACACCATCAAGCAGATGGCGGCCCTGCGTGAGCACATGGAGCTGTCCCACGCCAAGATGGATGCGCTCACCCTGTCGGCCAAAGCGCAGCTACTGCCCACGATCATCAACCTCACCGAGGCGATGAGCGGCAACGTCGCCATGAAGCCGCTGCTGGAGGATTTCTACAAGGGCGTCGGCTTCATTGTGAAGGGGGCGGCCTCGGCCGTGGCGACGCTGGTGGTGGGGTTTCAACAGCTGTCGGAGACGATCGCAACGACGTGGACCGTTGTGGGGCTTGCCACCCAAGGCGAGTTTCGGCTTGCGGGGATCGCGGCGGAAAAGGGCTATGAGAATCTCAAGCGCCAGGGCGACGGCTATGTGCAGTTCATGCAGAAGCTGTGGTCGGACGCTGCGCCGGTGCCGCACGACCTCGGTGCCGTCGGTACCAAGCAGCTGAACTTCGCCAAGGGCAACAACGGGCCGAAGCACGAGAAGCCCTTCCACGACGACGAGGCGACCCGGTACCTGCAGCAGTTGCGCGACAAGGATGCCGCCATCCGGGCGGACATTGAGTCCACCGGCAAGAAGTTCACCGAGGCGGAAAAGCAGCAGGCCGAATTCCTGCAGAAGATCGCCGACCTGAAGGAAAAGAAGATCCTGACGGCCGATCAGAAAAGCCTGCTGGCCCGCCAAGACGAGATCAAGGCCCAGTTGGCCCAGAACGTTGCGGACGAGCGGCGGCTGCAGCTCAAGCAGGACATGATCAAGCTGGACGAGCGATCCGCCCAGATCAACGCGCAGATCGCCACCTACCAGCAAAGCCAGCGCGAGCAGTACGGGCGCCAGCTTGGCGCTTTCGGGATGGGCGCCGAGGCCGAGAAGAACGCACAGGCGGTCAAGTCGATCTATCGCGAGTACGAAAAGCTGCAGGCTGAGCTGACCAAGGCCACGCCGAAGGAGCTGATCGGCAGCGACAAGTTCCTCGCGGAGCAGGCTGCGATTCAGCAGGGGCTGCAACAGTCGCTGCGGGACTATCAGGAGTATTACGCGCAGCTCAAGGCCAAACAGGCGGACTGGACGAACGGCTTCCGGGCCGGCATTGCCGACTATATCGACCACGCGCAGAACATGGCGGCGCAGACCGCATCGCTGGTCGGCAACCTGGCCAAGGGCATGGAAGACGCGATTACCCAATTCGCGACGACCGGCAAATTCCAGTTCAAGCAATTCGCCGCCAGCGTGATCGCGGATCTCGCGCGCATTCAAGCACGCGCCGCTGTGTCGGGGTTGATCCAGATGGGCGTGAGTATGGTCGGCAGCATGTTCGGTGCCGGCATGTCAGGCGGCGCAGGCGCCTTCGATGGAGCGGCCACCGCCGGGGCTGGAACCGGGACGATGCCGGTGAGCGGTGACCTTCTATATGGCGGCAGCATGCAGTCGCCGAGTTACGGCACGGGCGTCTTCGCGACTCACCATTCCGGTGGCATCGCTGGCCTCGAGCCGACGGCTTGGCGCACGCTTCCGACCGCCGCATTTTCTGGGGCGCCGAAATATCACACCGGCGGCATCGTCGGTGATGAGGTGCCGGCGGTCCTGAAGCGCGGGGAGGGCGTGTTTACGCCCGAACAGATGCGCAACCTGTCGCCGGCTGGGGGTGGCAATGGAAGTGTCAACGTCACGGTGAATGTGACGGTGAGTGACGCCGGCACGCAAAGCGAGACGCGGGACGTACAGGGCCAGGGCGCGCAGCTTGGCAAATACATCGCAGGGCTGGTGCAGGACGGCATTCAAAGCGCAATGCGGCCTGGTGGTCAGTTGTGGAACTGGAAAAACGGACGGGCTTGATGGCAACCGACACATTTACATGGGTGCCGCTGGTTGACCCGCAGGGCACGACCACATACCGAACGCGCAAGGCGCAGTTTGGTGACGGGTACTCGCAGGAGGTCAAGGACGGCATCAACAACGCGACGGACACATGGCCGCTCACGTTCCGCGACAAGGGCGCCGTCATTGCCCAGATCAAGGCGTTTCTCGATGCGCATGCGGGTAGCGCTTCGTTTTACTGGACGCCTCCGCTCGGTGTGCAGGGGTTGTTCAAAGCTGCTGCTTGTCAGGTGCAGCCGAACGGCGGCGACATCTACACGCTGACCACAACGTTTCAACAGGTATTCCGACCATGAGCCTCACCCTTGCGCAAATCAATCTGGGTACGGCGCCGGCCGGTAAGGATGGCGACACCCAGCGCACCGCAAACAGCAAGACCAACGACAACATGACGGCCATCGCGGCGGCCGTCAATTCCCTATCGAGCGGCAAGGCGGATACCAGCGTCACAGACGGGTTGCGAACTGACGTTACCGCGCTGCAGACATCTGTCGGTAGCCTGAATTCTGCAAATGCCGCGCAGATCGGCGGCGTGATGTTTTTCGCCCGCAATACTGCGCCACAGGGATACCTGAAAGCCAATGGCGCCGCCGTTTCTAGGACCACCTATGCCGCCCTCTTCACCGCTATCGGGACGACGTTCGGCGCCGGGGATGGGACCACGACATTCAACCTGCCTGATCTCCGTGGCGAGTTTCCTCGGGGATGGGATGACGGCCGCGGCATCGATGCAGGCCGGGCGTTCGGTTCAGCGCAGGGTGCTTCGGTGCATCCGTGGTTGGGGGTCTATCGCGCGAGCGCGACGAGCGGCATTTTGGTCGGCTTGCCGGCCGCGACGCTTCCAGACGGTGGTCAGGCGTATCCGAGCGGCGAATCAATCTTGCCTGCCAGTACGGGGCCGTACTTCAGCACGACTTTGCCAGCAGGAAGTACCAACACCGCGCCGGCTGCAATAGGCGCTCGGCCTCGAAACGTTGCGCTGTTGGCTTGTATCCGGTACGCATGAACATGGACATCTATCACTATCACCCACTCTTCGGCACCTGCATCGGCGCAGATTTGGCAGACGAGGACCCGCTGGAGCCAGGCAATCCGATTGTGCCGGCCTATGCCACCCCACGGCCGGTGCCGGATGCGCCCGCGGGTTCGGTTGCTGTCTATCTACGGAGTGACGGTACGGTGCCACACAACTGGCAAGACGGCGAGTGGCAGGTGCAGCCTGACTTTCGCGGGGCCCCCATCTTCTCGACGAAAGACGGCGGCCCATATCCGCTCGGCAAGAGCTACAACGGTATCGGCTTGCTTCCCGAGGATGCGACAACGCAGGCGCGGCCTAGCCTCGCGCATTTCTGGTCCGGAGCAGCGTGGGTGCTCGATCCAGTAGAGGACGCGAAGCAACGAAAGGCGGCGGCGGTGCAAGAGCGGGCAACTCGCGTTGATGCTGCGCGTGACGCTATGGTGCCTCTGGAATTCGCGGCGGAGTTGGGTGAGGCGACGGACGCCGAAGCCACGCTTCTGCAGGCATGGAAACGCTATATCGTTGCGCTGAGCCGGGTGGACGTAAGTGCGCTTGAAATCCAGTGGCCGGAGCCCCCAGTCACATGAAAATCACCGCCGACATCCAACGCCTTGAGCCTGGCGCCCTCGTTGAGCTGTTCGAGCTCGATGCCACGGAGATCGGCGCCGACCTGCTGCGCTTCCACGGCTACACGCAGGTTGGTTCGATCTGGTGGCAGGGCAACGAATACAGCCCATGGCCGATCGAGGGTAAGGGCTTCGCGCGCACAGGGCAGGGGCAACAACCGTCGCCCCGGCTCACGGTAGGCAACGTCGACGGGTCCATCTCGGCCGTCTGCCTGTACGCCAACGATCTGGTGGGCGCGAAGCTGCGCCGTCGGCGCACGCTGGGCCGCTTCCTCGATGCGCGGAATTTCCCCACGGGCAATCCCGAGGCGGATCCAGCCGAGGAGCTACCCGTTGAAGAGTGGTACGTCGAGCAGAAGACAGCCGAGACGAAAGAAACGGTCGAGTTCGAGCTGTCCAGCGCGCTGGATTTCAACGGCGTGCAGCTTCCGCGTCGCCAAATTGTCGCCAACGTGTGCATGTGGTTGATGATCGGCGGGTATCGCGGGCCCAACTGCGGCTACACCGGCGCGGCCATGTTCGACCGAGACGACAACCCGGTCACCGACCCGTCACTCGACAAGTGTGGTGGCAGGTTGTCGTCGTGCAAGTGCCGATTTGGCGCCAACAACCCTCTGCCGTTTGGAGCGTATCCGGCGGCCGACCTGGTGCGGACCTGACATGCAGCAACAGACCCTAGATGATGCGCGCCAGCACGCCGCGCGCGATTTCCCGCGCGAAGCCTGCGGACTGGTGGTAGTCGCGAAAGGTCGCGAGCGCTATGTGCCATGCCGCAACGTCGCTGTTGGTACTGAGCACTTCGAGTTGCCGGCCGAGGATTACGCGGCAGCCGAAGACCTCGGCGAGGTCATGGCGGTGGTGCACAGCCATCCGAACGCCACCGCCGAGCCCAGCCAGGCAGACCGTGTCGCGTGTGAGGCCTCGGGCTTGCCGTGGCACATCATCGCCTGGCCAGCCGACGACGTGCGCACGATCGAGCCATGCGGGTACCGGGCCCCGCTGGTGGGGCGCCATTTCGCCCATGGAATCCTCGACTGCTATTCGCTGGTGGTGGACTGGTACGCACGCGAGCGCGGCATCGATCTGCCCGATTTCGAACGGCACGACGATTGGTGGGCCAAGGGCGGCGACCTCTACATGCAGCACTATGCGGAGGCGGGCTTCTGTATCGTGTCGCAAGACACCCCAGAGCACCCGGGCGACGTGATCCTCATGCAGCTGCGCGCGGCGGTGCCGAATCACGCGGGCGTGTACCTCGGTGACGGCCACATGCTGCATCACGTGCACGGGCGCCTATCGTCCCGCGACGTGTACGGCGGCTACTGGAGGGAGATCACGCGGTGCGTGCTTCGGCATCGGTCGGCGTTATGATCGCGGGTCCTATGTTCCTGGAGCCCTCGAATGCTTCGTTTGCTTGCTGCTGTCTGTGTAGTGCCCTTCGTCGCCGCATGTGCAACATCTTCCGATTCGCCGGGCGAGGCAGCGGCGGTGCCGCAAGATCGGCTGTTCGCTTTTCAGGCGGCGGCTGAGAGGCCGGGTGGCCAGGTCACAGTGACGCGGGACAATGGCTTTGCGGGCCGGGGCTGCCTCCTGGGGTTCTATGTGGATGGCAAGCTCGCTGCTTCGTTCGAGGCCGGGGAGACCGCGCGATTCTTTCTGCCGCCAGGCGAATACGTCCTCGGGGCAGGCTTTCCGAAAGGGCGTGGCTTCTGCGCCATGCACGGCAATGAGCTTCGCGAGCTGTCCGCATCGTTTGCAGCGGGCCAGCAGCGGTACTACCGGCTGGTCAACCGGCCGGGCGACGGTGTTGCGCTTGAGGCGACAACGCAGCGCTAACCGCACCCAACAAACAACAGGAAACCCGCTTCGGCGGGTTTTGTTTTATGTGCTCGACATCGCAAAAACTGAGAACTGTCCGCCTGTACGGCAAGCTGGGGGCCCGCTTTGGGCGTCGTTTCGAGCTGGCCGTCGCCAGTCCGGCCGAGGCCATCCAGGCCCTGTGCGTGCTGCTCGCGGGGTTCAGGCGGGAGCTCCTCGCCAGCCGCGACAAGGGGGTCACCTACGCGGTGTTTGTCGGCAAGCGCAACCTCACCAAGGAAGAGCTCGAATTGCCACCGGGTGGCGGCGAGATTCGAATTGCTCCGGTGCTGGTCGGCAGCAAGCGCGGCGGCATCCTGCAAACGATCCTCGGGGCCGTGCTCGTGGTCGTTGGCGCCGTTATCAGCTTCTATGGCGGTGGTGCTGGCACGCCGCTCATGCAGATGGGGTTCGCCATGATGCTCGGCGGGGTGGTGCAGATGCTATCGCCGCAACCGCGCGGGCTGTCGTCCAGGGACTCCGCCCAGAACGGCGCTTCGTACAACTTCAACGGCCCCGTCAACACCAGTGCCCAGGGCAACCCGGTCCCGCTGCTGTACGGCGAAATGCTGATCGGCTCGGCGGTCATCTCCGGCGGCATCTACGCGGAAGACCAGGTTTAGGCCCTTTCCCAATTCCCTACGTCAATTCCATGGCCCCGCAATCGCGGGGCTTTTCTTTGGGCGGTCTGAATTGAAAAACATCATTGGCTACGGCGGCGGCAAGGATGGGGGCGGCAGCAGCTCGCCGGTGGAGTCGCCCGACAGCCTGCATTCGATCGCCTACGCGCGCATCCTCGATTTGCTGTCGGAGGGTGAAGTCGCGGGGCTCGTGAACGGACTGCAGAGCATCTACCTCGATAGCACGCCGCTGGCCAATGCCGACGGCTCGTTGAATTTCCAGAACGTCGCTATCGACTATCGCTCCGGTACGCAGGATCAAGACCACATCCCGGGATTCCCCTCAGTTGATAATGAAACGACGGTCGGCGTAGAGCTGACCTCCGCTGCACCGTGGACGCGTGCGGTTGCGAATACCCAGCTTTCGGCTGTTCGCGTGCAGCTGTCCGTGTTGGCGTTGTCCAAGGCTGACACGAGCAACGGCAACATCAACGGCTATCGTGTCGAATACGCGATCGATCTGTCCACCGACGGCGGCGCGTTCCAGCGCGTGATGTCGGCTGCCTTCGATGGCAAGACGACGAACAAATACGTGCGCACGCACCGCATTGAGTTGCCGCCGGCTGTGAATGGTTGGACCGTGCGCGTGAGCCGCACCACGCCCAACGCCAACAGCGGCACGATCGCCGATACGACACGCGTCGAATCCTTTGCCGAGGTGATCGACGCCAAGCTGCGCTATCCGAACTCCGCGCTGGTGGGCATCCGAATCGATGCCCGCCAGTTCAGCAATATTCCGACGCGCGCATACCACATGCGCGGGCGCGTGATTCGGGTGCCGAGCAACTACGATCCGGCCACGCGCACGTATTCCGGCCTCTGGGACGGCACATTCAAGGTCGCCTACAGCAACAACCCGGCGTGGGTGTTTTACGACCTGGTACTGCACACGCGCTACGGCCTGGGCGATCGGGTCAATGCGGGCATGGTCGACAAGTGGTCGTTGTACCAAATCGGGCAATACTGCGACGAGCTGGTACCGGACGGTCGCGGCGGTCAGGAGCCGCGCTTTACTTGCAATTGCTACCTGCAACAGCGCAGCGACGCGTATGCCGTGCTGCAGGATCTGGCCAGCGTTTTTCGCGGCATGGCGTTCTGGGCGGCAGGCAACGTGGTCGCGGTGGCGGACATGCCGAACACCGCGTCTTACCTGTTCCATGCCGGCAATGTCATCGACGGGACATTCACCTATGCCGGCAGTGCCAAGCGGGCGCGCAAGACGGTGGCGCTTGTCTCGTGGAACAACCCGGCCGATCGATACGTTTCCAAGGTCGAGCCCGTGCAGGATCCAGACGGTATTGCGCGCTATGGGATTCAGCAAACGGAGGTGACCGCCTTTGGCTGCACGTCTCAGGCGCAGGCACAGCGCGTCGGCCAGTGGATTCTGCTCACCAGTCGCCTTGAGACCGAGACGGTCACGTTCAAGGTCGGGTTGGACGCCGCGGTGGTCATGCCGGGCTCGATCATCGAGATCGCCGACCCCGCTCGAGCGGGGCGATCGAACGGTGGGCGCGTGCGGTCGGCGGTGGGGCGCACGGTGACACTCGATCGCGCGCCCGTGGCCGCGCTTGGCGACACGTTGGTCGTGAACATGATCGACGGCACGGCCCAGCGCCGCACCATCGGCGACATCACTGGAAACGCCGTGACTGTCACGACCGATTGGTCGCTCGCCGTGCAAGCCGAGGCGGTTTGGTCGATCGAGAGTGCGGACCTTAAGACACAGCTGTTCCGCGTGGTGTCGGTTTCGGAGGATGATGGCCTCGCATTTGAGATCGCGGCGCTGCAGCACAACCCATCGAAGTTCTCAGCGGTCGACCATGGTACGCGGATCGAGGCACGCCCCATTTCCGTAATTCCGCCGTCGGTGCAGCCGCCGCCCACCGGCGTCACGCTGAGCACCTACAGCGCCATCGACCAAGGCATTGCCGTTACGACGATGGTGATCGCATGGCAGCCGGCCGCCAGCGCCATTGCGTATACCGTGGATTGGCGGCGCGACAATGGCGAGTGGGTCAGTGCTGGGCGCACGGGGTCACAGAGCATCGAGGTGCGCAACATCTACGCCGGAACGTACGTAGCGCGCGTGCGCGCCATCAACGCGCTCGATGTGGCCTCTGCGCCGGCGTATTCGCCGGAAACACCGCTGCAGGGCAAGACGAGCCCGCCGCCTGTCGTGGGGACGCTGCTGACAACGGCCATCGTGTTCGGTATCCGGCTTGACTGGGCCTTCCCGACCGGCCCGCTCGACGTTGAGCGCACCGAGATCTGGTACAGCAAGACACCGAACCGTGACGATGCGATCAAGTTGGGGGATTTTGCATTCCCGGCGAACACGCACACGATGATGGGCTTAGCGGCCGGCGCGCAGTTCTTTTTTTGGGCGCGTCTGGTCGACAAGTCAGGGAACATTGGGGCGTGGTACCCCAGCGGCGCGGGCGTGCCTGGCGCGAGCAGCTCGCAGGCGTCGGACATCCTCAACTACCTGAACGGCCAGATCGGCAAGACGCAACTCGGGGCAGACCTCCTTTCGGCGATTGACAGCATCGAGCCGCCGATGGCCGGCAGCGACAACGACTATGCGGGCGACGACCATGTCTTCGCCGGCATCGTGTCGACGCAGTCGGTGCTCGAGGAGGCTGGGCGCGCGGTGGCTCAGAGCGTGACCACTATGCAGGCCACCGTCGCGCAGAACACGGCGGCCGTGCAGGTGGCGCAGCAGGCGGTGGCGGACCAGAGCGGGAAGTTGGCCGCGATGTACACCATCAAGACGCAGATCGCAGCCAATGGCCGGACGTACTTGGCTGGTATCGGCGTGGGCGTCGAGAACAACAATGGGATTGTCGAGAGCCAGGTTCTCATCGCGGCGGACCGCTTCGGCGTCATCCACCCGAACGGCAACAGTGTGCTCACCCCGCTGGTGATTCAGAACGGTCAGGTGTTCATGGATTCGGCGTTCATCCAGGACGGCACGATCACCAATGCCAAGATCGGCAGCACCATCCAGTCGACGGCATTGGGGGCGGGCGGGAACCCTCGCTGGAAACTCGACAAGAACGGCTCGCTCACGATGTACGGACCTGTGGGGGCTGGCTACTTGACCATTACCGACTCGGTAATCGCCGTGTATGACTCGAACAACGTGCTGCGTGTTCGCATGGGGATTTGGTGATGCCAGTCGGACTGGAGGTGTACGACGCATCGGGCCTTCCGGTGGTGCGATTGACCGATCGGCTGGGCGCGATAGTTGGGGTTTTCAACACCGGCACCACCGCCGGTTCGGTCAGCGTTCCTGGTCTGGCCCGAGGTGCCGCGTTCTATATCGTGCAAACCGGTTGGTCGTCGGCGGTGGGCGCTTCAAATTTGCCGCAAATCTCGATCTCCGGGACGACAGTCTCTTGGTCGATTCCTTTCCCGGGCGATACGCAAACGGTAACCGTCTATGTTGGGGTGTATTGATGCCAGCGGGATTCCAAGCCTTTAACAATGGCGGCGTGCTTCAGATCGACGAGAACTATGTCAATCTGGGCTTGATCGCGAAGGGTCAACTAACGCCCTCTACCGCTACGCCGGATGGGCAGGTCGGCGCATTCAAGATGGCCGAGGTTAGCGTGACCGGCGTGGCGCCAATTATCGCTGTGCGAGCCAACTACGCTGTGGCCTTGGGGGACGTTCGGCAAAGTGGCAGCACGTGGACGTTTCGCCTATGTGTGAACACCACAACAGATTGGGACGGTACGGCGCTCACCTATTACATCTTCGACCAGGTGCCGCCGGTGGCGCACGGCGTCGGGCTTCAGGTTTTTCGTGGCGACGGTGTTTGCACGTTCGACTCGAACTACAAATACTTCAATCCCGTCGCTGTCTTCACGCTGGCAGGCGGCCAGCCCTTAACGCTCACCGACTACAACGACTACACGATGTCTCAGGTGGGCACCTATGCCGTCGTCCTCTCGATGGAGCGAATGGGTACGCATTACGCGGTATCCGAGCTCGCCATCACGTGCGGCGACGGATTGCGGGCGTTACCCAACGGCGTCCGAATGCGTTGGACGCAGATCAACGTGAACGCGGTCGGCGGTGAGGGTGGCGGAACGCTCTTCGTCGATCAGCGTTCCCGGCAGGCGGTCCTAATCGACGTTACCAACATCTGACTATTCGATGTGCATGGCGCCGATGTTGCCAACGTCGGAGTAAGTCGTGTAGCGGCGCGCCGCTTCCACCTTGGCGAGGTCGGCAATCTCTGGCTTGCAGTCGGACCGATTGCCGCGGGCCACTTCGTCGCGGCATTGGAAAACACGGACGCGGGCGGCGTGCTCCTCCCGCTCCATGCGCCAGGCGACCGGTTCTTTGTTGTTGGCGGGAGCTGCGCAGCCAGCTGTAGCGGTGAGCGCCAATAGAGCGGCAATGCGAATTGTTTGCAAGGGGACCCCCATCGTTTTGTAGTTGTTCGGCGCTGCAGGATAGGGCGCCAGCACCGCCGAGTTGTTGCAGTCTAGATCGCCGCTGCCCGAAATAAAACGGTCAATCACACCGATCCTTACCGATTTTTCTCGTCTACCAACACCCGCCATCCGGCGGGTTTTTTCTTTTGGGGGGTGCACATATGCCATTCACGGATCCCGCGAGTCTGGGCGGTCAAAACTTAGCCGCATATCTAGATATGCTGGGCTTCAGCGAGGGAACGGACAACGGACGCCAGCCGACGCGCGATCACGGCTACGACGTGCTGGTGGGAGGCGGTCTGTTCTCGGGCTACGCCGACCATCCTCGGATCCTGGTCGACCTGCCGCGGCTGGGCATCAAGTCGACGGCCGCCGGCCGCTACCAACTGCTGGCTAGGTACTACGACGTCTACAAGCGACAGCTCGGCCTGCCGGATTTTGGGCCCGCAGCGCAGGACGCCATCGCCGTCCAACAGATCCGCGAGCGCGGCGCATTGGCTGACATCAAGGCGGGCCGCCTGGCCGACGCGATCGCGAAGTGCCGAAATATCTGGGCAAGCCTGCCGGGGGCTGGCTATGGCCAACACGAACAGAAATTCGAACAGCTGCGCGCGCATTACCTGCTGTGCGGCGGACAAGAGGGGGCGGCGTAAATGACAGATCAGGAACTCGTTGTGGCCGCAAAGGTGGGTGGTGCGGCGGGGTTGGGCGCGGTGATCGCGCTGCGGTTTCTGCCCGGCACCTGGTGGCAGCGCGTGCTGTCGTTTCTGAGCAGCCTCGGCATCGGATGCCTGGCCGGCGGCGCGGCCGTCGAGCGCTTCGCCCTGGTGCCGGGCTCCTACACCCACATGCTTGCAGTGGCGTCAGCCGCCGTTTTCGGGCTGGCCATCGTCAACAACGCCATGCAGCAGATCCCGGAATTTCTCAACGACCTGCGTCGGCGTGTCATTGGCGCGAAGGAGTGAGCATGCTCGCATCCATCAACGTGGTGGCCAACGCCATCATTTTCGTGGGGGCGCTTTGGGCGGTCCTCACTCACAAGGTGCCGACGCGGACGGGCGGCGCAGTGGTGTTAGCGCTGGTCAACGCCGCTGCGCTGGGCAACATGGTTATCCCTGGGGCGTGCCATAGCGTTCCCGAGGTTGCGCTGAATGTGGCGGTCGCGATTGGTGCGCTGTGGGGATTCTGGCGGCTCGAGTTGCGCTGCTGGCTCAAGAAAAGGAGTGCGACATGACGTTTCTCGATCCCCGCATCTGGCTGGCTGTGCTGCTGGCGTTGGGCCTCTCCTACGGGGCTGGGCGCGTGCAGCAGCACGGCGTCGATGCCAGGGCGTTCGCAGCTGAGCGCACCAGGGCGGCGCTGGATGCGGCGCGCGTGCAGGTCAAGGCCGCAGACGAGGCGCGCATCGAAGAGCAGCGCCGTACGAAGGAAATTTCGGAGATTGCAGATGAAGCCACACAACAAGTTGCTGTCGCGCGTGCTGATGCTCGGGCTGCAGGGGATGCTGCTGACAGGTTGCGCGAGCGAGTTTCCCAGCTCGTTGCCGCCAGTCGCGCCGCCGGCGATTCCGCCGCTGCCGGCGCAAGCGCGGGCCAGCCTGGTGGGGACCCCCTCGATGTGCTCGTCGACGTGCTCCGCCGGACTGACGGCGCTGCGGGACAGCTTGGCGAATATGCCGACAGTCTCAAAGCCGCCGGGCTCGCCTGCGAGCGGAGCTACGACGCGCTGAATGAGGGTGCGCGAGAGTGATGACGATTCCCTCCGTCGTGCCGTTGTCGAGCAGGATTTCGCTCATGGCGTCGAGATCCTGCGTGCGAGTTATCCGCCCAGCAAGTCGCCGCTCTCGGGAGGCTTCCCTTTGGGCGTGGCTTTCGGCTTGTCGCTCTTGGCTTTGATCGTTCTGGATGCTCGCGGGGCCGGCTCGTCGTCCATCAACTCGGCGGGATAGAGTTGCAGGAACGTCCGGGCTCGCTCCGGATCTTTGCAAGTCAGCCAGTCATCCCACTGGTCTCGCCTCAGCATGACAACGCCACGTTTTTCCTTTGGCGTGCCGTCTGGATTTATCGGGTTGTGCATGCGCTTGAACAAGGGATGATCCTCGGCGTTGACCGTGATCATCACAAACGCGATTTGCACCCCGCCACCAGGTTGCGGCCACGTGCGCCAGAGCCCAGCGATACCAAATTCTTCTTGATCCTTCAGCCATATCCGGTGCCGAACGGCTTTCCCGGTTTCGTAGCACGGCTCGAAAATCTCACGGGCCGGGACGATGCATAGGTTTCCTGCACGCCAGTAGGGCGCAAACATCCGGCTTGATCCGATGGTTTCGGCGCGCGCATTGACGGGGTTCGGCATGCCAGGGTGCGCGAGCCCTTTGGGGGCAAAGCCAAAATTCGCTATCGCGCAGTTTGTGCGGCCATCCTGATTTAGCAGGATCAGCGGCGCATCATAGTCGGGGTACGCCTCGGGAGGGTACTCGCTGACAGTGCCGAGGTTCAGCAACTGCCGAAGGCTTTCAGGCGGGGTTGGCGAGTAGTTGTTGCACATGCTGATCTCCCATGCTTGCCGCGATGAATGATAGGGCGCGCGTCAGCGGTACACCTTCTTGTTGCGCTTCTTTGTGCTGCTGGCCGCCTGCCGCTTCTCATGGATGTGGTGCATCGACGGAAAGCTCTCGTGGATGTACGTCTCTGGCTCGAGCACGCGTGCCAGTTCATCCAGGACCATATCGAAGCCGCCGGGCGGCATGAGGTGCTGCATGCCGCGAGCGCGTACCACTGCGCCGGCCGTCTTTGCGACCACGTGAAGGCAATAGATCTCCCACACCAGACGACACACACCTCGCGTCGGATTGGCGTAGTAAATGGCCCGGATGTCGGCCTGGGTAAGTGCGGGATAACGCGCACGCTCGCTGTTGTTCATGGCAAATCACTGTATATGCATACAGTATCCCGGGAGCATCGACGCGGTCAACGCGTGCGTACATTGGGCGAATTAGGGCGCACTCGGGTCTTGTTGCGAAAACCCGTCAACCGTGGAATTGCATGTTGGCGTTCGCCGATAGAATCGACTCGCAGTCACATCGGGAGGGGGCCATGTTCGAAAATTGGAAGCCGGCAGAGATCGCAACGATATTTGCCACGCTGGTGGGGCCGATACTTGCGGTACAGGCGCAAAGGCTCGTGGATTTGATCCGGCAGAAGCACGAGATCCGAAGCCGTATCTTCGGTACGCTCATGAACACTCGTGCGATGCCCGTCTCAGGCCAGCATGTGGAAGCGTTAAATGCCATTCCGGTGGCATTTGACCCGCAGTGGTGGGAGCGATTCGGGAGGCGAGACCGCCTGAAGGTCGTCGATGAGAAATGGCGCCAGCTGCTGCACCACTTCAACGTGGATCAGTCCAAGTTCACCGAAGCACAGACGGTCAATTGGATCGAGCGTCGCGTAACGTTTGACACGGAAGTAATCGAAGCCATCGGCAAGTGCTTGGGTTACAGGCTGTCTGCCCTGGACTATCAAAGTCAGTTCTACTTCCCGGTCGCACATGGCAATGAGATGGAGCAGAACGGCAAGATCCGGGAAGGGTTGGCAGCTGTTCTCAGCGGCGAAAGGGGCATCCGTATAGATGCGCCAGTCGATGATCAGAGCAAGGCAATGCGCCAAGCCATGGCCAACATCCTGCAAGGACAGGCACCAATTCGCGTCGCTCTGAACCCTGGGCCTGGTCAGCAGCAACCTGGGATACAGGTTCCGTCCGAGAATCCCCCTAACGGTTAGCGGCCCGCTGTCGTGGCATACTTTTGGCATTCAATGGGGAGGAGTAATGCCAGACAACAATCGCCGGTCGCCCGACAAAAATAAGGTGCCCACACGGGACTCGTCGTATGAGCGCAAGATTCCTCGCAAAGAGGACTACGCTTACGACAGTATCCCGGGTTATCCGGGCAAGACCGGGCGCATCATGCCGCGCGATCAACTGACCCCGCCTCCTCCTACACCGAGAAAGAAGGGCGCATAGCATGGATTGGGATGACGATGTCTGGGCTCGCCGTCACGAGTTGCTTTGCCGCTGCTGGATTTCGCGCATCTATCACCAGAAGCGCGAGCGTTTCTTCGACATGTGCGACTCGCTTACCAAGGCGGTATCTGTCATCGGGGGTGCCGCTGCCATAACCAAGCTAGCTGGCCCGGACGCCATGGTTGTTGCGGCCGCAGCTATTACGATCACGTCGACGGCAAGCCTGGTGCTTGGTTATGCCAAGAAGGCACGGTTACACGCGGACCTGGCTAAGGCCTTTGCAGACTTGGAGTCCCGCATCGTTGCAAAGGGCGTCTTTGATAGCGCCCAGGCCGATGCATTTCAGGCGGAGATAGTGAAGGCAGAGGTTGGAGAGCCGCGCTCGCTTGGTGCCTTGGTCCGAATCTGCCAGAACGAGCTGGCCTACGCTCAGGGTCACCTGGAGATGGTGCGCCACGTTTCCCTTTGGCAGCGGCTTCTAGCCCACTTCTACGATTTCGATCTGTCGGCGGCCAGTTGATCCGTTAGGGGTCGCCAGTAATTCCCCTGGACCGCGCCGTTGACACTTCGTTGACACCCGGAAACGAAAAAGGCCCGACAGTTGCCTGTCGGGCCTTTTAAATACTGGTGGGGCGTGAGTGATTCGAACACTCGATCTACGGATTAACAGTCCATAGTCAACCGTGCGCCGAGCGTGCCCCGGTCCCGGTTTGAGTGATCGGAATGATCGTCGCCGTCTCGCCGGCGCAGAAGCGCGCCCAGTCCGCCATCATTTTGCGCCGCCGCTCCAACATGTCACCCCGGCGGTAGGCAGCCTCGCTCTCGTTCTGGATGGCGTGGGCGAGGGCCTTTTCGGCAAGCGAGTCGGCATATTCCGTGCATTCTGCCACCCAGTCCCGGAAGGTCGAGCGGAAACCGTGCACGGTGATGTGGCCGTAGCCCATGCGCTCGAGCACCTTCAGCATGGCCATGTTCGAATACGGCTTTCCTTTCTTACGGCCTGGGTAGAGCCAGCCGTCGCGCGCACCTTTCATCGCCTCTGTGACCAGTTCGACCAAGCGGTCAGCCATCGGCACGCGGAGCGGCAGCTCCATCTTCATCCGCTCGCCTGGCACCGTCCAGACGCGATAGTCCATCGCAAACTCTTCAGGGCGCGAATACAGGACTTCCTGGGTGCGCACTGCTGTCAAGATCAGATGTTCCAGCATGCGGGCGGTCGGGTCTGCCACTGCGCGCAGCGCGCTCATGAACTCGGGAATTTCCTGCCACGGGAGAGCCGGATGGTGCTTGATCTTCTTGCGGCGGTTTTGTTTCGGCAGCAGCTTGTCGAGGTGGCCGCGCCAGCGCACGGGGTTCTCGCCTTCCCGGTTGCCGAGGGCTTTTTCCGCATCGAGGATGCATTCGAGCCGGCCGCGCAGGCGGAAGGCGGTCTCTCGCTTTGCCATCCAAATGGGCTGCAGCACGCGCACGATCAGGGCGGTATCAATGTCGCGCACGTCGAGATCGCCCAAGATGGGGTAGGCGTAGGTCGTGAGCGAGTTCTCCCATTGCTGGGCGTGCTTCTTGTTCTTCCAGCCGTCGCGGTGCTGGGCGATGTAGGCGGCCGCTGCAGCTCTGAATAGGCGCGGGCCCGAGGCTTCCTGGGCGCGCTTATTTTGCTCGACCTTCCGCGCCTCGATCGGGTCAATGCCTTCCCGCAGCAGGTCGCGGCACTTCGCCGCTTCAACGCGTGCGGCTGCCAGCGAGACCGAGGACAGGGGGCCGAGCCCCATTTCCCGAGACTTTCCGCGCAGCGTGAACTTGAAGATCCAGGAACGGGAGCCCGTGTTGGAAATCTGAAAGTGGAGGTTGCCGCCGTCCGGGTAGTGCCCCGGAGCGTCCAGCTTGCCGATCTTGAGCGCCGTCAGCCGATGCAGTTGCCGTGTCGCCATTTCCTACCCCTGTTCTCACCCCTGTTCGATGGGTGGATTGTGTCGGAGCGATTTGGAACCGGCAAGAAGAGAAATACCCCCAAAACCGCGTCGCAGCTTGGGTTTAGCACGGCATTACGGAATGTTTCGGAACGCCTCGGAATGAGCCGTGGCGGAAGCGGTGAGATTCGAACTCACGGATGGGTCACCCCATCGGCAGTTTTCAAGACTGCTGCCTTAAACCACTCGGCCACGCTTCCTTCGTGCTGCGCTGCT
>Ga0256409_1000310_pt1 | contig 39940 bp, 39 predicted proteins | sample PhySR1_FD_185981 | JGI IMG/M metagenome (GOLD analysis project Ga0256409, IMG submission 185981) | Leaf surface microbial communities from sunflower plants in UC Gill Tract Community Farm, Albany, California, United States - DLSL S.R1 | ecosystem: Host-associated > Plants > Phyllosphere >...
CCTTCGAGGAATTTGTTCTTGCCGTAACGTTCTACTGTCTGGCTGTAGCTCTGGAAATCGTACGGCAGGAAGCGCCAGGTCATGCCATTCCAGTGCGTACCCGCACCGCCGACATTCATACCAAACTGATAGGTATTAAATTCACGCAGCGGTAACGCTTGCTGGATCGGGTTATTACGGAATGTCAGGGTTTCCACCGCCGTCGGCTGCATGATCGCGCGGCGGCTGACAAAGCGCAGCTCATCGGTATCAATAGTGGTGGGGAAATCGTTGCTGGTGTCGCGCCATGAACCGCGCTCAATTGCCACCACATTCAGTCCTGCCAGCGTCAGCTCATTCGCCATCAGCGAACCTGCCCAACCCAGGCCGACGATGACAGCATCGACCTTTTCACGTTTATTACTCATACGACATTTACTCCTGCAAAAATCAATTCAATCAATGACCGTTCGTGGGCGGTTTTTATGATTTTTCGTATTGGGACAACATGCTGACCGGCTCGATATGTAAGTCTTCGCCACGGCGGTCGATGACATCCCGGAAGTCATAACGCGCACCGGGGAAACCGAGCATTTTCCAGCCCGCCATATCTTTGTTGCCGCCATATAACGGGTCGGAGAAGAATCCCTCACGCATGTTCTGCACTAACATGTTGAAGAACAGCTGGCCGTTGACGCCCGCCAGCGGAATTTCGCCGGATTCCACGCGACGCAGTAAATCGTCCTGTTGTTCGCCGGAAAGCTCGGTGAAGTTTTTCCCGTTATTGCGCGATTTCGCGACGTTATTCAGCGCCGTCAGCCCCAGTTTGTAACGTTCGGCTGGCGTGTCTTTATATTGCGGTCCGGCCTGCGGCAACCCGTCCTGAATCACCGGCCCGAGACGATAGGTAGTTACCGCTTTGCCGAAATCGCCGCTCAGTTGACGATCCAGAAACACCGCGCAACCGGCCTCTTTACCGCCGATACTGAGTTCATCTGCCGGAATGATACGGTCGGCCAGGGTTTCCACCAGGCTGACTTCTTCGGGCGTGAAAAATGTCCATTCACCGGCGACCACCGGTTTTGGCGGACGAACCGAATGGATAATCCACGGCATACCACCGGAGAAGATTTTGGCTTTAACCTTCAGCGCAGTGCTGAATAACAGCACCGCCATAGAGGTCAGAAAATGTCTGCGTTTCACGATAAAACTCCTTTTAGCGGGGTCTGACGGGGAAGTACCCACATCTGCGGTGGGCTTTTATTTTGTGACGGAGATTATACGAAGATGTTAGGCGAAAGTAAGATATTTTGTACCAACTGGTACATACTTTATTTGTTTTAAATCAAGGTATTATTTATTTGGTAGTGAGTTCGTACACTAACTAACAATTTTTTACAGGCGAAAAGCCCTGCATACTGGAAAGAAATTCATTAACGTAGTGACACGCAATACTCAGGAGAATCACATGCGCATCACCTGTTTACACACGGCGGACAGCAATATTGCGGTATTTGACCATACAGCGCAGCAACTCGGACTAGAGCAGCATCAGTTTCTCCATGTTTCACGGCCTGATTTACTGACCGCAGCCGAAAAGGCAGGCGGACTGACTGAGGATATTCGTCAGCAAACTGCCGATGTGTTGCTGGCATTGAGTGAAAATGCCGACCGCGTTTTACTGACCTGCTCGACGCTGGGTTCAGCCGCAACGCTTGCCAGCGAAACAGCCACGGTGCCGGTTTTGCGAGTCGATCAGGCGCTGGCGCAACAGGCCATGAAAACGGCGGGCAATGTGGTCGTGCTGTGTGCAGTCGAAACGACCCTGGAGCCGACGCAACAGTTATTCACGCAGGTGGAAAAGCATCCGCAGGCACAGTTTGAAATCCGTCTGGTAACCGGCGCATGGGAAAAGTTTAAGCAGGGTGATCTGGCGGGATACTTACAGGCCATCGCGGCAGCGGCTGATGCGCAATATTTGAAAGGTGCGGTCTGTGTGGTGCTGGCACAGGCATCAATGACCGGCGCGGCGCAACTGACACAAACGGGCAAACCGCTCACCAGCCCCGAATGTGGCTTACGCGCGGCGCTGGCCTGAAAAAACAGCGAGCAAAAAGCAAAAACGCAGGCAGAAGCTATACTGATAAGGAATATCATTGGCTTAGCCGGACGGCTGATGATGACTGAAAAGTATGTTAAGGAGAAAACATGAAAATTATTCTGTGGATCATCGCCATCATCTTTATCGTCGGCCTGCTGACCCTCACAGGTGTCTTTAAACTGATTTTCTGATCATCAGTTCATTCCCTGCAAACAAAAAGTCCGGCACATGGCCGGACTTTTTCATTTATCAGCAATGACTGAAATATCCAAATAATTCGGATTGCAATAAGGCGGCAAGCGAACGAATCCCGATGAGCTGACATTAGTCAGTGATTCGGGTGAGTGAACGTCGCCAACGCCATTGCGGTCCGAAGTATGCAGGATATTTTTAGTCGTCTGCTTCTTCGACGGAAGGCTGCGTCTTCTGCTGCTCTTTCTGCTTACGATAGTTCTTCGCAATTTGTGGAACGGGCACAGTTTTACCGGTTTCCATCCAGGTGCGCAGACGGTTGGCGTCGGCAAATGCGGTGTATTTTCCGAAAGCATCCATCACGACCAGGGTAACCGGTTTACCGTTGATGGTGGTGCGCATCGCCAGACAATGCCCTGCATCATCGGTGTAACCGGTCTTGGTCAGCTGGATATTCCAGGACGGGTTTATGATCAGATGATTGGTATTACGAAATGGCAAGGCATACGCCGGATGGCTGAAGACCGCGGTTTTTTCGGCTGTGGTGCTCAGCTGGCCGATCAGCGGATAACGCTGGGAAGCCAGCAGCAGACGGGTCAAATCGCGTGCAGTCGAGACGTTATGCGGCGATAAACCGGTCGGTTCCACATAATGCGTGTGGGTCATTCCCAGCGATTTCGCTTTGGCATTCATGGCTTTAATGAATGCTGAGTAACCGCCAGGATAATGCGCCGCGAGACTGGCTGCTGCACGGTTTTCCGAAGACATCAGCGCCAGCTGAATCATTTGACGACGGGTAATTTCGCTGTTGATTTTCACGCGGGAGAAAACGCCGCGCATTTCAGGCGTATTACTGATATCGACGTTAATCACTTCGTCGAGTGGCAGATTCGCATCCAGCGTGACCATAGCGGTCATCAGCTTTGTCAGGGAGGCAATCGGCCTCACCTCATCAGGATTTCGGGAATAAATCACTTCATGGCTTTTAAGATCCACCACCATGGCGCTGCCGGAAGCAATTTGAACAATCGGGGCGACGGCCTGCTCTTGCTTTGCAGCGAAGGCGGCAGGTGCAGACAACATGCCTGTATTTAAGGCTAATAAGCTCAGAACCAGAAGACGGATTTTCACATGCATTGCTCTGTATTTAGAAAGTTGTCATTGAGTTATGTCGAAACAGCAGGCGGAATTATAAGGGACGCGAATAGTCTTAGCACCCGCATTTTTCAATTCTATTTGTCACAAAGTCTGTCACCAGCGCCCGCCAACCGTGGAACGGCGAGTAAGTGAACACTTGCGTAAAATCTCCCGCTCAAGAAAACGAAAATTTTAGAAAGTCACAAATGTCAAAATTTTGCTATGTGGTGCTCCCTATTTCGATGAGCTTCGAGCTCCACTTTTTGCAAAAGTAACACCAGAATTTTTGGATTTTTTCTCACAAACGTCACTATCTCTTCAAAAATCATCTTCATGTTTTATCGTTACAAACCTTAAAAGCGCGAAATTAAAAAAGAACATTTAAAACAATGATTTACAAATCATTATCAAAATTTATGAGTTTGTAAAAATCTTAGTGTAATCTTTAAATACCAGCACAAAATGAAGGGTTAATTGATGTCAAATATTATTAGCAACCTATTTATGGAAAATAGCCAATTTGTTCTTATCGGTCTTACTGGAAGAACAGGTTCTGGATGTACTTCTGCAGCAAACATTTTAGAGTCACAATATGCAGACATTCCTGAAGAACATCAGATTAATGAATTTTATAATGGACTTGATCTTAAACGTTATTTAATCACAAAAAATTTCATTTCAGAACACTGGAACAAATTTTTCTCTATAAAAGTAAGCGATCTTATTTCTGGCTATATTTTATTAAAAGACGAAAAAGAAGTTGAAAAATTCATAATTTCCTCAGCATCACGAAATAATAAAAACATATCACAAGATAAAGTAAATGACTTTTTGAAAAGCAGAAAGTTCAACAAATCATTAATAAAATCAGGTAAAATGATAAATACAGGAGTAGAAATTAATGAAGAAGAAATAAATCATTACGATAATATTTTAAATATTATAATGAATCATGATCTCGATATTAACACAGTTGATATTAACAATGCAATTTTCGTCAAATTCCTCGAGTATATAAGAAGATTTACTAGTAATTTCAAAAATGGTCTTAATAAACTAGAACAAGGTTTGTATGTGTCCGTTTATCAAGACGCAGGTAATTCAATAAGAAAAACTGGTGGAATAAGTTCAACGTATGAAGAAGATTCCTTTTCCCCGAAAAGCGTATTCCACCTTCCAGAAAGCATTAACAGAATAATAAAATTACTAAGAAAAAATGAAGACAAAACATTTATAGTTATTGATGCTATAAGAAACCCTTACGAGGTAAAATTTTTTAGAGATCGTTACTCAGCATTTAATTTAATTTCAATAAATGCCCCTGATAAGGATAGAAAAAGATATTTGCAAAATGTTCACAAATTTACTAATGATCAACTTGGCGATTTAGATGAACGTGAGTCTGGCATTAAACTAAACAAAAATACATCAGAAGAGAATGCGGTAGAAGGCATTAAAGATAAAATGCAGAAAGATAAATATTTTGAATTCATTTCTCAAAATGTTAAAAGATGCATTGAAATATCAGATATACATTTGTTTAACCCACGGAATGAACTTGAGAACAATAACATACTTAAAGCTCAGTTAGTGTGGTATATAGCACTAATGCAACACCCTGGCCTAATTACACCGACCGCGATGGAACGTGTGATGCAAATTGCTTTTACAGCAAAATTAAACTCTGGTTGTTTATCAAGACAAGTGGGGGCAGTATTGACTGATTGTAACAATTCAGTTAAAGCAATTGGTTGGAATGACGTAGCCAAAGGACAAGTACCTTGTTCATTGAGATCATTAGATGGTGTAATTAACGATTTTGATGACTCAACTTATAGTGAATTTGAACAAAATGATCATGATTTTAGAACGAAAGCGAAAGAAAAACTAATAATCTTCAAGAATAAAGAAGTTAGTATCAAAGGTTATAATTTATCCTATTGTTTTAAAAGTTTAAAAAATAGCATCGATGGAGATAGAAACCAAGTTCACACTAGAGCATTACATGCAGAAGAAAATGCGTTCTTGCAAATTTCAAAATATGGAGGTGTAGGTATTGAAGGTGGAGTTCTGTATACAACCGCCAGTCCCTGCGAGCTTTGCGCAAAGAAGGCCTATCAAATAGGTGTAAAAGATATCGTATTTATCGACCCATATCCAGGAATTGCAATAAGTCATATATTGAGCATCGGTAGCTCCAAGCCTAATTTAATTCAATTTAGAGGTGCTATAGGAAGAGCCTACCATAAACTTTATGAACAAATCATGCCTTATAAAGACGAGTTAGAGTTTCTTAGTGGAAATGAATAATTCAAAGTTAACATTCATAAATAATATAAAAGGTATAAAAATGCAGCAACAAAGTCTTTCTATAGCTCCAATCAAAGTGCAAGAAATAGACAGCATTAGCATGGGCATTTTACCAAATGGTGAAACCTTTTTATCATTACAAGGCTTAGCAAAGTTTTGTGGCGTGGCACCAAGTGCTATAATTCAATTAGCCCAAGACTGGGAGAAAGGCGAAGCGCAAAATAGAAATAGAGGTCAAAAACTTGAAAGTTTAATTAAAGAATGGACTGAATCAGATAGCACCCCTGACAGTTTGTATGTTCAGATAAACAGTAACAACTCTATTTCTGGAGTTATTCATGCCGTTCCAGAGGCGATAGTGATGGCCATCACAGATTATTATGCACATTTTGCACTAATAACTAAACCAGAAGCTATTAGTAACTATCGCAAGGCGGCAAAATATGGATTAAGGAAATATATATATGAAAGATTAAGCTACACTGAGAAAGATGTACTGACAAAAAGCTGGGAACTTTTCCAAGAGAGAATTCTAAACAATGAAAGTCCCCGCGGATATTTCACCATGTTTGATGAGGCAACGACAATAATTGCATCATTGATTCGTAATAGTATTGCTGTTGATGACTCAATTATGCCCGATGGTAGTTTGGGTATTCATTGGGCTAAGCATTGGAAAAATAGCAACCTAGCAACAAAGCATAGTGAAAGAATAAAAATAAAACACAACTTTCCTGAGTCATACCGACAAATGGATCCAGAAATAAATGCTTACCCTAACAGCGCCCTTTCAGATTTCAGAACCTGGTTTGAAGACGTATACTTACCACAAAAATACCCTGAATATATAAAAACAAAAGCGAGAAACGGAAAAATTTCTATTGAATCAATTTCTATTCTTCTAACAGCTGTATTACCTCCTTCAATAGAGGATAAAAAATTAAATTAAAAGTCAAAAATTATGAGCGCAGAATACATATTTTCTGCGCTCTTAGCTATAAAATTTAACTGTAGAGGTATAATATAAGTGAATCTAAAACTAATTTACAAACTAATCAGATAACCAATTTCCTGCCCGTAAGATAATTCCAGCGTATTGCCGTCCGGGTCATCAAGAAATGCCCAGTAGCCCACCGGCGCGCCGGAATCTGTCGGCTCCTGACGTAAAACGCCTGCGGCGCGCGCCTCAGTAAGTTTGGCATCCATCGCTTCTTTTGACGCACAGGCGACGCCGAGATGGCCGAAAGGGCCGAGTTTGGTATCGGTGTTTTCAGGGTCTTCGGCGAGAACGATGGCGAAATGGCGGGTCATGTCGCTCAGCCAGGCGACCGGACGGGCAGTGCTGCCCTTTTCTCCGCGACGATGAATGACTTTCATGTCGGCGAATTGCTGGTAAAACGCGATGCTGGCATCCAGGTCTTTAACAGCGAATGCGATGTGGGTCAGGCCGATATCTTTGTTTTCCATGATGCTTCTCCATTTTTTTAAGCGTTATCGCGTGGAGAAGTCATGGTGTGAAATCACCGGTTGATGCGTTCGGCAATTTCCTTCGACGTCTTCAGCACGCGCACTTCAGTAAATAACTCTGTCGCTTCTTCGTACTCTTTGCGCAAGTAGCTCAGCCACTGTTTGATACGCGCAACGTGATACAAACCGGTGTCGCCCTGCTTTTCCAGACGGGTGTATTTCTGCAACAGCGTCATCACATCCGGCCACGGCATACGCGGTTCGTTGTACTTCACCACGCGGCTGAGGTTCGGGATGTTCAACGCACCACGCCCCAGCATTACCGCATCGCAACCGGTAGTTTGCAGACAGGCCTGACCGCTTTCGTAATCCCAGATTTCGCCGTTAGCAATCACCGGAATACTCAGCCGCTGACGGATTTCACCAATCGCGGCCCAGTTAATGCGCTCCGGCTTGTAACCGTCTTCTTTGGTTCGCCCGTGAACGGTCAGTTCGGTGGCACCGGCCTGCTGTACTGCATCAGCAATTTCAAAACTGCGCTCGAGGGAATCCCAGCCAAGACGTACTTTCACGGTCACCGGCAAATGCGCGGGAACGGCGGCGCGCATGGCTTTCGCACCCTGATAAATCAGCTCAGGATCTTTAAGTAGCGTGGCTCCGCCGCCGCTGCCGTTGACCATTTTCGACGGGCAACCACAGTTGAGATCCACTCCGTAAGAGCCGAGCTCAACGGCAAAAGCGGCGTTTTCAGCCAGCCATTGCGGATATTGTCCAAGCAGTTGAACACGCACCCGCGTACCGGAGGGCGTACGGCTGTCGTGATGTAATTCGGGGCACAGGCGATGGAAAACTTTGGCGGGCAGCAGCTGATCGACCACACGCACAAACTCAGTGATGCACAAATCGTAGTCGTTCACTTCAGTGAGAAGTTCACGAACCAGAGGATCAAGCACACCTTCCATCGGAGCCAGTAATACGCGCATCGTTGTTCAACCTTTAAAAATGACGCGCAAGATTACCGCATGGCCCGCCGCCGGGCAATTACCCTTGTGACAAATCGCGGCTCAGGTGTTCCGGCGCATTGCCGCTGGCCTGCCGGGCTTTTACCGAGCGCCAGGCAATCCACACAGCCAGGAACGCCGGTATGGCAAACAGCAGGAACATCCAGAATGCCGCGTTGGCCGCACCGGCATCTCCCTGACTCACGCCCGCGAAGTTAGCGACAGTGCCCGCCAGTGCCGCGCCGAGCGCTGACGCAAAAGACTGCACGACAGTTATTGATGCACCGGCTTTTTCGCGGTCGTCCTCCGGAGCCTGTTGCAGCACGCGGGTCAGCAGATGCGGCCAGCCAAGACCGATGCCGAAACCGGCCAGCGTCAGCCCGAGAACCACACCACTGATATTCAGCCACGGCAGACCAAACGCGACGGGTACGGTAAACAACAATAAAAGCAAACCGGCAGCCAGTATCACCGGCCCGCAGACAATGGCGTTGTCGGCACGGCGACCTGTCCAGCCGGAGCTCGCGACTTCGCTTAATGTCCAGCCCGCTGCCGCGGCTGCCGTGATATAACCGGCCGCCAGCGGCGCATGACCATGCAAATGTTGCAGCATATAAGGGACAAACAGTTCGCAGCCGAGGCCGATAATCAGCAGACTCATCACCAGATACAGCCCGTAAAGCGGAGAAGAACGGCGTAATGCATTGCGCGGCAGCAGCCTGACATCAGCGGTAAATTCGCGGTGACGCAGAATTAAAATCATCACCACCGCAATCACGAATCCGAGCAGGTTAATCAGGCCTTCGGAGGACAAACTCCCCGCAGAAACCACCAGCACCGAGCCGGTCAGCAACGCCAGCTGCATCAGTGGTAACGGCTCATCGGCCTGTTTTTCACGCTGCGCTTTTGGCAAGATCCGCCATACCCACAGCCCGAACAAAGACGTCACCGGCAGCAGCAAACCAAATGCCCAGCGCCAGGCGTGCAGTTCCGCAAAAATCCCGCCTACTGCCGGGCCGATCAGCGTCGCAATCCCCCACATGGCAGAAATCAGCGCCATTGCCCGCGGCCAGAGAGATTCTTTAAACAGCAGATTGATCATCGCGTAAGAAAGCGCAAACAGGAATCCGCCGCCCAGCCCCTGCAACGCCCTTCCGAGCAGCAACACCGGCATATTCGGTGCGGCGGTACAAATCGCGGCACCGGCGATAAAAATACCGGTCGCCATCAGATAACTGCCGCGGGGTCCGGCGGTCCGCATCAGACGGGCGGAAAGTGCCGAGCCCAGTATGGAGCACACGACGTACAGTGTGGTGTTCCACGCATACCACGCCAGCCCGCCGATATCCTGCACGACAGAGGGCAAAATGGTGATCACGATGTAACTGTTGGTGGCGTAAAGCGCGACACCGGCACTGAGGGTGATGGCGCTCCCGCGGTTTTCTGCACTGAATAAGTCCGCCCAACCGTTCTGACTTCCCGACATTTCTCTGCATCCCTTTGGTTTGTGCTTTCCACACATTGAAGCGTGTTGTGGTTATGGTATGATTAAAACAAGAAACAACTTGGAATATGTTTTACGTAATCTAGAACCCGCCGAGGTAATATGTCAAGCAATGACTTGGAAAATAAAAATGACGTCAGACAAAGTGTGGCAGAGCGCCTGCTGACGCTTCTGAAAACGCGCGGGGAATTACAGGCCAGTGATGCCGGTCACCTTTTGGGCACCACCGGAGAAGCCGCACGACAACAGTTCGTGAAGCTGGCAAAAGAAGGTCTGGTGGAAGCCAAAGCCGTTTCCCAGGGTGTCGGCCGCCCGTCACAATACTGGCAGCTGACCGCCGCAGGCCATGCGCGATTCCCCGATGCGCACGCCGATCTCACCGTACAACTTTTGCAGCTGATCCGCACCTCTCTGGGCGATTCAGCGCTGGATCAGCTGATCACTTCGCGGGAAAAAATCACGCAGGAAAACTACCACCAGGCGATGTTCGGGGCGGTGTCGATGGAAGAAAAATTGCAAAGGCTGACGGATATCCGTACCCGTGAAGGCTATATGGCGGACTGGACATTACAGGAAGATGGCAGTTATCTGTTTATCGAAAATCACTGCCCGATTTGTGCCGCCGCCACCACCTGTCAGGGATTTTGCCGGGCAGAACGCGATGTGTTCAGCGAAGTGCTGGATGCTGATGTGCAACGCACCGAGCATATTTTGCAGGGCGCACGGCGTTGTGCCTACGTGATCCGATAAACCGGATCCGCTAGATTGCAGACGAAAAAAAACCGCCGGTGAAGGCGGTTTGATTGCACAACAGTGATAACAATTACTTGTTGCCGCTGCCTGCATTGCCGGTGCGACGCTGACCTGCATGAGCAGGACGCGAACGTGCCGGACGGTTTTCAGCTGAACCGCGGTTTTCTGAACCACGATTTTCTGAGGTACCGCTGCGCTGACCATTTCCGCCCTGACGCGGAGCGCCGGAACGTGGAGCACCAGAGCGCGGTGCGCCCGGACGCTGGCCCTGACGTGGCGCGCCACGACCACCGCCGCCGCTGCCCTGACGACCATTAATGATCGGCTCAGCTTTGATGCTCGGATCTGGCTCGTAACCTTCCAGCGCGATGCGTGGAATTTCACGTTTCAGCAGACGTTCGATATCACGCAGCAGTTTGTGTTCGTCAACGCACACCAGAGAAATCGCTTCGCCGGTGGCTTCCGCACGACCGGTACGGCCGATACGGTGAACGTAATCTTCCGGCACGTTTGGCAGCTCGTAGTTCACCACGTGCGGCAGCTGGTCGATATCCAGACCACGCGCAGCGATGTCAGTCGCGACCAGAACACGGATAGAACCGGCTTTGAAATCGGCCAGTGCGCGGGTACGTGCGCCCTGACTTTTGTTGCCGTGAATAGCGGCGGCAGTGATGCCGTCTTTATTCAGCTGCTCAGCCAGATGGTTTGCGCCATGTTTGGTACGGTTGAAGACCAGCACCTGTTTCCAGTCGCCTTCGCCGATCATCTGAGACAGCAATTCTCTTTTACGTTTCTTATCAACAAAGTGAACGCTTTGTTCAATTTGCGCAGAAGCGGTGTTGCGACGGGCTACTTCGACAGAAGCAGGGTTGGTCAGCAACTTGCTCGCCAGACCTTTAATCTCATCAGAGAAGGTCGCGGAGAACAGCAGGTTCTGACGCCTGGCAGGCAGTTTCGCCAGCACGCGACGGATGTCATGAATGAAGCCCATGTCCAGCATGCGGTCGGCTTCGTCCAGCACCAGAATTTCAACCTGAGATAAATCAACAGCACGCTGATGTTCAAGATCCAGCAAACGACCAGGCGTTGCGATCAAAACATCCACACCACCGCGCAGTTTCATCATCTGCGGGTTGATGCTCACACCACCAAATACCACCAGCGAACGCAGGGTCAGGTATTTGCTGTAAGCCTGTACGTTTTCACCAATCTGCGCCGCCAGCTCACGGGTTGGGGTCAGGATCAGCGCACGAACCGGGCGACGTCCTTTGAATTGCGCGTTGGTATGGCTGAGCATATTGAGCAGCGGCAGGGTAAAACCAGCGGTTTTACCGGTACCGGTCTGCGCACTCGCCATCAGGTCACGACCTTCCAGCACGACAGGAATAGCCTGACGCTGAATAGGCGTAGGTTCGCGATAGCCCTGTTCTTCAACAGCACGCAAAATTTCGGCACTTAAGCCGAGGGAATCAAATGACATATAAGGAAAAGCTCCAGTCCACTCTAACCCGAACGGGGTTCGGTGCAGTTTCAAGAGTGGATGATCAGACGAGGCAAATGAGGCATTACCACGAGGATTCGGCACAAACTGCAGTGCGCCAGTTGGGTCGATTCTACCACAGAACGCCGCCGTGCGTGAATTTATCTCCTGCAGGCCTGTAACGGGCGGTTACAGAGGCTGACTCCGGCGGCGCTTTCCGGCGGCATAATCTGTCGTAATAATCCCAAATGTTGACACAGGATAATCAATTATAAATCTGATGAATGGGTTCCCACTTTTTGCGTCCCCCTTCACAGATTTGATTGCTATGCTTCGTTTCTCACACTCCTCTGTCCATAAGGCTCGCTCGCTGCAACATGGAAACCTGGAAAGTAAATTTAATCTCCGTCTGGCTGGGCTGTTTTTTCACCGGCATGGCGATGAGCCAGATCCTGCCTTTTTTACCGCTTTACATCGAACAGCTTGGCGTCACATCTCATGAATCACTGAGCCTGTGGTCAGGACTGGTGTTCAGCGGTACGTTTCTGGTTTCGGCCATCGTTGCGCCGCTGTGGGGCAGCCTTGCGGATCGTAAAGGCCGCAAGCTGATGTTGCTGCGCGCCGCACTGGGTATGGCAATTGTCATGATGTTGCAGGGTTTCGCCACCAACGTCTGGCAGCTTTTCATTCTGCGTACGCTGATGGGGCTGACGTCCGGGTATATACCCAATGCGATGGCGCTGGTCGCCTCGCAGGTGCCACGGGATAAAAGCGGCTGGGCGCTGGGCACCTTGTCTACCGGTCAGGTATCTGGTGTCATTATCGGCCCGCTGCTCGGCGGTTTTATGGCTGACCATCTCGGCCTGCGCACGGTATTTTTCGTCACCAGCGGCATGTTGTTTATCAGCTTCCTGATCACATTATTTCTGATCAAAGAGCGCGTAGTGCCGGTGACCAAAGCCAACCGGCTGAGTGGTAAAGCGGTATTCACCACACTGCCTTATCCGTGGCTCATCGTCAGCCTGTTCGTTACCACCATGATGATTCAACTGGCGAACGGTTCCATCAGCCCGATCCTGACGCTGTTTATCCGCGAGATTTCGTCTGACACCAGCAACATCGCCTTTATCAGCGGCGTGATTGCCGCGGTACCGGGCGTTTCCGCGCTGATGGCCGCCCCGAAACTCGGTAAGCTCGGCGACCGCATTGGCGCGCACCGTATTCTTATCGCCGCACTGGTGTTTTGCTTCATCCTTTTCTGCCTGATGGCGCTGATTAATACACCGACCCAGCTGGGGATTTTGCGTTTCATGCTCGGTTTCGGTGATGGCGCGCTGATGCCTGCGGTTCAGGCGCTGCTGGTGAAATACAGCAGTGATCAGGTCACCGGCCGGATATTTGGATACAACCAGTCGTTTATGTATCTCGGGAACGTGATCGGGCCGCTGATTGGCTCGAGCGCCTCAGCCCTGCTCGGCTTCCGGTGGGTGTTTATCGTGACGGCGATTCTGGTGCTGTTTAACACCGTGCAGGTGTGGTGGAGTTTTCGGCGTGTACCGACGGGGCGGGTCAGAGTTTGATGTGCTCCTCCCCCTGCGAAGGGGGAGGACGGGAGGGGGTTTTAAGGGCTGACACCATTATCCCTGCACACTTCAGCATTCATTTTTTGACCTTTATACCCCACCCCAACCCTCCCCTTCGCAGGGGAGGGAGCTAATAAACCTCACCAGCCGGCATAAAAAAAGGGACACTTCTCAGTGCCCCTCTCAAACGTTTGCAATCAAAAACCGTTACCGGCGGTTGCCGAAAATCCGCAACAGCATCAGGAACAGGTTGATGAAATCGAGATACAACGTCAGTGCGCCAACAATGGAGTATTTGCGGAAGTTATCGCGATCATCAGCAGACAACTGCGCACCCATGTTTTTCAGCTTCTGTGTGTCATACGCGGTCAGACCGACGAAGATCAGCACACCGGCGTAAGAAATGATGTTCGCAAGGCCGGAGCTTTTCAGCCACATGTTCACCAGCGATGCCAGCACCAGGCCGATCAGCGCCATGAACAACATGCTGCCGATACCGGTCAGGTCACGCTTGGTCACGTATCCGTAAACGCTCATCGCGCCAAACATACCGGCGGCGACAATGAAGGTACCGAAAATCGAATCACCGGTGTAGACCAGGAAAATACTGGAAAGCGTCAGCCCGGTCAGCGCGGAATACAGCATGAACAAACCGGTGGCGACCGTGCCACTCAGGCGATTCACCATGCCAGAAATCACGAAGACCAGCGCCAGCTGCGCGATGATCAAACCGAAGAAAGTAATCTGGCTGGAGAAAACAAAACTCATGATTTTCTCAGAGCCGGAGGCGTACCAGGCCACAAATGCGGTCAGCAGCAAACCACAGAACATCCAGCCATACACTTGCGCCATGTACGCCTGAATGCCGGTATTCGCGCGTTCAACAATTGAACCGTTACTGCGTGGATATCGATCCATGATGATTACCCTTTTGCATGGAGGACAAAAAATGAGGCCAGAACAGCCTCCCGATTTTTTAAGCGTATCACAGATAGAGAGAAAAGCATGGAAGGTCTGCGTGCGGTTGAGATGCGATTTACCAGCGCGCCGCGGCCTGTTTATCGCTGTCACGGGCATCAACCCAGCGGTCGCCCTCTTCCGTGGCCTCACGCTTCCAGAACGGTGCGCGGGTTTTCAGATGATCCATAATGAATTCATTGGCTTCAAAAGCCATGCCACGATGCGCGCTGGTCACGCCGACAAACACGATTTCATCCCCCGGATACATCGGACCCACGCGGTGATAAACCGACACGCGTTGCAGCGGCCAGCGGGAACGGGCTTCAGCAACAATTTCTGCCAGCGCTTTTTCGGTCATGCCCGGATAATGTTCCAGCGTTAACGCGCTGACATGATTACCCAGATTGTGATTGCGCACTTTGCCGGTAAACGTCACCACAGCACCGTCGGCGTCAGATTGCGCCAGCCAGTTGTACTCATCACCCACGCTGAACGGCGCGGCATCCACAACAATTTTCGTCTCGCTCATCTCAGCCCCCGGTGACCGGTGGGAAGAAGGCCACTTCATCGCCCGCCGTGAGCGGATGCGCCATCGTGGTCAGCGTCTGGTTAACCGCCACCAGTAACTTTCCGGATTCCAGCGCCAGTGCCCAGCGGTCACCGCGCGCCGTAAGCGAAGTCCGTAACTCTTCCACCGTTGAGAAATCCGACGGAAGTTGCAGGCTCGAGGTGCCGGTCAGTTCGCGTACCTGCGCGAAGAAAAGAACGTCGATCATATTTCCACCTTACCTTCCACCTTAAAGTCTCCGGATTTGCCGCCGGTTTTTTCCAGCAGGCGGATCGGGCCGATCACCATATCTTTCTGCACCGCTTTACACATATCGTAAATAGTCAGCGCCGCCACGGAAGCCGCCGTCAGCGCTTCCATTTCCACGCCGGTTTTTCCACTCAGACGGCAGCGGGATTCGATGCGCACGCGGTTATGTTCCGGCTGCGCGTCGAGATTTACTTCCACTTTGGTCAGCAACAGCGGATGACACAGCGGGATTAAATCCCAGGTCTTTTTCGCCGCCTGAATGCCAGCGATACGCGCCGTAGCGAACACATCACCTTTATGGTGGTTGCCGTTAATGATCATCGCCAGCGTACCGGCCGCCATTTCAACAAAGGCTTCGGCTCGCGCTTCGCGAACCGTTTCGGCTTTACCGGAGACATCCACCATGTGCGCGTCGCCGGAAGCATTAATGTGAGTGAGTTCAGACATACTTATTTCTTCAAATGTGGAGTGAAATTGCACGGTCCCTGACGGGCGTCAAGCTGCGCTTCAATGATGTTGTCCCAGGCGGTCTGGCAGGCGCGGGTCGAGCCGGGCATGGCGAAAATTACCGTCTGGTTGGCGATGCCGCCAATGGCGCGCGACTGAATGGTCGAGGTACCGATATCTTCAAACGACACCATGCGGAACAACTCGCCAAAGCCTTCGATTTCGCGGTCAAACAGCGGTTTCAGCGCTTCCGGCGTATTGTTGCCGGCGTTAAAACCGGTACCGCCATTGATCAGAATCGCCTGGATTTTTTCATCCGCTATCCACGCAGAAACCACGGCGCGGATGCTGTAAATGTTCTCTTTGACAATTTGCTGTGCGACGACGTGATGCCCGCTTTCGGTCACGGCCTCTTTCAGGTAATGCCCGGACGTGTCTTCAGCGTCGGTGCGGCGGTCGGAAACCGTCATGATCGCCACAGATAAAGGCAAAAACTCTTTACTGGCTTTGCTCATCAGTTTGCTCCTTAAACGATTAATGCCGGACTCAGCCGCCGATAAACGACAGGTTCTGGGTAATTCCGGTATTGCCTTCATGCAGGAAGTGAGTTTGTTTTTTGCGACTCAGGCCGCCCTGAATGCGGTCCATCAGATCGTCCTGCTGCATGTCGTTGGCTAATAAATCACGCAGAGGGATGCCCTGCTCGCCGAAAAGACACAAATGCAGATTGCCGATGGCAGACACGCGCAGCCGGTTACAGCTGGCGCAGAAGTCTTTTTCGTACGGCATGATCAGTCCGATTTCACCGAGATAATCCGGATGGCTGAAAACCTGCGCGGGGCCGTCGCTGCGGGAGCGAACCTGCAACTGCCAGCCCTGACGTACCAGCTGTTCGCGAAGCACTTCGCCGGACACGTGATGTTTGCGGAACAGATCGCCGCCGTCGCCGGTTTCCATCAGCTCGATGAAACGTAGCTGGATCGGACGGGTTTTGATCCAGTCGAGGAACGTGTTCAGGCTGGCGTGATTCACATCGCGCATCAGCACGGTATTGACTTTCACCTTGCTGAAACCGGCGTCAAAAGCCGCGTCGATTCCGGCCATCACATCGCGGAATTTATCCTGACCGGTGATGGCGTGAAACTGGCGGGCGTCGAGACTGTCGACGCTGACGTTGATGTTGGTCAGACCGGCATCGCGCCATTTATCGATATCACGCGCCATGCGATAACCGTTAGTGGTCACCGCGAGGGTTTTGATGGAAGGATTTTCGCGCACTGCGGCAATGATCTCGCAGAAATCGCGGCGCAGCGACGGTTCTCCACCGGTCAGGCGCACTTTTTCTGTCCCTAAGTGAGCGAACGCGCGGCTGACCCGACGGATTTCATCGAGCGAGAGAAAACTTTTATTGCTGTGTCCGTGCGGCTTGTAGCCATCCGGCAGACAATAGGTGCAACGAAAATTGCACACGTCTGTGATCGACAGCCGCAAGTAATAAAACTTGCGGGCAAAAGCATCAGTAAGTTGAAGCACCTTAACACCTTTCCAGATACGGGAGATGCGGGCATTTCTGCCATACACCCTGGTGACTTTCGTCACGGCCAGGGCTCCATATTGTTTCTGTGGGAACGACGTCAGAAAGGCAACTTAGGAACCAGGGCTAGGAGTTGATTCATCCGATCCATAGCGGAGCGATGATGAATACGGGGGTAACGGGGCATATTCTAACGCCGCAAAGTCCGGATCGCCAAGATGGTTTTTCGTTATGCATTTTGATATATAACGATTTTTCACGACAAAAGACTGCATTTTCAAGGCTAAAAGCGTTTGATTTTGAATACGCTGAGTCTGCAAATGTCGTGCCCTTAAGTGATAACATCTTGTTGCAAAGTTAGGTAAAATCCCCGCAGAAAATTGATTTATATCGCCACTCCCCATTGAAAGGAAAACCATGCGTAACCGAACATTAGCAGACCTCGACCGGGTGGTGGCGTTAGGCGGAGGTCACGGGCTTGGCCGCGTGATGTCCTCCCTCTCCTCTCTCGGCCCGCGTCTGACCGGCATCGTGACCACCACGGATAACGGCGGTTCGACCGGTCGCATACGTCGTTCCGTGGGTGGCATTGCCTGGGGTGATATGCGCAATTGCCTGAATCAGCTGATCACCGAACCGAGTCTGGCCTCCGCGATGTTTGAATATCGCTTCAGCGGTCAGGGCGAACTCGACGGGCATAATCTGGGGAATCTGATGCTGCGTGCGCTCGATCACCTGACCGTGCGTCCGCTTGAAGCGATCAATCTGGTGCGCAGCCTGCTGAAAGTGGATGCCGAACTGATCCCGATGTCAGAACAGCCGGTCGATCTGGCCGCCATTGATGCCAACGGTGAAACGGTTCATGGAGAAGTGAATGTCGATAAACTGACGCAGATCCCGCGAGAACTGCGGCTTGAACCTCAGGTGCCGGCCACGCGCGAAGCGTTGCAGGCAATTGCAGAAGCTAATCTGATCCTGATTGGCCCCGGCAGTTTCTTCACCAGCCTGATGCCGCTGTTGCTGATGAATGACCTCACCACAGCGCTGCGTCGCAGCCGTGCGCACATTGTGTATATCGGCAATCTGGGGAAAGAACTCAGCGTCGCCGCGGCTTCTCTGACGCTGGATAACAAACTGGATATGATCGAAACGCGTATTGGTCGCCGTGCGGATGCCGCGATTGTCGGTCCGAAAGTGACTGTTGGCGGAAGCGCGGCTGAACATCTGATTATTCAGAGCCCGCTCGAAGCCAGCGATGTGCCCTATCGTCATGACCGCGATATGTTGCGGGCGGCCATCGAAGAAGCGCTGCAAAAGATGCTCTGATTTACTGAATAGCAGAAACACGAAAGGCCGCGCGAAGCGGCCTTTTTTGCGTCCGGAAACTGAATTTACTGCCAGTCAGCCAGGATCTCATTGGTGGTTTTCACGGTAACCGGATTCCCCGGCACGGATAACTCACGCCACACTTCATTATGCTGCCCGATCAGTTGTTGCGCCGTCACATGCGTGCGGTCGCCGGTGGTATGCGCGTCCGATGCGACGGTCACGGCATAACCTTTGCTGGCGGCGACTTTAATGGTGGTATCCACGCAGTAATCCGTTGCACAACCACAGACCGTAAAACCGGTCGCGTTCAGTTCCAGCAATACTGATTCGAGCGTAGTGCGATAGAAAGAATCACAGGCGGTTTTGGTGACTGAAATTGCCCCTTCCGGCTGATGAAGTTCAGGTAACACTTGCCAGAATTCACTGCCTTCGCTCATTTCACCTTCAGCGTGCTGAATGAAAATAACGCGCCCTGCCCGGTCAATCAGCTGATTAATGCGCTCAGCCCGTCCGCTGCGGTCATAACGCGGGGAGATGAACACCCCGTTTTGCATATCGATCACGATAAGAACCTGTTGCTCTGACACGATCCTTCCCCTCAAATGAACAGAATGAAATGCGCGTAAATTACTTTTTCACCAGCGGATGGTTAATCCACGGGCTGTCGGCAGCCGGTTTGGCGGTACTGACTTTTGGCTTTTGCGGAGCCTGTGCTGAGAGCGGTGTGCGGCGCTTGCTGCGTGTCATGTCCGGGCGCAGATGACCTTCGATGAAATCCAGATACAGCGTTTCCACTTCCTTGCGCGCCCACGGCGTACGGCGCAAGAATTTAAGGCTGGATTTCACACTCGGGTCACTTTTAAAGCAGTTGATATTCACCTGCGAGGCCAGCGCCGGCCAGCCAAAGTTATCCACCAGCGTTGTCAGCAGTTTTTCCAGCGTGACGCCGTGCAGCGGATCTTTCGCTGCGCCAGGATTTTGTGGTGTGTCAGTCATTGGCTCGCTCTTCGTTAAAATGTCTGGGTCATGATTTTTAAGCCGCGCAGTCTACCACCCTTCTCGTTATGAAATCGCAATAAACTGCTCGCGCAAGGCATGCAGTTCGTCGCGGGTATTGGCTGCTTCTTCGAATTCCAGATTCTGCGCGTGCGCATACATCTTGCTTTCCAGCTCTTTGATGCGTTGCTCCAGCGCTTTCGGCGTAAGCGATTTGAAGGTCTGCGCCGCTTCTGCATCGCGTTTGTCTTTGTTCTTTTTGGTCTTAGGCTGACCGAGTTGCAGGATGTCGGAGATCTTCTTGTTCAGCCCCATCGGCGTGATGCCGTTTTCGAGGTTATACGCTTCCTGTTTGGCGCGGCGACGTTCGGTTTCTTCAATGGCGCGGGCCATCGAGTTGGTAATTTTATCACCGTAGAGAATCGCTTTACCGTTGAGGTTACGCGCCGCACGGCCAATGGTCTGGATCAGCGAGCGTTCAGAACGCAGGAAGCCTTCTTTGTCCGCATCCAGAATGGCCACCAGCGACACTTCCGGCATATCCAGCCCTTCTCGCAGTAAGTTGATACCGACCAGCACATCGAATTCACCCAGACGTAAATCGCGGATGATCTCCACACGCTCGACGGTATCGATGTCAGAGTGCAGGTAACGTACTTTCTCGCCGTGTTCTTCCAGATACTCGGTCAGGTCTTCCGCCATACGCTTGGTCAGCGTAGTGACCAGCACACGCTCGTTAACCGCCACACGTTTACGAATTTCAGACAGCAAGTCGTCCACCTGGGTGGTCACCGGACGCACTTCGATGGTCGGGTCCAGCAGACCGGTCGGACGCACCACCTGATCGACCACATCATCACCGGATTTCTCCAGTTCGTATTTACCCGGCGTGGCCGAGACATAAATACTTTGCGGCGCGAGCGCTTCGAATTCCTCAAAGCGCATCGGGCGGTTATCCAGCGCGGAAGGCAGACGGAAACCGTATTCAACCAGCGTTTCTTTACGCGAGCGGTCGCCTTTGTACATCCCGCCGATTTGCGGGATGGTCACGTGGGATTCATCAACAATCAGCAAACCGTCGGCAGGCAGATAGTCGAACAGCGTCGGAGGTGCCTCGCCCGGCCCGCGCCCTGAAAGGTAGCGCGAGTAGTTTTCGATACCGGAGCAATAACCCAGCTCGTTCATCATTTCGAGATCAAACTGCGTGCGCTGGCTGATACGCTGTTCTTCCAGCAGTTTGTTATTGGCCAGCAGCACTTTACGGCGATCCGCCAGTTCGACTTTGATTTCTTCCATCGCCTGCACGATGCGTTCACGTGGGGTCACGTAGTGCGTTTTTGGGTAGATGGTGAAACGCGGCACTTCGTGCTGAACCTGACCGGTCAGCGGATCAAACAGCGACAGACGTTCGACTTCCTGATCGAACAGTTCAATGCGTAGCGCCAGATCGTCAGATTCTGCCGGGAACACGTCAATGACTTCCCCGCGCACGCGGAAAGTACTGCGCTGAAAAGCCTGATCGTTACGGGAATATTGCAGCTCCGCCAGACGACGCAGAATGGCTCGCTGATCGATAATCATCCCTTTGGTCAGATGCAGCATCATTTTCAGATACAAGTCGGGGTCACCCAGACCGTAGATGGCAGAAACTGACGCTACCACGATGACATCCCGGCGTTCCAGCAGGGCTTTAGTCGCGGAAAGACGCATTTGCTCAATGTGTTCGTTCACTGAGGCGTCTTTTTCAATAAAAGTGTCTGAGCTCGGGACATAGGCCTCGGGCTGATAGTAATCGTAGTAGGAGACAAAATATTCCACCGCGTTCTCCGGAAAGAACTCTTTCATCTCGCCATAAAGCTGCGCCGCGAGCGTTTTGTTCGGGGCGAGCACCATCGTCGGACGGTTCAGGTCAGCAATCACATTCGCCACGGTAAAAGTTTTGCCTGAACCGGTCACCCCGAGCAACGTCTGGTGCGCCAGCCCGTTCTCCAGCCCTTCTTCCAGGCGGCGTATCGCCTCAGGCTGATCGCCTGAAGGTTTAAATTCGGAATGCAGTTTGAACTCTTTACTCATGACGGGCTACCTGACTGAAATGGAAATGCACAAGGCCGTACGGGCTGAACCGGTGAACAGTTCGGGGAAAAATAGTATGAAAGACTTGGCAATTTTTGCCAGTCCAAATTTTACCGCCATTATAATACTGTATATAAAACCAGCTTCCAATCAATAAAAACGGCACCTCTTTTAACATCTTGCTGCCACTGCACTTTTTTAGGTTATGGCAAATGAGAAATCTCACCATCAGTTGACATTTTTATCCCGATATTTACCGCTATTCACTTTCTGACCACAGCTTGACGAAGATTGACACAACTGTGACGAACGAATTACGCCTGTATTGCTTTTAACTAACTCATTGATATAAAACCACATCATCAAAAAGCTGCGAATACGGGCAAACTGAGCGCAAGCCGCGTCCTGACTCGTCTGTAGCAACTTTTCTTACTCTCATGCACAAGGTTATCCACAGGAATAGTGGATAAGTCTCAGTACACCAGGCGCGGCGGGAGTTGGTAAAAAACCATTTTTTGCTCCGTCAGCGCCTGAGAGCTCTTTTTTAGTTATTTTTTATTTTTTTTATCTCCTTATTTATGCCTATTTCGCCTGGATTTCCGAGCGGATGTTCCTTGCAAAACCCAAAAGTGCATCTGATCAGGATTTTCCAGCTTCTCAACGGCGCAAACCTTGCACCAAAATTAGTGAAACCGGCACTGCCAAAGTGCAGTTTACTTTTACAACGGCTCACGCCGAATCTCCAAATCCTGACAATACTCATGAATAATCCTAAATCATCCGTACGTGGCCTGTTAACAGCCACGTAACGTCTCTTTTTATCACTGCCTGGTAAAACTTGGCCTGAGAGTTGCAATTTCACTCTTTGAAGAGATTTCGTGAAGGATTCCCCTGTAGAACGCGCATACAGCGGAACATAAATGTCAGAAACATGACAGTGGCCGTCAAAATGCAGTCCGGTGAAAAGCGCCATGAGGGAGGTATGTCTGATGTTAAGTGTAAAATCCGTTAATCAGTACTATGGGCAAAAACATATTCTTTGGGACATCAATCTCGAACTGTACCGCGGGCAATGCACCTGCCTGATCGGGCGAAATGGCGTGGGCAAAACGACGCTGATCAATTGCATCATGGGGCATCTTCCGGTGAAAAGCGGCGCAATTTCCTGGCAATCGCGTGATGAAGAGCCGCAAAGTCTGCTGAATCTGCCTGTGGAAAGCCGCGCACAGATGGGTATCGGTTATGTACCTCAGGGGCGGCAGATTTTTTCGCAGATGAGTGTCGATGAAAACCTGCAAATCGCCATGATGGCGAGCCGGAATAAGACGCGTCGCGTGCCTGAAGAAGTCTATGACCTGTTTCCGGCGTTAAAGGAGATGGGCACGCGTAAAGCAGGAGAGCTTGATGAAAGCCAGCAGCAACAGCTGGCCATTAGCCGGGCGCTGGTTCAGGAGCCGGAATTACTGATACTGGATGAACCGACCGAGCACACCAGCGCATCGATGGCGGCGAACATGGGCAATATTATTCACCGCCTGAACCGGGATCTGGGTCTGACATTATTGCTGGTCGGCCACAAACTGCCGTTCATCCGCAGCGTCGCCGACCGGTTCTGTCTGGTCGATGGCGGCCGCGATGTCGCACAGGGCACGCTGGCACAGCTCGACGATCAGTTAATCAAAAACTATCTGACGGTCTGATGTTTCACGCCGTGAGACGGTCAAGATCCAGATATTGTCCCAGATTAACGTCCAGTCCGGCGCTCAGGTACGGGATCTCGCCCAGCAGCGGCGCAGGCAGCATACGCGTGAGCGTATCCATATACGCCTGATGATGCTTCCCCGTTTCCTGCACGTCGTTGGCTATCCAGCCCGCCAGATGCAATCCGCTTTGTGCGATGGCCTGCGCCGTCAGCACCGCGTGGTTAATGCAGCCGAGGCGCATTCCCACCACTAACACCACCGGCAACTGCTCGGCGATAACCCAGTCAGCAAAGGTATAATCCGCGGTCAGTGGCGTATACCAGCCGCCCGCGCCTTCCACAATTACCCAGTCCGCCAGCGGTTCCAGATGGCGTAAACCTGCGGATAACACCTGCGGGTCAACCGGACGCTTTTCCAGTTCGCTGACGATGTGCGGTGAGGTAGGTTCGATAAAAGTGCAGGGATTCACTTCGTCATAACGCAGACCCACGGTGCTGTAAGCCTGCAACGCCAGTGCATCACTGTTACGTGGCCCTTCGGCGGTCATTTCACTGCCAGAAGCCACCGGTTTGTATCCGGCGGTTGTGTGTCCGGCACATGCGGCGGCCTGCAAGAATGCGGTGGTCGCGACGGTTTTTCCGACTTCAGTGTCGGTGCCGGTAATGAAGTATTTTTTTTTCATGATTTATTTTAATAAAAGCCTGGTGTTGGTTCTGGCTCCCTCCCCGCATTGAAATCAGGTTTTGCTCCTCCCCCTGCGAAGGGGGAGGTCGGGAGGGGGTTTTAGAGACGACTCCAGAGTTGCCATTAATACCCCACCCCAGCCCTCCCCTTCGCAGGGGAGGGAGCAGACCGCGCCAGTTTCAAACCAGGGAGGAGCTTTGTTAACGTGGGATAAGTTCTTCGACCTGCAAAATGCCGTAGACCAGCCGGTAATTGAGGGGCAGGATGCCGTCGCGCCGGACGTAGTGTTTTTCCAGCAATTGCAGACGTTCGCGTCCGCCCAGACCACCGAGGCGGCCATTTTTGATGTGCGTCGCGCCGATGCCTTTCAGCGAGCGCATCAGTGACATCACATCGGGGAATTCGGCCACGTGGTCGCTGAAGGTTACTTCGTGTCGATACGGTGCGCAGGCTTCGGCTATTTTGTCCGGCGTCAGAAACTGGTTCACGTGACGGCGGCCATCGACTTTCATCCATGCCGCAGCCAGTTCGTTAAGCGAACCTTCCGCCAGCGTGGAAAACAGTACCAGCCCGCCGTTGCGGGTGACTCGGTGCATTTCTTCCAGCGCGCGCGGTAACGCGTTACACCACTGCACCGCCAGATTGCTGAAACAAATGTCGACAGAATTGTCGGCGAACGGCAAACGTTCTATGTCGCCCGGCACATATTCATCGGCGGAATCCAGCTCACGGGCACGGTCTAACATGCCGTCGGAGAGATCCAGCGCAATCACCTTTTTGCCCTGCGCCTTCCAGTGACGGCTAAAATGTCCGGTGCCGCAACCCGCATCGACGACCAGATTACCGGCGTCTTTAAGATACGGCGCTGCGAGCGCCAGTAATTCCTCGCCTACATCACGCTGCAACTGTGCGGCGTTTTCATAACTGATGGCGGCGCGACTGAACGCGTCGGCCACCGCTTGTTTGTTCACTAATTCAGTGACTGCACCCATGAAGGGACTCCAGCAAAAAATCGATATCTTCCGGCTCATGCGCTGCCGTCAGGGTGATACGCAACCGCGCACTGCCCGGCGGCACCGTCGGCGGACGGATGGCGCTGATCCACAACCCGCGTTCACGCAACGCCGAAGCCAGATCCAGCGCTGGCTGATTCTCACCCACAATAACGGGCTGAATAGCGGTCTGTGAACCGGTCAGCTGATAGGGTAAACCGGCGGCTCCCGCGCGAAAACGGGCAATATTGGCCGCCAGTTTATCACGCAAGTCGTCGTCCTGCCGGACTCGTGCCAGCGCAGCCTGTAACGCACACACCTGTGCGGCGGGCATCGTTGTGCTGTAAATCAGATGACGGGCGAACTGCAACAGATAATCCGCAGTCGCATCATCACACAGCACTGCCGCCCCGCTGCAGCCGAACGCTTTTCCGAATGTGACGACCAGCAGCTCAGGCCGCACGCCCTGCTGCCAGCAACTTCCGCGTCCTTCTTCGCCGGTCACGCCCACGCCGTGCGCATCATCCACCATGAGCCAGCTGCCGTGCGTTTTCGACAAATTATGCAGCTCAGCCAATGGCGCAGCGTCACCGTCCATACTGAATACGCCTTCTGTAACCACCAGCGTTTCACCGCTGACCGGCTTTTCCAGCAGACGCTGCAGGGAATCCGGCTGATTGTGATGAAAACGCCGTAATTGCGAAGGCGCATGTGCCGCGGCTTCCAGTAAAGACGCATGACTGAGTTTATCGGCCAGCACGCGATCCTCAGCCTGCATCAGCGCGGCAAGGATCGCCTGATTGGCGGCAAAACCGGAGATAAACAGCAACGCACGCGGATAACCCTGCCAGTCCGCCAGTTGCTGCTCAAACCCGGCGTGCGCCAGACTGTAACCGGTGACGTGACCGGACCCGCCGCTGCCGACGCCATATTTCTCCGCGCCCTGCTGCCACGCGGCGATCACATCGCGGTTCTGGCTCAGGCCGAGATAATCGTTGCCCGAAAAATTCAGATAACGTCGCTCATTCTGCGTCAGAAAACGCGCGCTGCCGCCCTCGTTTGGCTGGCGCACACGAAATGCCGCCGCCTGTTTACGCGCCGCGACCGCTTCGTTGATCCGCGTTTGCCAGCTCACCGGTTATACCGCCGCGTTGTAGAACTGATCGGTATCAGCATGAACCAGTTGTTCGGCCAGCGCGGCCTGCTGCTGGTTGTCGCCCATTTCTGTTTCGAAGGACTGAGGATTCAGCCCCAGTTTGCCAAACAGAATTAAGTCTTTATCTTCTGCCGGGTTCGGCGTGGTCAGCAGTTTGCAGCCGTAGAAAATCGAGTTAGCACCGGCCATAAAGCACATCGCCTGCGTCTGCTCGCTCATCTGCTCGCGACCTGCGGAAAGGCGCACGTAAGATTGCGGCATCATGATGCGCGCCACGGCAATGGTGCGGATAAAATCGAAAGGATCCACATCGTCGTTATCAGCTAGCGGCGTGCCTTTGACTTTCACCAGCATGTTGATTGGCACGCTTTCCGGCGGTACCGGCAGATTCGCCAATTGCATCAGCAGACCGGCGCGATCTTTAACGGTTTCACCCAGACCGACAATTCCGCCGGAACAGACTTTAATGCCCGCACCGCGCACTTCCGCCAGCGTATCCAGACGTTCCTGATAGCTGCGGGTGGTAATGATGCTGCCGTAAAATTCCGGTGAGGTATCGAGGTTATGGTTGTAGAAATCCAGACCGGCGTGCGCCAGACGCTGCGCCTGCGTGGTGTTCAGCGTGCCGAGCGTCATGCAGGTTTCCATGCCCATTTCCTTCACGCCCTGAACCATTTGTTCGAGATACGGCATGTCACGGTCGTGCGGATTTTTCCACGCGGCGCCCATGCAGAAACGGGTCGAACCGGCGGCTTTTGCCTGACGGGCAGATTCCAGCACCTGTTCCACTTGCATCAGACGTTCAGATTCCAGTCCGGTTTTGTAACGGGAACTCTGTGGGCAGTATTTACAGTCTTCCGGACAGGCACCGGTTTTAATCGACAGCAAGGTGCTGACCTGCACCTGACGCGGGTCAAAATGCTGACGGTGAATTTGCTGAGCTTCGAACATCAGCTCGAGGAATGGCTTATCGAACAAGGCCTGCGTTTTTTCCAGCGTCCAGTGGGACATGACGACATCTCCAAATAATGCAACCAGAATGATTTTGGGGTTAATATTTTATGATTAGTAAACCATTTTTAATTTGTTTTGGTTTACCGTCAACGTTAAAATTATTTTTTAGTTTACAACTTAGCTCCCGCAGGACTCATTTATGACCCCCGCCGATATTGAATTCGATCAGCGCCACATCTGGCATCCGTACACTTCGATGACCAAACCGCTGCCCGCGTATGCCGTGGAATCCGCGTCCGGTGTGATGTTGCAACTCGCCGATGGACGTCAGCTGGTTGACGGCATGTCATCCTGGTGGGCAGCGATCCACGGATACAATCACCCGCAGCTCAATCAGGCCGCAGTCGAACAAATCGGCAAAATGTCACATGTGATGTTTGGCGGGATCACGCATCCGTCAGCAATTGCGCTGTCGCGCCGTCTGGTGGAAATGACGCCTGCCGGACTGGAATGCGTGTTTCTGGCGGATTCGGGTTCGGTTGCCGTAGAAGTGGCGCTGAAAATGGCGATGCAATACTGGCAGGCGCGCGGCGAAAAACGTCAGACCTTGCTGACGCTGCGCAACGGCTATCACGGCGATACCTTTGGCGCGATGTCAGTGTGCGATCCGCAAAATTCGATGCACAGTTTGTATCAGGGATATCTGCCGCAGCATCTGTTCGCCGATGCGCCGCAAAGCCGCTTTGACGGCGAATGGGATGAAACGGATATCGCGCCGTTCGCCAGAATGCTCGACGAGAACCACAGCAAAATCGCGGCCGTCATTCTGGAACCGGTGGTTCAGGGCGCGGGTGGAATGCGGATCTACCATCCGTTGTATCTCAAACGCGTGCGCAAGTTATGCGACGAATACGGCGTGCTGCTGATTGCCGATGAAATTGCCACCGGGTTTGGCCGTACCGGCAAGCTGTTTGCCTGCGATCACGCCGGGATTTCGCCGGATATTCTGTGTCTAGGCAAAGCGCTGACCGGAGGCTATATGACGCTTTCGGCTACCTTAACCACCCGTCATGTGGCGGAGGTGATCAGTAACGGCGAGGCGGGATGTTTCATGCATGGCCCGACCTTTATGGGCAATCCGCTGGCCTGCGCGGTCGCCAATGCCAGCCTGCGGTTGTTAGCTGAAAACCGCTGGCAGGCACAGGTTCTGAATATTGAAAAACAACTGAAAACCGAATTAAAGCCACTGGCAGAACATCCGGCCGTCGCCGACGTGCGGGTGCTGGGCGCAATTGGGGTGGTAGAGATGCGCCAGCCGGTGAATATGGCGCAGTTGCAGAAACACTTCGTTGAGCAAGGCGTGTGGATCCGTCCGTTCGGCAAGCTGATTTACCTGATGCCGCCGTACATCATTTCGGCAGAAGAGTTGAGCAAACTGACCGGTGCCATCGCCAGCGCACTGGCTGCGCTGTACTGATCAGTTTGCGCTGACTAACCGGTGTGACGTCGATAACAGCGCGCTCAGCTTTTCCCGGCTGAGCCGCGCTTCCTCATTAAGAAAATCAATCGCCACTTTCAGTGCGGGCGTCGGATTTTCCGGATACAGCAACGTATAAGACGCGCCGCTCGCCACGCACAGCGGGAACGGTGCGACAATCCGCCCCGCCTGCAAATCGTCCTCAATTAATGTCAGATCGCCAATCGCCACGCCATATCCCTGCAACGCAGAATTAATGGCCAAATCCAGCGTATCAAAATGCTGGGATTTGGCTGAAGGCAGCCCCTGAACGCCCTCTTCCCGCAGCCATAACAACCAGTCGCGACGATCCCGCGTCGGGTGCAACAGTGTTTTATCCTCAAGATCTGCCACCGCAGTTTGCCCTTTATGACGCGGCAAAAAATCAGGCACACAGACCGGTGTCAGCACTTCATCAAACAAATGATGTGCGCGACGCGATGATTCCGGCGGACGGCCAAAGACTACGGCAGCATCAAAATGCTCACTGCTGAAATCCACGCCGTGGGCGATGGATGCCGTCAGTTCAATCTGCATATCCGGGCGATCATTTTGCAGCTGGATAACGCGCGGCAAAAGCCAGCGCATCGAACAGGTCGGGCATTTAATGCGCAGCGTATCAGGGTGCGAACCGACGCGTTTCAGGGCTTCCCCCATCAGTGCCAGCGCCTGTTGTACCGGCGGTAAAAGTTGCGCCCCGCGCGGGGTCAGCGTCAGCCCTCTGGCCTGACGCAAAAACAACGGATAGCCCAGCGTGGACTCAAGCCCGGTTATCTGGCGGCTGACCGCGCCCTGCGTGATATGCAACAACGAGGCGGCATGGGTCAGATTTAGCGTCTGCGCTACAACTACAAACGTTTTCAGCACGTTGAGCGAAGGCAAATTCAGGTACGGCAGTTCAGGCGAAAAGCTCACAGTTACCTCGTTGTAAACGTCATTAAGCCATGACTTCAGATCATAACGAGTATGACAAACTTTCCATTGTCGGCACAGGGGAACTGTTGCTTAATCATTCAAACCCTGTTTTACCTTCTCATGGCCGCCCGGCCTGTATTTTTTGGGGAAATGCTATGAAGAGCGCCATGTCGCCGCAGTCTAAATTACCGGACGTCGGTACCACTATTTTTACCGTCATCGGCCAGCTCAGCGCCGAGTATAATGCCCTGAATTTATCGCAAGGTGCGCCGAACTTTTCCTGTCAGCCCGCGCTGATCGAAAGTGTCACCAAAGCCATGCGCGAAGGTCATAACCAGTACGCGCCGATGAGCGGCGTGGCGGCCTTACGTCATGCGCTTTCTGCCAAAGCCGAAGCACTTTACGGCTGCAAATATGACGCCGACAGTGAAGTGACCGTGGTTGCCAGCGCCAGCGAAGGCCTGTATTCCGCCATCAGCGCACTGGTTCATGCGGGCGATGAGGTGATTTATTTCGAACCGTCTTTTGACAGCTACGCGCCGATTGTCCGTTTGCAGGGCGCGAAGCCAGTTGCGATCGGCCTGTCGATGGACGATTTCAGCATCGACTGGGATCAGGTAGCAAGTGCGATCAACAGCCGTACGCGGATGATCATCATCAACAGCCCGCACAACCCGACCGGCGCCATTTTCACGGATTTCGATATCGAACGTCTGACCGCACTGACCAAAGACACCGGCATCGTGATTTTGTCCGACGAAGTGTATGAGCACGTAGTGTTCGACGGCGAGCGCCATGAAAGTATGGCCTGCCATCCGCAACTGGCAGAGCGCAGTGTGATTGTGTCGTCGTTCGGCAAAACTTATCACGTCACCGGCTGGCGTGTGGGCTATTGTCTGGCACCGGCCGAACTGATGAGTGAAATCCGTAAAGTGCATCAGTTTATGATGTTCTCCGCGGATACGCCGATGCAGGTGGCTTTCGCCGAAGCACTGGCCGATCCGCAAAGTTATTTAGGTCTGGCGGATTTTTATCAGCAAAAGCGCGACCTGCTGGCGGAAGCGCTCAGTGAATCCCGCTTTGAATTACTGCCAAGCCGTGGCAGCTTCTTTATGCTGGCGCGTTTTAGTCATTTCAGCCCGCTGACCGACGACGAATTTGTGCTGAGCCTGATCCGCGATCATCAGATTGCCACCATCCCGCTCTCGGCTTTTTATAGCAATAACAAACCCACCGGGCTTATCCGCCTGAGTTTCGCCAAAGACAACGACACGTTGTACGAAGGCGCACGCCGCCTGTGTCGCGTCTGAGCCTATGTTTTTATTTAAATTACGTTATCTAAATCACGCCGGGGAATTGTGAATAATGAAAAAGTTAAAAATCGCATTGCTGTTAGGTTGTGCCGTGGCTTCTTTCTCCGCACTGGCGGACGGTTCTACACTCAAATTTGGTCTGGAAGCGCAATATCCGCCTTTTGAATCCAAAAGTGCGACCGGTGAGTTACAAGGTTTTGATATCGATCTGGGCAACGCCGTCTGCGCCGCCGCCAGCGTGAAATGCGAATGGTTTGATACCTCATTCGACGGCCTGATTGCGGCATTGCAGGCGCGTAAATTTGATGCGATCAACTCCGCCATGAACGTGACAGAAAAACGTCGTCAGGCGATTGATTTCACTAACGTGATTTACCGCGTGCCGAGCAAACTGATTGCGAAGAAAGATTCCGGTCTGTTGCCAACGGTTGATTCGCTGAAAGGCAAACATATCGGCGTGTTGCAGGGTTCGATTCAGGAAAGCTACGCGCAGGCACACTGGGCACCGAAAGGCGTAGATATCGTCTCTTATCAGGATCAGAACCAGGTTTATCTGGATCTGTCCTCCGGTCGCCTTGATGGCACTTTAGTACTGGCGCCAGCCGGTCAGAGCGGTTTCCTGTCGCGTCCGGACGGTAAAGATTATGGCTTTGTCGGCGACGCCGTGCGGGATGACAAAATCCTGGGCAGCGGTATCGCATTCGGCCTGCGCAAAGGCGATACCCAGCTGAAAGAGAAGCTGGATACGGCTATCGCGAAAGTGCAAAAAGATGGCGTGGTGAAAGAGCTTTCGAAGAAATACTTTGGCGATATTGATGTGAGCGTGAAGTAAAGCCGCCTGGAAGACAGGTTTTGCTTTTGCTCCTCCCCCTGTGAAGGCTGTCTCTTGATCAGATCTCCTGATCAAGAGACTTCGCAGGGGTGAGAGTCACTCAATACTCGGAATTCACAATCACTTCTTCGCCAAACACACCGGCCTGCGGCAATGGTTTGTAGCTTGAGTTAGAAGCGCGCAGTACGCGAATGCCCCTCGCGCTCACGGCCTGAGCGGCAGTGATATCGTTGTCAGAATCGCCGTAAAATATTTTAATCTGTTTGTCTTTCAGCCACTGGACTTTGGTGTTCTGCCCGGCTTTGTCACCGGCAAAAATCACCGGATTCACTTTGTCCTGCGGGATCTGGAAATCGTTCTGCAAGGTTTTAGTCACAGTCTCAGTTTTAGTTTCACTGCGTCCCGTTACGAAGTAAATGCTGTCGCCACGCTTGAGGTGCATGGCAATCAGGTTCTTTGCCACCTCTTTTGGCATGCTGAATTCATCCCAACCGTTATTCATTTTTTCCCAGAATTGCGGGTTCTTCAGGTAATCCTGCTTACCCGGTGAAAACTCGACCTGACCACGGTAAAAGCCCGGCGAGGAGAACAGCACGGTGTCATCAATATCAAACCCCACCGCCATCGGCGGGCGGCCGCTGAGGCTGTTTTCAATCTGAGCGACAGACACCCAGTGAACTGGAGCTTGCTGCGCGAGTTGCGCGACATTCACACCCGGATAAAGCGGTGCAGGCGTGGCGTCTTTAGCGACAGCCGACTGATTCAGGCTGAGCAGCAGGAAGATGGCACTCAGTGCCAGAGGCGTTTTACGCATTCGGATCCCTTTTTTATGCTTATTAATCTTGCAGATAAAGTGGAGCAACAGGTCAAAAATCTTAACGACCATACCTGCGCAACCTGCAGATTTAAAGGAATTTTCCGGCGGATGTCATAGGAAAAGATGATGGTCACATTTCAGGGTAAAACCGTCTGAATTTTTCCAACATGGCATAAAGCGCTTGGTTCGAAAACTGTTTAGCGTCCTATACTTATTCCCAATTACGTTAGCTTTTAACTTTCTTATAAGAAAACGAAAAGGAATGACTATGCCCCAGTTACAGTCTGAAAACCGCCGCATTGTGCTGGCTTCACGTCCTCACGGTAAACCTGTCGATGATAATTTCCGTCTGGAAAAAGCCCCGTTACCGCAAGCCAAAGACGGCCAGTTATTGCTGCGCACCGTCTGGCTTTCGCTCGATCCGTACATGCGCGGAAGGATGAGCGATGCGCCTTCTTACGCCGCGCCGGTACAAATCGGTGAAGTGATGACCGGCGGCGCAGTTTCCCGCGTGGTGGAATCAAAAAGCCCGGATTTCAAAGCCGGTGATTTAGTGGTCGGCAGCACCGGCTGGCAGGATTATTCCGTGGCTGACGCCAAAGCAGTGAAGAAACTGGAAGGCGCAGCACTCAAACAGCCTTCCCTGGCGCTGGGTGTTTTGGGTATGCCCGGCTTCACGGCCTTTATGGGGCTGCTGGATATCGGCGAACCTAAACCGGGTGAAACGCTGGTGGTCGCTGCGGCAACCGGTCCGGTCGGCTCGCTGGTCGGGCAGATTGGTAAAATCAAAGGCTGTCGCGTGGTGGGGATTGCCGGTGGCGAAGAGAAATGCCGCTATGCGGTCGAACATTTCGGCTTTGATGAATGTCTGGATCACCGCGCGCCGGATCTGGATGAACGCCTGAAAGCGGCCTGTCCGGACGGTATCGACGTGTATTTCGAAAACGTCGGTGGCGCGGTATTCGACGCAGTGCTGCCGCTGCTTAACACCAAAGCACGTATTCCGGTGTGCGGACTGGTTTCGCAGTACAACGCGACCGGGCTCAAAGACGGGCAAGATCGCCTGTCGCTGCTGACCGGAACTATCCTGAAGAAACGCATGCGTGTGCAGGGCTTCATTATTTTTGATGATTACGGCCATCGTTATCCTGAGTTTGCAAAACAGATGAGCGAATGGTTTGAAGCAGGAAAAATCAAATTCCGCGAAGATGTTGTGGAAGGATTAGAGAACGCGCCGCAGGCGTTCTTTGGCCTGCTGGAAGGTAAAAACTTTGGCAAACTGGTCGTTCGTGTCGGTCAGGACTGACCTCTCTTTAACGTCAGCTGACGACAACTTCAGCTGACGACGTCCACAGGAGGTAACATGAAATTACTGATTGTATTGACATCACACGATAAGCTCGGCGAAACCGGTAAGAAAACAGGGTTCTGGCTCGAAGAATTTACCGCGCCGTATTATGAGTTTCTGGATGCAGGCGCTGAACTGACACTGGCCTCACCCAAAGGCGGGCAACCGCCGCTGGATCCCAAAAGCTCTGAGCCGGATGCCCAGACGGAAACCACGGCGCGTTTTCACAAGGATGATAACGCTAGACAGGCGCTGGCAAATACCGTGAAACTCAGTGACATCAGTGCTGATGACTTTGATGCCGTTTTCTATCCCGGCGGTCACGGGCCGTTGTGGGATCTGGCGGAAGATGCGGATTCTATTGCCCTGATCGAGGCGTTCTGGAAGGCCGGCAAACCGGTTTCTGCCGTCTGTCATGCGCCGGGTGTTTTGCGCAATGTCCTGATTGATGGCACGCCGCTGGTCAAAGACAAACGCGTGACCGGTTTTAGTAACAGCGAAGAAGACGCCGTCGGCCTGACCGATATCGTGCCCTTCCTGGTCGAGGATGAACTTAAGAAAAATGGCGGTGATTACAGCAAAGCCGCAGACTGGCGTTCTTATGCCATCACCGACGGCAAGCTGATTACCGGCCAGAATCCCGCCTCCTCCAAAGCGGTCGCACAGGCCTTGCTGAAAATGCTGGGCGGGGCTGAAATCAGTAAGTAATCTGCGGGTAACCGTTCACCAAAAGATGAGGATTTTATGGCATTTACACTGACCAGTAATGATTTGCGCGATGGCGAAAAAATGCCGGAAACGCAGGTTTTTAACGGCATGGGCTACAACGGCGACAACCTGTCGCCGCATCTGGCCTGGTCCGGTGCTCCGGAAGGCACCAAAAGTTTTGTGATAACCGTTTATGACCCCGATGCTCCTACCGGCTCAGGCTGGTGGCACTGGGGCGTGGCGAATATTCCGGCTGACGTCACCGAATTGCCGCAAGGCGCGGGCTCCGGTAAAGGCGGTTTACCTGCCGGTGCCGTACAGACCCGCACCGATTTTGGCAAAGCCGGTTATGGCGGCGCAGCACCTCCGCAGGGCGAACACCATCACTATCACTTCACCGTATACGCCATCGATACAGAAACGCTTGAAGTGGATGAAAATGCCAGCGGCGCTTATCTCGGCTTCAATGTGCATTTCCATACTCTCGGCAAAGCATCACTGACAGTGATATACAGCTGATTCCTGTGGTATAAAAGACGCAGAAAAGGTGGTCAGTTTTACTGGCCACCGTTTTTTTATTGCGGCGATGACCGCAACATTGAAAAAAAAGAACAATCTTCTTCATCAAGGAGTCAGTCACAGTGAAAATTTCCACCCTGTCGCGCGCGTGCGCTATGTTGTCTGCCAGCCTGATCCTGGCGGCATGTAGCAGCAGCCATCAAGGCTTATCCAGCCAGGTTGCTCCGGGCACCGCGTCACTGCCCGTGTTATCTGCGGACGAAGCGGCCAACTTTACAGCGAAAAATTACCTGGCCTTTGGCGGCCCTTCTTTGCAGGTTCAGCAGCAGGGCTGGTTCCCTAAACTGGCAAGCACTGACGGCGCGAAAACCGACTTCGTGGTCGGCCCGCAGTTAGGCACCGACGGTGCGGCTTATGCCAACGTTCAGCAGGCAGTCAATGCCGCGCTGGCAGTGCGTAACCACGGCGAACGTATCTTCATTAAAATCCTGCCGGGCACCTATAACGGCGCGGTTTACATTCCTGCTGGCGCACCACCCATCACCCTGTTCGGTGCCGGCAACAGCTCCGCTGATGTGACCCTGGCCCAAGGCCTGGAAGCGTCAGCAGCGCCAGCCGTTTACCGTTCAACCGTCAGCCCTGCCGGTCAGTTCCTGCCAGGTGATCGCGCATTCTATATGTTCCAGAACTGCGCAACGCTGACCACTGAAACCATCGGCACCGGTTGTACCGCGACTGTGTGGTCACAGAGCAGCAGCCTGCAATTGCAGAATCTGACCATTGGTAATTCCCTGCTTGATACCGTGGATGCCGGTGATCACTCCGCTGTGGCACTGCGCACCGACGGAGATAACATCATTCTGGATAACGTGCGCCTGATTGGCCGCCAGAATACCTTTATGGCCAACACCGCCAATATCCACAATCAGACTGACAACAGCCGTTACAGCCGCGTTTACGTGCATAACAGCCTGATCGTCGGTGATGTGGATTACGTGTTTGGTCGCGCCAATGCGGTGTTCGATCACGTTGAATTCCACACTGTCAGCAGCCGTGGCGTGAAACAGGCGTCCATCTTCGCACCGAATACGCCGGCAACCGCACCATACGGTTTCCTGGTGATCGACAGCAACCTGACCGGTGACCGTGGTTTCGAGCAGGCAGCGAAAGCAAAAATGGGTCGTGCGTGGGATGCTGACGGCGCGAGCAGCCAGCTGGTGATCCGCGACAGCAGCTTCGACAACAGCTATGACCAGATGAACCCGTGGGGCGCTTCCGTCTTCTCCGGCCAGCCGTTTGCAGGCAACGTGCCGAAAGATGAGAAACAACAGCGTAATCTGAACGATACCAACTTCAACCGCCTGTGGCAGTACAACAACGTGCTGACTCAGCCTGCGAAGTAATGTCGTCTGAGGTTGTGATTTAACATGATGAAGAACCGCCGGGATTAACTCCGGCGGTTTTTTTTCGTTCTGCGGATCGGGTTTCGCAACTACGTCAGAGCGCTTCGTTTCCCAGACGGAATACCGACACGGTGCGTTCCAGATTCACCGCCTGTTCATCGAGCGAGGCCGCCGCACTGGCTGACTGCTGAACCAGCGCAGAGTTTTGCTGCGTCACGGTATCCATTTCTGCCACTGCCAGCGCAATCTGACTGATGCCCCGGCTTTGCTCGTCAGAGGCCGAGGCAATCTCATGAATGATCTGCGTGACGTGGCGGACTGAACCGACAATTTCTTCCATCGTGTCACCGGCTTTTGCGACCAGCTGCGAACCGCTGGTCACGTTGGCGACTGATTTACCGATCAGGCCTTCAATCTCTTTCGCTGCCTGACCGCTGCGCTGTGCAAGGCTGCGGACTTCACTGGCGACGACGGCGAATCCGCGCCCCTGCTCGCCCGCCCTCGCCGCTTCGACGGCCGCATTCAGCGCCAGAATGTTGGTCTGGAAAGCGATGCTGTTGATGACGGTGGTGATTTCCGAAATCTGTTTCGAGCTGACAGTAATCTCTTTCATCACACCGACGACATCCGCCACCAGCTTGCCACCGCGAGCGGCAGTGTTTGCGGCATCAGACGCCAGCTGGCTGGCCTGAGTGGCATTGTCGGCGTTCTGTTTCACCGTGGACGTCAGTTGCTCCATACTCGCCGCCGTTTGCCCGAGCGCGGCAGCCTGTTCTTCGGTGCGTGCGGACAGGTCAATATTGCCCGCTGCAATTTCGCCTGAGGCGCGTGTCACTTGCATCACGCCTTCGCGGATATCGCCGATAATGCCGTGCAGGTTCTGGTTCATGGTTTCGATAGCGCGGCTCAACTGTCCGACTTCGTCAAAGCTATGGCTGGAGGCGTGGGTTGATAAATCCCCGGCGGCAATACGCTCGGCGGTTTGCAGCGTGCGGCGCAGCGGCAGTGTCAGCTGACGTGTCATGCGCCACGAAATCAGCGCCCCGGCAATAATGGTCGCCACAATAATCGCCAGCATCTCCGAAATGGTACGGCTTACTTCATGGTGAAGGTTGGTCATTTCATGATTCAGCAAGGTGTTCGACGCAGAAGTCAGCGCCAGTCCGGCGGCGGCAAGTTGTGCGCTTATCTGCTGCGGATCACTGCCTGCGGGAGGATTGAGCGTCTGCTGCCAGCTTTCCCGATAACGGCGGATGTTATCCGGCATGGCATCCACCAGCATCTGGTCGCCGCTGGCCCAGGAATGTGCCGCAACATCGGCGCGGACGGTGTCGAGTTTATCCAGCGCCATACGGTTTTCTTCAACAAATTTCGTGTCTTTGCTGGCCATGTAGGAAAGCCGTGAAAATTTGGCCTCGTTTAGCAGGTCGTTCATGCTTTTAAGCAGCGTGGATTTTTCGGCGCGTTGATTGATGCTGGTGAGATGGTAAATACCGGATAAGGCGATTGAGGATCCCAGTAGCAACACCAGCGCAAAGCCTGCGCCGAGCTTGTGAGCGATGGTGGCGTGGCGAACCCGGCCAGCGATCCCTGAAAGTACATTCATTTTCTTCTCCCTGATTTCCAAAAGGACTGACTCTGAAGCGGCAGATGCCACCGAAGAATGAGTGAAATACGGGAGAGTTATCGACCAGTGCGGAATAACATTTAGTGGAAAGTGGAAATTATTCTTAACTATTGGTGAGAAGCATCAGGCAATAAAAAAGCCCCTTAATACAGAGGCTTGATCATAATATCATGGCGGGATTATTGATCAGCTGAAAAGTAAACATGAGAAAAACTGACCAGTAACTCAGCGTGATTAATTAATTTCCAGAACGCTTACCCACATCGCGCCTTTGCCCACCGGGTAGGTTTTGAGCGTCGTCAGCTGACCGTTTTTCGGATCAATTTTCGCCACTTCAATCGCATCAGATTTCTGACCAGCAGTGATCACGTACTGACCAGAATGATCGATATTGAAACCGCGCGGCTGTGTCTGAGTGGCGTGATGCCCGACCAGCTCCAGTTCGCTGCCATCCGCGGAGACGGTCATGATGGAAATCAGGCTCGCGGTACGATCAGAAGCGTAGAGATATTTACCGTCAGGCGTAATGTGCAAATCGGCTGCCCAGCAGGTCCCGGAGAAATCAGCCGGCATAATGCCCAGCGTCTGCACCTGACGATATTCGCCGCTGGCGACATCTTTCTGATACACATCCACACTGCTGTTCAGCTCATTCACACAGTAGGCAAAATGATGATTCGGGTGGAATGCCATATGGCGCGGACCGGCACCTTCTGCCGTTTTCAGCTCAGCGGAAGCATGCGGTGTCGCCTCACCTTTCACGCTGAAATCAAACTGGCGGATGCGGTCTTCTTTAAGCGCAGGGATCATCAGCAGATGGTTGGTTGGGTCGATGTTGGCGGAATGCGGCGCCTGAATATTTTCAAGAACCTGAACCGGTGCCAGCGCGTGACCTTTTTCATTCAAAGGATGAATGCTGACATTGTTAAAGCTGTAAGAAGCCGAGAACACAAAACGCCCTTGCAGATCGATGCCCAGATGCGTCGGACTGCCCGGTAATGGCGCCATCGCACCCTCTTCCAGTTTGCCTTCACCATCAATGTGGTAAGTCAGCACGCCAAATTCAGGGCGAACGCCGACGTACAAGCGATGACCATCAGGATGGATAACCATCGGCTGAACCTGTCCCGGAACTTCAACCGTTTGCAGCAGGCTCAGCTCACCATTGTCCGCCAGACGAAAAGCGTGGATTTGCTGGCTCTCAGGGCTGGCAACGTAGACAACTTGCTTCATCACATCTCCTTATTAAGACTGAATGAGTCGTTATGTTTTTTATAGCGTAGCTCAGGTTAACACGATACGGGCGCACCTTTAGTGCCGGAAGCGCGGTTTAATTAGCAGGCTAAAAAAGGTAATATGGCGATAATTTCCCCGATTCTCCTCCACTTACGACGGACTGCTCATGACTTATCGCATTATCGCGCTCGATCTCGACGGTACACTGCTGGACCGCCAAAAACGTATCCTTCCTGAATCCCTTGCCGCTCTGGCTGATGCCCGCGCACAGGGTGTCAAAGTGGTCGTGGTCACCGGACGTCATCATGTGGCGATACATCCGTTTTATCAGGCATTGCAGCTCGATACACCTGCTATCTGCTGTAACGGTACGTATTTGTACGATTATCAGGCACGTAAGGTCTTAACGTCTGATCCACTCGACAGTATGAAAGCCAAAAAAGTGATCGACCTGCTGGAGTATCACGGTATTCACGGTTTGTTGTATGTCGATGACGCCATGCTGTATCAGCAACCCAGCGGCCATGTGAGCCGTTCTATCGCCTGGGGACAAA
>Ga0256409_1000323_pt1 | contig 38014 bp, 45 predicted proteins | sample PhySR1_FD_185981 | JGI IMG/M metagenome (GOLD analysis project Ga0256409, IMG submission 185981) | Leaf surface microbial communities from sunflower plants in UC Gill Tract Community Farm, Albany, California, United States - DLSL S.R1 | ecosystem: Host-associated > Plants > Phyllosphere >...
TAAATTCTGCCTGCGCACAGGGATACAGAGCGAACAGAAAGCCGTTTTATCGCTTTCTGTTCATTAAGTCAGTGAACGCAATGAACGGATATGAAATTTGAATAACGACCGCGTACAGCCCACTTTACTCTTCCACGATTACGCAACCCATCGATTAACTTATTGATATTATGGTTTATTTATTCAAATCAAAATAACTTGGTACGCATTTTGGTACAAATTAAAATGAAGCCCTTAAATCCACATAGAATGTTTTTTTAGCTCAAACATTGAATATGGATAGGGCCAGTGGGTAAAAAATAAACTTACTTCAAAATGCTAGAATTAAGACTAAAACACTAAAAATGAAGTATATTAGTTATTTTTATCTTTATTACTTAATTGCCCTAATATTTCGTACGCTTTGCTTATAACATTGGCATTGTTTATTTTATCCAGTTTATACTGTTCAAGCTCCACAGTAGTTTCATTCTTTTTCAAAAACCTGTTCCTTTCAGTTTCTATCATTACCTTTACTAAGTGTTCATTAACCTTATCACTGTTAATATCTGTAGCAGTTTTTAAAGCCATATACTTCATCTCTATATTAGTAAGCTCGTTCTGAAAATATTTTATCTCATCCAAACTTCTTTTATAGAGATTAAGGAAAAAGTATGCAAACACCTCAATTAGAATAACTAAAGAAACTCTTGGTATGAAATGTGAAAACAAGTTAATATAATCTTTAGATTCAGTATATGCAGTTAAAAGACTATACAAAAAGTAAATACCAATTCCTGCTGTTATTATACCAGCTGATAAATTAAAAACACCCCGCCTAGACTGAGATGATATTTCACCCTCCAGCCTATAAGATGTTTTAGTGAATAGTTCATTTCTGTATTTTTCTTTAGCTAAATAATCCGCATCATTTCTTATGTCATCAATCGAATTGGAAATAATGTAATCTTTCGTTTTTTCTTTAAGCTCTTCAACAACTTGCTTTGTGATCTCCTCCCTATCTATTGATGCCTTAATAAAATCATCATTATCCATAGGGCTTTTTTGAATTTCTTTGGTAAATAGGGATGCTATCAATTCAACTGAAGCAACAAAAGCCCTTACTATAAAAAATGCTTCAGACCTGGAATATTTTAAAAAAGCGTCTGAAAGACTTGAGTCACTTACTTTAGGTTTGTTGTATTTACTACTGTTATCTAAAAAATTTGTCATAACAAACAGTAAAACAATGCCTGCTATAATCAATATTATAGGGATAAATAAGTTTGAGGTGTTAGCACCCTCATAACCCATTTTTTTACCAGCAAGATACGCAAAATAACAAATAATACCAAGTGCTATCAGGAAAGCGAAGACTGCAAATGCTACAGAAACTTTATTTGAAACCCGAGACTTGGCATGATCGGGCTCAATATTCTCTTTTGCATTTGGGATTTCATCACCAACGCTTTTGTCTTCAACGTCATTAACTTTTTTTTCTTGGGGGGTTTCATGTTGCATAGAATATCTCATTTATTTTATATTATTTTATTCTATGTAAATAAAGCTTCAAAAGGAAGCGTTATGAAATAATTATAATGACTCATACACGCCCAAAATGGTGACCGTCACTTTTCCCAGCACAATGACCCCCTCAAGCCCTTCCCCGTCGATGGTTTCGCCGTCTTGGGTGATAATCCCTGTCCTGAATAATTTGTCTATTTGCGGATAATCATCGAACTGATACGCGACCACATCGCCGGGTGCTGCCGTTAGTGAGCAGTCTACCAATACGAAACCCTCTGGCAAATCGATGCGCATCATATTTGCCTGGTTTGGCATTAGCATGCTATTTAGGGTTAAACGATTCTCGATATAATCGATCGCCGGTGATGGAAATCCCACGTTAGATACCCCCGTTCGGGTTGAACTGACGGTAGGTCTTAGCCTCACCCTCCTGCGTTGATGCATCGCGGAACGTCACCGTGTTTGTCTTTATCCACTGGTTAGCCTCCCGCAGGCTGAAATGCCAGTTAAGCAACTCCAGCTGATGTACGAACTCCTGAGTAGTAACGATAACGCCCTGCCTCGGATCCCGCCTCATAGCGTTCATAAATGCATGTTTGATTTCATAGTCGCGTGCCATGATAAATCCCCCCTCCAAAAACACTGTATGGATAAACAGTAATATCATATGGCGGTTTTGATCAAGGCGAGGCGGTGAGGAAATTTGTAAAGGGTTTGATGGCGCAGCGTTTTTTTGTTTGGCTAACATTGCAGCTAGGCTCTAAACTCAAATGCTACGCTCGATTACTTGCCACATACGTTACTGACTCGCGTAATTAGACTAATTTTAATACGAGAATATATTATGACTCCTGAATATAGAATGGATGCAGAAGAAAGGATTGCTAAGTATTTAAATTCTCAAGGAGTTGATGGTATTAAATACATGCAGATAGAGCAAACATTTGATGATCTTGGCCATGAAGTTCACATATGGAATATTAAAACAAAAACTGATGGTGATTGGTGGGTCGGTGAAGGTGAAAATGTACCCATGAATTTATATACTCAAAATGAATATTTTTTTTCGGCTGATGAGGCTTATTCATTTCATGTGGGTATTTCGACACGCCTTCATGCAAGAAGCGCAGGAAACTTTAAACACATAATTGATGAACTCCCTCTAGACCTAGAGATGGTAAGATCAATTAGCAGAAGATTAAACGCAGCTGCATTGGATATTAATGATATTTCTGCGCCTGAAGATGTGCAACACATTGGCCTTACATGCAGGGAAAGTATGGTTGAGCTAGCAGCCACCTTATATAAAAGTCACGAAGACATTTTTAAGAAGGAAGATATAAAAGCAGCTGATTTCAAAAACATATGTAGGATTGTTATCGGCCTATATGCATCTGGTAAAAGAAATTCAAGCTTAAGGAAATACTGTAGAAGCACAATAGAATCTGCCTGGGATCTATCCGCTGAAACTGTACATTCCTCGAATAAAAATACCCCCGATGCCAAGATATGTCTTTTGCTTACCTGTACAGCTGTATCCTTGATTGAAAATTTATATTTCAAATTCCTTGGGTATGATAACGAAATAAAGTGCCCCAATTGCCATAGTTTAGAAAGTGATGTCTATGAGTCAGAAAGTGATAAGCAAATGATTATCGTATGCCGACAGTGCCACGAAGTAGTTCAAACATTGAGTGAAGAAGATAAAGCCTAACAATATTAAGGGCTAATTAATACTTACGATTAATTTAGCCCTTAATATATCACATGCTAACGTGAATTAACTATGTATTGAGTAATACTGATAACGCAATACTATCTGCTAAATCAAGCCGCTTTTTTGACAGCTCAATCATCATTCTGCCGATCGCCTCCTGCGATACCTTTTCACCGCTGGCCACCAGCTGCCAGACAGCCTCACCCATGGCCATACATGCTGCGTCATAGGCCTGCGCCTCGAATTCCTGTTCCATAGTGCCTCCTGATGTGTGTGAGGCGTCATAATAAATCTGCTGATAAGAAAATACAGATCCGTGGCTCAGGCATGCGAGACGCATTCCAAAATAACCTCTATCAGATAACGAAGTTTATCTGCAGATTGCGTGGCTCACCGTTCGGCCCGCGCAAAATGCCGGTGATGCGCCCCGCTTTAAATTCTGGCACTGTATTACCTGCCAGATATTCAATTTCAAACTGGGTTGGCCAGTCGTCCTGGCAGGAAATACTCGCCGCAGGGCATGAACTCATTTCAACAACCGAATATCCATTAAGCACAATGCACCGGCAGAACATCAGAAATGGCATGCCGCCTTGTGAGTAGCTGGCAACGACAGTAGCGGGATAGTTTAAAGTGGCAGGTTCTGATGCGCCCGTAATCAGGTAACATCCACCAAACATGAGGGTACAGCCGGATTCTCCGTAGAACGGTCCAAAGTTAAACGGCCCCCACCCACTTTCGTACTGCTGATCATTGTCAGGTACAGCATCAACAATCAAACCATAGAGATTTAGTGTCGCGCCGTTGGCAAGAGATACCTGCTCGTGTGAATAGTGGCGGTTCATCTCGTTATAGCCCAGATGAGATTTGATAGTTGGTCGCGCCAGTGCCTTTACAGCCCAGTTATGGTATGCGGGGTTGGCTGGAGTGATCGCGGGAACTTTATCACCATCAAACCACGGATCATCATATGGCTGTATTGTCCGGCTGCAGCCAGTTATAGAACAGGTGCGATCCAGAATGAAAGTTTGACCCGCCCGCAAATGGATTGTGTTGCTTTTATTCTCTGGCGTCATGGCCAGCGCACGATTCAGCGTTTTGAGTGGGCTTGTTCGCGTTCCCTCGGCAGCATCATCACCGTTTATTGAGTCGACATATAGATTCAGCAGGTTGTCTGATGCCGTAACGCCGTAATAAAGGCCGTCTTTGCGGATCTCCAGCAGATTGCCGGCGTCTTTAGATAAATTAACGCCCAGTCGATCCGCCTCGATTCCGGAACCGTGTAGCGTCGCATCGTGAAAAATACTCAGAACGTATGGCCCGCTGCAGCGTGGAAAATAAAATGCCTGCGCATCCAGCTGGTCATAAACAGCGATCGAGTAATCCTGCGTAACCACGAGTTTAACCACCTGTCCGGACACAACCGGGTAACCACCCGCGTTGATGCTGATCGGCTGTGCTATCGGCGTTAGAGTGCCGTCCTCAGACTCATGATACACCGTGATACGGTTAACCTCCTGAGTCGGATCCGTATCGATTTTGCCAACGTAAATCGAACCGTTAAAAATGGTGCTGAACTGGCGCGGCATTGTGTAGTGGTTTACGGGGAGTGAAAGTGGAGCGGAGTTTTGAGGCATGTATTTTTCCCATAAAAAAACCCGCCGAAGCGGGTTTATTTTTGACAAGATCTTCTATGTGAGTTGGGCATTTAATGCAGCTGTTATGGCCTGAATCATCCTAGGCTCCATAGTCGGGGCTTCTTCAACAGCCGCTATTACATTGCGTATACAATAGTCCTGAAGCCTGCCTCGAAAATGATGAGTATAGTTAGCAACGATCTGGGCCTTTACATCATTCATATTAAAAGCCGCATGAGTTTCAACGCAATTGACAAATGAGTCATGATCAAGAAAAGGGTGATCAGCTTGCGGAACGTCTACCTGACACACCAACAACTCAGGATTTCTTTGGATAAATTGATTAATTTCGGAATTTATTACCAATACTAGAAAGTCTGGTTCGCAAGCGGCTACTAAAAGATATTTATTTTTCTCAGGTGTAGTAAAGGGACAGTTCATGTAAATAACAGCGCCGGGTCTTAACCGCTGCTCAACTTGAGCCTCTATGAAGGCGGGATTAAAAAGACTACCAAGCTGATTCATAAACTATCCCTGTAAACTATGTTGCCTTATCCGCGCAAATATTCAAGAAGCTCTTCGCCATTTGCACTGTGCCGAGCCATTATCTCAAGCGGGATGTCATCGTTGCGGCTAGCAGATTCCCAGACCGCATCATGACTCAAATCGTTTAGCTCACCAAAGGTTAATCGTCCGTATTGCTCAATGGCTTCATCAAGACATTTGATGTCGGACTTACTAAGGAAGTTAGGATCGAAGTCGCGCTTAACGCTGACCCTGTGGTTACCACCGTTCGCAACTTCAAGTGAAAGCCTCACATGATCAGAACTACATCCTGCCGGGCATCTCTGGCCAGGATCACCTCGAGCAATTTTGAGCAAATCATAGGCACCAGACGCCACAGGCCCATTTTTCATAGCCTTATAGCAGTCACCGGTAATGAGGCGACCATATTTCTCTAAGTGCTTTCTGTCGGCAAAGTACATTAATTTGCCAACATGATACAGGTCGGGAATCGGAGCTTTTGAAGCCACGTACAGAATGGCCTCTAAAGCCTTTTCTGGATCGAAACGAGTCTTAAGCATCTCAATGTCCTTCGCAAGGCTGGGTATAACGTGTTTTTTCTAAAATTTCTAGACCAGTTGGTTCTCAATCTTGGTATCAAGATCGCTTTACATTACGTGTATAGTAACTATTCCTCATTTTTGAGCAAGGGATTGGCAGATCAAGATACATGCACGTTTAGCCATTTTACACCGTTTGAAAATGCATTATCACAGCATTTCAACGAAGTTTTCAGAAAAAAGCGTTAGGAAAACCTAATTTTCGCGACACGAAAAATTTTGTAAATTCAATATTCCTGATGACAAAAAAGCACTTTTTGCGTTCACTGCGTAGCCTTTTGCTCGTTTTTCACTCTCTCAAGTTAGTCAGTAAGCATGAAATCGAATTTATGCTATCTACCGTGCCCCCGGACGGTGGTATGGTTGGGTAGTAATTAACAAGAAGGTTCTTAAATGTTTGGTTTTAAAAAACGTCTTCAAAATGCAGTTCGTGAATTAGAAATTAAAAAGTTAGAAGCTGAAATCGCTGAGCTTAAATCACAGGCCATCCATTTTTATAAAGCGCGGCAAGAAGTTGAAAGTCGGGCTTTTTACGATCTAGCTGAACTGGCAAGAAACAAAAAATTATCGGCTCAGCAGGCAGCCAAAACTGAAGAGGGGATCCGAATACTCGCTGAAGTGGTATTGAACCGGCAGTGGTTCTTTTATCACAATGAATCTGCAATACAGGCTTACGCTAAATTGAAGACTCTGCTCGAACCAGATTGGTTTCGGCTATCTGACCAAAATCAATGGTTTGATGAGGTTGTGTCTATCGCAGGTAAGGAAATTGTCGTAAATCAAATCGACGACACCTGTGGCAAACTGATAACAGAGGTGGATGATTATATTAAATAATCAGCTCAGCGTACTAAGGCGGACTAATTATCCTCATCTTTATCTGCTAACCATCCTATTACGCCGACTCGCGCAATATTTTTCTTATCCATATCAGGGAGAGTTTCATAAAAACTCTTCCAGTCAGGACTACTGCGCAGCGCTGTATCAATATCAGCATGTGCAGTTTTGCTGCTTGACTCGGCTGTTTTAAATGCCTTTTGAAATTCTGGTGACAGGATGAGTTTCTCTGCCGCTTCAGCGGACTCAGATCCTCCGGCAATTCTGGCGCGTGCGGCCAGTTTCGCTCCTATCGAGTCCCCTACCACAGCCCCTAACGGCCCCACTTTAGCCCCAACCATTACGCCAACCTTGTTAGCGTATTTCGCTGCCATTTCATGTTCCTGAGTAATGCGATTAAAGCGACCGGTAAATTCATTAAGCGCCCCGGTGGTAACTTCATGCAATTTCGCACGCCGGATACCATCGGCAACATTGTATAAATCTCGCAGCCCCTTTCTGATTTCTGGCGTCAAGTGTGGCTCAAGCTGTCTTATATTTCCGGTTTTCATCAGGTTCTGATACCAGTCTGCATAACCCCCCGGATTAAAATCAGCACCCCGCTTACCTGACGACAGCATGTCACGTAACGCTGTGCCTATTATTTCGGTACGCATTTCGCGTGAAGGGATATTCACCATCAGTTCCCTGAAAGACTGGCTGCTACCTTTTGCAAGGGTACTCAGGGCGGCAGTGGCTTTAGTGGTAACATCGCCGGTCAGATTTTTACCCCGCAGCTTTACCATCTGGTCTTCCATGCTTTTACGCATCTGCACCAATCGCTGAGCCACCTCAAAGTCTCTACGACTACCTACATCACCAAGCACTGCGCGCTGGTCTTCGGAAAGTTGGCGGTAAAGCCCTTTTAATGCCCCTTCTTCAGCATCCTTATATGGGCCTGACTTTTTAAATAGCGCTTGTCCGACCATGCGACGCTGCTTATTCAGGTTTGCATAAGTCAGCCTGCCATCAGGGCCGGGGTTTACAGCTTTAAAAACCCTCTGCTCGATTGAATCAAGATTCTCCCAGCCACCCAGTTCGTCGGCCTGCCGTTCCAGATGTGCAGCAGTGTTGGGCGCCTCGACCGGCGTTCTCGCTGGCATGGCACTTTCTACTTTGGCGTAAAGCTGATCGCTTTTGTTCTCCAGCGCAGTCATGCGCCCGTTAATTTTACCGACGAAATGCTCGTTCATTGCCAGTGCATCAGGCATTTGAGCTACATCATCAATCATTTTTCCAGCGCTATTGGCGAGCCCCAGAATAGCCTCATCTTCCTGGACCTTAAGAGCCGAGCCTTTACGGGATTTAATGGCCTGCTCAACAGCCTGATATTGCGCATTACCTGAATAGTGTGAGGGTAGTAATAATTCATCCACGCCTAAATTCTTAGCTGACTGAATAACGTCCTGCTTTGGCTGTACGTCCAGCCCTTTAAGCGTAGATACAATGTTAGCTTTTTTATTGTTAGCCAGGCTGCGCAAAGAGTCCTCCATTGCTGCCTGTTCAGACGGTACCGCCGCAGTCTGCACTGAAGGTTTTGCCTCAACATGAGCGGATGTTTTAGCATTCTGAGCAACGTTCCCTGCCTCACCTTGACCAGGTTGCTTAGCAGCGCGTGCAGTTGCCTCTGCCGCTTCAGAACCCTCACGCCCCAGCAGATTTTTCACACTACGAAGAGCAACGCCACCAGCGGCAACAACTCCCCTGCCCAGCGCGCTGCCTGCAACGCCGGTGGACAGATTTTCCGCCAGGCTATTTTGTCGGTCGCTGCCTGCGGTTTGTGCCAGAGCTCCGGGCAGGTTTTCCGCCAGCATGCCTGTACCCTGAATAGCCAGCCGTTCAAGCCTACCGGCGTTCGCCACCGATCCAAGCGCGGCAGCTGTTCGCCCGGCACCGATGCCGGGAATAAGGTAAGGGCCGATTTCTGCACCTAATTTCGCGTAAGAGTCTGAGGGCTGCATGCTCTCGGGTAGGCTGATTCGCGCAACCTGATACTCTTCAGGTACACCAACAGCACTGAGTGCAGTGTTAACAACTGAGCCGGGGATGTTAGCCACACTCACCGCTGTTTGCGCCAGGCCTTTTGCTGCCTCAACTGCGTCATTTGCCAGGCTCTCACCACGCGTGCGTCGCGGAGTATCACCCCACGCATCATTATTTTCTGATGCAGCAGGATCGGTCCAAATACTTTCCGGGCTGTTCTGCTGCTGAACAGTGGTTGGATAGGCCGAAAAAAAAGCCGCTTTTGCTTCAGCGGCCTTATCTCCAGCGCGGGGCGCGACGACTTCATTAAAATATTGCTCCTGCGCCGCTGCCTGCTGCTCAGGGGCCAGGGTCTGATACTGAGGAGATGTCATCACCTCCTTCCATGGTTTTGCCATTAATCACCCCATAAAGTCGAAAAGGAAGACGGTTGCTGTTGAGGCAAACCCGCTGGAACCTGGTGATTTTTTTTCGCATAGTCAGGCGAGTAACCCTTCAGCCCGGCTTCGAGCTTGCTGGCGATTTGTTCAAGCCGTCCTTTTGTAGCCTGATACGAGCCCCGGATCCCCGTATCACTCACATTCATCCCTGACGACATCGATTTGATAAATGCCAAATCTTTATCAGACATGGAGCCTTTGAGTAGTCCCAGATTACCGGCTGTAAGCATCGACTGAAGCTGCTGCGCTTTGTTAATCAGGTCGATATTTTCATCATCAAATTTTGGAAGACGAGAGCCAACAGAACCAGTGACTACATTAAGTGCCGGATCAGAAGCAATGCTGCGCGCCAGTTGTGCTGCCTCCCATGACATATTTTTCCCCTGAACAACCTGCTGCTGCCGCTGCGTCAGAGCTTCGGTGTTAGCATCAATTTTTTGCTGAAGTTCTTGTCGCTTCAGGTCGTTGTCAGCCGCTTTAAACTGGTTTTCCAGCTGCTTTTGCTGATAGTTGAGCTTTTTAAGCTGGAGGTCGTCAGCATGGAATTGTGCCTGCTGATTCAGCCCGGCCCAGCCGCGTGCGTTCGTCAAGTCCTGCCCGCGCTGCGTCAGCGCATTTTTAGCCCGGTCATTCTCTACGCCGTAATAGTCCTTGATGCCCAACGCACCCATTCCGACTGTATCGATGATCTGCTGTGTACCCTGCGGGTTTTGCTGGTAGTGCTGCAAGAGCTCCTGTGGTGAGCTCCCGACGCTATGGAGCGTTGCTGCATGTTTCGCTGCTACCTGCGCGAATGCAGCCGGATCGCCGCTTTGTGCCGCAATGCGCAGGTCTCGCGCGGTATTGCCAAGCGCCATGCGGTGATTGTCGTCCCGAAAACCGATCGCCTTCTGCACCAGCTCCATCTGGCCGGGATATTTGGCGACAACCGCCTCCAGCGCTGACGGGTCACCTGATGAATAAGCGGCCTGCCAGTCCTGCTGGAATTGCTGCGCTTGCGCTGCGGCAGCCTGCTGCTGCTGGCGCTGCAGAGTCAGCCCGGCGAGCTGCGCCTGCCCGAGCTGATTTTGAGTTTCCTGTAATGCCTGGCCGCGAAAATCAGGCACCATGGATTCGAAAAAATTGACCGGGCCGGCACCCAACCCCTGGAGTCCTGCCATCAGAACGCCCCTCCCACCATGCCGCCAAACATACCCGTAAATGAGTTCAAATCCTGAGAAGCGCCGTTAGCCATGCTGCTGTTAGCGCTGGCTGCCGTCTGATAAGGGATCGCGGCTTTGCCAGCTTTAAGCTGGCCGGCCTGCGTCTGCAGCGCAGCCATGCCATCAGCATAATTGCCGGCAAAATTCGCCATTGAACCGGCGCTGTTTATGCCGATCCCAGTCAGGCCCATCAGATTGCTGTATTGGCTGTTCAAATAGTTCTGCCCGAGCTGTGGTGCGATCGATGTCAGCGCATTGCCGGTGGCAGTTGAACCCAGCCCGCCGGTCGCCTCAGCACTGGCCAACTGCTGATATCGCGCCTGATTTGCTAGCCCCGCATATTCTGATGAATTGTAATAATCGGCCAAAGTGCCGCTGCGATTGTTCACCAGTGACTGCAGCCCCTGCAGACCTGAACTCCCGGCATCATAAAATGGCTGGTAGAGCTCCAATTGTTTGTCGTACATCTGGCTGTAAGTTGACTGCGCTTTGTCATTCCCGGCGATCTGCTGCTTCGCGGCTTTATTAGCGCCGACTCCGCCGATTACGCTGCTGACGGCATTACCCATTCCGCTGACTGCTCCACCCATAATTATTTTCTCCAGAGGACGTGGCAGACCGTTGGCCCGCCGTTAATCAGATTCAGGGTCTGTAGTCCGTGATCTACAAATCCCAGTTTTTTGGCCAGATTTACAGCGGTGTTACCCCTTTTGATAATCAGCCTGACAGGCGCCTGATGCAGCTGGCGCAGCACCTCGCGGGAGGCCGCGCGGCTAATGTGACGACGACCCGGCGCGGCAGCGATATGCGCATCCAGAAAACCATCCTGCTGGATCAGTACGATTAGCACGCAGCCGTCATACAGCAGATATTCACCTGGGATGAGCGGCCAGTCGTTCAGCCCCCACAGGCGCAGCAATGCCTGCCCGGTAAGGGCATCAATTTTTGTCAACATGGGATCTACTCGATGAGTCCGTGAGCGCGCAGCGCGTCTTCCAGTGCTTTAATTCGCTGGCGGGCTTCCTTCAGCCCAGCAGGTACGCTGTTAGTGTCATAGGACTGATCAGCATTGAACGCGCCTTTCCAGGCGGAACCGGCGGCGGCAGTGAATCCGGTGACCCTAGCCCCAACCACTTTTACGCTGTTTACAGTGAACGATGCGGCACCGAACGTGCCGGCCACAGCCTGCGGTTCGGTGGATTTTTTGGAGACGTAGTCGTCTGAAATCGTCTCCAGCGTCTGGCCCTGAGTGGCGATCTGCTCATCCTGTGTGGCGTTGTGCTGCTCCGCTGTTTCAGCAGTGCCGTTCGCCGCATTCGCCTGTTTGGCTATCGCCTCTATATTGGAGTTTTGCCCGAGCACATACAGCTGATAGGCTCGCGAAAAATTAGACGGCAGCATCATTGCATCAATTCGTGTCGCCGTCAGTTGAATATCAGCCATCATTACTCCTCAGCTGGCACTGTGCCAGCGATGCCGGGGTTGATGTCACAAAACGGAAGCGGAAGCCGATATTTTTCCGGCAGCGGCCAATGCGGCGCAGCAGCACGCGCTGGTCATAACGGAACGTGCTGTTAGAGGGGATCAGTTGTTCGCGGCCATATGTAACCCCGTCCGTGGTTGCAGCCACAAAACACTTCTCTGCATGCGCGGACAGCCCGGAGGCCGATTCCAGCTGAAGATCAAACAATAGCGCGTTATCTGCCTTGGCCAGTGGCGTGTACAGCAATAGTTCTGATGCGCCGCCATATTGCGAGGCCAAGGTAAAGTCCAGCGCGCCAAATACGCCTTCACGTTTATCACCCAGCGTAATGGCGGAGCCATCCCATACCAGGTCAATCGCCCGCCAGACATCGCTGTATAATCCAGTTTTCAGGATGCACCACTGCGCCCCGCTGCGTGCGCTGACAGCAGAATCAAAGCAGAGCACATGCTCTGGCAGATGGACGATCAGCAAGTCGTGACCGTCAAATTGCACATGCTCCAGCACGCCGGCAGACAATTCGGCAACAGAATAACCGGCCAGAATTTTTCGAATCGTCGGCGTCGAGAGTTCTGTTTTGCTGCCGCTGTCTACCAGGTAGATACCGGGCGTACCGGTGGCCGGGTGACTGAGCACTGCGAACGATTCGCCGTAATGACATTTGCAGAACGTCCCTGCAATTCCGATATCAATCATCAGTGATGGCTGCGCAATATAGACAGAGTCAGTGGCGCTGGTGCTGCCGGTCAGCGAGAAATATTCTGTCGTTGCCGTTCCGAAACACACCACCATGTCACGCCAGCTGGCGATACCCTGGATGCCGTCAGGCATCGATTCCGCCCGGTAAAATGGCCGATACTGATCCGGGCGCGTTTCGTCCTCCAAATCCGTGATGCCGAAGTTATCGCTGCCGTCCTTAACCCAGATATAACGGCTGCGGTTGTGGCAGATATCACGCACGCTGCCGATATCATATTGCGCATAGTCCAGTGCAACTTCTTCCACTTTTAGATCGACAGATGCCGCCGTTGCATCAGTGCCACCACCGTTAAATTTCCAGGTAAGCGTCACCACGCTACCAGCGGTTTTCTCTCCCGTAGCGATAACCTCTGTCAGATAAGGGCCGCCGCCGTCCGGTTTATCCTGTTTCTGTTCTGCCCCCCACTGCCCCTCGCTTATGGTTAGCGACTCTCCGGTCGTGCCATCAGATTTAGTCGGCGTCAGGGTGATCGTGATTTTTCCATCCAGTGATTCCGCCGGCACATAAAACGCGTCATCGCGGCCGTCGGCATGTGTCCAGGTGCTGAGTGTTTTTTTGTAACCCACCTGCTCAATGACGGTTTTCGGCCAGTTTTCCAGCACCGCCAGCGTTTTATCGCTGTATTGGTAGTAATAGAGTTTTCCACCAGCGGCGATGCCCTGGCTATTGTAGCTATGCGCCATGCTGACGCGGCCACCTCCCGGAATGGCCACGTTTTGCGGCTCGGTACCGGAATACAGCACACCACCAGCTACGCGGAAAACCGCATTCTGTTTGGTGTTGTATTCCGCCCCCCGCGAAACGCCGTCCACATCGGCCGTTTTGACGATGCCCGACATCGAATGCATATAGCCAGCCGCACTGAGCACGTCTTTTTGAACTGCCAGCATATTTTCAGGCAGGAGATCGACGTAGTCGGCTATGTCTGCCCGCTTGCCGGCGCCTTTAACTATCGGGAGTTGAATTACCGCCATTTCGTTTTACTCCGGGAAAAAATCGGGGGCCGTTGATGAGGTGATTACCGGATCCAACCGGCATACGTGCGGGATACTGCAGGCGAGGCGTTCGCCAGCGCGTCAGCCATTTTATAAGCCGTTCCTTGCCGAATGCGGCTTTTGCATAGAGTGAGGGGGGCGGCTCTGACCCGTAATCCACCACAATCCGGACAGCAAGATTCGTGATTATGGCGTTGTACGAAAACCCGGGCAGGTTGTGCAAATCGTCCGGTAGTGGCGCCACCCCAGCTGCGGAAAATGCGTAGCCCAGATCAATGCCGCGGCGGTCATCATCCATGCGCCATTCCGATAACATTAGATCCAGGTCTTCCAGCCCATCCTCCACTGACTGCGGCTCGACGTCGGTCAGCGTGGCGTTGCTGGCCAGCGTCGCTTTTCGCAGCGCCGCCAGCACGATTTCACCTTTAGTTTGAAGTTTCATCAGTAACTACCTTCGTCGGCCGACCGCGTTTTTTCGGCGCATCGTTCTCTTTGCCACCAGCAACGCCGGACGCACCATCAACAGGCTGTTCATGCTGTTCAGTGACAACGGGGCGCAGGCTCGGAAGGCGGTCAAGCACATCGGCAGCCTCATGACCATCCCATTCCTTGCCAATCTCCAGCTCGGTGCCTGCTGGCAAAAATTTGATCTCTGTTTCCGGTAGGTGGTAGCTAATTGATCCCGCTGGCGTATCGATACCTGCCAGGATCCAACCATCATAGTGCTCGCCATCACTGTGGACATGTGACCACCACGACAGGTGCGGATAGGCATTCATCAGCGTTGAGAACAGGCGCACGCGGTGCGTGTAAAGCTCGTTAAACGTGTGATAACCGTCCGAGACGTCACCCATGTCAACCGGGGTGGCATCACCGCCTGTAAGGGAAGTTGTGGCCGCATCGGGTAAAGGTTCTGGAGCCTTCACTGGAACGTCTTTTGGATTCGCATACCAGCCACGTGCCAGATATTCCTCAACGCGCTCGGATGAAACAACCTCGGCATGCATAGCGCGGCCCCACACATTTGTGTGGCCACCGGCTTTATAGAGCATTTTGCTCATGTTTTTCCCCACTAAAAAAGGGGCCGAAGCCCCAGTTAGGTTAGATGCTTTTATCGATTCCGATAGCCGATAACGCTTTAGGGTTCGATTTCTTGATGACCTGCCTGCTGATTCGCCAGACCCACGCCGATCGCATCAGGACGCGTCGCATTTACCGCGTACCAGAGCGCGATACGGCATCGACCGTTCAGCGTCGAGATATCACCCTGCGTGGCAAAAATACCATTCAGTCCGACTTCAGGAATGCTGAATGATTTGGTTTTCATGCCTGAGAACAGCTCATGTGTTGCCGGGATCGGCTGCGACACAATGCGGATCGCATCATCCGCCCAGAACACATTGGTGGTGGTGTCGGCAATGTTCAGGACGTTGAGAGCCATGCCGTCCGCCAGGCCGGTATTAACGTTCGCATACGCACGTTCTGCGGTAGTCAGTGCCGGATCGTCCAGCGCGACAGGTTTCGGGGTGATTTCCACTGTCGTGCCGTCAATGACGCGGGTGATTGAAAACGTTGCGTCGTCGGTCAGTACATTTTTTGCCATCTGAGCCAGGAATTTCACCCCAGCGAAGCTGATTTTATCGCCACGTTTAAATCCTGTGCTGGACGTCAGTTTCACGCGCGCAAAACGGTTGTCGACGTTTTCACGGTTGCCATCAGAGTCCAGGATCCACGCCTGAGGCTTAAACTCATGCGCGCCGGAAACTGCCACGCCGGTCGCCGCCGAGGCTTTCAGCACCGGCAGTTTCGGTGAACGCAGAACGTCGTCAAAGCCTGCAACCTGTTTCTGGATCTGCCCTTTTTTGTAAGCGTCCTCGGTCATGCGGCCATAAATGTCGCGATTGACCAGGTCATAACCCGCCTTTTTGTAGTCCTGAACGTTGAAGAAGTATGACAGTCCCGAATCACGGTTCAGCTCACGGCCAAACATAATCGCCTCTGCATCCGCAATAAAATCCCAGCCGCCGCCGGGTTTATTACTGATACTTTCGGTGTTGGTGATGACCAGTGAGCCCATTTCAGCTGCGGTTTTCGCGATGTTAACCTCAACGTTATTCGCGAGTTTTTTCGCAGCGGATTTGATGCGCCGGCGGTACGATGTTTCGTCACGCAGATCATCAGCACGCAGCGCGAAAAAGTCATTGTCTGGTTCGCCAATATTCACTTTGACCGCCAATTCCAGCAGGTCGGATTCTTTGCCGGTCAGATCCCAGCCCTCCTGCGTCGGGGACTCCATTTCGAGCGGCATCCAATGCGTATTGCCGGCGCGCTGCATGTTATCGGCCTGTGGCGTAAACTTTGCCGCCTTCTGCGCCATTGGCGTCATGTTGGTAACCGTCTCGATTATCTCATCAATGCCGTATGTGACGATTTGCCCTTCGTTAAGTGCCATATTATTTGCCCTGCAGTAAAAGTTTTATTTTGCGGTAAGTGTCGGTGTCGCCTTTGCTGGCGGCCGCCTCCATCTGTTTCACCAGAGAGGCGCGATTAGCTGCCGTCACCTCGCCTGTGATTGGCTCGTCGATGGAAGGCGCCTTGGATAAGGCTTTACCGCGTGGTTTGATCGTCAGGCGTTCTGACAGGCGGGTCAGCTCAATCAGTGCCTGTTGTGGGTTGAGCGTCAGCAGGTTGCGCACCTTCTCCGGGTTTGTGCCCAGGTGATAAAACATCGCTGCCGATTTTTCCGGGAACAGAGACATGATCTCAGCGTCCCAGCCAGGCGGCAGGATACTGCGCACCACCTCTTCTTTCTCTTCAAAATCAGGCAGACCCAATTTTTCAGCGGCGTCATAATGCGTCTTTGCTGCTGACGCAAACTGCGTATTGATGCGCGTAAATTCCTGCGTTTTACGGCCCTGCTCGGCAATCGCACTGCTACGCGCGTCCTGCGCCTGCATCATCCACTCGTTCTGTGCAGCAGTGAATGCGGCCATTGCCCGATTAGTGTCGTAATCGTATTTCTCGGCCAGCGCCTGTTCCGAAAGGAAATCGGTATAGGCAGGTTGTGCCGGTAGTTTGGGCGTTACACGCAATTCCTCCGGAAGTTCGCCGCGTTGTATGGCCAGCGCCTGCTGTTCCAGCTCGCGCTGGCGCTTACGCGCAATACGGCGCGCAGCAAACTGGGCGTTAGTCTGGCGAGGTTTTGCCGGGTCTGTAGCTTTCTCATCAGCATCCAGAACGATGTCAAAACCCTGCGCCTCATGCTGTTCACCGCCGCCGGTTTCCTGATGCTCTGGCGTGCCGGTTTCGGTGATTTCAGTTTCGGGCAGGGTTGATTCTTCAGTTTCCTGAATGGTGGTGGTGTCGGTCATGGTTTTCTCTCTTACTGAGGTTGGGTCTCGCCGTCTGGCGGAAGGCTCGCACCGTTGCCGGTGGGGATGTTTTGCTGTTGCTGGTTAGCAACGTCATGCATCAGCTTCAGCGCCTCGATCACCGCGTTGCGATCAATATTTCTGGCCTGAGCCAGCTTATAAATCGTGTCTGCCTGCGCGCGCTGCGCGTCCTGCTGTGCAGTAAATGCCTTAATTTCGGTCTGCGCCGTCTCGTTCTGCGCTTTGGCTTGTTCAGCCTGCGCGGCTACCATCTGCGCCTGAGCCAGCACCATGTTCGGATCCTGCTGACCCTGCCGCTGTGACTGCGCCTCCTGCAACCAGTTCTGCTCCTCCTGCGTCTCAGGTCGTTTAAGCCCCTGAGTGACAAGTTGTTTAGTGGCAAACTCACGGGTGATTTCCGTCCCTTTGCCATCCAACATCATCAGGTATTGCAACATGAGAACGTTCCACGCCGGATGTTCCGCCGGGATGGTGGTGAGCAATTCTTTGATTTCGGCGCGCCCGGCATCGCGCATGCTCTGGAATGACGGTCCGACATCGGTGTAACACTCATAGCGCCCGCGGATATCGTTTAGCACGACAACACGCCCGGTTTGATAGTCAACGGCCTGCGACAACGTCTGCATAGTCCGCTCGCTGTTATCTTCACCTGTCACGGTGATTTCGCGCGGTACGTCATACACGTCATTAATCATCGACTGATAAATTTCGCCGTCGCGCCTGATAGCCGTTGCCAGATTATCGAGGAAGACGAACGTCTCCATGTCCGCGCGCTGGTTCAGCTGGTTTACTGTTTCAAAAGCCACTTGATTGCCGTCCACGGCAGCGGCACCGACGCCGGTGTCCGCGACCTCGCGAACCGATGCGGTTGCGGCCTCCAGCAGCAAAGCGTTTGCCTGGGGGATTTCCGGGTTATCCAGATAGCCAATCGGCTGCGCTGGTAAATCAGCTCCGCCGTCGTCTTTTCTGTTCTGCAGATAGTAGGGGTAATCATTTTCCCCCGTGTACATGTACTCATAACCCTCGATCTGCTCCGGCCAGAAAATAGGTTTTTTCTGGGGCGTGCGGCCAACGATGTCAGCATTAAACGACATGATCATATTGCGCAGGCGCTGGCCGTCTTTGGTCAGCCGGACAATGCCCTCGAATACTTCCCTGTCTTCAACAAAACCCCACTCGCCATACACCGGCACGATCGGCAGATGTTCACCGGCAATCAGCTGGCGATTTTTGAGAATGCCAGTATTGGATAGGATGGTTTTGTAAACCCTGCGTCGCGTCACCTGACGTTCAGCGATTTTTTCCATCCCGCGATCCGCCAGTTCGTCGATCACGTCCCGGATATCGCGTTTGTAATAGCTGACCGGCTCGCCCGTAATGGGATCCTGATAAATAAAAACGGTCTCTTTTTTCTCCTCGACCTCGTAATACTCACCGATGAATAGGGTGTTATCCGTTTGCCAGTCAAATACGGTCGACGTTTCAGAACGGAACGTTGGCAGCTCGTCCTCATCGAGTCCGTATTTTTCGGCGAACGATTTCCAGCCAGATTTTGTCAGCGCGCTGATTAACGTGACGTGGCGCGCGTCCGACTTGTCTATTTCTTTAGCGTTGGCATCCCAGATAACGTGGGTGCAAGCACTGTGGATGGCACGCCGGCGGATAACCTGATTATTGCTGGTGGGATCATTGTCCTCATGTTCAGTGACAAGCCGCCAGGCACCAACCCCGCCCTCTATCTGCTCTCTGACAGCAACATTAACGGCATTGCGCGCCGAGTTATGGCGCATGTCAGTGCGATACAGCCCCATCAGTGTGTCAGCTGTATCCGGGCTGGCGCCATCCTTTGGTCTGTATTTCACGTCGATCGGGTTCCGGCGCATTTCTGCCACCAGTTTTCGCACAACGGGGCGAACAACGTCGAATTGCCCGCGGTACTGCAGCGTTGTGAACTGATTCAGCCAGTCGTCCCAGTGGGAGACGCGGGAGAAAAACAAATCATTTTTGGCTTCTTTCCGTGCGTCCTCACCTGCGGCCCAGTCGTCATCAAACTGCCGGAGAATGCTCTCCAGCCGCTCGTTTTTATCACTCATTCGTTATCTGCCTCGGGCTATCGGTCGGATCGGCGGGGGCGCTCGTCGCTGTTTGGGTTTTCGGATTTCTCGCAGGGTACGTGCGAACCGGCGCATCATGTAGGCATAACGCACGGCTGAAATCACATCGTCGTTCAGTTTGACGATTTTTCCGTTCTCGTCCCGGTGGTAGAGCCGGAATTCCTCGAAAAATGGCTCACAGGTATTGAATACACGGAATCGCGCCTCCAGCATCAGATCGCGCAGTTCTGCCACGCCGGGTTCTACCGCGTTGCCACCGTCTGGCCATGTCGCATGGTGGGGCAGCATCAGGAAACCCGCGTCAGCGTATTTGGCGCGCAGCTCCTCTCCGCCGCCCTTCTCATGCTGATAGCCATCGTGCGGCCACGCGGTCGGGATCCCCTGGCTCCAGGCCTTCACCGCCCCCCATGCCTGCACAGCCGTTTGTTCTTTTTTCTTCCAGACACGCGCCAGATAAATAACGTCTTCGTCTTTATCCCACCAGAGCTGCACATGTGCCTGCGGGTGATCCCAGCCAAAATCCTGCCCGTTGAGAACATAAAAATGCTCCGGGCATTCGAACGGCTGGCATTTGATCGTCTCTTCGGTTATCTGGAATATGCGTCCGCTGCCCATCGTCGGAATGCCGCGGGCACGTGCCTCACGCTCATGCTCCGGATAGGATGCAATGATGCGTTCACGCTGTTCCTCGTTGTAGTGGTCAGCGTCATAAATCGTCATGGTGACGACTTTCTGAGCCGGGCTGGGATTTTTCAGGAATTTAGTGACGACATCCGACATCCCCATCAATGGGGTAAACGTCAGGATCGAATACTGCCCATATTTGTTGGTGCGTGTCAGTCCCTCAGAATAAATCGCATAGGGCGGCTCCTCATCGAACCAGACGCCGTGAACCGTATCAGCCTGCCAGCGTGCGCGGCCCTGAGAATAGGGTTTGAAATAGACCAGGCTCGCGCCGTCCTCAGCCCCCGCCGTGTTGTGGTGTTTTACCAGTACGCGGTCAACTAGGCCGGGAAAAAAAGGCGATTTAACGTAGCTAATAATGTCGTCTTTGGGGATCATCCCAAACCCTGGCGGATTACCCTCATCGATGCGGCCACAGAGAATGCGCTGCGTCGATTTTGTCACGGTCTCATTGGTTTCGCCGCCCACCCAGAAAACGACAGGCTCACTGAACCGGCGGCCGCACCACTCTCCCTGATACGCGCCATCAGCAGGGTATGCTGCAGTGCCGGGATAGCGACCGGTGAGATGGAATGCCACCTCCGCGCCACCGGTAAAAGTTTTGCCAAGCTGGTTACCGGCCATGAAACAGCGCTCAGTGAACTCCGCGCCAGCGTCCAGAAATTCGCGCTGCTTGCCGTATGGCGTATATTCGAATAGCTGGTGGGTTTTGCGGTACTCATCCTCTTCCTCCAGCAACTCCAGCAGCTCTAGCTCCTCCTCCTCTGTCAGCTCATCATTTATCAGTTCGTCTGACACGGCTCAATAACTCCTGAATGCGGGAACGGCGTTTATCGCGATCCCCCGCATCGGGCGTCACGTTTTCGATTTGCTGCTGCTCTTTGAGGCCCAGATCGCGGGCGATGATATTTGCGTTCAACAGGTCGGCTGCTGCACCTGAGAATTTCTGATCGTAAATAATCTCCTCCACACGAGTGATGGTGTCAGAGTATTTTTCCATGGCGCGAAATGTGTACCAGGTTTGTCGGCTGATATCGAGAAATGTACAGAGGCCCATGATGGTCATGGCTCGCATTTTTGGGACGGGTTCCTGCGTTATATCTCCCTGGTAAGCAAACGCCTTTATCTCCCATAGCGGGTTGTCTTCCACCCATGCGAAATATTCACAGCAGGCTGACCACAGCGCCTCGGGGGTTTCGAATTTGGGGTTACGCCCATGACTGCTGCGGGCCTCCCAGAATCGGTTGCCCTTTGGTGCTGCCATATATTTCCTTTAGCTCTCAGTACTGCCAATGACGACCCGGCTTGGTTTACGGTTATTGGCTGCCGTTTTCAGATAGATGATTTCGATGTCCTTCAGCGTGGCTACATCGGGAATTATAAACGCGTCTTTTTCATACTCTGGACTCTGTTCGAATCCCAAAAAAACCTTGCCCTCTTTAACTTGGAGCGTTGCCGTTCCGGATAATGTAATGGGCACCCATTCATTTTCAATAAGGTATGATTTCGGTTCCAAATTAACCTCCACTTAGAACAATTCTCTGGATATAACGTGTTCCCCAATCCACAGGCACCACAACCTGCAGTTGCGTGATACTTGACGATAGCTGGAAAACCTCACCATATGAGCCGCTATAAATAACGGCCATATTTTTATAGCCCTTTGTATTAATCAGAACGGTAGCGGCAGAACGAGTGGTTTCTGCAGCTGTATCGTTAACGATAGGTGATGTGCTGACACTGCCAGACTCGATCTGAGCAAATCCGGCCGGAAAGGTGACATCGTCGCCAGCTTTAACAAACCAGCTCATCACGTAATCGCCTGCTACCAGCCATTGCGCATAATCTGAGCCCTGCGTCATCCAGATAGCTGGGGTCGCAGTGTCATAGCTCTGGCCATGCCTGATGCGGATGCGTGAGCGTTTTGTCGTTGTAACGGGATACACGAGCCGTTGCCAAGAGCCCGTCAGCGCGTAACGCGTTTTGGGAACGTGCGTGACGTTGTCAACGTCCTGTGAAATCAAGTAGGCATCACACGCAACAGGGATACGGCCAATTACGCCTCCATCCGGCGCGCCGGTCGTATCATCCAGAAGATCTAAATCATCACTTTTGACCAGATAATCAGACAGCGTGGCCGCGCGGCTATACGGCTGAAGGTTGGTCGCCGCCGGTTCTGGGGCATGGCGCCCGATGGCTTTGCCATTCTGATATTCCAGCGGCCATTCATTCACAGCCGATAGAGCCAGCGTACCGCTCTTACTCCAATACAGATGCGTAGGTCCGGTATAGGTGATGCGTGGATGCAGTGATTCAGAGAGCAGGTTTAACGTCAGCGGGGGCATCGGGGTGGCGAATGAATCACCAAACTCTATCGCACCGGGTATCCAAACTCCATCATGCGGATTGCTATTAATTTCTATCGTGCCAGGAAATTTAAGCATATTTCCACCTTATTCGGTATGGGGCATTGGCCAACTGGTGATATTCATACAACTACCCTGGTACGTTCTCAGTAAAAAGCCCCACCGATTGGCGAGGCTCTTATTGATGTTATAAAACTTAAAGTAATTCTCCTAATGGTTAGCTTAGTATGAGAAACGACTACGAAACTTACCGACCCAACTGATCATCTTCACAATTTTAAATAAGCGCAAAAGCTATCATTTCTGTTTTAAGGCCTTCTTATCCTTTGCGGAATCTATAATTGCCTGAGCTCTAACTCGTCTATTTTCTTTTTCTATATACCAATCCTTAATTAAATTTTCGATAAGATTAATTAACAACTCAGCCTCATCCGGATCAACATCAATAATTAAATTAATATCTTTTTCCATATGAGCGCCAATATTACCTATACTTCGTATAGCATCTATCGCATACCAAGTATCAGAATCGACCTTATCTTCAATTGCCTTTATTTCTTCAAAAAGATTAGGCTTATTGATTTGCCAAAAGTCTCTAATCATTCCTTGTAAACATCTTCTTGATAACGTAGCTGATGCTTTAGGAGATAAGCCTTTGATTAAAGCAGCCTCTCGATAATCTTCCAATATAGCTTGAGGTATGTAATTTGGAAATGTCTTTGCAATACCTTGTGGCTTTATTGTAAATATATCTAGAACGTCATTGGATTCATATACTAAACCGTGATAAACCTCACCTCTTGTAAGTAAGGTTTTAAACACATATTCTTTACATTCTGGGTTGGGACACAGCATAACAATGCTTTTGAAGTGTAGAGGACCATCTTTTGTATCTGCATTGAATCCTAATTCACCTACTTTATTTTGAACCGCACTTTCTGTTGCTAACCTATTGCAATAAGGGCATTCCCAAGAGGACATGATTTATCTCCTTTACGTTAAGAGATATAACACTAACTCTAATAGAATAAATTGTGAAGAGAAATTAATCATTACTGGATTAATTTTAGATAACTCCAGTAATTTAGTTCACAAAAACCAGCATCCACATGACCTATCTATGAAAAATTAACACCCTGATGCGGGTTTATCAGATATTCTACTTCAATTTCTGTACCTGCAACACTTCCAGAAGCACCTTCAATTAAGATCACTTTTATCAATGCATAGTTCCCATGCCTGTTCTTAAGCACGATGACATCATTTATATCCGGAGATTTATCTTCTGTTGAAATTCCATAACTTGATGCATCTTTGACACTACTAAAATCATTTATTTCTTTAGAAAGTACAGCACTCCCCATCAAATTGGGATTATATCGTGTGATTACTTGAACGGATGTTGGTGAGTTCGTTGAAAAACTGGGTTCAAAAGTTGCTTTATCGTTACCTATTGTAATTACTTGTGACTGGGAAAGATTTAGAGTAACTTTACCTTTAAGCCTGCTTGCTTTATTCCTAGCTTTGAAAGGCCACCATAATGTTAAGACCGGAATAAAACTCGCGCATCCAGTAACATATGGTTCGAAATTAAAGGTAGGAAATATTTTTAAACTTTCATTTATGCACCAAAAAACTGCCAGCACCAAAGTGATGGTACTTAAGATAATGATGGTCATTTTTTGTTGCTTTGCAAGATTGCCGCTCATTTCTTCTCCGATAAAACTTAAAATTGCTTTATCGGCAAACTTTATCAAAAAGTTAATATTATTTGCACTGTTCTCTGATGAACTGCTGTAAACCAGCTATCTGAATACTAACGATTACAAGACGCTCTCTGAGGGTGAAATAATTTCGTTGAGCGGTTTCAGTAAGTCGGGCGCTGGCTGCATCATCCATGCCGGCGGGGCCGGTGGCGGATTGTTTCTGGCAGGTGGCACTGAGCTGCAACCGGAGCTGGCCAATAGCAACATCATCATGCAACTGATCGATAGTGGCTTTAGCATCTGCTAACTCCTTTGTGTATTTCTCATCAAGTGCGGCCACATTGCGCTGGCGCTTCTTCATATCTGTGATGGTGTCTTTAGCCAGATTGAGACTGCGGCTTGCGGCATCACGCTGGGCCTGGAAGTCAATGGCGTTGTCACGGTAGTAAAGTGCTAACGAAATAGAGGTTGATAATACGATTAGAATCAGCAGCACAAGCGCTGTGAGCAACTTAGCCTTTAAGGTCATCACTGCTCTCCGCCAGACACAACGTACGTTCCATGTCGCGCCTGTTCATAAGCCCTCGCCACTTTCGCCCGCCAGCGTATATCCAGCGGCGAAGCTCTTCACAAGCACCTTCAACATCGCCTGAGTTAAGACGCCTGAGCAGGGTTGATTTAGAGAACGCGCCTGTGCCAACGTTATAAGTGAAGCTGTAAAGAGCGGCTCGCTGATACTCTCCCAGTGGCACCTTAACCAGGCTGTCCACACTCTTCTTAACCGGCTGCAGGTCATTCCACAGCAGGCGATCGCATTCGCGGTCGGTGTACTTTTTACCCATAATAATGTCACTGCCGGTATGACCATCGCAGACAGTCCAGACACCAGCAACATCCTTATACGGCTCGTATACCCTGCCCTCCATACCATCAGCTCCACCAAGAAACACGGATGCAATGAACATTGCTCCTGCACCTGAGGCAATCAGCAACTTATTGCGAAGTTGAGCAGAAATAGCCATCTTATTCCTCGCTTACATTGCCAGATTGCTTATAACCGCGTTGCTCTAACGCTCTGATTTGAGCAAGAGAAACCTTGCGTTTGAAATAGGCATTGATTGCAAACGTCATCAGCGCAAGCACAATGCCGGAAATTACACCAACCGCGCTCCATTCGTCCGGACTAAGACGACTCAGGATGCCGTTAGCTACAGCTGATCCCGCAGCTCCGTATGCCGCGCCCGATGCTAGTTTGCTCATATTTGGGGATACTCACAATCACCTCCGAATTACGGCCGGTGCTATTTGTAGTAAAAAGAAAAGTGCTTTCCAAACATCACGGCGATGTGGTACTTCCGCGTTAGTTTTGAGGCGACACTCAAAAAAAAGGCCCACCGAAGTGAGCCTTATGGTTTTTTATAAAATTCCTATTTCCCTGCTTTAACTCGATCCCACTCGGCTTTAAGACATCGCTGAGACACTTTTAATAGCCTTTCGATTAACTCAACGAGCTCTGGGTCAGTCTCATCGATTAAATCAGGCATTAATTGTAAGTCTTTTTTAGTAGCACAATGCATAAGCTTTTCAGTTAACATAATAATTGCTTTTGAGGTTAGCTCAGAATTATTAAGCATTAATCGAATCTTGAAATACTTCTGCCTTATTTCAGTGTCAGTTTTTAACCTGCTCTCAAAATAAAAATCTACTTTTTCTTGAGTACCGTTATTCCATCGCATACCTTTAACTTCTTCAATATGTGCTCGTCTGTAAAACACATGAGACTCACATAATGAACTGATATCAATTAACATCTGTCGAAGATCATTAATCCAGTTTTGCCGGTTAGTTGACAAAACCTGAGCACTGAAGGATTTTTCGGCAATTTTTAGTTGGGTTTTTCGAGCGTTATCTAAATCAAGTGCTTGTTGAGCCCTCTGCTCTTCACCTGCTTTATTGTTTTGTCTAATGGTATAAAACGCAATTGCTGCAGGAATTGCTGCGCCCACAACAGCACCTAAGACAGTTCCACTAAAGTTATCCCATCCGAAACCAGATTCAAGTTTTATTTCTGAGAGCTTCGATAAAGTGAGTAAAACATTATTGGTTGTTGAGGAACCATCAAGAGGGAACGGGATGCCTGGCCAAGTCATAGTGATTTCCTTTTCTTAAAAGAAATAACATACATGATTTTAACAAAACTGAAATGCTCAATCATTCAACTTGTGGAGGAGGCACTTAGTGGCCAGCAAACTGACCTCACAGGAAATGAAAACGTACTAAGCTCATTATTGACGTGATGTTCGGCTATTTTCGTCTCGTCGTCAATACGATGCTCTGTCTGGCTTCGTACAGTTTAGATATTTACTTTACCTGTGACCTTCTTCAACAACGCGTCAGCCTGCGCCTCCTCTCGGTGGCACTGGGTGATCAGCATTTCGTAAAATGGCTTAAAGCCGCGGCGCCAGGTGGGTTCGCTGATGGCCATTACGGTTAGACCAGCTGCACGACGCACGGCCTCACCCGGCAAACGTGCGTAGCCACGTCCGGTGCATTTTGAACATGTTTTTGTGACAGGTACGCCCTGAACCTTGCTCTGATACTCATCCAGCACCGTGCCTCGCCCACGACAGCGGCAGGCATTGCTGATGGTCCCTTTCCCACCACAGGACGAACAGAGCACCCGCTCAACCTCTCTGACCGCGCGTGTTTGCTCATAGTCCGCCGGACTGAAATTTTTGACGCCCATTTTTACCGAAGCTTTCACGAAATGACGCTCCCGGTATGGCATATGTGATTTTGTGGTAAAAATCTCTGCCTCGACAAATCCGGTACCGCTGCAGCAGCTGCATGGCCGCTTACTGGCTGCGCTACGCGTGTAGTCCTCATAGGCGAACAATGAGAACAGTTTCACCAGGTCGCGCCTGACAGTCTCATCCAGGGCGGCAAGCGCCCTGCAGTGTGGCGCTTGAGTCATCCCGTAATCGGTGAGCATGGCCACTGCTCCTTCGCTGGATGTGATGCCGTGCTTGGACAGGAACAGTTCAAATCCAAAACGTGCCTGGGCCTCAGTCAGCCCGAACGCCGCCATGACATCAGATATGGCCAGCCGATCGCCGGTTGTGCCGGGGGCATCATTGAGCATGGGTGATTTCGGCGAAAAATATTTAATCGCATTTTCGAGGTTCACTTTAGATTCTCCAGACTGTGTGCAGCCGAGAGGATCGCGCAACCGCCGTTCTAAATCCTGGCTAAATGGCGGTTGCATGCGTGAGAGCATTCAGAGGGCTGCAACGATGTCAGTAAAATCATTTTTAGCCGGTGCTGGTTAATGCGATGGGTGTCACTTGCGCCTTCGGTACCGAGCCGGCTGATAATCAACGTAGGGCAAATCCTCCTGCGTTTTATGGGTTACAAGCGCCCACAGGCGAATTAAACGTTCACCATCGCTGTAGCGCGGCTCTGAGCCTGTTTTCCAGTAGAATATCGATGACCTAGAGGCCACCAGCTGCCGGGCAATTTTATCGTGCGTGAATCCTGCACGCTCCAGATCGGTTATCAGTCGAAACCAGTCAATCTGCATAACGGCCCCCTGTCACTGCAGGCGGGCCAAAAAAAGGTGCCAATTTTTTCCCCTAAAAAATGGCACAGCGATAATCAGCGGCTGTTCAGGCCGGGGATGATTATAATCGCCTCCCTGCTGCGTCCACAATGTACAGACCGGCCATCCGGCACGCCTCTTTAAATTTTTCCAGGCTCGTAACGAACTCGTCAGGCTGCAGAACCTGACCGCATTTAAATGAGCCGTCCTCTTTCCTCGTAATTAGAATGGGCCTGTTACTTTCGTGAATACCAAATATCGCAGCATCAGGAATAAACATTTCGATACTTACCCTATTTAATTGATGATTACTGACAGGATCCACTAGCAGTCATTAATTAATTCAGATTAAACATAGCCCTACACAAAATAATGAATTTAACCTGTATAATACGCTCTGCTCTGGAGCGGCGTAATTTAGACCTGATCATGCACCCAGCCAATTGTTAAATAAAACCGGATTGATTTAGGTTAATTATTCGTTAGCTTTTTGAGGGTTTGTTTATGTTGCCTGACTTTACTTAAACCACCATGTAACGCAGATATATATTTTGTCCTGACTTAATTCTAAAATTACACTAAATTTAATTTCCTTCCGATATTCAAAAATTAAAACCCGCCAATATTTAAATAATTATTTAATTACTCCCGGCTGCTGGTGGGCGGTTTAGCGCCACACAGCTGCCGCGATGATTCTACCTGCCGTTAAAACCTTTGGGAATCTCGTAATCAACCAAGCCAAAATCGGTAACGTCCCGCTTTCCACGCCTGCGTCCAGCACTGGCGCGGCTGGTGATCAGATACAGCGAGAATTTTTGTTCCCACTGCACCTGGGCAAATTTCCCCCCGTCTGCCGTCCAGTACACGCAAAACTCTGTCAGTTCTGCTGCTGTGTATCCCGGATCCGGTCCAGTCAGGACACGGCCCCACTCTGCAGATCGCTGCCGGAATCCGGGATCGGGCTGCCAGCTGCTGTGCATCCGGATTTTGTCCCCAGTTTTTTCTGGTATCGAGTTATCCACAGGCGATTCGCGCGCGCGTTGTGTGTGTTTTAGATCTTTATCTGGATCTTTATCTTTATCTTTATCTGTCGTGACACGATGTGGCTTTGCGTGACATTTTTGTGACTTTTCGCCCTCTGTCATTTGTCGTTTTCCCTGTTCTTGCTCAGCCTGTTTGAGCCGCTGTCTTTCACGCTGCTCTCTTTTACGCTGAGCCGCTGATTTTGCTCCCGTTTTTGAGTCTCCAGCGTCTTCCCTTTTAGGCTGGCGCCGCTCCCATCCCGTGAGGTAATTTCCATCCAAAACACGGCCCTGCATCGCATCAATTACAGACCCTATGTCACGCTCGGTCACGTCGAAATGTGACGCGAGGTCTTCTATCGTGACATCAGCGTGACCTCGCGTGACCGATTGTGACGCACTTACTAACAGATGAATGTAAACAGCCTGGACCAATGCAACAGGCTGGCCAGACACGCGCGCAATCGTTCGCCATTTGGGATCGGTTGGCATGTCGTGCCATAGGCGTAGCCATGAGTTAGCCATCTAAAACCCTATAAAATCATATCGCTGTCATGGTGTTTACCACTGCCATTTTCATGGCTGCAAACGCCGCGATCGCCTGGTTAATTTTAGTTTCGATCACGTCAGCTGGTGCGCGCAAATGTACCGCGTTAACGGCCTGTATGCCCTCTCGTGCCGCTACAGTGGCCAATAGCATGGGATTATGCGGATCCGCTAACCGGGCGCGCCGTTCTGCTGGCAGTATGGCCACCAGCTCTGGCGCCAGCTGTTCGAACTGGCGCCGGTAGTAGTCCGAATTGCCACGTAAAGCGCGTTTGATTTGCTGTTCGATATTATGCAGATCACGTGCCGTTGCTGCTGATTCCTGAAAATCAGATCGACCTCTTGCAACGGCCAGAGCCACCGATTTCCAGCTAGTTTCTGTGACATAGCTCTCAATCTCACGGGCGATCTGCGCCCTGTTCGCGTCCATGCTGATTTTCATTAATCAGAACTCCTTTTCTGTTTCGTTTACGCTGGGCCAGACGAGCTAATTTGATGGATTTGTAAAAATCACTATCGAATTTCAGAACGCCGTTTGAAGCTCCGGACAAAATGGCTGCGGATCCCATAGGCACAACTCCCTCTTTGGTCCATCGGCTAACAGCGGCCTGACTGACTCCAGCGGCTAAAGCCAGTTTGGTTTTTGAACCAAAAAACCTTACTGCATCTTCTGTAAACATTATGCTCTCCTTAACATCAGTTAAGACTTTAAGGCTTACTAAACCGCAAGTCAACTTGATATAAATTAAGTGAATGAAAACAGAACTCTCAACAAGAATGGCAGCACGGCGTAAAGAACTGGGTTTAACCCAGCAGCAGCTAGCCAATCACATCAAAAAATCGTACGTCACTGTCTATAGATGGGAACAGGGCGAGGTTGAGCCCAAGGGTAAAAACCTATTTGCTCTCGCGTCAGCCCTGAAATGCTCTCCTGCATGGCTTCTCTTTGGCGATGAACAGACGTCACCGACTCCAGCCGATGAACTACCAGCAACGCTAAGCGATAGAGAAAAGCGACTTTTGGAGTTGTTTAACTTTCTTCCTGAATCTGAAAAAGAAGCTCAAATCAATGAGTTAGAATCCAGAGTTGAAAACTTCAATAAGTTATTTGATGAACTGCTGAAAGTTAGAAAAAGCACTGCGAAAAAAAATTAGCACTTAATTCAATTAGTTACCATTAAAAAACCATTAACTTGCACAAATGCAAGTTTTTCTGCTTGCCCATTAGCTTACCTTTAGTTAAGTTTATCCCCGTCAACACATCGCTGCACAGCGATAATCAAAAACGTTCCGCCGGCCCGGCGACAAGGGCAGTAACCGGGGACATGAAATGGAATCTATCGATCTGGGTAACAACGAAAGCCTCAAAACAGGCGTCTTCCCTGCAGGTAATGGCACATGGTTGGCCATGACGTTTACGCGCAGCAAGACGTTCAAAACAGAAGCCGGCGCCCGCCGCTGGTATTCACGAAACAGCAACGATTAAGGCCAACACCAGGGCCAAACCGGGCGCCGTTGGCGTCGCCGGAACCGTAACCGGCACACCAGTGTGTTGATCAAAGGCAACGCCTTTTATGAACTCACTAAACAGGGAGGAAAAATCATGATCCTTTACGGTCTGGCCGGCCTCATCGGCTGTTTCGTTGGTGTCGCTTTAACTCTGCTGGCTGTTGGCCTCACATGGGCTGCAGGCCGCAATAAGGGGGAAGAGTGTCACGGCAAGAAGCGTTAATTGCTGCGCGCAATAAAGCAGTGATCGCCAGTTTCCTGCGCGATCGGGCGATGTGGAACGAGGCGCTGCGATTGTATTTCTATGCAATAGGCGGCCGGGCAAAGAAGCACTAAAAATTTCAGCAACAAAATTCACTATGCCGATTTTCGGCAGGGATTTACACACTCGAAATTAAGGACATTGCTATGGAAAACGAAAATAAAGGTTTTATCGTTGGATTTAAGTTTTTGAAACTCGTTGATTATCCTGGGCGCGAAACGCTGGCCGTTTATACCTCTGATATTTTAATTGGCTTCATTTCCACTTTAGACGTAAATGGGGAAAAAACCATTACGCCATTTACTGCAGCAGGTGAACTTACGGAGGCGCATTGTAAATACTGCGCGGCAAAAGCGTTATTTTCAAATCACTATTCCATCCCACGTTACGCCTTTGAATGCGTCAGTTATGAATTAAAGAATAATATTTCTGAGCAGAAAATGAAGCGCTTATTAACTGCTTTTGCACTGGCCAGTTTATCGAATCGTTAATTTTTACAGGCCGCTTCAGCGGCCTTTTTGCATTGGGGGATTTATGCCAGACGAAATCAAATTAACTGAAAACGAGGCGCGCGTGTTGCGTTTTTTCCTCGAAACAGAATGGGCCGCGTTCGTTGATTTCAGCAGTGATTTTGACGAGAGAAACGGCGGGCTGGAATTTGCTAACCAGATTTTTAAATCGTTAGGCGGTGACGAATGAGCAGTTACGCATTTTTACTGAAGGGCAAACAGAAATTTCAGGTTAATAGCCTGTTTGTGCAGTTCGCCGCGGCAGACGATAAAACCGCCCAAGCGCGTCTAACCGAACTGCTGGCCAACGCTGGCCACGACCATAGGCACTATTTTAAACCGCTGCGCACTAACCTGCCGATCGTTAATGACCTGCCGACCGATGGCGTTTTTGACGATACCTGGTGCGATCGCTATGTGCTGGCCGACGATGGCCTGACCTGGACCAAAAAACCCGGCCAGACCACCCCACTGGCTGCAGCAGCGGAAAAAAAATCAGGCGATACGCTGACGCAGCGCGTTTTGGGTGCCTGGCTGTTTGAGCGGTTCGAAACGCTGACGCCTGAGCAGTTGAAGGCGATCACGGATCTACAGTTTGATGACGAAGCCACATATGCACAAAACTTGCTGCTGGCATGCCGCAACAGTTCTGTGCGCCAGCTGGAATTTGTCTACCCCTCCACCATGTTCGAGCTCGTAGCCGCAGCTAAATCTGTCTGGCCAGCCGACGGTAAAGCACCGGCATTTGCACCGCTGCTGCAGTTTATCCAGGAATGGCTGGTAGCCCATAACGACAGCGCAGCGCGCGCAGACGGCCGCATGACCATGCGCCAGGATGTGATCGAAAAATGGATTAAAAAAATTGGGAAAGGAAAGCCCCATAATGCGCCGCAACCGGTACCACAAAACGATGATTCAGGCCGCGCAGCTGCGGCGCCAGTTACTGCAGCAGCTGTGCCAGCGCAAACACTGGCAGAAAATACCGCCGCAAATGATGACGAAAAAGCAGAAATAGCTGCCGCCGGTGATCAGGATGTTCGTTCTATGGGTAACGGCGTTTATGACGTTTCCGCGCTGTTCGCTAACTCACGCTTTGCAGAGCCAGAAACGCAATCAGCCCAATCTGTAACGGAAACTGCCCAAACCGTAACGGAAATTTCCCCAGCCGAACCACCAGCGCCGGCGCTGGAATACCCCGCCTATTTCGAACCCGGCCGCTATGCCGATTTGCCCAACGGGGTTTACCACAGCGCGAACGGTATCAGCAGCACGATGGTTAAAGATGCGCGTGTGTCGTTGCTCTACTACTACGGGCGCCACGTTGCAAAAACGATCCTTAAAGAGGATTCGCGGGCGCTGTCTTCTGGCCAGCTGGTGCATACCATGACGCTGCAGCCGGAAAAACTGGCCGATGAATTTAACATCGAGCCAATTTTACCGCCGGGCGTGTTTACCACTGCTGCCAGTATGAAAAAGGCGATCGAGGCGTACAACGCCGTGTTAGAGCCTGGACTAAGCAATGACGAGATCAAACAGCGCATCGAGGTTCACAACGGCACGCTGCGCCAGCCGTTCCCGCTGGGTGGCGATGTGACAGAAACCGGCATGTTATACGGCATGCTGCCGGCAGATTTTCAGACTATCCCAGCCGAGCAAAAACACACTGGTGCAGCCATGAAAGCCTGCATAAAAGAATATAACGCCACGCTGCCGCCACTACTTAAAACCACCGGCACCCGCGACGAACTGCTGGCCACGCTGGAAACCATCGATCTGGAACTGGTGGCCACTGAGCGCAGCCGGCCGCAGCCGGTGAACACGTCCGGCACGAAAGAAGAATTAACCGCAACGATCAAAAAAATCCGTCCGGGCGCCACGTTTGCCGACGAGATTTACGCGAACTGGAAGGGCTGCGACGACGGCCGCACGCTGGTTACTCAAAAACAGATGCAGCACGCCAAAGCGTTGCAAGGAGCCCTACTCGCCCATCCAACGATCGGGCCGCTGCTGCTGCACCCCAGCCGCGAAAGTGAAGTTTCCTATTTTGGATTCGACGATGACACCGGATTAGAGCTGCGCGTCCGTCCAGATGCAGAAATTAATACCGGTACCGCGCGTATCGGTCTGGATCTGAAAACCATTTCGATGTGGGGCGTTAAACAGGACCAGGTTAAAGCGCGCCTGCACCGCGAAATTATCAACCGTGATTACCACCTGAGCGCCGCAATGTACTGCGACGTGGCCGGGCTCGACCAATTTTTCTGGGTGTTTATTAACTCTGACGAGGATTACGCCTGGGTGGCCATTGTCGAGGCATCGCCCGACCTGCTGCAGCTGGGCCGCCTGGAGTACAAAAAAACGCTGCGTGAAATCGACAACGCGCAGAACACCGGGATTTGGCCAGCGCCGATTACGGCTGATTATGTCGATGACCTGAATGATTCAGACCAGCGCCGGCTGGAATGGCTGCTGAAAATGGAGACAGCACAATGAGCGAAATCACCACTATTAACGCCCCCGCGCCACGCACGATCGATAACGTCTCGATCCTGACTAATGGCGATTTGTATAACCGCCTGCAGAATCTGGCCAACGTCATGGCCAACAGCGGCGAAATGGTACCGGCGCACTATCGCGGTAAACCAGACGCGTGTATGGCCACTGTAATGCAGGCAGCGCGCTGGGGCATGGATCCGTTTGCCGTGGCGCAGAAAACGCACATCGTTAGCGGAACGCTGGGCTATGAGGCGCAGCTGGTTAACGCGGTTATCACCACGATGGCGCCAACGAAAGACCGGATTCATTACGACTGGTTTGGGCCGTGGGAAAAGGTGATCGGTAAATTCCAGGAAAAGACCTCAAGCAAAGGCAATAAGTACATTGCCCCCGCGTGGTCATTGGCCGATGAAAACGGCGTAGGGGTAAAAGTGTGGGCAACGCTCAAAGGTGAAACTGAACCGCGTGTGCTCGAACTGTTTCTGTCACAAGCACAGGTGCGCAACTCGACATTGTGGGCCAGTGATCCGCGCCAGCAGCTGGCGTATCTGGCCGTAAAACGCTGGTCACGCCTCTACTGTCCGGATGTGATTTTAGGCGTTTACTCTGACGACGAACTGGAAGAACGGATCGAGCGTGACATAACGCCGGCGGCGCCACGCGTCGAGATTTCTGCCCTGGCGGATAGCGTCGCCACGCCGGCAGCTGCTGCAGCTGCACCAGAAACCCCCACCACCGTGCAGGAAACTGCACCCGCTGAGCCAGATTTAGTGCAGCAGCTGCGCGACGAAATCGAGCAGATAACCACTGTAGAGAGTGCCACCGCACTGCGCGCCAAAATCGAGGAACATAAATCAACACTGGGAATTGCGGCGTTTACTGAGCTGAAAGGTAAGGCCGTGAAACGCTACCACCGCGCAAATTCAATGGCCAAAATTGAAAATAAATTTGATGAACTGTCACCCGATTTAGCCGACGCGCAACAGAAATTTCAAGAATTGGAGGCAGCTGTAGCAGCAGCGCAGCGCCATCTGGATCCGCAGGAGTATAACCGCTTTGCCACTGCACTGGACGATATGCGCGCGGAGTATGTCGCATGAGTTTTTACATGAAATACCACGATAGCCCGCTGTATTACCAGGTGGCCCGCGAGGCCGCCCAAATTGAGCGCGACGGCGATTTCACGCGCGCGGCAAAAGTGTGGGCAAAGGCACACCGCGCATCACGTAACGCGCTCAATCAGAACTGGAGCGCGAACCGTCAGGATTTTTGTTTAATGCACAGTGTGCGCCTGCAGCGGCAAAACATCGGCCAGCCTTGTACTGGTGAAAAAATTGGCCAGTAAGCGCCGTTTACGGCGCAAACAATGTGAAGGAAAAGCCCGCCACGTGACAGCGGCGGGCGCTGTTATAGCAATTCGAAAACTTCACCAGAGGCATGGCCATCGCGGGCAAATGAGCATTTATCGTTGCCCGCATTGCGGAAAATTTCACATCGGCCACCAGCCTGGACGCAATGGCATAGGTTCGGCCTGGAAATAAAAGTAAGGAATAAAAATGAACGAGACAGCACTGATCAAAGAATCCGAGGTTATGAAAATGCTAGCAATAACCTCACGCACAACCATGTACAAATATGGAAAAATGCACAATTTCCCTAAACCGATTCGCACGCATCCAAAAGCCTATCTGCGCAGCGCCGTGGATGAATGGATTTTAAAAGGGGGCATAAACCAATCTACGTAGGCTCATTTTTTCTTTGCAGACTTATCTCAATCTTGTTAGCCAAACTAATATATTTGGCGACTTCATCAGGACTTGCATTGAAATCAAGCTCATGCGCGACCTTGTTTCTAATAAACTGCAAGTCCCTTAAAATCTCATACTCCTCAAAACTAATTTTACCCATTCGCTTTAATTCCCCTATCATTTTCATAGACGTAAAGCGGCTATTTTTATTGGCTGAAGAATTTGAAAAAATCGTTGGATAATTCTGAGAAAACACATCATATAGCTTGGCCTCCACACTTAGCCATGCTGAAATAATAGCTCCTCTTGGATCAATATTTGAGTATATCTTCTGATCAGGGGTTATTTCAAAGTTATTCATTCCATCATATTTTTCAGCAAACTCATGGAGTTCAAACTCACTCCCAGCAAAATTTACTTTTTTTAGTCTTTTAATAAGACCAGATAATTCATTCCTAAACTTACTTATCATGATGAAAATGACAAGAGGCCATGCTAAGCTGGCTATCACTCTAGCAAGAAAATCAAAAATGTCTTTGTAGGATAGGTACACCCTCTCCTTATTTTCATTCTCATCTATTTTTTTATTTGCACAACTTTCATTGGAGCGTTGTATTATAACTTGGGTAGTCTGAGTTGTAACCTCAGGATTTACAGTTGTGTTGTCATTATTTATCACATCAACTTGTGGGTCTTTCTTTTTTACAGCAGGAGGTGGGATGATATGTTTCTTAGGATAAGAACAAACTTTATCTTCAGCACTGAAAACTATTGAATTAAAACTTAATATGAGTAAAAAAACCAAAAATCCTTTTTTCATTCTTAATCTCTAATTTTTTTAATATGCCAGTATAACTTATCGGCATGAATCTCATAAGCTTTACGCTGTTCCTCCAACCAATCGTGTTTGTTGTATACCGCCATCACCCCGCCCAATTCATGCCCCAGCATCCGCTCTGTAACATGTGGCGCTGTTCCCTCTTCTGATAACCTGGTAACGAGCGTGCGCCGGAAATCATGTGCACGCCAGTAGCCTATATCCAGGCTATCCCGAATCCGGCCAATGTAGCGATTGGCAGCAGATATGGTTAAAGGTGAGTCGATATCCGCACCAGGGAAAAGAAATTGATCGTATGTCGTCATAGCCTTTTCGAGCAGCGGTTTTATCTGTTCGAAAATGGGCCGGCGTATGACGTTGCCCATCTTGCTATGCTCTTTCGGAACCGTCCAAACCCACTCATTAAGATCAAACTCTTTGCATTCAGACAGGCGCAGTTCTGACACCCTGGCACCCCACAGCATCAGCATCTGGTGAAGTAGTTTATTAGACGTCGCCGCCCTGCTGCGCTCGATACCAAGCCAGATTTGCGCCAGTTCTGTGTAGGTTAAAACGCGACTGCCAGTTTCTGACCTAACGCCTACATCACGCGGTTCAATGCGCATGATTGAGGCGTTATCTATAACCTGCCGACGGATACACCATCCGATTGCCGATCTTGCCTGCACAAGCAGCTGCCGCGCACGACGTGGATTTTCACGTTCTTCCCGCGAAAAAAAATCTACCCACTGTTTAACTGTGATATCACCAATGGCACGGCCGGGAAATGCGCCATTCAGATGTTTTAAAACTGTCGAGTTGTAAAGCGCCTGGGTTTTAGGGCGCAGAGCAACATCAACATACTGCTCTTTCCAATATGTCAGGCAGTCGCCCACGGTCATGGATTGTTCACCAGTGGTTTTCTCAGTATACCGGCGGGGATCTGTGCCACTGTCATACATAACGCGCAATTCGCTGACCAAATTCCTCGCGTCTTTGAGAGTCAGCGCAGGGTACCGGCCTAAACTCAACCGCTGGGCTTTACCGTTCCATCTGTAGCGATACTGAAACAGGATCACGCCCTTTGGCGATATGCGAACGCCCAGCCCATCCGCATCTGAAATTTCAGCCGGGCCGGAATATGGTTTACCATGTATAGAGCGTAATTTAGTGTCACTCAGGGCCATAATAATTTTTGGTACGCAGTGGAATGTGATTTTGGTACAGGAATGGTACACAATATTGCATGTACATCTGCGAACAGCAACGAACAAAGATAGGCAAGAGTGAACAAATAAAGGCAATAAAATGATTAAAAATGTTTTAAATCAGCCTGTTAATGAACAATGACGAACGGTAACGCACATTGAAAAACGACCTCGTACAACCTACCTTTCTCTTCCACGATTACGAGACCTTCGGCACCAGCCCCTCTCGTGACCGGCCAGCCCAGTTTGCCGGCCTGCGCACCGACAGTGAGTTTAATCCGGTCGGCGAACCCGAAGTGTTCTACTGCCGTCCG
>Ga0256409_1000330_pt1 | contig 37114 bp, 34 predicted proteins | sample PhySR1_FD_185981 | JGI IMG/M metagenome (GOLD analysis project Ga0256409, IMG submission 185981) | Leaf surface microbial communities from sunflower plants in UC Gill Tract Community Farm, Albany, California, United States - DLSL S.R1 | ecosystem: Host-associated > Plants > Phyllosphere >...
CGCGTGCTGCGCGTCGTAAGGCGCAGGAGCGGAAAGGAGTGGGGGGGAAGAGAAGAAAGGATTGGTGCCCGAGGCCGGGATCGAACCGGCACGCGCCGATTAGGGCGCAGCGGATTTTAAGTCCGCTATCCGGTACTTTTGGTGCACTTCCGCGAATCCGGCACTTTGTGTAAAATGGACACATTCCTCAATGTAGGGTTCGATGCCGGCGTGGCGAAATCGGTATACGCAAGGGACTTAAAATCCCTCCTCTTTACGGAGATGCGGGTTCAAGTCCCGCCGCCGGCACCATAACGGATACGCGCATCGAGCAATGCCCGACCCGGATAGGCCTAGCGTCCTCACCCTTCCCATACTCCGGTTGACGACGGTCCGGAAGACCTCCGGCACAGGCTGCTTTCCGGTCAACTATCGTCACCACGGTAAGCACATCAGATATTGGCGTGAGCCCACGATGCCTAGCGCGACGCGCTGGACAACATTGCGTTCGTTACCGCTTGTAGTCGACAGCGCGGGGGTGCCTTGGGCGGAAGCCTGCCTCTGGCTGTTGGATAGGGCGCAAGCCAAACCGCTGGGCATCAGCTCCCTCAAGCCCGTCGCTCAGGACTTGGCCGCGTACAAGGCGTTCCTCGATGAGTTGGCCCTTGAATGGGATGACTTCTCCGCTGTCGATAAATACGCTCGCCCCACATACCTGTATCGAAATCATCTTCATGCCCAGCTCAATGCGGGCGAACTGAAGAAGTCGACAGCTTCGCGGCGCATGTCGACCGTCATCAGGTTCTATCGCTTCCTCATGCGCAATTCGCACATGCGGTTCTTGCCTGCCAACGACCCGTGGGTTGAGAGAACTGTGGGCATTGAGTATTCGGACAACAAAGGCTTCAAGCAGGTTGCCACGGTCACCACCACGGACGTGTCTATCAAGGCAACCAAATATGAGGATGCGTGGGACGAGACCATCAACGACGGAGGCAAGTTACGCCCTCTGCCGGTGTCGGAGCAGAAAGCCTTGGTGGCTGCCTTGAAGGAGCTGGGCAACATCGAATACGCGTTGATGCACTACATGGCTCTGCTGACGGGGGCACGTGAAATGACGGTTCTCACCTTTCGGGTCCGGAACGTGATGCGCCCACCGGAGCAGATTCCGCAGTGGCCGCACAAATTTCGCTGTGGTCCGGGCACGGGCATAGACACCAAGGGCGATGTTGTCGACGTATACCTTTCGATGCCGCGCGAGCTCTATGAACTGCTATACGCCTACGCAGTGTCAGAACGTGCCAAGCGTAGACGAGCCAAGACAGCCAAAGGCGAAGACCCTAGCAACTACCTGTTTCTGACCCGGCGGGGGCAACCGTACTACGAGTCCAAGGAGGACCGAAATGCGGAGCGCGATTCCACGTCCCCACCGCGACGCTCTGCGCTGAGTGGCAGGCCGCTGCGCAAGTTCATCGAGGAAAGCGTCACTCACCTCGTGCGTAGGACGCACCCGACGTTCAAGTACCGATTCCATGACCTGAGGGCCACCTTCGGCATGAACTGGGTCGACTACCAGATGCTTGAGGTTGGCTCGGAGGGCTTCGGTAAACGTTACGTCTGGGCGCGGGACCAACTCAGGAAGCTGATGTGGCATAAGAGTCCCCTGACCACCGACAAGTACCTGGAGTACCGCGAGCATATGCACCACCTGCAACTGGTTCAACAAGGCTGGAGCAACCACTTAGTCGAACTCATCCAGGGGGCGGTATGAGTCTGCCCGGTGGGGTGCTGGCAGCGCACTGGCAACGGTGCACGCCCACCTACATCAAGGCGTTGCCCGTTCTTGATTTCCCGTTCGTCACTCCGCCGGACGTCTATGCTCCAGCCAGCACTGTCTTGCGGTTCGGGGATGGGAATAAGGTCTACGCATTTCAGTGGTGCTACCTCCGACGCGAAGGCAAGGGACGTGGGGTTATCAAGTCCTTCGATGTCTCCTCGCTTTCCGAGGCAAGAGTCAACACGATGCCTCTGGTCTTGGAGCGCCTATCCAAATGGTTTCGCTTCAACAACGCCAGGCCTAGGTCCGTCGAACGTGTACTTCACGAATTTGGCTTCCTACTCTCTTGGGCAGACCAACCCCAGCACGCCGGGCGCTTCGAGGCGCTGCTGGGTGACCCGGCCCTTGCCTTGGAGGCTCTGAGGGGTTACCACACGTATCTTCGCAACCAACTGCAAAGCCATCAGCTCGCCTCGAGGACCGCTAGCGAGAGAGACCAAGGCGCTATCACGTGTCTGTCGGAGGTTCATGGTCTCGTCTACAAGGACCACATCGAGCCGCTGCAAGGTATCCAACGCCCAGGAACGGAAGCCCCGGACGCTCAAGCGGTGGGGGAGTTCAGCTCGACGCTTCAGGCCATCTTCGATTCCTCAGCCGAGTTGGTCTTGAGCGAACGTCCTGTGCCACCCCAGCGGCTGCTGCGGATATCAGCCTCGGATGACGCCAAGACAGTCGAGTTAGGGGCAAGTTATGGCCCGCTGCGGCTCATGGAGTTGGCCTGTGTGACCTTCGCCGGCTTGGTGTTCGTGGACTCCGGCGCGAACCTGTCGGTCCTCACAGAGTACGAGGAGCCCGAGGACCTGGAAGAGCAATTGGCTGAGCCCGACCGCATCAACTTGACGCAAAAGGCAGTGAAATTCCGCGCCGGCGGTAAGGAGGTGGAGGTCCACCTGTCAGCCACCACGATGACACGCTTGAAAAGATACCTGCGGGTGCGCCAGGCACTCGTGGCAGCGTTGGGCGGCGTTGACATCGCGCCGATGTTTGTTCAGTGCAAATACGGCAATTTGAGGGGCGAACCAATTGCCGTCTGCACTCTCGACCAGGATTTCTTGGCCTACATCAGGCGAAAAGTTATCCGCATTGGAGCGAGTCTGCCCAGCGTGACATTGCGTCAGCTACGGGCCTACAAGCAGCAGGATTGGGTTAGAAGAGCGCCGGTCGCGTTGGCCGCGAAGGTCATGGGCCACAGTGTGAAAACCGCTATCACGATTTACTGCAAGGCTCAGGAGGCCACAAGACAGGGCGAGATGGCCGAGTTTCTGAGTTCGCTACAGAAAACCATCCTGGCGGCTTCCGAAGACCTTCCGGGGCGGTCGCATCAGAAGGTCATCCCTATCGGAATTTGCGCGGACCATGGAAACCCTGCACCACCCACTGATTCGTCGGCCGTCGTGGCACCGGACTGCAGCAAGGTCGAGGGCTGCTTCTTCTGCGACAACTACCGGCTTCATGCGGATGCAGAGGACATGAGAAAGTTGATGTCGTGTCGCCGGGTGCTGAAGTACCTCGTTCCTCTGAACGAGGACTCGGTTCGGGCCGAGCGGATTTACACCGCCGTGGTGGACCGCATCGACGCGCTGCTCGAAGAACTCAAGCGGCGGCAACCGCGGGCCTATGAGACTGTCCGTGAGGAAGTCGAAGAGCGCGGCCAACTTACCCGTTACTGGGCCGGCAAGCTTCAACAACTGCATCTTCTGGGCATGCTGCCTGCCTCGACTGCCTAGTCAGCCCTCCCAACGGTCTACCGTAAATGAGTACTCCGACCCACCCCCCAATTGCTGCCGCTCGCCCCGACGAAGCCGCACGCCAGTCGCTCTTCCCGGAGGAGATGGCGGTGAGCTACGACACAGCTGGCGGCGTGGCCTCCCGGTTCAGAGACCTCTCCTGGAACTTGAGCAGCATGAGCATCGACGGTACGTCGGTTAAAACGCTGTACTTCTACAAGGCAGATACCCCATCTGCCTCGGACCTGGATTGGCTTATCCAAGAACAGCACAAGGCCCTGATGTGGCTGCACATGGACGCGGGCAAGGTTAGAGCCTGGCGCACGCTGCAAAACACGAACCTCGCTCTGAACGCTTGGTGCGAAAAAGCCGCCGATAAGGGCGTGGACCTCTATACCTTGCTGACCAATCCCGAGTGGGTTGCCGAGGGGGCGTTGGGCATGAATACGCAGTACGTGTCCCAGACGTCCACTGTGCTGAAGACCCTGTGGCGTCACCGGCAGCAGTTGGGCGCGCCGGCAGACCTTCAGCTTCAGAAGCTTCAGGATGCCTTGAGCAAGGAGACCAGGAGTCGTCCTGAGACTCAGCAAACGCCACTCATCCCATCCCGCGTTTACTGCGCCATCCTGGCCGCACTGGGCGACCGCATGAGCCGCATCGAGCGCGAGCTTGACGCGCTGCTCGAAGCCTATGCTCAGGACCGAGCAACATCGCGCAACACACCGGAAGACTTCACGAAGCGCCAACGCGAAAACTTCCGTGGCATGGCCCTTGCCGATACGGCCGAGCGTATGAAGGGGTTGGGCTACAAACCAGCACCAGGCATAGCGCTCGACCACTTCATCGCTGGACGACTTGCCGAGCATCAACTGGCCTTAATGCTGGTGGTAGCCGCCTACACCGGCATGCGTGTTGGCGAGGTGTCTATCCTGCCGCTCGATGATGTGCTGGTCGAGTTTGAGTACATCGGCGCCACGCATTATGAACTGCAGGGCTCCACTCATAAGTTGAATAAGGGGGTTAAGCGTCCGACCACCTGGATAACGAGCCACCAGGGCGCCCGTGCCGTACTGCTGGCTCAACGCATTGCACGGATGATTCAACGGGAGTACGACAAGCTTCCCAAAGCAGGTCAGCAAGCGTTGCTGTTTCCGTCGACGAGCAACCCATACAGGTCAATGCCCAACACGGCGTTCCAACGCAGCTTGACCCGTCTGCGAGGAGTCCTCTGCCCGGTCATTGAGCAATCTGACATTGACGAACTTGACCGCCTGGAGCTGGCTCGCGGATGGGAACGGGATGACATCGCGGTCGGAAAGCGTTGGCCCCTTGCATTCCACCAGTTGCGTCGCAGTCTGGCGGTCTATGCGCACCGTTCGGGTATGGTCAGCCTGCCCACGCTCAAGGAGCAATTGCAGCACATCACTCAGGAAATGTCGGCCTACTATGCGGACGGATTCTCCCGAGCCGTCAACCTCGTCTTCGACAAGAAGCACTTCTCGTATGAATGGCATGCCGCTACGGCGGAGAGCAGTTACTTTGCCTACGCCTTCGCGGTGCTGTTCTCGGACGAAGACCTGCTTGGGCGGGGTGCCCAGCGCATGGCCGGCACGGTCGAGTCTCGCAGCCGTCGGGACACACTGCGTTTGTTTGTTGAGAATAAGGTCGCCTACCGTGAAACTCCTTTGGGCGGCTGTGTGTCAACCGAGGCTTGCAAGACGGACCCTCTGGAGCCCATTCCATACGACTGTCTGGAGACCAATTGCGTGAACCTAGTGGTGTTCGGCAAGCGGCTTGACCACATCATCAAGTACCAAGAAGTGGCTGTGGCCACCCTGGAGAGGGACGAAGCAGGGAGCGTCGAGCACAGGCTGGAAGCCCGTCACCTCGAAGTGTTGCTCAAGGCGAGTGAGCGTCTTAAGAAGGGAGCCCGGTAATGGCCGCGAAGAGCCAAGTCGACAAATACTTCGAAGCCTTGGCGCGCCTCAAGGCTCGGGGGGAACCCATCAACAACGATGCGGTGGCCAAGGAGGCCGGCTCAGGCAAGGGCAGTATAAAAAAATCCAGGCCGGGCTATGCGACGCTCATCGCCGCTATTGAGCAAGCCGCACAGGAACAGAAGCAAGTCAAAGCTTCTGCTGACCCTGTCCCACGGCTGCGACAGCAACTCGCGACGCTACAGCAATGGCTCGATAGCGCCCTGGAGCGAGAGGTATGCCTGCTCAACGAAGTGTATAGCCTTCGAGAGGAGAACCGCCAACTCAAGCAGGGCCGGCCGACCCTCGTGCCAAACAAGCCCCGCTGACCGCGCATTTCGCACGCGTCTGGACGCGACTCATCAGTGTTTGTCGAGGCGGAGAATCAGGGGCGGGCTTGCCACACGTTCAGCGCTCGATGGTGTTTCCTGCCGATTGCGCAGAGCCCTAGGCGGGGCGCAGGTGTTCGTTGATGCGTGAGGCGTTGCGGGAAGCCGCGCACCGTCGCTATGAAGTGGTAGGGGACCCTACTGCTCCGAGCATCACGGGTATCTCGTCATAGCTTTCAAACCAAATGACGGTGACTCCTAGCTCGCGCATCAATGTCTCGGTGAGCGCGTAGTGACGCTGCAAGAATTCATCGGCAGCTTCCCGCGTTATCGGTCGCTGTTCCGCCTCGTCGACCTTCGCGGCCAAGAAAGTGTCAGTGGAAATCTTCTTCATGAACGCAAAGTGGCGCGAATCCTTTACACCCCGCTGGGCTATCTCCAATAATCTGCGGAGATTTGGGTCCGCCATCGAGAGGCCAACCATCAAGCAGGTGGAATCTCTAAGGGCGTGCAACTGAACAAGATTCGACCAGTGATAGGCATCCGTGTACATCTGGTGGTAGCCCTCTTCAGCAAAGACAAGCGTCGCATCGTCCAACTCGTTGTATGGTTCCGTTTCCTGGGGGATGAAACCGTGCACGTGATAAACCGGTAGCTCTTCAATATCAGGTTGTTGACTTTGACTGTAGATGCTCCGGTGGCTAATGGACCTGCTTTTAAGTTCGCGTTCAAACAAGTCGTCAAAGTTGTATGTAACAACCGCTCGTACCTTCGCCCCGGTGCGGCGAGGCATGCATAGCTGTGCCAGATTCACAATCAGAGGTGACGCCGGTTTCCGGTCTTTTCGCCGGAGCCCGTACAACGCTTTGCGGATGGCGGCAGTGAAACTGCGCCTGTCGTCGCTATTGCCAGCGATACCCTTGCGTAGGTACCTAGCCGATACAAGAGCAGATGGAGTGTCCAGCGTGTTCATACGCCGAACGAGTTCGAGTGTCTGCCCGCTGGAAGCATCGTTATCGCCAGTTACCTCGCTTCCATTGATATACGCCATGAACAGCGCATTGAGCAGGCTGTTCCAGTCCGGCATCCCCGCACTACTTGAAACGCCAGCGCCGAGAAACAGTGAGAAGGGGCCGCTCTGAAATTGGTCTGCAAGCTCGCGAACGCGCTTGTCCCTTTCATCTTGCCAGCTAGAAGGCGCATTTTTCTCCACATTGCGGACGCGAAGCGGCAGGAGGTTTTTAACAATGCGCTTGCTATCTGCTGGGTGTCTATTAGCCAGTGCGTCCAACTGTGGCCAAGACCAAATGACGAGCTTCAGGTCGCCGAAATATGCGGGCTCTGAGCCGATGCCATGAATTCTTTGGCTCCAGGCGGACCATTCATTTACTACGATTAGCAGTATTGCCGCATATGGCTTTCCCGCTTTCTTGTGCATAAAATCAAGATAGTTTCTTGCGGCCGATGCAATTTTTAAAATCCTACTCTGCGTTGGAGTGGCGATACATTCAACAATAACAGGGTGTTCAAATTCGTCGAAGCCGTCCGGAGCAAATCCATCGAATTCACTGTCTCCCATGCGGCCGGTCTCAAAGTGCTTTCCTTGCAGAAGAATATGATTTCTGAGCAACTCAATAACAAACGCCTCAAAATTGTATGCGTCAGAAACTGCATTCCGCAGACTGTTCTCACTATTGGTAATTTTTCCAGACAAAATTAAACCTCCCCTCCATATCAAGTGATTTTTACGCCGAATGGCGGTTCTGTGCCGGCATTTCTATGCCTGATGCCTACCGCTACAGATTTTTATAATCAATTGCGGCTGACCATTCTATTCGAGTTCGTTGAGCGCGATGTGGTTCTGTCGGCTTACGGCAAGATGTCGAGTCTAGGCGGCTTCTAGTATGTAGGACATCACTGGTGCTTCCGCCAAGACTCAACGCAGCAGGCCCGCGCGCATGAGAGCTATATAAGCCTGCTCGCAACATAGTGCATCATCGCTGCTGTCAAGTAAGGTTCTGCATTTCTTTGACTGCAACCCATCAGATGTACTCTACGAGGTTACTATTATCCGCGGCGCCCCGCTTGGGGTTTCCCAGCAGGGTGGTAGTTCTAACTATTTAATATATTGAGATGGGTGTCTCCAAGATTGCGGGGTAGGGCCCCTCGAAAGGGGGGGGCTGTGAGGTAAGAGAGTCCGAGACCGGTATGAAAAAAGGGAAGAAAAAGACGACTGCTCCGGGGCAGGCATACGGGTACCTTGTCCAGGTTGTCCGTGTCCTTTGGCACCTCCTTCGTGCCAGTCCAGGCGACGTCGTTGCGTTTGAGACCTTAGGGGATGTGACTGTCGAGAGCGGTCAGGAGGTTGTAGCCGAGGAGGACAAGAGCGGCCTTGCTCACAATCCCATCGCTGACGGCTCCCCGGCGTTATGGAAGACATTTGCCAACTGGGCCGACGCCCGAAGAGATGGGGTACTGCCCGCCGGGTGTAAATACATCCTGTACGTTGCGCAGCCGCACGAGGGAAATATCGTTCAAAGCTTGAGCGATTGCGAATCCACGGCCAAGGCCAAAGATTTGGTCTCCGTGCTCCGAGCGCAATTGGTGCACGCGAAACAGCTAGGGACGAAGGACGGCAGTGCGGCAGGGTTGCAGGTTCAACTTGACCGATTGTTCGCACACAACGACGCCTTGATTGCGAGCATCGTGGTTGATTTCACTTTGGAGAAAGCACTTTCATCACCCATTGATGAGGTATTGAAGGAGATTTCGCGTAGTGCAAGCGACGAGCACGTGACCGCAATTGCTGACAATCTTCTCGGATGGGTGAAGCGGCAACTTATGGCCCACATCGCCTCGGGCACCCCGGCCAGGATTTCATACGATGTATTCCGCAAGCAGCGGCTCACTGTTTCGAGGCGGGTAACGGGGAGTCTGACTGCGTTTCCTGAGCACGAACGTGCGCCAACTGCGACAGAGATTTCCCGGCAGCTTGTCGACCGTATTTACGTTCGTCAGTTAGAGCTTCTCAACATGAATGAAGAGGACCTCCAACAGCAAATCACCGACTATCTTCGTGCATCAGTGCAGCGGACTGAATGGAGCGAGGCTGGCTATTTGGACAAGACGAGCTTCCACACGTATCAGGAGGAGCTTGTGAGCCGCTGGCGCCTGCATCGAATGTCCGTCGAGTCAAGCAATGCGGATAAGTCACCAATCGCGCGAGGAATCCAGATTCTCTTCGGTTGCCTCGGTGAGGATGTCCGAATCCAATCACTATCGGTTCCGCAGTTCTTTTTGCGAGGAAGCTTCCATGCAATCGCCGACGAGCCGCGGATAGGGTGGCATCCGGACTGGCGGGACCTTCTCGGTCTTGGTGCGAAAGCTGGGGACTGAGCATGTTGATTGATGAAATTGAGCAGGTTCAGAACCCTGGACTTGGTGCAGCGCTAATCTGGCGATTTGCTTGTGGATACGAGTCGGCTGGAAATCATGAGGCAGTCCCCCTGGCATACGCCTTTTTGGTCATCCCTTTGCTCTTCAACAAGGGTGTGCAGGAAGCGGTGATTTCCACCCACAAGGGATTGCGAAAGCTGGAGGAGAAGCTGAATGGTGCACAGGCGCTGTTGGCATCCATCCAGGAGGGGGCGTTATCTATGCGAGGACTCTCGCAGGAATCTCTCGCTCTTGCGATTCGGGCGGGTCTTCTCACCCTAGATGTCCCCAATGCATTGCTTCGAGTTCGGAGTGCGACACCGCCCGGTGTGCAGGATGAGAGTGCCGCGAAGCTACTCAAGGCAGCAGACAAACTCGGGCTATGGGCGAGCCAAGTGTCCGTTCGTGAATTTTGCTTCGTCTTCCATTTGGAGCTGTAAATTGAAGCTGCAAATCGTCGAAATCATCCTTTGGCCACGCAAGGATGGCGTCGCGCCGCGACGGGTTCCTTTCGAGCTCAACAAGGCCAACGTCATTACAGGTGCCTCCAAAACAGGAAAGTCGTCAATCATTCCCATCATTGACTACTGCTTGGCTTCCGACCGCTGCTCAATTCCTGTCGGCCTCATCCGGCAAGCTGTTTCTTGGTTCGGAGTTGTCGTTCAGACTGCTGAGGGGCAGAAGCTATTGGCTCGCCCGGAACCTGGCAAGCTTCCTAGTTCCACTGAGATGTTCGTGGCGGAAGCCGATGTGGTGAACGTCCCTTATGCCATTCCGGAAGGAAATACGAATCTAAAGCAGGTGAAGGCGATGTTGGACCGCCTAGCGCAGCTCACCATGCTCGGAACGGATTCAGAGAACCAAGGCAGTGGTTATGCGGCGCGTCCCAGCTTTCGGGACCTGATGGCGTTTTGCCTTCAGCCTCAAAACTTGGTGGCGAACCCCGATGTACTGTTCTACCGTGCCGACACCACTGAGCATCGCGAGAAGCTTCGAGCTATCTTTCCGTACGTGCTTGGAGCCACAACCCCTGAGAGTTTGGAAAAACGGTGGGAGCTTGACAGCTTAAGGCGCGAACTGCGAGGCAAGCAACGGGAAATGGAGGCATATACAAAAGCCTCGGAGACTTGGCGCGCAAACCTCACTAACTGGGTGAGTGAAGGTTACGAACTGGGCCTAATTCAGAAAGAAGACTTCGTGGGCGCCGATGAGGTTCGTCTTCTCGCCGTTCTGACGGAGCTGGCGAGGAGAGGAGCTCCCGAGCGTCCAGTCTCCGCAGACGCAATGGCGGACTCTTCCATTGAGTACGCCGCACTGCAGAAGGAAGAAGGCGACCTAGCTATATCGCTTGCAGACGTTCGGCATAGGCTAAATCGTCTCGCCGAACTAAGGAGCTCCGTTGACCAGTATGAGCTTTCCTTGGGAAAGAGAAGGGAGCGTCTGTCGCTATCACGGTGGTTGCGGAATCAGACTCTCGATTCAGACCAAGCCACGTGCCCAGTTTGTGCGCAATCGCTCGAGTCGCACGCCGATGCCGTGGACACGCTATGCGATGCGCTTGCAGTTGTCGAATCAGATGCAAGGCGCGTATCAAGAGCTCCCGCAGTGTTTGACCGAGATTGGGTTGGGCTCAATGACAGAATGCGTGAGCTCACAGACAAGCTCAATGCAGTCAGTGTTCGTCGCAAGGGCATTGAGCAGCGAAGCAATCGCGCTAAGCAGCAGCGGTTGATTACGAACCAAGTGGCTCGCTATCTCGGTGGATTGGAGCAGGCACTCGTTGTCTTCAGCGGCAGGGAGAATTCCAGTGCGGCGAGCGAAATTGAGAGATTGTCGGCGCGCATCAAGGAGCTCCAAGATGAGCTCAGTCAGGAAGGCTATGGTGCCAAGCTAGCTATCGCATTGCGGCGTGTAAAGACTTCAATGGAGAGGCTCGCTTCTCTGCTTGACGCTGAGGACCCTGACGCATCCGTGGAGTTGGACATTAGAGAGCTAACGGTCAAAGTCGGTGAAGCCAGCGGACGTAGCGACTTCCTGTGGCAGTTGGGCAGCGGCGCAAATTGGCTGACTTATCACGTGGCAGCGACGCTCGGTCTACACGCATTGTTTCTTCGGCTCGACAAATCTCCGGTGCCGGGGCTGATGGTGTATGACCAGCCGAGCCAGGTCTACTTTCCGAGAAAGCTTGCCAGTAGAACGGTTGATTTAGACCCAAAAATCGGAGACGAAGATGCTGTAGCAGTCAGGCGATTCTTTGAAGTCTTCGGTAAGGTTGCCCATGCTTTTGAGGGTGATTTTCAGATTATCGTTCTTGACCACGCTGGTCACGATATTTGGGGTGGGATTGAGGGCATTCATTTTGTCGAAGAATGGAGAAATGGAGAAAAGCTAGTTCCTCTGAGCTGGCTCGATGCAAGCGCTCCACAGGTGTGAGCAGCTGACGGCCCCGAATACTCTTCCCAATTGAGATAGCCGCCCATGATTGACTTCAAAAAGCTTCTCGCGACTGAGCCGGTCCAGCAGACATATGATTTGGTCAAATTCTTCGAGGCGCTGGATGTTCGAGGCACTCACACGGAGCTCCGTCCGGCTCAGTTGGAGGCGATGCGGGAGTTAACCGGCCGATACGACGAATCGGATGTGGTTCTCAAAATCAGCACTGGTGCGGGGAAGACAACTGTGGGTCTGCTGTTCCTCTATGCCCATATGAGGATGTCGAAAGAAGTATCAGCGTTCCTCTGCCCAACCGTGCAGTTGGTAGACCAGGTACTCGCCGAGGCACAGCGATTGGGTATCTCCGCATATCCGTATCGCGCTGGGGAGGCGCACCCACCAAACGAATGCACGCGTGGCGATGCGATTCTTGTGTGCACATACGACAAGATGTTCAACGCAAAGAACACTTTCATGCGGCCGGACGTGAACATAGTCCCAAACGCATTGGTTCTTGATGACGCTCATTCTGGCATCGAAGAAGTCAGGGGCGCGATGACACTGCAAGTCGTCGGCAATGCGTTCGAGCGCCTGAAGAACATACTCGAGCCAGGGTGCAAACAGTTCAACTTGGCCACGTGGCTCGACCTCATAGGCGAGATGCCGACAGTTTTTGAGGTGCCGCACTGGATTTGGAGTGGGCTGGCGACCGACGTTCTCCAGACGTTGAACGTCTATGCCGACACCGATGAATTCCGGTTCGTTTGGCCTTACCTTCGGGATAGATTGCAGTTATGTCGGTGCGTTCTTGGAAACCGGCACGCCGAAATCACTGCAAACATCCTGCCTGTCGAGCAGGTTCGTCCGTACTATCGAGCCAAGCACAGGCTGTTCATGTCCGCGACGCTGGCAGATGACTCTGTGCTGGTGCGCGACCTTGGCGTTTCTCCTGATGCGGCGTTGAGTCCAATTTGTCCCCCCTCCGACCGCGGACTGGGTGAGCGGATGGTGGTGGCTCCCTCTCTTGTCGACCCCGAGCTTGAACGGGGCTACGTCATGGAACTAGCTGCGGACTTGGCACGTACAACTAATGTTGTCGTTCTAACTTCCAGCGAGAAGCTGGCTTTAGACTGGGTGGGGGCCGGTGCAACGTACTACCGGGAAGACTTCGCCGCCGGGGTTCGAGCGCTGCAGAATCCCGCGTCTGGAATACGGTTCGCAGTCTTTGCCCAGCGGTACGACGGCGTGGACCTGCCGGACGACTCCTGCCGTGTTCTGATTATTGATGGAAGACCTTTTGGGCAGAGTTTGACCGACGCTAGAGACGAGCACATCTTCGGTACGGCTGGTGGTGCGCGCAACCGTACTGTCTATCGAATCGAGCAAGGTATGGGGCGTGCGGTCAGGTCTCACAAGGATTATGCGGTCGTTATCCTGGCGGGAGAGGACCTAACAAGTTTCGTCGGAAAGCATGACGTGGTTCGGGACATGACAGACGACACGCGAAATCAGATTGAGCTGTCCCAAAGCCTTGCTGCCCATCTTCGAATATCCGGTGGCTCTTCACGAGTTGCTATTCGTCAACTCATCGACCAATGTCTCCTTCGTGACGCAGGTTGGAAGGAGTTCTACAACGAAAAAATCAGAAAGGGTGCCCGAACTACCAGGGAGCCGAATCGGCAGGCTATCCAGCTCGCTCACGCCGAGAGGGATGCGCATTTGATGGCGCACCAGAATCAGGTCTACGAGGCCCAGGCCCTATACGAACGCGCGCTGAATAGCGCAGAGCTGGAAGACGAGGAGATGGGGGCATACCGAGAGAGATTGTCGCGGCTCGCATATGCGGTAGACCCAAACGTCGCTTTGGCAATACAAGCGGTCGCGAAGACGAAGAATCTCGCGGTGGCGTCGCCGCCAGCGTTCATCCTTCGACCGCTCAAGGAAGATACAAAGCCCGCCGCACAGAGGGTCGTAGCGTGGTTGAAGCGCTTTGACAATCTAAATGCGGCCGTTGCTGAGGTGAAGCAACTTGCAGTGCATCTTGACTATGAGCGCAAGCCCAAGCAGGTTGAGGCTGCCCTGAAGCTTCTCGGGGAGGCGCTGGGCGCAGCGTCAACTCGACCGGATGAGGATTACCGTGTCGGGCCTGACAATCTATGGATTTGGGGCGACGATGCTCTTGTCATCGAAGCGAAAACCGGCAATAAGGCGTATCTGCATAGAGACGATGCTGGCCAGATGCATCATAGTCTTGCCTGGGTTCAGCAGAACTATGCAGCGTTTGCTGGTCGAGTGAAGCCGCTTGTAGCTGCGAAGGTGACAGCTGTGGACCGCGATGCGCTCTATCCGGAGGGCACCCGAGTCCTAACCCCTGAAGGTTGTGCGGCGCTGGTTCAAGCGCTTCACCAGTTTGTACTCAAAGTTGCTCAGCAGGGTCCAATCTTTGTAAGCCCGGACACTATTCACGCCGAACTTCAGGCGTTCGGGCTTCTGCCAAACGCATTCTTTGGAAGATATACGGCGGCTCTTGTGCGGGCATGAGTCGACCAACGGCTGCAATCGACCGAGATAGAAACGCTACCGCCGGCCCTGCGACAAGCGCTTCAACGCCTGTTCTTCTTCCGTCGACCAACTCAGCGGCCGCTCCCATAGGGCGGGCTCCGCAAACAGCGCGGAATCCAGCGCGTTCAATCTCGCCAGGAACGGCTTATCGATGCCCCACACGCGGGCGAGGGTGAGAACGCCGCACGCCGGCCTGGCGATGTCCTGCAGGCGATAGATTTCCCATAACAGCTCGCGCACATCGGGCGTGGGATTGCGCTGCCATACGGCGCGAAGCGCTGCAGAAGAAAGCTTCTTACGCTGGTTTGCGGGGGATGGGAGCGTCACGTGCTGCCATGGCTGAACTACTGTATATTTATCCAGTATTTGCACCCAAAGACATCCCGTCAATGAGCGCCCGCTCAATGTGGCGGATGAGCCACCAACAACGCGTGGTGAGTGCAGCTGACCTCTCGTCCAGGTGATGGCCAATAGCGGTCGGCTCAACCAAGCAGGCAGCGGCCATCTGAGTGCGCTCAAACAAAAAATGATGCAAACAGAACAAGGGGTACGCATGCCCTCGCGAATTCCGCGGAACGGCCCTATGACGACAGCCACGGCGCGCGCCGGTACCAAAGAAGAGGCTCTGCGGCTGGTGGGGTCTGGCGGTGTCGCAGTTGTCGAACTGGACTATGAGTCAGGTTGGCAAGACGCCGTTGAGCTTGGCCGACTCGGGCGCGCAGTTGGCGTTCGTGTCGAGTTTCGAGGGCACGAGAGCATTGCGGTCAAAACGCCTGCCGCCCTGATTGCTGGCCTTGCGCGCGCAAAGGTCACGTTCCGTCAGCGGAACCTGTACTGTCAGTTCGACCTGGACTTATTGCCTGCAGGCCAACTGGAAGAGCTCGAGGTCAAAGCCACAAAGCTCGGCGACTACATTTTGGGTGGACACCTGTTGCGCGATGTAGATGCGGTTTGGTCTCACTAAACAGGATTGCCGGCTTGGCTTTTCGTGAATTTAAACCTCTGCTCCCCTGCTCAAGGACTGACATGCCATGAACGTTGCGGACTGCTTCATCTATCCCCAAAGACCTTTTTCGCCATCTCACGGAAGCGCTCCCGCTTCCCGACCAGATTTCGAAAGTAAGGGATGTCCTTTAGCTCATGCCGCACCCCGTAAAGAGGCTTCTTCTCCTCGCCGATGTGCTCTTCGATGATGAGCTTCATAGATTCGCCGGTGTCCTGCGGTGACTTCGCCGGCTTGTGGTCTGTCACGAAGAACCTTAGTGAACCCTTGGCTCCGGTACGCCGAACGATGCGGCCACTTCTAAGCAGCTCGAAACTCGTGCTCTTGCTGAGAGCCTGAGCAACGGGCGACATCCCTGACTTCGGCCTGCAGGTAAACAAGTCCTGGCTTCCGCTCATATAGAGCACGGCGAAGGGCAGATTCGACGTCGTTACCGCACGGTACAGGTGTCCTTGCTGAATCGAAAACTGTTTCAGCATGGCAGCGAAGAGCTCGTCAGGAATGTGGGCGTCTAGGAAGCGTTCGGCAATGATGTGGAGGGTATCCGGTTCCCTTACAAGGAGTTGCAGGATGTCGTCCGCGAACGTGCTGTTGGCAGACCGCCTCTCCGTACCGTTGAAGGACCGCGGATTGGCAAGTCCACACTCGTTGTACGCTTCCTCATCATAGTCTGCGAGGTCAGGCACATCGAAGGCGACATGCTTGGCGTACAACGGGAGACTTCGCCCTTCGCCGTCGACCTTCGAGTCGACGTCCAGATTGATGACCTGAATTGGGTTATCGCACTCGGGACAGGTTGCATAGTGCCGGACATTCCCGCCCCGCTCTTGGAACCACGGATATTTCTTACTCGTTGTCGCGTGGAACACGACTGGCGAACTGAGGGGAATCCAGTCGCCATTGCCTGGTTTAAGTTTGAATACGTTCACGGCAATTACCTTTGTGCGAAGTTCTTTGCGCCTCGATGCACAGTGTCAATGCCCGGCTTTGGGTTGACCAAAGCCGGCACCTCTCTCCGGCATTCCGCGCCGAATCCACTCTTCGTATTCGACAAGGACATTGGTCTCAATTGCCCACACGACGAGCAGTACGTTCGCGGCGGCTACCAGGACGACTGTCCAAAGCCACCTACGTTCAAGCCTGAATGTGAGTGCCAAGAGCACGGACACTACGGAGAAGATGTCCAGGAAATGCGGCGTCAGCCCAACGTGGTTCACGCGCACGAAGGCGGCTCGATACAGCACATACATGATGGACAGCAGCGCCGGCGCAGCGGCAATCAAGGCCAAGAGCTTGTTTCTCATTTCGCTGGTGTAAAGGTTTGGTCCGGCATCGCCTCTCCGTCGCCGAAGTACCCGTTCTTGCCCCACTTGTAGGGATGCAGGTACACCTCGGTCGAGTCATCGGAGATTCTGACGTGTTTATCGCGGGACTTGGAGAAGTACGCGTACCCAGTCGTGCCGGTCGTCTGCACACCTTGAGCGTCCGCGAATGCTTGTGCTGGCGTCCAGCTGCGGCCTTCACCGGTCTTCCCCGTATTGCAACCGTAGAGCACTAGCGAGCCGCTTTTGCGCCACGGCAGCTTGTCCAACTGTGACACCTCTTCGCGCGTAATGGTGCCATCGCCGGTACCGGGGATAGCAGCGAATTCGAGTCCACCACGGCCGCCTTTTGGCTTGCTGGCGTGTGTGAACAAGTGTCCCTCTGCAACAACGTAGCCCTCGTCCTTGGCCAACTTCATCATGCGGGTCCAGGCAGCACGGAAGTCCGCCTCGGTGCGCACCTCGGTTGCTACAAAGGTATCCTGGGCGGGATTCCAATCCGAACGGCTTTTTATCTCCCGCTCCTTGGTCTGCGATGCTCGCTTAAATGCGTTATCAGCGGTGTAGTAGTAGATGGAGAAGTAGAGCTGTTTTGACGGGACGTGAACCTTGATGGCGTTACGGTCGTCGACTGGTGTCAGAGGGAGTTGAGCGGAATGGATGCCACTCATGCTTGTTCATCCGTCAGAACATGAATCTCTGCAGTCTCGGCTTGGTCGCTGCGAACGGGCATCGTATGCCCGGACGCGCTCGTGATGCCTTCGATAGTTCCACCCGACCACGTTATACGGTAGCGCTTGCCAGCAAGGGGCTGATGCGTTTCCGCATCAAGCAGCTGCGCACGCTGGTCGAATGCATGCGTGGCAATCGCCATCAACCCTACAGCGTCGCTGACGTTTCCTGTCCCGCCCGTGCCGTGCATCTCATCCGCCACCATATTCACGCCCGGCGCTATCAGCCGTGGCTTCTTTGGGCACTTGCACAACACGAGGTCGTTGTGCCTAGCTACCGGAACACCATTGACGGTCTGGATGGGGAAGGTTTCGCCGGTGATTTTCCCGGTCGATTTGCATGCTGGGCACGTAGCAATGTCGCCCCAGAGCGCAGCGGCCTTGCCATCGATAGTCATGAACGAGCCGGCGCCAGCGGTGATTATCGTGCCGCCCGTTGTCGTTCTATCCCCCAGAACTGCGCAAGCTCGCAATATTGACCTCATCTCCGTAGCGTCAAAACTGTTGCCGTCTTGCGAACGGCGGCCGACACTTTGGGGCAGCTCGAAGCGGATGACAATTGAATGTTGTTCAGACCTGCTCTTAACGCGCCCGAGAGTCGACACGGTTGGCGTGACAGTCGCCACCGCATCGCTTCAACAGAGCCGAGAGCCTGTAGTACCCCGGATAGAATCGTCCAACTCTCCTTCTGGGGTTGCCAACATGTCCGCGTTCGGAGCAAATCTGCGCTCGTTCTACTTTGTTCTAGCGGTATCCTTCCCGTTCCATACCACCTAGAGGAAAACCATGGCGACATACAAAGACCTGCTCGCTCAGAAAGCTAAGTTGGAAGAGCAACTTGAGGCTGCACGTGCGGCAGAAGTTGAAACGGCTATCGCACAGGTGCGTCAAATCGTGCTCGAGTATGGATTGACGGCAGAAGACCTTGGTCTCGCCGCGAAGACGAAGAAGCGGAAAGGCTCTGTCGTCCAGCCCAAATATCAGGACCCGAAGTCAGGTTCGACTTGGACTGGCCGAGGCCGAGCACCGGCATGGATTGCGGGCAAGAACTATGAACGGTTCCTGATTAAGTAATCTCGTTGCATCTTCGCGAGCCCTGCGCCGGCGTGGGGTAACGCTCACGCCGCCGATTGGTCAACACGGCCACCTCGCCAGGGTTGACGAGTTACCAGGGCCAGTCCATATCAGCAGACAGCGGAGCCTTTATTGCCAGTTCGACTTAGGCCGGTTGCCCGCAGGGGAGTTGGAACTGCTTGAAGCAGAAGCAGCAAAGCTGGACGACTAAGTTCTTGGTGGCCACTTGCAGCGGGAGGTCGACGAGGAATGGTCCGAGTAGCGGCTCAACGGTCCTGGTTCGTGCCTTGTATTTGCAACCTGCGTTTCCTCCTTTGCGGGGGCGCTGGTGCCTCCAGTTCCAATCTCATCTCTTCCTCCAAGCGGTCCACAATCGCGCGAGCTGTGGCATCTCCCTGACCTGCGAGGGCACGCAGTAGCTCAAGCATTGCTTGCTTCCGGCTCAGTTGCTTGTAATCAAAGAATTTATGTAGGGCCTCTTCTGCACGTCCACGACCGAGGCTGAAAAAGTCAGATAGGCGAGCGGCATTCAGAGTGGAAATTCCACACATGACAATGGTTTTGCTGCCCTTCGGGCTTCCGTCCTTCGGGCGTATGCGCTTGAGCTCATCAAACTCTAGGTGTTGGTCCCACTCGTCAAGGTGCGGGTGAACGATAACGTAGTCGGTTGCCTGGACCGGGACAGTCTGACACTGTACGCTTTCGGCGAGCGTGACTTGCGTGCCTTTCGACCGGTTGCATGGGCGGCACGACGCGGCGAGGTTGTTCAATTCGAACATGAACTGAGGATGAGTCGACTTGTCCAGAATGTGCTCGGCGTCGAACGTGCCGTGGTCATTCTGGATTTCCACGCTGCAGTAGCAGCACCGCCTGCCCTGTTCCGAGCGATAGTAGTTCTTCACCTCCGTCTTGAATTTTTTGTAGACAGGTCGGTCTTCATCCGGCTGGGTGCTCCAATATTCGGCGCCGTGGGCCCCCGCTGCGCGCAGATGATTGTGTTGAGCCTCCGATACCGACGTCAGTTGAGGGAGAACCTGGGCTCGGAGCCGAGTTTCATTTGCCATCGGAAACGACCTCCCCGCTTTCCGACGCTCTGACCAGGTGCAACGCTTTCTCGATAATGTTCAGGGCATCCAGATTCGCGCGCCCCATCTGCTGTTTGTATAGCCGCAGGAGTCCTTCCAGCCGTAGGATTGCTGACCTCCGACTGGTCGCCTCACCACTTTCAGCATCCATAACTAAGTCGAAGACTTCGTTTGCCAGATAGGCGCTCTCGACCACTGGAGTGCCGAACACGTCTAGAAGTGTGCTCTCCACAGAGGCATGCTTGCTATTTTGCCAACCCACGTCCGCGGGTACGCCATCACCGTCCGGGCGCAACTGGATTACCTCTAGATTTTCGAGAAGCGCGCTCTGCACAATCAGCGGGGAATGCGTTGCGATGATGATGTGACAACCGTCAACGTGCTTCAGAACGACTTTGAGACGTTCGAGAAACGCCATCTGCCAGTTCGGATGCAGGCTAAGTTCCGGCTCATCGATGAGGACGAGAGAGCCATCCCGCAACTCACTTAGGAGGCCAATCAATGAGCACAGCATCTGCTGCTGGCCTGAACTCGCATCGGCAAGGTCGAGTTCCTTGGGACCGTGCATAGGTGTCACCTTGCAACTCGCAAGACTGAGCAGGTCGAGTCTTCGAAGCAGTGTGAGCGCCTGCAGTACAGCAAAGTCTTCCGAAGCTCGGCCGTGCGCGAAATCGAACGTGAATTGGAGGACGCGCTCCCGTATATGCTCGCGCAGCACCGCATATGCATTTTCAAGTAACTTCGTCACATCCTCTATCCCCTCGAGTTTGACCTCCCGCGCCAGCGGGTTGGCCCCGTACCCCTGTTCCGCCCGCGACACGAATTCGTGCAGGCGCCCCTCGGAGAGCGCTCGATAGGCATCACGGCCCGCAAAGCGCTGCTCATAGGAAAGAACTATCCGGTCGAGAAACCCAAGTTCATAGAGGACATGGCCAAGCGTGCGCGCATGCTCCGGTGATTCGGTCAGGCGAAATATTCCATGCTCGAGAGTTCGCTTGGAAAGACTACTAGCCACGCCTCTGGTCAGGCGATTGATACCGACTGACCGGTAGATGCCAGTTCGTCTAGCATCATCAGCGTAGATGTTCGTAAGCGAGAGATTGAGGTTGCGCGGCGCAGCGAACCGCGAGAACGGACTGAAGGTTTGCGCTATTACCCGAGATGGCAAACCGAAATTACCGCCTCCCTGAATAGTCCAACGCACCGAGGTCTCATCTGAAGACGGTTGCCGGTCCTGATTGCGGAACCAGTGCGCAAGCGTCGCCAGGAGTTCGGTCTTTCCGGAGCCGTTGGGCCCAGTAATAACACTGACTTGATTGCTGCCCTGGCTCCGTGGGCCGAAATGAAGTTTGCAGCGTGGTGACTGTACCGATTGAATTCGGAGCATCGAAATATCTTGTCCAATGTATCTGGGGTTTTGATGGGCCGACTACAAATAAAAGCCTGCCATCATCGCCGGCTGCTGGCTTCGGAACCTCGCCGACTTATAGAACGGCCGCCTGAGCAACACTTCTTCGTTGAACGCCATTCATCGCCTCGACGGTACTTCACAATGGGGTGTAACGGCCGATTTCTTGGGCTTCTTAGAATCGACACCCCTTAAATCAGAATTCATATATTTCTAATTCTCTTGGGTGCCTCCCACAAGAGGTAGTACGAATGAATGGGGGGCTTGGCGACGAACCAATGAGACGACGGTTTGCTTGTAAGTGAGCCCTACGAAAGTGGGGTGTTACGCGCAACCACGGGAGCCCTATAACGTCTTCCTCAAAGGGTTGCTCATGTATGCGGTGTTAGTAGGGAAGACGTAGCAATCATATTTGAGGGGAACGAACCTTCTATGACCGAGAACAATGCCGTCGGCTCGACCGACGCGGAGCAAGCGCACGCCGAGGCGTTGCAACAACGAGACCTATTCATGGCCGGCGTTTCTCAAGAGTTGCTTCGAGAGGAGGACGTGATTGCGCGGACAATTGGCTTAATGAACAGCGGAGCTCGCTCGAAGCTCCGCAAGGTCTACGCATTGGTCGACAAACTTGTCGACGCGGCCGGTCCGTTTGTAGCTTGCAAGCAAGGCTGTAGTGCCTGTTGCCATATCAATATCAACATTACAGAGGTCGAAGCACAGATTATCGAGGACCAAACGGGCCGCCGGTACACACGACTGACTGCACCGATTCGGCACCCTGAGGGCAAGTTCACGGGGGTGCCGTGCCCGTTCTTGGCAGATGGAGCTTGTTCGATATATTCGGTCCGCCCGTTTGTGTGCCGCCATCATTTGTCCTTCAATCTGGACGCGTATTGGTGCGCACCTGAAAGAGCGCACCTAGCGGAGATGCCAATGATTACGTTTGGCGGCGCGAAGCAGGCTCATCACGAGATTACCCGCCTGGACGCAGGTGCTATGCATGGTGACATCCGAGACTTCTTTCCATGAGTTTGGCGTACGCGACAATGTTGGCGTGTAGGCCATCTGTTGTTAGGCGCCCCGCGCTGAGACGCTGAGCCAGCAATCAATAGTTGTTTTCACCTACTGCACCGAATGCCATGTCTCGCTTGGGAATTGAGCACCAGAACGGTCTAATCTACGAGGGGAGGGACAGCCCAAGCAATCTCGCTGTTCCGACGCCGACGGTCTCTCAGTGCGCGCTCATTGAGTCTCCTGCTGACCTACAAAAGCTGCCACAAGGAATCGTTGGAGACCCGTTCCGCTGGGTCTTCAGAGAGGACTCGTTCGACCCGGTGTCCCGAGTTCGTCGGGGCCGCGTTTTCCAGAGTTTCACCGGCAATAGTCGGGAATCGGTCTTCGTTGACGCGCATCCATTCCTACCATCGGACTTGAATCGAGGCAGCGGTAACGGTCGACTGCAGAAGGAGATGACCGTCTTCATCCACTGCACCCAGCTAGTGTCGCGCCCCGACCGAGGAGAAGGTCTTCAGCTCGCAATCGGTAACACGGGAGCGTATTCGCTCTGGCGGATTCTGCAGACTGAGCAAACCGTCAGCCAAGATGTGCTGGTAACGCTTCGAGCAGAATCCGCGTATGGCGTTTTGCCTGCTCTCGACTTGACGCAAATTCCAGAGGATGGGCAGCAAGCTGTGACTGAGGCCTACGAGCGGGTTTTGAACGTGGCGTATCGAGACTCGCCGACATCGATTGTTGACCAATGCCGCAACCTATGCGCGGTTCTAACTGCACGTTGGTTGCGTCAGCTGACAGGCGACGATAAGACGCTACATGACGACCTTGGTCGGTGCATATCCGCAGTGCAGAGCCGCTTTGGAGACAAGGAGCAACGGTTAGTTCGCGCGTCGCTTGAAACGGTGAATCTTCTGCATCCACGAGGGAAGGAAAATGAGCGTGAGCGGTACAGCCTACGTGCAGTGTCGAACGCGGAGGCCGAACTTGCTTTGCACGCGACGGGGTTCGTGATTCGCGAGATTGGCTGGGGGCACTAGCATTCTTGTAGAGTGAGTCGACCCAAGCGCGTCGCAGAACAATTTGGCTTCGTGCAGAAGCCCTCGCGCGAGGGTCTCCCTAGCGTGAATCTTCCTCTTCCGCTGCAATGGTGTAGCTGAGTAGCTTCGATTCAGGTCCGTTTGGACTCAAACGATGACATCAATTCAGAAACCCAAGCGTGCGCTCTTGGCGTACTGCGCGCTCGCCGACAGGCTCCAAAAACACAACGCTGGTTTGATGGAAGCGTTGATGCCCTTCTTCGCGCCGGTCTGCAGAGCCTTGGCAGGCGAAATGTTCGATGCTGCTAGATTCTCGGACGAGGTTGCACAGCGCTACGGCCTTCGTATCCCTCGCCTCGCCATACTAGGTTTGGCCGAGCAGCTCGAGCAGGATGGCCTGCTCGACAGTGTGTCTGACTATGCGACGAAGACCGTGTACAAGTATGCCGCGACGCAGCAGTCGCCAGGCGAAGAGGTTCCGGCGGTAACGGAAGCAGAAATTGACCGGGTGTTGGCGGACTTTGTAAAGAGCTGCCGGGAGGATGAAGTCCTCGCAAGCCTGGATGACGAGGCCCTGCACGAAGGTTTTCTCAATAGACTGCTTCATACAGACTCCATGCGACTTTTGTCGCGCAAAGAGACCAGTGCAACGACCAAGCGTACGAGCGACACTCTCACGCTCAAAGCCACGCCACTTGATAGCGCTGAGCATCAGGAACTGCGTCTCGATTTTCATGTTGCCCAATTTTTGCTCGACCTAAAACATGAGCAGCCCGAGCGCTTCAATCGAGTGTCCGACATCGCTTTCGCGAATATGGCTGCAGAGGCACTGGCCTGCTTCCGTGAGCCAGGAACGGCGGATGTGACAGGTTCGCTGGAAGGCTTTTCGGTGTACCTCGACTCACCTTTGCTTCTCGACATTCTCGGCATCAACTCTGAATACGAAGACTACGGGAAAGAGTTGCTTGAGATGATTAAGGCAACAAGAGCGACGCCGATGGTCTTCGATGACGCCATAGCGGAAGCCGAATCGGTCATCGCAGCTAGACTTGCTGTGGCAAGGTCGGGGAGCGGTCAGTCAACGGGCCCTTGGGGCGCCGCATCTCCTCACGTACTGAGCGCCCTGACGAAGCAGGTTGGTGCTCAGGCCGAAAAACGAGGCATTAAGACGAAGCCGAATCCCACCGTGGATTTGACCCGACGCTCCAAAGAAACGGTCGGTAGTATCCAGGCTGCCATGGACCGTCAGATGGCCGCATGGCGCAATGAGGAGGCTCGAACCCATGACCAGCGTTCGGTTTGGTCGATGCTGCGCATTCGCAACACGAAGGTATTGCGTACGAAGATTCGCGAAGGTGAATCCGTCTTTGTTGCGCGTAACACGGTCCTAGTGCGCATCGCTAATGAAGCCTGGCGAACATGGTTGAGTGAGGGTGTCAACCACAGTAAAAATGACGCAGAACGATGGGCGCCAATTGCAATGTCCGACAAGCAGCTCGCAGGTTACCTGTGGCTGCGCAATAGCGGTGCGGGTAACGGAACAATGTCGCGAGCGCGGTTGCTTGCCCATTGTTCGGCGGCAATACGACCACGCGCTGACGTAAAAGCCCGAGCATACAACCTCGTTTTGGAGTTAGAGGGCAAGGAAGCCGCAGATACTGTCGCTGCTTTGCTGGAGGACCGGGACGGAGAGAGAGCCCTTATCCGTGCCACACGCGCCGACCCAGAGGACGTTACGCCGGAGCGCCTTCCCTACATCATCGACCAAGTCAAACTAGGTGCTGGGGAGTATGCCGCAGCACGTGCTCGCGAAGAAGGTCGCGCTGCGGCAGACGCAAAACAAACTGAACACGATGCAGAAATTGCACGTGTTCGGGACGCCGCATCTGAGGAGGTCCAGAAGGCTGGCGCTCATTCGGCAGAGCTTGCTCAATCGCTCGCGCAGCAGACCCTACAAAGGGTACAGGCGGAGAGTCAGTTGCAGACTGAGCGAGATGAGCGTGCGAAGGAACAACGTAAAAGACGCCTGGCGGATGAGGCAAAGTTTTCCGAATCCTTCAACGGAGCTGCTCGACTCCTACGTCGTCTGCGATGGGAAATTTTCACCCTCTATGGCGCGGCTCTTCTCTGGACCCTGTTGTTTACTGAGGCGACGGTCCAGGCCCTTTGCGTTGTCGCGCTGACCTTGCTTGGGTTCTGGTTTTTCCCCAGTGTCTTCGAAAGGCCCCTGCATTCTTATACCCTCTGGGTCATGAGGCGGAAGCTGCAGCATCTGGGGATAGCAGACATGCTATCTATCACCGAGAAGCCGGACTTCAGCGACCGCTTGTGGGCGGTAGAGAGGTTTGAGGTCGTGTCTGAGGAACTCAAAGCGCTAGAGACACCCGAGAATCAATCCGTGGACGCGACTGCGAGGAACGTGACCTCGCCAGCGTCGTAATAGCTCGTGACGCCAGACAAACGGTCACACATACAAGAATGTACGGGAAAACGATGCGGCGCGAAATTCCGAGGTCGCCCAGAACTTTAAGCAAATTGGAGCAGCGTTCTCCACCGAGCCCAAAGCCGACTATTTGGGAACGAGTTCTGAAGTCTGGCCCCTTCGTGGTTGCATTCTCGGGGCTGTTGGTCTCGCTGACGGCGATGCTGATTGCATTGACCACAAACGGTCCTGCGCTCCTGAAGAATATGAGTGCCCTCGCTGAGTGGTACCGGACCGACCAAGATTTGAGCGGACGATGGAATAATTCGAGTGAAGGGGATATGGAACCATCAACGTGGTCGACCAGTGAAGGGGATGCCGTTTTTCTCGAGATGACCGCTTATCAAGGCAACGTGTCTGGCGTCGTAGTCAGTCAGCGCTTGTGCAAATACAGCCCGCATACCGATGTCTTCGTGGAGGGAAAACTGGCTGGGAGCAAGGGCATCCTAATGTTCTGGGATTACATCCGCGGAGAAAAGCGAGCGTTTGCCAAGGCGAAGTTCCGAATTGACCGTGCGCGAAGACTGCTTGACATCGAAGTCACCGAGCAGGCCCCGGACTTGTTCCCTACCGCGTTCCGCCTAGGAAAGGCGGCAGACTCCACGACGGGCGACGATGGCTCCACGGAGACTCACAACGCGCGAGATAAGGAAGCTTTGAAATCCGCGGGAGAGGCGGAGCACGCGCTTTATCAAGGCTCATTCTGTGAAGAATTTTTGCGAGCTGTCCGAGAGTCGGGTGAGCATAAAACGAGGTAGCTCGCCTTGAACGTACCGCTTTAAGAAATTCGATAGATGGTACTCAGCCCAATTGCGCCATGAGCAACAAGACCGTCTGGGAGAAGGCAGCTGAGGCAGAGGGCACAACGGATTCAGAACGTGCTCTGGCGAAGCTCGCACGCAAAGCGTTCCTAAGTCTATGGAGCTACCCGAATGTCCACAGTGATGAAGGAAGGACAAGCGCCAAGGGTGACGGCAAGGAGCTGGTGGACCTTTTGGTTGTCTTTGGCAACGACGTGCTCCTTTTCTCCGACAAGCACTGCGCTTTCCAGTCTGACGTAGACATCAAGGTTGCTTGGCCGCGGTGGTACAAGCGAGCCATCGAGAAATCCGCGAGGCAGCTTGCAGGGGCCGAGAGTTTCCTGCGCCGATTTCCTGGTCGCGTATTTGTCGACAAGTCATGCCAAACAAAGTTGCCTGTTGCAGTCCCTGAACCGAGCGTAGCGCGCTACTTCCTGATAGCTGTAACGCGCGGGGGGCATGATGCAGCGGCTCGACACTTCGGCGGTGGTAGCAGCGGTAGCCTGATGCTCAACAGTATGCTCGAGGGGGATGCCCACTACGCGCACCCGTTCGAAGTCGGCTTCCCACTAAAAGGCCGCCGCTTCGTTCATATTCTTGACGAAGTGACAGTCGACGCTCTTTTGGAGGAGCTTGACACAGTCCCAGACCTTGTGGATTACCTTACCTGCAAGGAGCGCTACTTCGGAGCAAGCAGCGCCATCATGCACATTGCCGGCGAAGAGGAGCTGCTCGCTAGCTACATGTGCACGACAGAAAATGGGCGGCACACCCTGCCAAAAGTGCCGACTGGCACAGACCTATTCTCGCTGGTGGAGGGGGACTGGGACATCTATCGCTCCAGCCCGCAACGAGCGGCAAAGCTAGCGGCCGACCAGGGTAGCTACATGTGGGACGCGCTCATTGAGTACCAAGCCTCGTTCGTTCGTGCAGGAACCGCAATAGGGCTCTCAGATACGCTGCCGGAGACCATCGACCACGAGCGCATCCTACGCGCCCTCGCATCGGAGTCTCGACTAGCAAGGCGCGCCCTCGCCAGCGACTTTCGCTTTGCGCTCTCGAATAGCCAGCCCGGCCAGAAGTTTGCACGCTTGACTCTAAGTGGCGAGAACATGTCGCGTGCATATGTTTTCCTGACTGTGCCAAGGCCACCGGAAGTCGACTATCAGGAATACAGGGACCTGCGCTCGGCTGTGCTGCTCACATACTGCCACAGCATCAAGGTACGCTTTCCCTCGGCAACTGAAGCGATAGGTATTGCATCTGAGCCCTTTTCGGAATGGGCTGCTTCCCAAGATTTCCTGTATGTCGACCTTACGGAAGAAATGACTCCAGAGGAATCCGCCCATTGGAGGTCTGCGATGGAGGAGCTCGATGTACTACAGACACCTACTGAAGATGTTCAGTACTACGGAAGAAAGCGTCAAGAGTTTCCGCTGCCTTTCAATTTCGATGGCCCGACGTTCGATGATTACGAGACGGGCATTCCAATGAACCGAGCGGCACGACGCAAGATGGCGCGAGAGGCTAGGAAGGAAGCGAAAAAGACGAACAAGCAAAGGCTCTAGCGCTAGTGGCCTTTGGAGCCGATACCGGCACCCGCGACGTCGCAGAAGCAGACACCTCTGGCCCGTGCTCACCCTGTCTTGCTGATACCCCTTGACTGTCATCTCATCCACAATGGATGACATCCTCACAGGTCAAAAATGAGCGCAGAAGTCAAGACCACAGCCATTCCTGCAGCAGGCTACATTTATCAAACCATGCAGGGCGTGAACCTGTTGTGCGATTGGCTGGATTCTCCCACTCGCTATACGCGTATTCGCTTCGAGTGCGATGAGGACGCTATTGCGCCGCAGGGCCTCGATGACTTAGTTGCGGAACGACCAGACGGGCGCGTAGACCTATGGCAAGTCAAATTTACCCCTTCTCCTGACAAGCATTCGCTGAACTGGGACTGGCTGTTAGACAAGCCAGGCAAAGCTGACGGAAGGTCTCGCTCCAACGTACGTAAGTGGTTCGATGCCTTCGAAGCAATAGAGGCTTCTCGGGTGGGGAACATTCGTTTAGTTACCAATCGGGTACCGGACTTAGCGGTGGAGAATTGCCTTAGCGGAGGCAACTTCATCGAGTACACGCGAGCATCGGAAGACGTTCGCACGAGAGTAGAGCAAGAACTCGAGGGGGCCAAGAATGCGCAGCGCTTCTTCAAGGCGCTTGAGGTCGAGCATAGCGACAAAGGCTTTGTCAGCATCGAAAGCCATGTCACAGCTAGGCTCAGGCGGTACGGAACCGATGAGGGCGTGGCGACCCTCAAGAACAGGGCGGTCCATTGGTCTATCGAGAAGAATCAACCGGCACCTGATGGCTGGATTACTCTCGACCTGTTGCGTGTGACATTGAGGGTTGTTCCGCCAGAACCGCTCCCGGAAAACTTCGCAATACCCCCGGGTTATCGCGTGCCTGACCACGCCTTTTACCGACTGTTCGTCGCTTCCATCGAAGTATCGCCGACGCGGCCGATTGTCCTGACCGGCCCACCTGGCCGAGGAAAAAGCACCTTTCTCAGCAAGGTATGCGAATTCCTGCAAAAGAAGGGGCTGCCGTTTGTCCGGCACCACTACTATCTATCCGCTTCCGACCGGACGTTTGACCGTCATTCAAGCTTCGTTGTTCAGGAGTCCTTACTCGCTCAGATAAAGGATTTCCACAGCGAGGTTGACGTCCAGGACCGAGCGCTACCTACCGCATTAGCTGCGTGTGCCGCACACTACAAGGCGCTTGGGAAGCCGTTTGTCGTCATACTAGATGGGCTCGACCACGTATGGCGCAATCAAGGTCATGACAAGCGTCCTCTGGACGAAGTCTTTAATCAAGTATTGCCTGCGTTGGACAACTTAGTCGTCGTTGTCGGGACACAACCGGTCGATGATGAGCAACTTCCGAACCGACTGCTGGCGGAGGCTCCTCGGAGCACGTGGAAGGAGCTCCCGACAATGTCAGGAGATGCTGTCCTTCATTACCTGAGACAGCAACTTTCTCAGGGGCGACTGCGCATGAGCGTCAGCAGCGCACATGCCGACGAGGAACTGGAGGCCTCTGCAATTGAGCTCCGCGCTAGAACCAACGGGCATCCCTTGCACGTAATCTATGCGACAGAAGAACTCATACGTTCGGGCCGAGAGCTATCCAAATGGAGCGTTGAGCAGTTGGTTGGCGACCTGAGTCATGACGTAAAGAGCTACTACGGCTCGCTTTGGCATCAACTCAGTGCAAGCCAAAAGGATGTCCTGCGGCTGATTTGTCATTTCCCGTTCTTCTGGCCCAAGTCGGCGTTTTCCGAAATCGCCAGCCTTGCCGGGCTGCCCGTCCCCACAGTAACCGCAGTTGAGCACCTGCTGCACGATTCCGCGGCTGGTCTCAAGCCCTTTCACGAGAGTTTAGTTGTTTTCGTTAGACAAACCGATGGCTACGACAAGCGCGCGGCAGAACTCACACCGCATGTGGAAGCGTGGCTTACAACGTGTGCCCCTAACGCTCTGAGGGTCAACTGGCTATGGGCGGTGAGAGCTCAGCAAGGTCACCCCGAAGAGCTGATTGCGGGCCTCACACGGGACTGGGTGTTGGCGCGACTTCAAGAGGGCTACCCTACGGTGCTTTTCGAGTCGCTCCTCAGCGAAGCCGAAGAGCATGCCGTCCAGCAAGCGTTGTATGCCGATGCTTTTCGGCTACGGCATCTCAAGACCAGGCTCTTGAACAGCCTTTCGTACCAACTTAGTGGTGCAGATAGCGCTAGGCTCAAGGCATGCACCTGGACGCTTGCGCCGGACGCCAGCGTAGTTGAAGAAGCAATCGCGTCGCGTCACGAGACGTCAACTGTCGATGTGGCGGCCCTCAGTTTGGCAATGGAAGCTAGGGGGGACTCACTGACCGCGCTCAAGTGCGCAGATGAGGCGTTGAGAAGCTACCGCGGCGAAAGCCGATTTGCCACCTTGAATCGCGACTACGAAGGGCGTGCCCGCCTACTCTACCTAGTCAAAGCATTCTCAGTGCTAGGTGTAATTGGGACGAGCCTTGGCAAGGCCGTTGATATTGTGAGCAACAGTTGGCCGCCAATCGCAAACAAGTTCCTGGCAACGCTGGTCGAGAAGTTGAACTTACGCTCGTTGGTCAATATCGCTACTGCTCTCCCAAGTGGTGACCCGAAGCAAATGGTTTGCGATGCCTCGGTTCGCGCATCTGCAACTGCGGAGGCGGACCTTACCGCATGGAATGAATTCCGCCTATTGTCCTGCGGCGCTCTCATCGGCTGCTTGGCGGCGATGCACACGAAAGAAGCAGAGGTCTGGCTGAACCCCTTCGAATTCGACTGGTTGGGCGGCAGCTATGAGGAAAGGCAAGATGTCCTCGCCAAGTTTGCACATGATTGGATTTTTGGCGCAATAAGGCTCGCGCTGACTGTCAGGGATGAGAGTTACTCCCTAGTCAAGGCTCCGAAGTTCAAGGACCGGGAGAACGTCTCTGACTATCTGAATCATCTGGGCGATGTGGGGCGAGGAATAGCGCGTCGATGGGCTGCTCGCGAGATTGTCTCGTTTGCATATATCTATGAGGCCTTCGATAGCATCGACTTCCCAGGCTATCGCAATTTTCAGCGAGGCCAGGCGGCCTCAGACTTTCGGCGCTGCCTGCACGCTATAGCAATCGACATACACCTTCTGAACGCCACTTTCGGAAACACTCCGCTAGTTGGTGCGGAGGAAGTGCAGCGCGCCATGATGTTCACCTGGTTCGACGCGGATGAGTTCAGAAAGCAATACGTGTCGATTACTGTCAAGGTGCTCTCAGATGACGCTGCCGAAATGTTCATTCGCGCTCAATTGCAGGCACTAGACAGAAGCGTCAATGAGGAAACCGGCGTGCGCATGATGGCGTGCCTCGAGCTCTGCGAGATGGCACTCCGACACAAACTGGCCAAGACTGCGGCGGAGTTGTGCCGCAGGACATGGGAACTCGTCCTTGGCTATGGGCAGCGGAAGGACTCAGCGCTCTCTGACGTAATGGATGCGCTGGAGTACTTGGTGCCCGTCGCGCCTGATGACACGCGGAGGTTGCTGGCTGACATTGCCCCACAAGTGCACAACGTTCTGTCATATACCGATGGCAAAGGAACCAGGCACATCCTGGCTCATGCAGACGAAATTCTTGCGAAGCTACATCGAAGCGCTCTCGCGGAAAAGCACCGGGAGCACACTGAGGCGGGTGAGTGGTATCACGCGGAGAAAAGCCTTGAAGCATTCATCACGGCAGCAGACGCTGACTCGCTTGCGCTGAGTGCGCTAATGAGAACGGGCCTTCATGCGGATGCCGCGAACGCCTTGAGAAAGGCCGCAGAGAAAGGGAACTCGAACGCAGCGCGCATGCTTGCAGAGGCTGAGCTTCACGTCGGTACCGATGTAGGGCAAATCCAAGAAGTACGGGCAGGTGACTCAGCAACAGACTGGAAGCCATTCGCTGGTGACGTCAAGACATATCCCGTTGCCGACCTGCCTCGGTTGCTCTCAGACTTGACGGGGTACTACGGTGTCCGTGGAGATACGCTGCGCGAGTGGTATGCGTATTGGGAGGCTGAAGGGCATGGCTCGGAACTAATCGCCGCGCTTGAGCCAAGGTTCTTCTCGGGAAGCGGCCTTGACCATGACCTGGACGAGCTACTCGACCTCGCTTTCGCAACAAAGCTAAAGCTGGAGGGCAAGACCGCTGCGTTTCCATACATTGTGAAGGCACAGCTTTACAGGGGCGGTTGGGTCGGACCAGCGTACATGGAACGTCGAGAGGTGACAGAAGCTCGACTGCGCCTTGTCGTCAAAACCTACCCTAAGCGGTGCGACGAATTCTTCTTGAAGTCGGCAATCAGCCGGTACTCGGAGCCGAGGCAGACGCGCATAATTCCGAGCGACTTGATGGTCTTCTTCTTGAGTCTACAAGGCCGGACCACTGAGGCGGTTCAGATTGCTGAGGCTATGGTCCGAAGTGTTCAAGAGGACACAAGAACATTGCACCTTGAGCGGCCAGAATGGGCCAAGAGGCTTGTCAGTCCCGAGGGTGATATGTCGTGAGCGCGGACATTGAAATGCTGGTTACTCGTCTTCGCTGGCCAATAGGGGCGACGCGGTGGTGGGCAATGCAAGAGCTCGCCGCGTTGCTGCTTTCGTCGCACACCCAGGAGGAGGCACAGCGACAACTCTTGGCGGAACTGGCTCGCTGTCGCCTGGAAGCTGAGACGGTAGAAATAATTTGCGTCTTTTGGATAGCTGCACAGAATGGCTACACGCCGCCGCCGGAACTCGTGCCAACATTGACTACGCCGTCAATGTTGGCTGCGATGCTGTTAGGTGACATGAAGCTCAACTTGCGGAGGGCGCCCAACCCGCTCCCGGAGGTGTGCCCACGAGACTTCGAAGTGCCTGCAATTTTTGAGGGTGCCCAGGGAGTCGACATGCCTCGGGTTTACCGCACTCGCCTGACACAAATGGAACAAGAAACAGGGTTTCCTTTTGTCCGCCAGGCCGCCTTCGAGTGGTCGAAGACCGAGGAGACATATCCGCAGGCGCCTCTTCAGGGCGACTTTGGCCACTTCATAAGTCCCATCGGAACCGGCACTACAGGAGCCTTCGCAACCAGGGCTATGCTGCGAATGCTAACGGCCTATCAACGTACGCTTGAAGTTGCTAGGGTCATCTGGCGAGTGCCCGAGAAGCTCATCCTATCCTGGGTGGTCGACGCACTTCCCGTAGACCCCACCCTGGCATTTTTGCGTCCCAGCCGTCCCCCTTGGTTGCCCAACTTCGGTATGGGCGTCACCACCAACGCAGCATCGGTGGAACGCTTTATAACGGGCATGTTGGATTCCCTCGCAGCAGCTCAGCCCGGCGCGGTATTGCTCGCGATGGTGTCGCCAACATATATAAGCAGCAATGAAATTATCGAGCTTTCTGTGGTCCGCTGGCGCAAGTGGGGGGCGGCAGAAATAGACGCCAGCACGTTAGGGAGTAACTTCTACAGAAGGCAGTCGCACCATGACTACGGGTCTTGCATAGCTCCCGTTTGGGGACTAAAGACCTATGTGCCAGCGTCCAGACTTGAAGATGTATTGGACTCTGAAGCGAATGCTGCGCCGATGGCCGCTGTGTATGGGTTCAGTCGAATTGGGTATCTGCAACGCGACCTGTACCCGTCGCGCCTCTACTATCCCATCATAACTGGTCGCGATGACCGCCTTACTGTTGAACCGAGCAACGGAGAGGTAAGAATTTCGGCTACACACGGACCGACTGCGACGTTCGGCTATTGGAATGCGGGATGGTCTGCTGTCCACCCCGCGGAGATGAGTGGACTCTGTGGAACCGCCCTAGTCCAAACTGGGGACGACACAAGGGCAGCCAAAACGGAGCCACCTGTCGACAGTCACTTTTTCCTCTGGAAGGTAACGCGATTAAAGCGCTCGTACAGCTACGAGCGCTTCATGGAAGACGAGCCGTTGTACGGCATAGTTCAGCAATAGAAGTGCTACTCGAAGCCCGAAATGCCGCGCCTACGGCTCAACTCAGAGCGGTCGGCGCTCAGCACGAGTCGTTCTTTGGCTTGCGAAGTGCCCGGGCACCTTCCGTCATCACGCGAACGATTGAAGGGTTAGCCTGTGAGAGGTGCGGCAATTCCGTGTGATACCCATACAGTCGATGGAGTGCAACTGCAATCGCGCATGAGCGCGAGTATCCGCCTTCGCAATGCACGACGACCGAAGCGATTTCCGGGGGCAGGGTTTCGACAAACGTACGGATGGCAGAGCCGTGCTCAGTCGTGAAAGCGTGAGGAAGCTTTTCCTTTGCTCGAACAGACAGGTCCGGATTAAGGAAGTCGACGTCAGCAAAGCTCAACCGGAGCACGTGGGCAAATCCGGCGATGTTCGCTGGTGGGCGTTCTGGTGCTGTGACGGAGATGACGGCAATCGATGTGAGTTCAGGAAGGCGCTCGGCGTCCGCACGCGATAGCGCAAACACCTGTCGTCCGCCATCGACCGGAGGCCTGTACAGCTTGCTAAGGATGTCTTGCAGGCGTTGCGCCATTTCACTACCTCAAGCGTCGCTTGGCAGAAATGACATCAGTCGAAGAAACTTGCGGTCGTCCCGCCTGAGTCAATCGCCGGACGCCCTCGAAGAGGCCGTGAAGGGTCACTTTGCTCATGTATCTGCTCAACGTTGAGGGAGGCGCCAACAATAAGGGCATCCGTCAAAGGGTGCCGTCCGCCCTCTGCGCACCTTCGAAGGCCTTAGCGAGCCGTGCGCGACACCGTTCCAACTCCTCGGTGAGCTCTTCTATTTCCGCTTGCATTCCCGCTGCTCGCTGTAGAAGCTGCCTTACCTCGTACCAGTATGCGTAACCCAAATCCCCTTCGGCCATCGCCAGTTCGTGAATTTTTCGTAGCGCAATTTTGAGGTCAATCTGATGGTCAGAATGCATTTTGCACTCTCCAGGGAAGTACATCCGGTCCGGCCAGGTTACTTGGGAAAGTCATAGTTAAAGGGGGTATATGCATCCATCGCAGTAAACGTGCTGCCAGTACCTCTCCCGAAACCGTCCCGGTTGTCCGCAGCTCTCGCAGACGCAGCGAGCGCTCGACACAGCCTTTTCTACAGCTTTTCGGATACGCCCCCACGCGTCGATATCGCAAAGGTAACCATCCGCGAGTTCCATTTTCAGTTCGCCCGCAACGTGGCGGACGTCCGAACAAAACGGAAGTACCGGGTAGACGCTTCTACCTGAAAGTAGTACCTCGTCCATAGCGGAAAGACTCTCCGGGTTCTGGACCTGGTCGCACCACATCGTGCGTAACTCGTGCTCAATCTCTCGTGCGGAAGCTTCGATGATTGAATACCAGCCGCGACCACATTGAATGCCGAAGTGTGCAATGTTTGACGGGTATGCCTTTGGGTTCCGCGTCGCGCGAAAAAACAATGGGTACCGCGAAAACAGGCGGCTCTGCTCGGCAGCAAGTCGTGGCTTTTGCACCGGCGAGCAGTTGAGCAACTTGCCGCCGTGATGTGCACTGTGGACCATTGTTGAAGAGCTCCTTCGTTCAGCCTTATCGAGGGGGGCGCTTGTCCCAAGGGAGTGTCGATATGCGACAACTCCTAAAAGACGTGCCCATGCCGCGAATGACGCCATTGTATACGTTTACGCAGTATATGTTTAGATGGTATATGTTTGCGAAGTAGACGGAAAGGTCATGTTGCGCCAACCTCCGGGCCATGACCGACACAGATAGCAAAGACATAGACCCCTACCTGCGGCGCAGGCTGGCAGAACATGTCCGGAACCTGCGTTTGGAAAAAGGCATCTCTCAGGAATTGCTCAGCGTCCAATGCGGTTTCCACCGGACTTACGTGAGCCATATTGAACGGGCCGCGACCAACATTACGCTCGACAATTTGCAGAAGCTTGCTCTCGGGCTTGAGGTAGACCCTTCAGAATTGCTCAGTCGTTAGCGCGACCGGCAAGTCAGCGGCGCCGGCCTCAGCGTGGGTGAGGCGGAACACGCCAATTCTCTACGGCAAGCGCTCGCGTCAGTCGCCATGAAAGCGGCGTGCATGAGCCGCCTTTTGAAATCGCGCAGAAGCTCGCCAAGGTCCTAAGAGTCCCGACTGCGTATCTCTATTGCGACAATGACGAGCTCGCAGAATTCCTTCTTGGTTGGCAGTACCTCAATCGGGCCGACAAGAAGGAGATAGGGCCAATCATGAAAGACAGACTTCCTCGAAAGACCTATTCGAGAAGAAGTCCTGAGACACAGATTGACCATCGTGGAATCTTGGAGCGCGCAGTTGCCTGCATACACCATGGTGACCACGGTATTTGGCGACACTCAAGGGGCATCCGCTGGTGGAGGCACAATTTCGGCGGCTAAATTGCGTTTAGCTCCTTTATGGGCAACTTATTGCCCGACATCCCAAGGGCGATAACCGCACGCTGCCCAAACTCGCGCGCGAGCCAGGAGAGGCTCGTGTCCAAGCGCCGTCCCAGCGACATTGAGCGTGTGGGTAGCGAGGGGCGAACGTGTGGTAAGTGAAGGGCATCCCCATTCGCGCATGAAGCTCTACGTAATAGGCTGTGGGCTTCCAGCTCTCATGTAGAGTGCCCCGTGGCAACGCCTCATCTTCGGCGGTGCGAACCCATGCCTTCAGATTCTGGAGGGCTCCGGCAACTTCCCCGTTTGTTTCATCCGGGCTCATCAATCAACAGCCTGGTCGCCAAACATGTCTATTAACACCGGCCTACGTTGCATCGGCCGCGATGTCGCCAAAGGCGCGAAGTGCCTCAGACGGTGTTCGTCTGCCTGGGGCGCGACACAGAGGGGATTCGGAGGCTACCTTGGAGCGTGTTGGTCTGATGGCACTGAAGTCGCCATGCTGAATCTTGCCGGTGCACCGCCTAGAATCAGTCAAATGCCGCCAGCTTGACTAACGACACAGCCGACAGTGCTTGGACGCTGCGCAGCAGGCGAAACAGTGCGGGGTTGCCCATGGTCTGCGTATGCAAACCGGGCAAGCACCGCTCGTGCGGTAGAGCCTGTGTCAGCGTTGCCCAGCAGTGGACACATCAGACCCGTCAAGGCCGCATAGTGTCCATAAGTATTGGACTTAGATAAACACATGACGTGTACTAAGTCGTTGATTTTTGTCGGAGTGAATGTGTCCACTCTGCGAGAAGTACCGGATAACGCTGGGTGTCTACCAATTTCACCACTCGGGCTTGGGGCGGGTGCAAAACAATACACGAGACCGCCGCCACAAATGAAAACGCCCCGCACGAAGCGAGGCGTT
>Ga0256409_1000331_pt1 | contig 36469 bp, 27 predicted proteins | sample PhySR1_FD_185981 | JGI IMG/M metagenome (GOLD analysis project Ga0256409, IMG submission 185981) | Leaf surface microbial communities from sunflower plants in UC Gill Tract Community Farm, Albany, California, United States - DLSL S.R1 | ecosystem: Host-associated > Plants > Phyllosphere >...
TCAACTGGCGCGCCCGGCATCTTATCTGGTATCTGCTGCTGTTTGTCATCAGTCTCTGGTTGCAGCTTGGCCTGCCCGCTGAACTGTCGCGCTTTACGCCATTCTGTCTGGCGCTGCCGATTATTGCTCTGGCCTGGCACTACGGCTGGCAGGGTGCGCTGATCGCGACGCTGATGAATGCAATCGCGCTGATCGCCAGCCAGACCTGGCACGATCATCCGGTCGATCTTCTCCTCTCACTACTGGCCCAAAGTCTGACCGGACTGCTGCTGGGTGCGGGTATCCAGCGGCTGCGCGAGTTGAATCAGTCGCTGCAGAGCGAGCTGGCGCGCAACCGGCTGCTGGCGGAACGGCTGGTCGAAACAGAAGAGAACGTACGCCAGGAGGTGGCGCGCGAACTGCACGATGATATCGGTCAGACGATTACGGCAATCCGCACCCAGGCGGGCATTGTGCAGCGCCTTGCGCCGGATAATGGCCGGGTGATCCAGAGCGGCGTCCATATTGAGCAGCTCTCACTGGGTGTCTACGATTCAGTGCGGCGACTGCTGGGACGTCTGCGACCCCGCCAGCTAGATGACCTGTCACTTGAACAGGCAGTTCGCTCCCTGATGCGTGAGATGGAGCTGGAGGATTGCGGCATCGTCAGTCACCTTGAGTGGCGTATTGATGAGACGCTGCTGAGCGAAGCGCAGCGCGTCACGCTGTTTCGCGTCTGTCAGGAGGGGCTGAACAACATTGTAAAACACGCCAGCGCCAGCGCCGTGATGCTGAAAGGCTGGCAACAGGATTGTCGCGTTTTGCTGGTGATTGAAGATGATGGCTGCGGTCTGCCGCCAGGTTCCGGTCAGCAAAGCTTTGGTCTGGTCGGGATGCGCGAACGCGTGAGTGCGCTGGGCGGCTCCCTGACGATCTCCTGCACCCATGGAACCCGCGTCAGCGTGCATCTGCCGCTGCGTTCGGCCTGAGGAATCACCGTGTTTAACTTCCTGAAAACGCCCGCTAACGCCGCCCCGCTGCAGGACAAAGGTGAGATTGATAGCCGCTATCGCTACTGGCGACGGCACATCATGTCAACCATCTGGATCGGCTATGCCCTGTTCTACTTTACCCGCAAAAGCTTCAACGCGGCAGCACCTGAAGTGATCGCCAGCGGTGTGATGATGCGAACCGATATCGGCCTGCTGGCGACGCTGTTTTACATCACTTATGGCCTGTCGAAGTTCTTCTCCGGTATCGTCAGTGACCGCTCCAATGCCCGCTATTTTATGGGACTGGGGCTGATCGCTACCGGCGTGGTCAATATCCTGTTTGGCTTCTCCACCTCGCTATGGGCTTTTGCGCTGCTGTGGACCATCAACGCCTTTTTCCAGGGCTGGGGCGCGCCGGTCTGCGCGCGCCTGCTGACCAACTGGTATTCGCGTAACGAGCGCGGCGGCTGGTGGGCATTATGGAACACCGCGCACAACGTTGGCGGTGCGGTTATCCCGATCGTTATCGGCGCGGTGGCATTGCACTATGGCTGGCGAACCGGGATGATGATTGCGGGCAGTTTAGCGATACTCGCCGGACTGTTTCTCTGCTGGCGTCTGCGCGACCGGCCTCAGACTGTCGGCCTGCCCACTGTAGGCGACTGGCGACAGGATGAGATGGAGATGGCGCAGCAGCAGGAAGGCGCAGGTCTGAGTCGCAAAGCGATCCTGACCCGCTACGTGCTTTTCAATCCCTATATCTGGCTGCTGTCATTGTGTTACGTGCTGGTCTATGTGGTTCGCGCCGCGCTCAATGACTGGGGGAATCTTTACATCTCCGACACGCTGGAGGTGGATCTGGTGACGGCCAACTCGGTAGTCACCGTGTTTGAGCTGGGCGGTGTGATAGGCGCGCTGGTCGCGGGATGGGGCTCGGACAAGCTGTTTAATGGCAACCGTGGCCCCATGAACCTGATTTTTGCAGCCGGGATTTTGCTTTCCGTCGGCTCACTGTGGCTGATGCCCTTTACCAGTTACGTGATGCAGGCCGCCTGCTTTTTTACTACCGGTTTCTTTGTCTTCGGCCCGCAGATGCTGATCGGCATGGCGGCTGCCGAGTGTTCGCATAAAGAGGCGGCGGGCGCGGCAACCGGCTTCGTCGGTCTTTTCGCCTATCTCGGCGCGTCACTCTCCGGCTGGCCGCTGGCGTGGGTAATCGACGTCTGGCACTGGAGCGGCTTCTTTGCGGTGATTGCCACGGCGGCGGGGATATCCGCCCTGCTGCTGTTGCCGTTTTTAAATGCTCAGGCGCCGAGATCCCTGCCTGAAGCGTGATACGCCTCTCCTTTTTGCCCCAGGTGGGACAAAACTAAGAAATTTTCCTGGTTTCGCCTGGATGCTGTCTCAGGCCAGTCTGGCGGCAAGTTTTTACAATGCCAGCCATTAGCTGCCCATTGCAGCTATTCCAACCAGGAGAATCCCCTTACATGCTGGCATTCCTCAAACAGGTGCGCAGACCAACGCTGGATCTGCCAATCGAACTGCGGCGAAAGATGTGGTTCAAGCCGTTTATGCAGTCCTATCTGGTGGTCTTTATCGGCTACCTGACCATGTATCTAATCCGCAAAAACTTCAATATCGCGCAGAACGATATGATCACCACCTACGGACTGAGCATGACGCAGCTGGGGATGATCGGTCTGGGTTTCTCCATCACCTATGGCGTCGGGAAAACCCTGGTCTCTTATTATGCTGACGGCAAAAACACCAAGCAGTTCCTGCCGTTTATGCTGATTCTTTCGGCCATCTGTATGCTGGGTTTCAGCGCCAGCATGGGCACAGGTTCCGTCAGCCTGTTCCTGATGATCGCCTTTTATGCTTTAAGCGGATTCTTCCAGAGTACCGGCGGCTCCTGTAGCTACTCCACCATCACGAAGTGGACGCCGCGCCGCAAGCGTGGCACCTATCTGGGGATGTGGAATATCTCCCACAACCTCGGCGGTGCCGGTGCGGCAGGCGTGGCGCTGTTTGGTGCCAATGTGCTGTTCAACGGCCATGTGATTGGGATGTTTATCTTCCCGTCTATTATCGCGCTGATTGTTGGTTTTATCGGCCTGCGCTACGGCAGCGATTCCCCGGAGTCTTATGGCCTGGGCAAGGCCGAAGAGCTGTTTGACGAAGAGCTAAGCGATGAGGATAAAGAAGCTGAAGATGAGTCGATGACCAAATGGCAGATCTTTGTCGAGTACGTACTGAAGAACAAGGTGATCTGGCTGCTCTGCTTCGCCAACATCTTCCTCTATGTGGTGCGCATCGGGATCGATCAGTGGTCAACGGTTTACGCCTTCCAGGAGCTGAAGCTCTCTAAAGAGGTGGCGATTCAGGGCTTTACCCTGTTTGAAGTGGGTGCACTGGTGGGTACGCTGATGTGGGGCTGGCTATCCGATCTGGCCAATGGCCGTCGTGCGCTGGTGGCCTGCGTCGCACTGGCGTTGATTATCGCCACGCTCGGGATCTATCAGCATGCCAGCAACCAGTATGTCTATCTGGCCTCGCTGTTCGCACTGGGCTTTCTGGTCTTTGGCCCACAGTTGTTAATCGGCGTTGCCGCGGTCGGCTTTGTGCCGAAAAAAGCGATTGGCGCAGCGGATGGGATCAAAGGCACTTTCGCTTACCTGATTGGTGACAGTTTTGCCAAACTGGGCCTGGGCATGATTGCCGACGGCACACCAATATTTGGCCTGACCGGCTGGGCGGGTACCTTTGCCGCACTGGATGCTGCCGCTATCGCCTGTATCTGCCTGATGGCGTTGGTTGCAGTGATGGAAGAACGCAAGATTCGCCGCGAGAAACGACTACAGCGTCTGAAGATGGTGTAAAGATAAAACTTGGCCCGGCGTAAGCCGGGCTTTCCCGCCAGGTTCTGCCCTCAGCAATTGATGTAGCCCCACCAATCTGATCACTGCCAGTCAGCCCGGAAACCCTCCCATCCCCTTTCACATATTCTTTCACCTCGTCCCCGATTATTTCGAAAATTCCCTGTCAGGTGGTCAGTCTGACCACCAGGTTGTGGCCATGTTTTAATATTTACATGGCTGAGGGCCTTTGTTTAGATGATAACTGACACCTCGAATAAAAAATTAAGCGGAACCTGATGATGATGAAGGCGCTGACTGAGCGGCAACTGACGATTATGCGACAGCTTATTTCTCATAACAGTTACGTGAGCCTGCAATTTATTTCTGAAAAAACAGCCATCACCAGCCGAACCTTACGCCGCGACATCGCTGACATTAATGAAAAACTGGCTGACTTGGGGATCAATATCAGCGGAAAAAGTGGGAGAGGGATCACAATTAAATTCTCTGATGCCCAGGCAGAAATAGCTGCGCGCCGGATTTTTTCAACCGAGGTGGATGATTTCAGCAGCAACTTCAGAATGCTAAAAATAGCATCGGATTTATTAATGCTTTCACCAAAAAGTTCATCCATTAGCGAGCTCGCGGATAAATACTTTATCAGCCGTGCGTCGATAGTGAATGATTTAAAAACACTGGAAGTCTGGTTGCATCAGTTTAATTTAACGTTATTGAAAAGTCGCGTCGGCACCAGTATTAAAGGCAGTGACCAGAATATTCGCATGGCGATGAAAGCGCTGGTATTAAAATCGATTTATAACCGTCAGGACATGATGGAAAGCCGCCTGGATGAAAGCACGCTGCAGGAGCTTTCAGAGAAATTTGGTCAGCAGGCTGTCCATTTTACCCTGCAACTCATCAATTTTATTGAACAGCAACTGCACTATACGATTAGCGATCCTTACTACATTAATTTGTTTACCCACATTCTGGTGCTGATTCACCGCAGTCACTCGCCGATGCCCAGGACCGACGCGCGCGCAGTGACCATGAGCAGGGTCAGCGATCATCACGCCTGGCAGGTTTCGCTGGCGGTGGTAGAGCGCATCGAGACCGCCTGTAACACGGTGCTGGTGGCTGAGGAGTCTCACTCTATCTATCAATATCTTGTCTCCTCCGGTAAAGCGGGCGGTGAAGTGCCACTACAGGATAAGTCGCTGATTTCGGAACGTGAAACCCGCTTTGCGCAGGAGTTGATTCGCCGGGTGGCGCAGCGCATCAACATTGAAATCACAACCGACCAGAACCTGCAGGCGTCCTTGTCCTCGCATATCAAGCCGATGCTGAACCGTCTGAGATATCGCATACGGATTAAAAATCCGCTGCTGCATGATATCCAGACCGAGCTGGGAACGGTGTTTGCCGCCGTTAAAGCGGTGATCAACCAGTTGACGCAGGAGTACAGCCTGGATGAAATCAGTGACGATGAGGTGGCGTACCTGACGGTGCATATTCAGGCGGCCATCGAAAACAGCATCAAAGTAAAACGGGTACTGCTGGTCTGCTCCAGCGGTCTGGGCACGTCACAGCTGCTTTACGGGCGGATTATCCGCGCCTTTCCCGACTGGAAGATCATCGACATCGTACCTGGAAAAAATATAGCGGACTCCCTGAAACGTCATGAGTGTGATGTGGTGATCTCTACCATCCGGCTGGAGCCGCTGGAAAAACCGGTGGTTTATGTTTCAGCCCTGTTTTCGGCGAAAGATATCGCAAGAGTCACAGAGTGTCTGGTATCGAATTCAATTAATTAATAATGGAGAAGTAACATGACAACAGCCGTGGCGATTAATGAAGTGCTGAAAGAAGAGTGCATTATTCTCGATGTCGATTGCCAGACGAAAGAGCAGGTTATTTCTCAGCTGACTGACCTGCTCTGCCAGACCGGCGCGGTCACGGATAAAGCTGCGTTTCTGAAGGATGTTTATCTGCGTGAAGAATTAGGCTCTACCGGATTTGAAAATCATATTGCGATTCCGCACGGTAAATCCGCTGCCGTCGCAAAAACCCGGATTGCCGTGGGCCGTTTACGCCGCGATATTCCATGGGAAACCATTGATGGCACCAGTGTTCGTTTAGTGATTCTTTTCGCGGTAAAAGAGTCTGATAAAGATGTCGGCCATATCAAAATGCTCGCCAGAATATCTATTGCGCTGGGCGATGAAGATGTCGTCGAACAGTTACTGACTGTCCCGCATCGTGAAGAGATGTTTCATTTGCTGTTATCCCGCTCGGGAGCCTGAATAAACCGGAGAGTGTAATGAGATAAAAAGCTTAAGGAGGTATTCCAGGTTGTAGCCATTCCTTCAGACCGAAAAACATAAATATAAAATTTTCACTGGAGAACGTTTATGAACATTATTGCCATTACCGCCTGTCCTACAGGTGTCGCCCACACCTACCTGGCCGAAAGTAATTTGAAAAAAGCGGCTAAAAAACTGGGCCTGAATGTATTAGTTGAAACCCAGGGCGCGATTGAAAGTGAATATATTTTCAGCGACGACGATATTCATCGGGCCGACGTGGTGTTAATTGCCGCGGATAAGAAAGTAGAGATGGCGCGCTTCCAGCACAAAAACGTGATTGAGGTGCCCGTCACCCGAGCCGCAAAAGATGCCGAAGGCCTGTTAAACGCCATCGTGAACGGTGAGCTGGCTCCCCGCCTGGTGGATTCAGCATCGCAGACGAATGCGTCTGAACCGGCTAACAGTGCCCGTGAAACGTCAGGTTCCCGCTCCTGGATGTCTGAGATTTATGTGCATCTGATCACCGGTGTAAACCTGATGATTCCGTTTGTCGTGGCGGGCGGCATTCTGATCGCCCTGAGCTTTTCATTCGGGATTACCGCGGCCACACCAGGGGACGCGAATTTCAGTCCGATAGCGAAGATGCTCTCTGATATCGGCGGCGGTTCGGCTTTTGCCCTGATGCTGCCGATTCTGGCACTGGGCATCAGCCAGTCTATCAGCGGCAAAGCGGGCATCGTGGCGGGCGCAGTGGGCGGGATGATGGCGATCCACACCGGCTCCGGATTCCTGGGCGCACTGATTGCGGGATTCCTGGCCGGATACATCACGCTGTTGATCAATAACCATATTCATCTGCCTAAAGCGGTCGCCGGCCTGAAACCCATTTTGATTGTGCCGCTGCTGAGTGTGCTGCTGACCGGTGCACTGATGGCGCTGTTGATTGGTGAGCCGATTAAAATGCTGCTCGGCTGGCTGACCGCCTTCCTGAGTTCTCTGGGTAACGCTAACGCCGCCCTCCTCGGTCTGCTGTTCGGCATGATGGTGGCCTTCGATATGGGCGGCCCGCTGAACAAAACCGTCTGTATGTTTGCGATTGGCCTGATGTCGAGCGGCATCTACGGACCGATTGCCGCCTGTATGGCGGCGGGCATGGTGCCGCCGCTGGGCATCGCGCTGGCAACCACCCTCTTCCGCCGCAAATTCACAGAGCAGGAGCGTGAAACCGGCAAAGTCACTTACATCCTCGGCCTGTCGTTTATTACCGAAGGCGCGATCCCCTATGCGGTCGCCGATCCACTGCGCGTCATCCCGGCCATTGTGGCGGGTTCCGGCCTCGCAGGCGCCCTGTCGATGATGCTGGGTTGCGCTTCCCGCGCCCCGCACGGCGGCATTTTCGTCATCTTCATTCCTAACGTGATCAGCCATGTCATGGCTTATCTGTTTGCGATCGCTGCAGGCAGTCTGCTGACAGCGCTGATCCTGCTGTTTCTGAAAAAAGATATCTCCGTTCCTGAACAACAAGGATAAAACCTATGCTTTACAACATGAAAGACTTGCTCAGCGTTGCACAACAGCATCAGTTTGGTGTCGGTGCATTCAACATCGCCAGCGCGGAATTTGGACGGGTGGCGGTTGAGACTGCCGAGCGGCTGGATTCACCGCTGATTCTGGAGATCCATCCTGAGGAGATGGCCTTCACCGGCCCGGAATTTATTGGCTATCTGCGGACGCTGGCGATTCAGGCACGGGTGCCGGTGGTGATCCATCTGGACCATGGCCGCTCGCTGGAAGAGGTGATGAAAGCGATCTACGCCGGTTTTACCTCTGTAATGATTGACGCCTCGTCTCATCCTTTTGAGCAGAACATTGCGCTGACGAAGAAGATTGTCGAGATAGCGCACACGATTAATGTTTCCGTGGAAGCGGAGCTGGGCACCATCGGTGTGGCGGAAGGCAGCGGTGAAGGCGGCAGTAACGAGATTCTCTATACCGATCCGCAGCAGGCGGAGACCTTTGTGCGCGAGACCGGCACCGATACGCTGGCCGTCGCCATCGGCACCTCGCATGGCCTCTATCCCAAAGGGAAGCAGCCGAAGCTGGATATCGAACGTCTGCAGCAGATCCGTAAGGTGGTGGATATCCCGCTGGTGCTGCATGGCGGGTCAGGCAACAAAGACAGCGAGGTCGCGGAATCCATTCTTTATGGCGTCGGTAAAATCAATATCTCCAGCGATATGAAGAAGGCCTTCTTCGTGGCGCTGGAACAGGAACTGAAACAGGGTGGACACGAGCCTAATTCACTCTTCGTTAAACCGATGCAGGCGGCAGGTGAAGTGGTCGCTGCGAAGATGGCGCTGTTTAATTCAGTGGGGAAAGCGGCGCTGTATCGGTAAGCCAGTCGCCAATGACTAGTGGAACACGGCTGCGATTCAAAGAGACACTGAGGATTCGGTGTCTCTTTTGCTGCTATCACAACACTCAGCGCTCTGTGCGGCTGACTAAAATTCAGGGGCGTTTAGCGAAGCGACCTCTTCAGCCACGGACGGTAATAAATGTGTTCAGCCTGGAAATCGACCGCGCCTTTATTACCGGTGAGACGCTGAGCCAGCGTTAATGCAAAATCGAAGGCGACACCCAGCCCCCGGCCACTGAGCAGATTGCCATCCTCCACCACATCCTCCATTACATACTCGCCATCTTTGACCTCCAGCCCCAGCTCGCCTGAACAGGTATAGCGACGGCCTTTCAGAAGGTTATTGCCACCCAGCACCCGGGCGGCGGCAGAGCAGATAGGCGCAATCAACATACCGGCTTCATCATGCCGCTGAATTAAGGCAGCAACAGCAGAGCTGGCGGCCAGGTTCTTAGAACCTTCAGGCCCGCCCGGCATGATCAGCGCATCGAATAAATGTGCGTCCGCTAATTCTTCAATCAGCGTATCTGCTTTAATGACGGCACCGTGGTAGCTGACGATCTCGCGCTGAGGCTGACAGGCAACAGTGGTGACGATGACGCCCAGCCGGCTGAGTATATCGAGAGTAATAAACGCTTCTGCTTCTTCAAATCCTGTGGCCAGGAGTAATGCTGCATTTTTGGACATATTCCCTCCGATGATTTCCAATAAATGAAGCGCTGTTTCATTTTATCGGCATTCTACCAGAAGTTTTCTGCTGTCGATGACTCTGTTTAAAAAAGGGAGGGTTTACAGCGTGTGCATGACAGGATGCCACTGGCAGCGCGCGGGGCCGCTGGTCTTTATTCATGCGTGAGCCATGAGCTGGTTTTTCTGCGCGGGTGATCTCGTCCTCTTCAGCCGGGTTCATGCTATCAGAGGGCTTAATTACAGCAGTGCGGTTGGGTTGGTTGAAGGTTCAGGGTGATGAAGATTGGTTACTCCCTGACTGAAACGTCAGCCGGCGGCGCTGAAAGAATAGCGCAGCGTTTATCCAGTAGCGACTCAACGGACGCCCGATTGCCCTTATCCCAGCCGCGCCGGGTGGTTAGCAGGATAAACCCTTTTTCTCCCAAGAACGTCGTCGGGATAAGCGCCACGCCAGACTCCGCCAGCTGTGGCGGCGACAGATGAAAATGGCGTGCCACGGAGGAGACAGGATAGATCCCCATCGCCGTGGGCTGCATAACGCGACGGGCATAGTAGGTGTGATTCAGCAAACGGTCGGGCAAGGGTCGCCAGTCATCACCAATATAGGGCCTCTCGGCCTGAAGCTGGCGATAGACATCCTCCCGCAGGCAGGTCAGATGAATATGCAGTTGATTCTGGCTGCGGCCATAAGCGGAATTCAGTGCCATGCCGAGCCGATCCTCAGGCACTTCAGCACCATAGGCCGCCATCAGACGATAACGCATTAACCAGGCGTCGCCGAAATAATCGAGACGTCCAGGCCGCGTCAGCGCAATACTCTCAATGCCAGACATCGCCATTGTCGGCACCAGAATAAAGTGCAGCTTGTGGCGGGGATTCTGGATGATGCTGTAGCCCTGGGTGGCGTCCTGCGGAAGATAGACTTGCTGGCAGGGAGCCGGATCGCGACGGTAGTGATAGTTATTCATGCAGAGATTATGCGTGACCGTCCACAATGCGTCAGAGCGGGCGCATCCTGTCAGCAGCAGCGCGATGACCAGCGGCAGAGGCCGGCATCGCCATAACCATTTCCCGTTTAGTGGATTCCGTCCGCTCAGGAGACTCAATGCAGGTATAACCTCATCAGCAAGGGTTTGTATTAGGGAAGTGTTTAGCTGAATGGCAAATCAGCATTCAGAAAGAGATGCACTCACCTTTTGCTTCAAAAGCTTCAGGAATTCTGCAGGCGTCGTTTCCCATAAATCTGTAGAAAATTCCGCGCCATAGCAGCTTTCGAAATCCTGCTCCAGATTGTCAGTCTCCCTCATAAATTGTTCAATATCACCTATCAAGCCATGCCGGGAGGCGGGAGTAGAATCTGCAATCCATGCGTTGATTTGAGCATCTACACTTTCACCACTACCGAACAGGTCATAATCCTGTCCAAATAGATGGCGATAAGGCTATCCAGTCCGGCTATGTTAATTTTTTTAAAAGTCGTAACCTCGGCGACTCAATTATTCAGAACCTTGGTCAGCTCAACCTCATGGGTTATGGGATTAAAGTATAGATAGAACTGATCCCCATCCAACTGATTAGGCCTTGCCCATATTTCCTTCTCACCCAGACTGCGCTTTTGCTTCGCGTATCCCAGCTTTTCGAGATAAGCGCGCAGCGATGCAGTATCTGCAGCTCCTTTAAATACGATGCTATTTGTAGGAGAATAACCGTCACCAGGGTGCGACTCGAAATAGAACTCGTCCGTTATACGTGGTGCTTTTTCGATATCTGAGTCTGTCAGTGTATGGTATTTAAAAAAATCGTGTTGTGTGTAAACAGTCGCCTCATTTGAGCACGCTGCAACAAACCAGACAAACAGACCGCCACAAATAAGCACGGTAGCAACCATAAGCGCGGACCACTTAAACAGGTTTTTCATTGCTTCGTCCCCATGAATGAGAGTGATGTCCCATCATTGGTAACGACCTTAACAATTCCAGATGTGAAATCGTTCCACGGCCTGAGCCAGGTCATAAAATGCGGAAGATATACTTTATACGGCTGATGTCGCAGGCATTTATCATCCGGGTCGGGAAAAAGAATCGGTCGGAATCCATGATTTTTATGGGAACCGATAGCCCCATAGTAGTCCCAGCGCCGAACAGCTGAATCATAGCTGACTGGCTTGAGACGATAGCCATATCGACCCGGTATGATAGCCCGATAAAAACCAAACAGATCGGAAACCAAATCCTCACCACTGAAACCGCTGTCTGTATACCATGAGAATGAACGCAGACTTTGCAGGCTTTCGAATCTGGATGCGGTGTTCATCATCATCGCCAGCATGATTCTGTTAATCTCATCGGTGTCCCGGCCTCGCTTGATTTCCCAGTGAGAAAACTTCCCGACGCCAAACCGCGATTTGAACTTAAAAACGCCCATATCCTGCCGGTACATGACTGGATAAGATGGCTTGCTGCTACGCTCACCTTCAGCGAACTGACGCCTCAACGCAGCCACGTCATTGCCACGGGCATGGCCCATATCAATCCAGCCCAACACCTCGGTGTAAACTATGCCTCTGTCGAGTACGTCAAAGGATGCCCCATCCTTAATTTCTCTTCGGGTGCTCATACTTACATCTCCTTATGTAGTTTGCTCGTGAATGGTATAGATGATTTTTCAGACAGTCCAGCCGGGAAGCTGTTTCATTAGCCTGCTTACCATTGATTAATATTCCAGGTGTGCTGCATGCCGGTTTGGGCAACAAAGCGGGCGCTCCGCCTTCTTATTCTTTGTGATAAGAGAAATCAGCTGTGACTAGATGCGAAACTGACTTAGCAGATTGAACCTCATAGGCGAAATAGTATCGCTCTCCCGTTATGAATTTAAATCCGAACACAGGAAGGCACTCACCTTTTGGAACATAAACAGGCTTGTCATCAAAAACCCTGTGAAAGGAGTCACTTTTATCGCTGTTGATTTGAATGGCAGTGATACTTTCTTGTGGCTCCAGTGGCGACACTACACAAACTCGATTGTCTTTGAGAAACGCCGTTGTAGATACGCGCCCCACCATTCGATCGCCAGGCCCAGGACATCCCGTTAAGAGAAATACGACACCCAGCAATATTTTGTTTTTCATGTTCAACGCTCCTTCCCTGTTACGACTTTATGGCAATGCGAGGGGCAAAAAACTACTTCACTTATTATAAAATTCGTTTTTTTATTCATCTTCTTCTCAATCACTCTGACTATGATCTGATAACCGTTGAGTGTTACCACTGTTCTGATGACTATTAGCGTAACCCCCACAAACCTTCAATATCGCGTTGATTGTATAGCTTTGCTAACGCTGTCCAAAAATTCTGCTCTCCCTCTGTAGATTGATCTGATGGCTTTACCAGAAGGAAAGTTATTACGAGCAAGGTGACGGCGATAAGGATTCCATCCCTTGCCGGGACACGTTTCGCTTCCATTTAACACCAACTCAATTGTGCAAAAGACATTAGCCCGTTACGTAATTTTACCTGTGAGGTATAGAGTAATGTCTGCCGAGTAGCCATGAAATCAGTTCGGTGTTGTAAAGTGATGTAGCCTAAAGACACGCCGAGCGGCGCCGCGAAAATGCAGCCTGAAATTACCTCGCTCTACATTATTCACCTTGATATTTAACCGCTCCCGATGCGATCTCGGGAGCGGCTTTCCATTCAAACGACTTTCTGTTTACCGGATATAACCTGAATAAACTCCTGAACCTGCTTTTGTTTCCGCGCCGACAGCTTGCATACCTGGCGCAGCGACTGCACTAGTTCGCTCTCCTGCCGGGCAGTGAGCACAATACAGCCTTCCATTACCTTTACCTCTACGGCTGTGCCAGTGACAAAGCCGGCTGCTTCCAGCCATTGTCCTTTCATAGTGATGGCGGGAATCCGGCTGTAATCCGGATAGCGGCTCGCGTAGCCAACCGTCAGCTGGCGGTTATTTGAAGGCGAGACTTCTGGTTCCGACAGTTGTGCAATAGAATGGGCGTCAGTCATGATTACTATTCCCTATAAATAGTGATTGTGATTAGCGGCGCGGGTGTGTTGGCGCACATTCGCACCGCGCTAAATACCTGTATATATCATCAGTAAAGCGACAAAAAGTCCAGCTGAAAGCAGCGTGAAATAATCTTTTTATAAAATCACTTGAATATAAATATTAATATTTATCTGGCGGTAAATAATAAGGCGCGCACCGGCAAGGCCCGCACTAAAATAATAACCAGGATTTTCTAGGCGGGCCTTTTTACCTGTTCAGACTGTACGTTCGGATTTAATTTTCTCCAGCAACGCGGCAGCGCTGTTTTCTCCGCTGATTAATTCAGGGTCTACAGCCGCCACTGCACGGTGAGTTCACCCTGGAATGCTTTCGCCAGGATTAGTTGTCGGGCTTATTGACGGACAGATAGTCGCGGCTTACGGCGATTTAGCGAAAACCATGGGTCCAGGTACCACGCCAGGCTTATCATTCGATCCCGCTTGATAGTGAAGGGATAGATGTGGCTGGCGGAACCGATTTTTCTTGTACCAGAGTATGTGTCTAAAGCAGCGGCGGCAGGTATTCGGCTGACAGTATCGATTACGGGCGGATCTATCAAAAAACACACGTGATGCAATCATTCCCAGCCTGACTGAAACAAACTGTTCAGGATTTACCTGCAGGCTATCAATAACTTTTGCTGGCAACATTTATGCTGTGAGAGACACTGTACATTGACTTTTCACTCCCCAGATAGTTTACTTTTTTTATTATAGTTACACCCTGAGTAAATCTATGCCATCAAAAATAAACTGGCTATTGCAAAACACCTCTCCAGGAAGCCTGGTTTTGCAATCCTGGCTAACCCGGAACAACATATCGCCTTCTCTGGCCTATAAATACGCGCAAAGTGGCTGGCTGAAAAAACTGCGGGCTGGCGTTTATGCGCGCGCAGGACGAGAACCGGACTGGAGTGATGCGCTATGGAGTCTTCAAAGCCAGCTTGACGCGCCAGTGCATCTGGCCGGACTGAGCAGCCTCTCCTGGCAGGGCCGTTCCCATTACCTGCAACTTAAGCAGAGTCAATGCTGGCTTAGCGTTGAAAACAAAACAATATTGCCTAAATGGTTTAAAGAATTTCCCGGCGTTGAGTGGCTGATAGTATCAGCTCTGAAGCTTCCTCAACTGGATGAGAAGTTCCGAACCGAGCTCGACGTTAAAGGAAAAAAATTAACTGCCAGCGTACCAGAGCTGGCAGCCTATGAGCTGTTAAGCGCAGTCCCTCAGGTAATCTCATTCGAGCACGCTGCCGAGCTTTTTCAGGGACTGGTCAATCTCAATCCACGTAAAGTCGAGAAGCTACTTACGCTCAGTCAGTCCGTACAAACAAAGCGATTGTATCTGTTTTTCGCCAGTTTTTATGATCATGCCTGGTTCAGGCGCGTAGATACCAGCAAAATCGACCTGGGATCGGGTAACCGACAAGTTGTTGTCAATGGCAAGCTGGACACGCAGTACATGATTACTGTGCCCGAAAATTTTAACAGGAAGGGAATAAGCCATGGATAAAACCTCCCCCTACTACCGCCAGGTCTCCCTGCTGGTTAGAGCATTACCCTATGTCGCTAACGAGACCTGTTTTGCGCTGAAAGGGGGAACCGCGATCAACTTATTCATTCGCGATTTTCCCCGATTGTCCGTTGATATCGATCTGGCTTATATCCCACTGGAAAGCAGAGAGGTCGCCTTACCCAACGTGCGGGAGGCGCTAAGCCGCATCGCCGCTGAACTGGAAGTAAAAGCCAGGATCAGTGCAGTGCTGCAAACCCATAATCCCGATGAGATGCGTATCATAGCCACTACGGACGACGCGCAAATTAAAATCGAGGTTTCACCCGTTGCCCGGGGAACATTGTATCCACCGCAAGAACGCGACGTCGTGGAAGCTGTGGAAGAAGAGTTTGGTTTTGCCGCGATCCCGGTAGTCTCACTGCCTGATCTATATGGCGGCAAGCTATGTGCTGCGTTAGATCGACAACATCCCAGAGATTTCTACGACGTTAAAATGCTCCTTGATACACAAGGAATCGACCGCGCAATATTCAATGGCTTTATCGCTTATTTGGTTAGCCATAATCGCCCCTTATCCGAAGTGCTTAGCCCACGCTGGAAGGATATTACAGAACCCTTTCAAAATGAATTCAGCGGTATGACTCTTGATGAAGTCTCACTGGAAGCGCTGGGAGAGGTCCCGGAAAGAATGCTTAGTGCGCTGAAAGCGCATTTCACTCAACAGGATTTCGACTTCCTGATGTCATTTAAACGCGGAGAACCTGACTGGAATTTAGCACCAGAATCCCACATTCAGAATTTACCAGCCGTTCAATGGAAGCTGCGAAATATAGGGCGGATGAATGAGGAAAAGCGCGTGCAGTCGCTGGATAAACTGGAAAAGGTCATGACAGAATGGCTAAGGTAGTTTACTTTTTTTGTTATAGTTACACCAATAGTGTAACTATATGATTTTAGGTAAACCAGAAAATCCCTTTGAGGATAACTTTCCCTCCTACATTTAAAAATAAGACTGCTGTTGGCCTCGCAGGCGATGTGGTTTTCGGGATCTGCCGGTTTTTGATGCAGGCCATAAGTCCGGGTTTGTTTATCATCATGTCAGACAGTAACGGGATTAGCAGTACGTTTTTCGCCCAAAATTACATAGAAATACCAGGAACGATAACGAGTTGAAATGGCTATATCTATCGCAACAGGACGTTCTCAAACCAGAAAAGGAATCCCTTTTTGAACACAAGAGTTCTATTTTCAATATGTAAGAACGTTCTAAACTTCCTGAAGAAATTGACAGGCACAAGCATAGTGCAGAACTAGTCTTTATCAGGTATATCCCGCGCCACAAAGTAATCAATTCCAATTCCATAATATAGCTCAGGCCCTTTGGGAGAACCCATGATGTCACCTATAGCAAATGTATTTGGTGTGTTGTTCTGCCTGAAATGATCTAAATCAGCTTTTTTGGGCGGGAAGTTGTTGTCATTGTGCAGATCTGGGAGCGCATTTAAGTCCGCGTATTCTATCCCGGCAGGATTATAAGCAAGATAGAAATGCCTGTAATTACCCGGATTTCCTAAATAGTGTACTTCTTCATACTGATAAAACTTTGATGAATACCCAGATTCAAAATCCTGGATATCTTTTCCATAACTATCAAAATTATTGCCTAGAGTGGAGCCTAGATAAGGGATTTTTGGATGGAAGTTTTTATCTTTACTTGTTACTGAGTATAATATTACTTTATTTTTATCATCATAAACAACTTGAAGATAGAATTTCTTAAATGAATATATGTATTCGTTTACTTTACCATCATCGGAATGGCTTTCTTGTATAGGCGCGCCAAATACTGATTCTATATATCTTATAGATGAGCCAGTATAAATTGCGTTTAAATTATCTTCTGCCTGGCGCTGAGAAAACTTATCAGCAATATTATTATATAACTCAAAAAAACTATTTAATGCTCCTAACCACGCAACCACTATACCAACTGTAATGGTTATTGCGCCAATGATCATAGCCAGTAATGATTTCTTAGTCGATTCTTTATTATGTAGCATTCTACAACCTTTAAAAATCACAAAGTCCGTATATAAGCACTTTTAAAATAAATATTCAATTACATCCTTTCATTGACCTGCCTCAGTATTAGATACAAGACTCAGTTAGTACTGTTGGATCCTTCACTCTCAGAATTACCCTTTCTCCAGTCCGCTGCAAATTCAGACGGCGTCTGATAATTCAGCGTGGAGTGTGGGCGACATTCGTTATAATCCTGACGCCATTCACTGATGGTTTTCCTGGCATGGCTGATGTTGCTAAAGCAGAGTTCATTCAGGCATTCATCGCGAAAGCGCCCGTGAAAACTCTCAATAAATCCGTTCTGTATCGGTTTCCACGGCTTTCCGCTTCTGGTCTGTCGTCAGAACTTTCGACCCAGAGCCACCTGAAGCGCTTCCTCATCCAGCATGGCTCCGGCGAGCAGCTTTCTGAGTCTGGCGTTATCTTCCTCAAGTGACTTAAGCCTTACCTCAGGGACCTCCATGCCGCCAAACTTCCTGCGCCAGGTGTAAAAAGTAGCGTCTGAAGTAGCATGCTTATAGCAGCGTTCCCGGGCAGAAACCCCGGCTTCGGCCTCGCGAAAGATGCTGATGATCTGTTTGTCGGAAAAACGCTTCTTCATAGTCATGTCTTCATGTGGCTTATGAAGACATGACTAATATTGGTGTGTATTAATCAACGGGGAGTAAGTCATAGAAAAGTGACATGCTTCCGCCTGATGATATCCATACTTTGCTGTCAAGCTTGAATACACTTACTATCTTTAAACACTGATAATTTATTTTTGAATGATTAGCACCCAGTATGTTTTGGCTAAATCCTCAGGATTTGGCGGCATTTTGCCAGTTTTCATTGATGATAAAGCTGACATATCTGACTGCTCAAGAACATGCGTAACTTTCCAGCCTTCTTTTGACAAAGCAGGCACGGTTCCTGAGATCTCACTACCACATGAAAACTGAGTGTTGTCAGAAAGTATTGCTGCACTATTCGATTGAGGCAGTGAGGCCGAGCGACAAATGTGTGCCTCATCAGCTAAAACAGCGGTAGAGAACAGGCCGAGAGCGAAAAGAGACACTGAGAATTTTAAAGGTTGCATATGTAAATCCTTATATTGTGGAGAGGTTTCATCAAACCTCTGAATTAAAATACATCCTTATAGCCACTTCTTATTCATCATGAGGCGAAAAATAACAAGAGAAGCCTATTCTTACTTATCACTTAAACACCCCACTCATCGCCGACAAAAAATTTATGCTCCTTTCAACATATCAAACACCACGCGAGCAAAGCCCTTGGCCAGCTCAGGGTTAGAGAGATATTGCACCATCATCTCCTGCTGGGCGTCATTGCTGTCCATCACAGCATCATCAATGGCTTTCGGAAAATCACCTAACATCGCCTGTTCGCGCGTATTATTCGCAATCTGGGTCATCACAGCCTGGTTTTCTGACAGCTTGTCGCGCACCGCGAAGGCATAATTGATCATGTCTTTATCGGTGAGATTATCGGTGACAAATAGCTCATTAAGGCGAGACAGAATATTCGACAGAAACTCTTCTTTCTTGTCCTTCGGCTTCGCTGTACCTACATCATTCCCCGGCTTGATTTTGTATTCTTCAGCATCTTCTTGCAGCTTCAGGTGCTGTTCGTGAAGCTTCGACAGGCGATAATGGCTCATCTCCACGTTGCTTAAATCAATCTCATCCTCTTCGATACGCTGTTCATGCAGTAATGGGCGCAGATGGCGTGCAAACAGGCTCAACTTCTCCAGGTTCTTGTCGTCGTAATGGACGATTTGCGACATAAACTCGTAAAAGCGGACAAAACTGCCAAGATCTTTTTTGAAGATATCCAGCTTACTTTTTTCTTTCTCGCAGTCCTTAAAAGTGTTTTCCGCATTGGTGATAAGCACAACATCGCCGGTCTTCTTAGTGCGTTCAAATATCTCTTTAGCCAGCACATAGGCATCAATCGCCGAGGTATAACGATGCTTCCAGCGTTCTACCGCAGGTTTGCAGATATTGCTGATGGCTGCGTTGGATTTGTTTTTGCTGAAGAACGCCTCACAGAATTGCTCGACTTCGCTCCACAGGAAAATACCGCTGGTACGCAGCTTTTCAAACAGTTCAAAGACAAGTTGCGGATCGCTGACATCCGTCAGTTCCGCCGTCTGGTAGTACGGCTGGAAAGCCCCCAAAATTTCGTCAGGTTCGTTGTAGAAATCGAGCACAAAGGTTCCGGACTGTGCCTTCCCCGGATAGGTACGATTCAGGCGCGACAGCGTCTGTACACACTCTACGCCGCCCAGCTTTTTATCCACATACATAGCGCAGAGTTTAGGCTGGTCAAAACCGGTCTGGAATTTGTTGGCCACCAGCATCACCTGGTAGTCGTCGGTATCAAATGCTTTGCGCATGTCGCGGCCTTTGAGGCCTGGGTTCATATTAATTTCAGTGAAATTCTGGTTAAGCAGCGCAAGGCTGTTGTGGTCATCTTCATGGAATTCCACTTCCCCGGAGAACGCCACCATTGCGCTGATTTTGTCGTAATTTTGCTGGGCGATGTATTTATCAAACGCCAGCTTGTAGCGCACCGCCGCCTTACGCGAACTGGTTACCACCATCGCTTTCGCCTGACCGGCCAGTAAGTGCATCACATGCTTGCGGAAGTGCTCAACAATTACCTTCACTTTCTGCGACACGTTATGATCGTGCAGCGAAACCCACTGGTTCAGTTTGATCCTGGCTTTTTTGCTGTCCACTTCCCGATCAGGATCGTCCAGCTTTTGCAGTAGCTTATAGGCTACCTTGTAGTTGGTGTAGTTCTTCAGCACATCAAGAATAAAGCCTTCTTCAATGGCCTGGCGCATGGAGTAAACGTGGAACGCTTCCGGTTTGTTCGTTTTCGATGCCGGTTCCTGCGGATTCGGGCGCTGGCCAAACAGCTCCAGCGTTTTGGCTTTCGGTGTGGCGGTAAAGGCGTAATAGTTAAGATTGTTGCTGCCTTTACGCGCGGCGACGGTAGCATCCAGAATATCTTCTGAAGACATCTCTACATCGTCATCCGCCTCTTCCGTCATCAGCACTTCTTTCAGCTGACGCGCAGTAGAGCCGCTCTGCGAGGAGTGCGCTTCATCGGCAATCACCGCGTATTTGCGCTGCTTGAGGCTGACGCTGTTTTCAATCGCTTTCAGGACAAACGGGAAGGTCTGAATGGTGACGATAATGATCGGCTGCGAGTTTTCCAGCGCGCTGGCAAGCTTCTCCGATTTAGAGCCGTCACCTTCTTTGTTATTGATACGCCCGACCACGCCATCCTGATGTTCAAACTGATAGATGGTGTCCTGCAGCTGGTCGTCCAGCACGGTGCGGTCCGTCACCACAATCACCGAGTGGAACTGCTTCTCGCCATTTTCATCGTACAGGCGGGAAAGCTGATGGGCCGTCCAGGCGATAGAGTTCGATTTGCCCGACCCCGCGCTGTGCTGAATCAGGTATTTATTGCCGGTGCCTTCTCGCGTTGCAGCGGTGATCAGTTTGTTCACTACATCCCACTGGTGATAGCGCGGGAAAATCAGGCTCTCGCTTTTGTACTTCAGGCCAATGGCGTTTTCTTTTTCGACGATTTGCAGATGCACAAAACTGGCGAGAATTTTCAACAGATTTTCCGGCAGCAGCACCTCATTCCACAGGTAGCTGATGGCGTAGTCATTTTCGTCTGCCGGGATATCATTCCCCGCGCCGCCGTCGTGGGTGCCTTTGTTAAACGGCAGAAAGAAGGTTTTATCACCCTCGAGTTTGGTCGCCATAAACACTTCATACTGGCTGACGGCAAAGTGCACCAGCGCGCCGCGTTTAAAAGTCAGTAGCGGTTCAGGTTTATTGGTGCCTGGATCTTTCGGCAAACGCGTTTTCTTATATTGCGTAATGGCGTTTTGTACCGTTTGCTTAAATTCAGACTTCAGTTCCAGCGTCGATATTGGCAGGCCATTGACGAACAACACCAGGTCGATCCGCCATTTCTTCGCCTTCACGCCCGTTTCTACAAATGCGGCGTTCGACGCATGCGGGCTGTAAACCAGCTCGGGCACGATGCGGCAGATATTCTGTTTGTAACGCGTCAGGGTTTCCGGGTTGAGGTTATGTTCCGGCTTAAACTGGCACAGGGAAAAACGCGCATTATGGCTTTTGATGCCATGACGCAGCACGCCGAGCATACCGTAAGTACGCGAAAGCATATCGGTAGCGTTGATGTCCGCTTTTTTTAGTTGCGCCACCAACGCATCGAGGAAATGACGCTCAGTATCGGTAGGATAAATATTGGCAAATTTCTCCCACTCCTGGGGCTGCGTAGTCTGCACAAAGGTCAGCGCATCCTGCGAGTACAGCGCGCGTTCGCGATCGTAGCCGTCGGTTTTGCCACAAGTCCAACCTCTTGCTTCCATCTGAGCAATCATCTCATTCTGGAAAATCAGCTCTTTGGTGCTGTCCATGCTCATGCGGTAGCCTCCTGTGTCTCCTCAATATCCTGCGTCTCAGGGGGAACCCAATCACGGACGTCGATTTTTCCGGTGACGGCTGCGGAGATAAGGGCGGTGCGGCGCTCTTGGAGAGACTCCATTAAATTTAATGAGTTATCCATCAGTGAATCAAATACTTCCATCTGTTTTATAACCATTTCTATAATAGATTTTTGCTCAGATATTTCTGCCGGACATGCCACAAGAATATCAGTAACATTACTATTCGAAAGGTTTGCTTGTTTAGTCCCTGATGGTAAAGAATATAGCTGATTTAAGTATGAATCAGACCATAGGATATAAAGCAGAAAGTCTCGACAGAGTCTGGTTTCATCAGGGGTTATTTTAGCAACACGTTGATTCAACAAAAAAACATCATCTCGATCAACTTTTATAGCGAATCCATAATCACGCTTTCCTAATGTACCAGTGAGCGACATTAAAATATCATCTTTGCAAATAGCAAAATCTCTAAATCTATCGAGTTCATTAACATCGAGAAATATAGGTTGCCGTTCAAGCTCAAGGTTATTTTGATAGAGATTACCAATCCTTAAAATTTGGACACCCTCATGAGTAAAAGAGTCACTGCTAAATGCAAAACCACCTTGAATAGAAGTTAAGTATTTTAATTTTGATACTTTCCAATGCGCTGGCACTTCCCCCAACCACTCAACGCCAGAATCTTTCATCGTCACATCAGGGTTTAGCCCTTTGGTGACGGCATGGCTAATCACTGCCTGACGTTTTTCTTTTAGCAGTTCAATCAGTATCTGTTGCTTCTCGATCAGGTTATCGATTTTTGCGGTTTCGAGATCTAAAAACTCGGTTATTTTCTTCCGTTCTGATTCAGCCTTTGGTACGGAAAATTTATAGTTACTCAGGTGCTCCTGAGTCATACTTGGCAGGGCGGTATTTGTAGAATAACGAGAAAACTGTATCGTGAGCGCAAGATAATGAAGATATTTTGCATCAAAACCTTCATTTAACTCCGTGTAATACATTGTATCAACAGTCCAGAATGGCTCATTTATATATAATGGCTTATCGATAGTTCCCTTGCGTCCAAGTAATACAGATGGCTTGTCATACATAAATTTAGATGCGAAAGTAAATTGTCCACCTGACCCCATAACTGGATAGCCATCATCAGCTTGAACAGATTTATAATCTTGGCCATTTTTTATTGTCGCCAAGTTTTTCAATCTACAAATAGTCCAAGACTTAGGCATTAGCCCCAACCACTCAACCCCAGAATACTTATACTCCGGATACGCCTTATACTTAGCCATCAGGAATGTACCTCCTGCAGCAGTTTCATAATCTCAGCGCTGACTGCATCCAGATCGGCATCAATCTCGGATAGCGGGCGTGGCGGCTGATAGACGTAGAAATGGCGGTTAAACGGAATCTCGTAACCAACAATCCCCACCTCACCATCTTTCGCATCGCGCTTATCGGCGTTGATCCATGCGTCATTGACATGCGGCAGCACTTCCGCTTTAAAGTAGTTTTCAATCAGATCGCTGGTGGCAATCGCAGGGTTCAGCGGCACGTTCTCGTTATCGCGCAGCTCACCGTCCTGTTCAAACTCAACAACCTTGTCTTTGTACTCAAACGCCCCATACCGCGGCTGAACGGCTTCTTTCAGCACCTTCTTCACCACCGGCTCTGCTTCCGGGTTTTTCGTTGTGATAGCCTCGATAAACTGTTTGTTCTCTTTCGCATCCAGCTTCACGCCAGCTGTTTTGATGGCCCCTTTCAGGGTCAGCTGGAACTGGTTGAAGTCGTTGCTCACCAGCATTTTACCACCCGCCTGCGTACCCAAAGCCGTCTGAATCTGCTGTGCTTTTCCCATCAATCCGCGCTGCGCCAGCCACAGTTTGCTGTCGAGCAGGTCTTTAATCTGCTTCTCTTTTAATTCAGCAAATTCGGCTTTGATGATGGCGCGCGCTTCTGCTTCCAGTTCGGAGAAATCACCATAAGTTTCCTCCTGCCATTGGGCTGCGAACTCTTCATACAGACGTTCCATCGGCGCGTTAAACGGCTTCGGCGCAAAGCGCAGAGTCGCAATTGCTTCATCTGTCACCTGAGCGGATAACCGCAGCGGACGTTCAATGGTCAGGCGGCGATAGCCAAAGTCGGTGCTGTTGAAGATTTTGCTGGCGAAGGTTTTCGGCGTTTCAGTTTTAGCCGTCGCTGACTGGCGGCCACGGCTGGATTTTTGCTCGGTGGCTTTTTCCAGACCCAGCTCTTCCAGAGTGGCGGTATCTACCACTTCAAACTCACCAAAGGTCTGGGTGATTAATTTGATGTCCTCTTCGCCCATCAAGTTACGCTTGGAACCCAGCGATTTACGCATTTTGCCGCACAGGTTGGTGCCATCAATCAGCTGCACTTTGCCTTTACGCTCAGGCACTTTCTTGTTGGAGAGGATCCAGACGTAGGTGGCAATGCCAGTGTTGTAGAACATGTCCGTCGGCAGCGCGACGATGCCTTCCAGCAGATCGGCTTCCAGAATATAACGGCGGATTTCACTCTCACCGCTGCCTGCCCCACCGGTAAACAGTGGAGAACCGTTAAGGATAATCCCGATACGCCCGCCGTTGCTCATGGTGCCATCCACATTGTGATTGTCGCGCATTTTGCTAATCAGGTGCATCAGGAACAGCAGCGAGCCGTCAGAAACACGCGGCAGGCCCGGACCAAAGCGACCGTTAAATCCTTTTTGCGTATGTTCGTCGTTAATCTCGCCCTCAATCTTCTTCCAGTCCACGCCAAACGGCGGGTTAGAGAGCATGTAATCGAACTGATCCAACGGCAACTGATCGTTAGAGAGAGTGTTACCCAGCTTAATACGGCTGACGTCCTGACCTTTGATCAGCATGTCGGCTTTACAGATAGCGTAAGATTCCGGGTTCAACTCCTGGCCAAAGGCACGCATCACCGCGTTAGGATTCAGCTCGTGGACATATTCCATGCCTGAAGAGAGGAAGCCGCCGGTCCCGGCTGTTGGGTCGTAAATGGTGCGGATGATACCGTCCTGTGTCAGCGCTTCATCATCTTCCATAAACACCAGCGAGGTGGTCAGGCGCACGATATCGCGAGGGGTGAAGTGCTCACCGGCAGTCTCGTTGGAGCTCTCAGCAAAACGACGGATAAGCTCTTCAAACACCAGGCCCATATCATGGTTGGAAATCGCTTTCGGGCTTAAATCGGTGGTGGCGAATTTCTTAACCACTTTGAACAGCAGGTTGGCATCTTCAAGCAGGCCAACAAACTCACTGAATTTGAAGTGTTCGAAGATTTCACGTGCGTCCGGAGAGAACGCCTGTACGTAGCTTTCCAGGTTGTCTTTAATGTCATTCTGCCCCATTTTACCCAAATCCATCTTCGAGGTGTTGAAGAAGGAAAATGTGCTGGTGCGCAGCAGAAACTTCTCTTTCGCATCTTCCGGCAGCGGGCTGTTTTTTAATTCATCATATTTCGCCACCACCGCGTCTTTAGTCTCCGCCAGCACACACTCAAGACGGCGCAACAGCGTAAAGGGCAGGATTACGCGCCCGTACTGAGACTGTTTGAAATCACCGCGCAGTAGGTCAGCGACAGACCAGATAAAGGCAGCCGTTTGCGAAAAATTTTTGTCAGACATAGGAATTCCGGAAAAACGTTGAATACGCTACCTGCCGCATGCGGTCGACAGCCTGTCGAAACGGCAAACGGAGGGCAATAAATGAGATGGGTAAAATCATACATCGCATGCGCTCAAGCACAAGCATCAACTTTCCCTCAGTAAAACTTCCCCTTAGCTTCAGAAATCCCCTGCAAAACTAATACTTCCCTTTAAATTCACCAGCCAAGGTCGCGGCAACCGCCAGGTAATTCTTTGATTACTAAAATTAAAAATGTAGAACTCAAACTTCTTCTTAAGACGTGCTGTTAAGATAGATAAGAATAATGAAATCTATTAGAGTATTCCCAAAAGAAACACTTCCCTTCTTCTTGTTATCTATGGTGTAAAAATGGATTCGCTGCTGCTTCCCGGCGTGCTGGTGCGTAATGGCATTTTGTCTATCGCTTCAGTTTTGAAATACGATGCTGCCCCAGGTTATGTAACTATCCTGCTGGTCACCGCTCTTTGCTTAACAGTTATCTACTGGCGCAAGGCTGTAAAACGTCGCCGTAAGGCTCTTAGCAGTATCCACAGCATTATCGCAAACACGCCTGAAGATCAGTTCAGCCAGCATGTGACTGAAATCGACACCAGTATTGCAGCAGCCAATAAAACGGAAGAACAAAAGAATGTTGCTGAAGCCTGGTATGAATATCGCGAAACTCACGTGATCGACGATCAGAACGGTACACTTGTCGTGCGCAATGCGGTCCGTCCCAGCCAATTTTTTAACCTGGATGATCTGCACTTTACGCAAGGATTCTGGCGCATCGTTCCGGGGCTGTTTGTAACTATAGGGCTGTCCCTCACCTTCCTGGGCCTGATTTCTGCGCTTAACTCAATGAGTAATTCTCTGGATGACGGCGGGAGTGCAGCCTTAGAGGGTTTACTTACCATCGCTTCAGCAAAATTCATCATGTCCCTGACCGGTCTGTGCTGTTCGATTGTCTTTACCGTAGCTTTAAGACGCGGTACGTCACATTTAGAAAAAGCGGTTCATGGCCTCAATAGCCTGATTGAAAAGCGTCTGACGTTTATTAGCCTCGAAGATCTTTCTATTCGCCAGTTGAAAGCCACCATCGAGAGCCGTGAGCATTTCCGCAAGCTGGGACTGGAAATGGCTGCTGAGATTGGCCGCCCGCTACGTGAAGACCTCCCGAGAGCGATCTCGGAATCGATTAGTACAGCTATTACGCCGGTTATCGAACAGGTCAGCCGTTTGGGCAATGATGGCGTGGGAGAGATGGTACAAAACCTCTCTTCACGCTTTTCTGAAGATGTCGGTCGAGCTCTGGCACAAGCCAGCGAACGTATTTCTCTGGCAGGAGACCAAATCAAATTGCTGGCAGAGCGAATGGATCAAAGCTCAGGAAAAATGGGCAATGAAATGGAAAGCGCGATTGGCCGCTTAGGCCAGGCGGTGGAAACGCTGCGTGAGGGCATGCAGCAAACGGCCGTTACAGCGACATCAGCGTTTAATCAGGGTGCCGAAAACCTGCTGGCAACCATGAACTCAACCCTGCAGGGCATTAAAGACAATACCGGTGAAGGTGCGCGTGCGATGGGCGAAGCGGCTGCTGATATGAAAGCCGCCGCCTTGGGGATTCGAACCGAACTCGAAGTTGCCGCGAAACAGGGGGCTGAAGCAGCGCAGGCACGTATGTCTGAATCAGCGTCTAAGGCCAGCGACGCGATTGGTCAGGCCGCAACACAAGTGCTCGGTGCTTTTGGCAACACTGCAGGTGAAATCACCAAAGCAACTGAGGCGATGACCCAGAAAGCCAGCAGCGAACTGCTTTCTCCTCTTTCTGTTATCGCTGAAAAACTGGAAGACGTGATAGGCATGCTGACCGAAACCAGCACTGCCTTACGACGGGCTTCTGATGGGATTAAAGAAGGTGCTGTCGCCTCGGAGAACGCTTCTGGCAGCTTCCGCACATCCGCCCAATCATTGACCAGTGCCGCTGATCCGATTCGGGCGATGATGGAGCGTATTGAAATCAGCACACGCCAGCTGCGTGAGAGCAGTGAGAATAGCCTGTTGGCTATCGCCCAAGCCGCCAAAACCAATGCGGAACAATCTGCAATGACACTTTCAGCTGCACAGGAAACTCTGGGTGGGCAGCATCGTGCGGTTGAATCCACGCTGACTAATCTCCAGTCGCTGATTGCGGCATTACGCGGTCAGGGCGAACGTCTGGATGGCATTGATGAAAAGCTTGGCAAAGCATTCGACAGCTACCAACAGCAAGTGGCTACATCAGTAGAAACACTCTTCGATCACGTTAAAACAATGCAGGCTGAACTGATGCCAGCGCTGGATACAATGCAGAGCATTGTCGATCAGGCTGAAAACTTCGCACCGAAACAAGGGCGAATCTCATGAGAGCCAACGCCAGTCGTAAGCGCTCACATGAAGAGGAAGAAGAGTCCGTTTTTGTCTCGATGACAGATATGACGGTCAGCTTTCTTTTTATTGTCATGGTGCTGCTCGCTTTTTTTGCCAGCCGTTACAACGATAAGAACACTGTCCCGCGTGATGAGTATGAACAGGCGGTACAAACACGCGATAAAAGCATCGTGGATTTACGCGCTGAGATTGCGTTGTTAAAGCAGGTTGATCCGCTGGAACAGTATATGTCGCAGGCTGCTGCTGCCCGGCTCAACTTACTCTATCAATTACGCAATAATCTGAAGCATTCATTTCCTGAATTGCCAGTTGATGTCATTCCTGAAGAAGGCACACTGCGCTTTCAGGGGGAAGGTTTGTTTACCAGCAATAGCTATACGCTAAGCGACGATAAGCGAAAAATCGTCGAAGCATTGGCGAAGACGCTCGATTCCCTGCTGCCCTGCTATACCTTCAGCCAAAGCGTCGGATGGAATAAAAGCTGCAATCCATCATTTGCCATTATTGAAGCGGTGCAGATTGAGGGACACACGGACTCCAAAGGCGAAGATGTTTATAACCTGAATCTGTCGACTAACCGTGCTATCACCACATTCACCAGCATGCTTGCCGCAGCGCCAGACCTGGTCGCACATTTCAATATGCGTCACCAGTCCGTACTTTCTGTGGCGGGCTACGGCAAAATGCGTCCGGTTAAACCCAATAATACTCCAGAAAATATGGCAATGAATCGCCGTATCGATCTCCGCATCATTATGCATACACCGGCCAATGCAGCGGAAATTGAAGACATTCGCAAGCGTTTGATCGAGCCTCTGAAGAAGAGTGCGCTATGAAATTGAGCGATGTTTTTCTTAAGCCTGTGGCCCTCTTCAAGCCAGCAATAGCTGTATCAAAAGGTTTAACGGTGAAGATCCAAGCCATCCATGAGCGCTGGCCCGATGTCGTTATGGAGATTGCAGATCGCGATCGTGAAAAGGTGTTACGCAAGCTGCTTGACCATATAGAGCGCTGGGTATGGAATGATGTAAAAATGTCCTTTATCTGCTCAGGCGCACCGATTGTGTTTGATAAAGAATTCAGAACCCAGGAGGAGTTTGCTGTACTGCAGGAGTTCTATTTACGGGAAACCATCGTTACGGACTCACAGCCCTTTATTTCTGCAATGATATCGGCCTATATCCGTAGTTATGAACCGGGCTCTGTACACACAATCAAAATTAAAAACTGCCTTGATATCGCAAGCGAACATATGAGCGATAAGTGGAAAGCTATCGTCGAGCAACTACCCGAATTCTTTAACGCTCACCAGGCGCATCAAGCTTTAGCCGAGAGAATGATAGAGATGGATACGCCATGGAAAGAGCTTAAACAGTTTGGTATTACACGCCCGCACGATCCGGGGTTAATGTCGCACGCCCATCTGGCCTATATAGCATCACTGGCACCTGGATTGAATGAAAGACCCGTTATTGAGAAGCTGTTTGCCTGGTTAAAACCGGAGGGCAGAAGTGGCGTTTTGATGAATGGCGCAGCGGAAGCCATCAACGCGCTGTTATCACACTGGTTGTATAAAAAACCTGATGAAGAACTTTCTCGCTATCTGACCGAAACGTTAGTAGCCTGGTACGAAGATCCGCGCCTGAGTCGCGGTGGCGTATGGGGTAGCGTAGACGAAGCTTGCCGGAATTTGGTTATAAACTGGCTGACACGCGAGAACATTCTGTTCTTTCTGGATGTGGTTTCAAAAGTTGAAGACAGTCATATGTGGGAACCACGGCGTAAGTTTTGGTTAGGGCTTTACAACGAAGGCAAAATCACAGCGGCCTGGGTTGCGTTTAGTAGCATAGCCTCACAGAAAGCAAAAGAAATGAAAGGCTCTATGAGGGATTCTTCAACACTAAATTTTGGGATACAAACGGCTTTGGGGAATCGCGATAAGACCTCGCTGCTCGTTTTACAAATTGGTAAATGCGTCGTCGTTGAGGGCTCCCACAATTACAAAGTACATATTTTCAGAAATGAAAATAAAAAAGCGCCCCAACTCTACCAGTTAAAATACAACTGCGAACATATCCGCATGTTGCCTAATCCTGTTGCGATTCCACACCTCGGTGGCTGGCAGGAAAAAGTGCGTGAACAAATTGAGTATCTGTCATGACATTTGCTTTCAATCATAATGCAGAAGCGATTACCCTCAATATTGCTGAAGAAAAACAGAGCTTCATTCATCGTCTGTTTAAAAGACAGCAACCTGCGACTTTGTCTGGCCTGACACATAACGATCGAGCCTTAGCTTTTGCTATCGCCGATCTGAAAGCACTGGCAGAAGAATTTAGTGAACCTTTACACATCAGTGATGACACTATCGTAATGAGTCATCATCTGGCAGGCCGACTTGACGCCGAAACGGCGCAGACGCTGGGGCTACCCCCTCTTGTCGATCTGACGTTAAAAACTGATATCGAAGGCTCACTCGGAAGCGATACCTTTCGCCTACAGCATGAATGGCTACGCAACGGTGTTCGCCAAATACCACGTCGGACTGGATCCATTTTAACCACATCTCAAGGGCCACGCCGGTTGCCATTATGGATGATGGAGGCTGTTGAAGTTGCCGAAAACTTTACGCCAGGCGGCGGAGAAGCATCGGACTGGGAATCGCTTGCGCGCTTCCGTCAGGCCCTTGATCCTAGCGTCCAGATGCGCCATGAAATCAATGCCGTTCGTGTCTCGCTGACCGACTTTATGCAAGGTTTAGAAGTTCGCATTGCCGATCGTTTTTCTATTTCCACCAGCTCAAAGGGTGCCGATGATTTCGAAATCGTCCCTTTTTCCGGTAAGAGTATAGAAGAACTGGAAAGCAGCGGAGAGGCAGTTAGCGAGTCTGCTGGTGAGCTAAATGAACAAACATTACGTCGGTTCCAACAACGTGTCAGAACTCAAGGAGCGCTTTCCGCTTATCGTGTTGGCGAAGGCAATTATCTGGTCATTGACCGCAGCGCTCGGCCCATCCTTAATGTCATGGTGGATAAGCAAAAGTCTTCACCTGACGAAAGACGCGCTTTTATTGAAAACCCACGACCTGCAATTACCAGTGCTGTTGAAAAATACTTAAGACAATCAGGCAGGCTGGATGGTCTCGACGTTGTGGGTGAAGAAGAAGCTATTGAAGCTGCAGCAGTTCCTGCATTTGTTGAAACCATTGAATATTCGGAGCGTGTTAAAGGAATTTTGCATTACCGAAAAGGTGCTGTTTCTACGCCTATGACCGGAGAAACGGTCTGGTTACCTGAGGTAATTCCTGATGCCCTGACCAACATTATCGCTGCGATGGATAGCCAGGCGCTGGCAAGCATCTGCGATCAGTTGCGTAATGCTATAGATGCATCTCAGAATGAAGTTGAGATCGCGTCTCATCCAGTTAAAGCCACAGAAGAGACATTGCACGCGCTAGAAAAGCGTTTGGCTGATCTAAAAGAGATAGAAGATTCAGCGGAAACAACAGAAATTGAAGATACGTCTGCGGTTAATGGTCTACCTCCCGCTACGGTGATCCTGGATACCAAAGACAACTTTGATGAGCTGTTCTGGCAGCCTGACCTTAAAGAGCGTTCCGTATTTATTGATGAACAATTTCCCGCAGGCATTAAAACAGTTTTGCGGCCGCATCAGCTGGAGAGCTTTAGTTTGCAGCTTTCATCATGGAAGTCAGGCATGCCAGGCATTTTGAACGCAGATGAGCAAGGCTTGGGTAAGACACTTCAAACCATCGCATTTCTACGTTGGTTGAAAGAGAATAATAACGTCAGCACTGCCACTAATAAAGAGCGCGGACCAATACTTATTGTCGCCCCTACCTCATTGCTGGAAAACTGGAAGGCGGAGGTCGAGCAGCATACTGATAACAAAAAGCTTGGTCAGTTGCTTCCTCTATATGGTTCATCATTAAGCCAGTATAAAGATGTCAATGCTAAAGGTGTCGAGACAAAAGATGGCAATACATTACTAAATTTTCAGCAGTTGCATGAGTCAATCAGGGAAGGAAAAGGCCATCGTTTCTGGATACTAACGACCTATACAACGCTGACTAATTACCAGCACTCTTTTGCGAAAATCCATTTTTCGGCCGTGGTGTTTGATGAAATACAGGCGGTCAAAAATCCTGACTCGCTACGAGCTCGCGCCGCCCGCGCCGTTAATGCTGACTATCGAATTGGCCTGACAGGCACACCGATTGAAAACACCACAACCGATCTATGGGCGGTAATGGACCAATTGGCCCCCGGTTCTCTGGATACGTTGCGTAATTTCAACAACCTGTATAGCGAACCTGATGAACAGAATATGCTTCAGCTGTATCTGCGAGTCTTTGAACCTCACAATCAACTGCCACCTTTAGCGTTCCGCCGTTTAAAAGAAGATGTTGCGAAAGAGCTGCCTGCAAAAACACGCTTTCTTCATCCGCGCCTGATGCCAGAAGGACAAGCTATTGCTTACGAAACAGCCCGGTTAAAACTTTCTCAGGGCGGTCCCGGCGCTGCACTTAAAATGCTACAGCATATCCGCGGCGTTTCAGTACACCCGGCCATGGAAATGAGAGGGGATAATCAAACATTTATCGATGCCTCTGCGCGCCTGAATGCATGCTTTAAGATTCTGCATCGTATTAAAGCAAAAGGTGAGCGGGTTCTGGTTTTCATTGAACACCGGAAAATGCAGTTCCGGTTTATGGAACTGGCTCGCCATGAATTCGGGCTTGCGCATATTGATCATATCAACGGCGATACGCCCATTCATAAGCGTCAGGCTATCGTGCGTCGATTCCAGCGCCATCTTGAGCAAGATGAAGGCTTTGACTTGCTGGTGCTCGGCCCTAAAGCGGCCGGAACGGGTTTAACATTGACTGCCGCAACGCATGTCGTTCACCTGTCTCGCTGGTGGAATCCCGCTGTTGAAGAGCAATGTAATGACCGTGTACATCGTATCGGCCAACAGTATCCAGTCCAGATTCATATGCCAATGGCCATACATGCTGGCTATCAGGAACACTCTTTCGACTGTTTACTCCAGGGGCTTATGTCACGCAAACGAAGTTTAGCGCGAGCGGCCCTCTGGCCAATGGGTGACAGTGCTAGTGACATCTCACAGCTACAGGCAGCTTTAAGAAAAGACAAGTCTGAGGCGAGGGGAGATATTTTAGAAACAAGCATTCGAATGATGTTTGAAAGAGATGCGGAAAATGATGGTACGCGAATGGACGATGGGTCATATCGAATCAGTTAGCTTTGTAATTTGCTCACTATTTAAAAGAGGATAACAAGGATGAGCCGCTATACCGGTAAAGAACAAGCAGACCAGATTTTGGAAGCAGCCAGTGAATGGCGGCAACGTTGCCTCATTAATGGCGGTTCACTTTTCAGCAATAAAAACCTCTGGGATAGTCAGCATCTGGCCGAAATTGAGCGCGATGTGATCAACAGCCAGCTAGAGCTTGAAGGCAACTTCATGCATCGCCTTAAAGAACAGTTAGCTGGCGTCTCTCCAGAGGCGAAACAACTCACTGCTGAAATGCTTTGGCTACTGTTTCTTTGTGCCAGCAATATCAGCGTCAGAACAAAGCGTGAGCAGATAACCACTATCTGGGAGCTTGCTGGTGAAGCGCTCAATAATGATAACCCATTACTAAAGGATGCGGTGCTTTCAGGCGTAGGCAGTGCTGGGACTGGATTCAACACTTTCCGAGCGCGTGAGTTTGCTTATATTACTAACGTCCTGAAAGCGTTATTAGCACTATCACAAGCTGAGCGTGAAGCTCGTCTGAGTGATGGCTTCGCCTTTGCTGAGTGGCTAAGCATAATCCCTGAAAATGCCAGCCGCCAGTTCCGCCATATGCTGATGTTTATGCTGTTTCCAGATGACTTTGAACGCATCTTTAGTAACAATGATCGCCGCATCATTATCCGCGCCTTCAAACCGCAGCAGAAAGAAGAGCTGTCAGCTGTGGCGATGGACAGAGCGCTGCTTGAGATCCGTCGTGAACAAGAAGAAAACCAGAATAGTAAGCAGCTCGACTTCTACGTTTCACCGCTATCAGAAATCTGGCAAAAACGCGAAGAACCTGCTGACAAACCTGTGGCAATCGCGCCCATTGATAAAATACTCACTCAGACGGAAACTATCGAGCCTTTAAACCTAATTTTATTCGGCCCACCGGGAACAGGCAAAACCTACGAGCTAAACCAGTTAAAAGCGAAATATGTCAGTGAAGCGCTGACATTGACTCGTGAGCAATGGCTAGGGGAACTCATAGCAGGAAAATCATGGTGTGATGTCGTTTTTATGGCTCTTTGGGATTTAGGTGAATCCGATGTAACAGCTATCAGAGAGCATGAGTTTATTCGTGCAAAAGCAAAAGTTATGGGACGTACTGCCAATCTCAAAAGTACAATTTGGGCTTCTTTGCAAACTCATACGACGGAAGAATCAACTACGGTTAATTATTCCAGACGCATGCCCCCTTTTCTATTTGATAAAAAGGAAAAAGGAATTTGGTATGTGTTGCCTGAGTGTGAGGACGAGTGCGCCGATCTTATTGAGCTAGTTAAAGAACTCAAATGCTCACCTGCTGCATCGGAGACCATTAGCCGTTACGAATTCGTCACTTTCCATCAGGCATACAGTTATGAAGACTTCGTGGAAGGTATCCGTCCAGAGCTGGACGAAGAGAGTGGTGAATTAAGCTACTCGCCGCAAGATGGCGTATTCCGCCGTATCTGTCAGCGTGCCGAAGCCGATCCTGAACATCACTACGCTATCTTTATTGATGAAATTAACCGTGGCAACGTGGCGAAAATTTTTGGCGAGTTGATCACTCTGATTGAAACCGACAAACGCACCAGCGGCGACAAAGGCATGCGCATTACGCTGCCCTATTCTCGCGAGCCATTTGGCGTGCCTAAAAATCTGGATATTTACGGCACAATGAACACCGCTGACCGTTCCATTGCACTGCTGGATACCGCTTTACGTCGTCGTTTCCGTTTTAAGGAACTGATGCCGGACAGTAGCAAAATTGCTGGCTCGGACGGTGCGGGAAATATCGTTGATGAAGATGGCAATCAGATTAACCTGCGCAGGCTGCTGGATGCGATGAATCACCGAATCCGTTTTCTTCTCAGCCGGGATCTCATGCTAGGTCATGCTTACCTTTGCCCGGTTGCTAACCTCACACAGCTAAAAACGGTTTTCCTGAATCAGTTTATTCCGCTACTGCAGGAATACTTTTATGAGGACTGGCACAAAATCCAGCTTGTGTTCCGCGATATCGACGCTACCGGCAAGCTGGTGGAGGCTCCACTGATTGGTCATGTTAAGTTGACCAGTAGAGATGTTTTCGGCTTTACCCATGATGATTTTGAAGAGGTCGTTGAATACCGTGTTTCAACTGCCCAGGAAATTACGCCCGACTCGATTCGCAAAATTTACGAGGATTAAACCGTGGCGGAAATATTGTCGGTTATTGAACATAGCTCGCTGCCGATTATTGCAGAAAGAACCATTGCTCAGTACGCGCTGGGCATTCATCATGCCCGCTTGCTGGAAAAGCTGGCGCCAAATCTTCCTACCGGCACCTTTAGCTGGGGCCACCAATCGGTTCGTTTTGCACAATTCTGCGGTGTAATACAGCTTGATGATTTAACCCTGGAAATTCTGCCTAAGATACATGGTAAAGAAGAAAGGCCTGAATCATGCCGTACAGCATTAGTGCAGATGCTGCATTCCGCCCGAATCATACGTACACATAAAGGGGCGCAGGCAGGTATCAATAATCAGCAACATAGTTTGCTGGATATTTTTATCCAGCACTTTTGCCATGATTTGCATACGCAGATCCTTCAGGGCAAGTTACGCAATTATATAGAACAGGAAGAAAACCTGTCAGTAATGCGCGGCCGCCTGGTTATCCCACAACATGTTCGGCACAACTTAGTTCATAAAGAACGTCTTTATTGTCGCTTCGACGAGTTTAGCGAAGACATGCTGTTAAATCAGATACTCCGCTTTACCCTACGCCTGTTAATACCCTGGATACGCTCCGGAAAAACCAAAAAACAGTTAACCGAACTGTTAATGCATTTTAATGGCATTAGTGATGCACACATCACTTTGCAATCATTCAAGTTACTTAAAAACGATCGCATTACCCAACGATTTCAGCCTGTACTTGAACAGTGTCGATTGTTTATTGCCGCGATCAAACCAGATGTACTAGCGGGCAGCACGCCGCTATTTTCATTGCTGTTTGATATGAATCGTCTGTTTGAAGCATGGGTAGCAGAAAAGCTGAAGCCCTGGGCCCACCAGCAAGGCTGGCATCTTCGTACTCAAGGCCCCCGAAAATATCTGGCAATGCGCGACAATGATTCCCCAAAATTTCAATTAAGGCCGGATATTGCATTAGTTGATGACGATGGAAATCTGCAGTTGATAGCGGACACTAAGTGGAAATTGCTGAACGCAGCAGATAGAAAACTCGGGGTTTCCAGTAGCGATATGTATCAGCTTTATGCCTATGCAGGATGCTATAAGGTCTCACGCTTGCAGTTAATTTACCCAAGGCAGTCAGGTTTGCTTTCAGACTATAATTTTATGCTCCAGGGGATGCATGCGCCAAGACTTACAGTAAAAACAATCGATATAGACGGCTTCACGGAAATGGCATGGGATTAACTTCCCGTTAAGATTTTAAATTATTCGAGCCCGTTAAAAATAGCAAAGTATGTCCTGGATTTAATGAACTTACAGATTGAGAGAGTTGTGAGAAAAGACAATTTCGGTAGACACCAAATCCCAGGCACAAAAAAAGCCGCCCTTGAGCGACTTTAATTTCCATACCTGGTGCCGAAGGCCGGAATCGAACCGGCACGCCTCGCGGCGGTTGATTTTGAATCAACTGCGTCTACCGATTTCGCCACTTCGGCA
>Ga0256409_1000335_pt1 | contig 35758 bp, 26 predicted proteins | sample PhySR1_FD_185981 | JGI IMG/M metagenome (GOLD analysis project Ga0256409, IMG submission 185981) | Leaf surface microbial communities from sunflower plants in UC Gill Tract Community Farm, Albany, California, United States - DLSL S.R1 | ecosystem: Host-associated > Plants > Phyllosphere >...
GCCTCTTTGCGCTATACTGCGCGCCGCTGTCCTCTTAGTTAAATGGATATAACGAGCCCCTCCTAAGGGCTAGTTGCAGGTTCGATTCCTGCAGGGGACACCATACACACCTCTCCTGACATCTACCAAATTCAATAAAACTCTCTTATAATCAGTGAGAAACCCTCTATTCTGGCTATGCGACGTCAACTGATGTCTACCCATTTCAACGTGAATCAATAAACACTTGGGGGCCTTAGTGGGGGCTTATCCTGTTCAATGAAAAACGAGGCCCCCAAAAATGACCTTAAATGCGCGTCAGGTCGAGACTGCAAAGCCAAGAGACAAAGCCTATAAGCTCGCTGATGGCGGAGGACTCTATCTCATGGTCAATACTAACGGTTCAAAGTACTGGCGCATGAAATATCGATTTGCCGGGAAAGAGAAAAAGCTCTCATTCGGAACCTACCCGGACATCTCACTTTCGGAAGCTCGCACTAAACGAGATGAGGCAAGAAAGGTATTGGCGAATGATAAGGATCCCGGAGAGGTCAAAAAAGCCACGCAATTAGCTAAAAAACTCTCGGTTACCAACACATTTGAAGCAATAGCTCTCGAATGGTACAGCGCAAAAGTATCTGGTTGGTCAAAGAGTTATGCTGATTACGTCAAGCGAGCTTTTAAAAATAATGTCTTCCCCTATCTAGGCTCTCAGCCAGTTAATGAAATAAAACCACTGGAGCTTTTGTCCGTATTACAACGAATGGAAAAGCGGGGAGCGCCTGAGCTTGCAAGCAAAGTACGCCAGCGTTGTAGTGAGGTTTTTCGGTACGCGATTGTTACAGGTCGTGCCGAATACAACCCTGCTGCTGATCTTGGTAGCGCTTTGCAAGGCCATGAGAAAAAGCACTATCCCTTCCTTACCGCCGGTGAGCTGCCGGAGTTTTTGCAAAAGCTATCAAGCTACTCTGGAAGTCTTATTACTCTTCTTGCAACCCGTTTGCTCATGCTGACAGGCTTGAGAACAGTAGAGTTACGTCTGGCTGAATGGAGTGAAATTGACTTCGATAATCGTATCTGGGAAATTCCCAAAAATAGAATGAAAATGAAACGTCCTCATGTAATCCCGTTATCGGCTCAATCCTTGAGCGCTCTTCGTCAACTGGAAGAACTAACAGGAACCTACCAGCTTATTTTTGCAGGACGCAACGATGTTAACAAAGCGATGAGTGAAGCTAGCGTCAATATGGTCATTAAAAGGATTGGCTATGATAAGAGAGCGACTGGGCATGGTTTTCGCCATACCATGAGTACCATTTTGCATGAACAGGGCTTTAATACAGCCTGGATCGAGATGCAGCTCGCTCACGTGGATAAAAACAGCATTCGCGGCACATATAACCATGCACAATATCTGGATGGAAGACGAGAAATGATGCAGTGGTACGCTGATTATATTGACAAGCTTCTCAGTTCATCGACAAAAAGTTAGTGGTTGTTCACCCGCGCCTGAAGGTGCGGGGAACGCAATTCTTTTATTTTTTGTTTGTTCTATAACCTTCTGGCATATTTACCGCGCTGCATGGACTTTAGCGTGAAGCGATCCAGTACTGCTTTCCCTGTCGGAGCAAGTTCAGGTAAGCAAGACATTCGGGCAGATCACGCCGTATTGTTTTTTCGCAAATGTTAAATTCGTCACCAAGGCTCCTGACGGTCAGTGACTCGCCATTGTTGAGGCGGGTTGACCTGATCTCCGTTGATTAATACACCGCGATGTTTGTAATGCCTTCATCAGCAACGTAAGGGTCCCCCTATTAAGAAGCGTTTTTACAACAAAAAACCTTCACATGACCGAACGCCGTTTTCCATTCAGGATACAAAGTACCTCATCAGCACGATAAACCTCGGCACGGAAGGCTATTCACTTCACATTTAGCATCCTCAAGTACTTACTTTTTCTATTCACGCAGGAAACACAGTGGTATTGTTTTAAGCTAATATCGATGATGTGATACGTACCGCCAAACATTGGATGGTAGCTTGTTGCTTTCATGAGTCATTTTTCCGTACAGCTGAAAGCGCAATCGACGCAGGGACTTAAAATGACCGGAGTATCTAGCGATCAATACGCTGCTGGTGAACAGGGCTTAGGGTATATCTATCAGCCTCGTTTTGCGCTACTTAAGCTTCTTCAGTGGCCAGAAGATACATCTGTTTTGATCGAAAAAGATGATGACCTAGACTTCGTTAGTTTTGATGGTGTCAAAACACTGGCATCGCTCAAACATAAAGGGGATGGGGATACTCTAACCGACCTGTCTACCGATTTCTGGAAGTCAGTCCGCATCTGGCTTGACCGCTATAATCGTGATGGTAAAACCGAAGCAAATCTTCGTTTCTTTTTGTTTACGACCGGATCTATCTCAAACTCCTCGTTCCTGCAACACTTCTTAGTCGAACCGCCAACAAAAGACGATGATTCAGTATCAATAACTCAACTAACCAACACAGCTCTGGCTAGAAGCAAGTCAAAACTGATCACGGCAATAGCCGATGAGTTCAATAAACTGACTGATGAGCAAAAAGATGACTTCTTATCACGGATAATCATATTTGATGGCGGGCCTCGCATTGAAGACCTCCCAACAATTATCAAAAATCAACACATGCGTATAATTAGACGCGATAACCGAGACGCTATTTTTGAACGACTTGAAGGGTGGTGGAATAACACGATAGTCGATCTGCTAACAGGGAAACGTAAAGAGGCGATTTTTGGTTATGAGATTTCCGACAAACTTGCAGCATTTTCTGAAGAGTACAAATCGGACAATCTGCCGATTACGTTCAGAGGAAAAATGCCCGTTGGAGAAATCGATGCGATGAATGATCCCAGGCTCTTTGTTGTGCAACTCCGTGAAATAGGGGTTTCCTCTAATCGTATCCGAAACGCTATTCTCGACTACTACCGAGCATTTGAGCAGCGTTCTTCATGGGCGCGTGAAAACCTTTTGGTAACAGGAGAGATGGAAGATTATGAAGACCGCCTTGTTGATGAATGGAGTCGCTATAAAGACGTCGTTTTTGAAGAATTAGATGAAAATTCAGCTGACGAAGTACTTATTACTGCGGGAAAAGCATTGTATCAATGGGCCGATCTTGAAAGTGGTAATATTCACTCATTGCGAATCCGAGAACGAGTGACTGAGCCTTATGTAGTTCGAGGAGGATTTCACATCCTTGCGAACAGTAGACCACTACCCAAAATTTTCTGGCATCCTCACTTCCTAAATAGAGTTGGTCAATTGTTGGAAGCCCAAGCATGAAGCAATGGGATCAGCGTCCATTCGAGATAAGGAATCTTTTCAATCCTGCATTTTGTGGTGTTGTACTATTCAGAGCAATGCAAAGCTACGAAGAGGAAAACTCACAGGGCATGCCATTTTCTCTCGCTCTTTTAGTTTTACCATTATGTCTGCAAAAAGATTCTCGCCAAGTGTTTGCTGAAAATTCTCGCCGCTACCTTTTGAAAACTATAGAAAACAATCCCAAATTACTCATTAATTTTGCTAACCGCGTCAATAATATGCTGCCATTTACGCTTGAAGCTTTTGGAGTGCTCATGGAACGAGGATGTTTTGTCGTAACGCAAGACGGCCGATTGAAAACAATACCTAATAAAGTTCGCAAATCGGTCATAGGGACTGAAGAATCAATCTCATGCCAGCGTGTCGCGCGCTATATAGGAAAAGAATTTGCCCGTATTGCAGATCGCGTTACGGTGTACACGACCTTTGGAATACGCCCATGAAAATTAAGTCGATTCATGTCTACAGCCATGATGGCCAACGTCGGGACCTGCAATTTAAGGTTAATGGTTTAAATGTGATTACTGGCCGTTCCTCAACCGGTAAATCAGCTCTTTCTGAGATCATTGAATACTGTATGGGTCGATCTACTTTTAACGTACCAGAAGGTATTATTCGCGATAAAGTGTCATGGTTCGCAGTCATTTATCAATTTTCACAGGAACAAGTACTAATCGCGAAACCAACACCAAATACAGGAGCCACAAGCTGTGGCACCGTTATGCTGCGACGAGGAAATGAACTGACCGCACCAAATTTCAAAGACCTCTCGGTTAACACCGATGATGATTCTGTAGTCGCACTGTTGTCACGATTACTTGGCATCCGCGAGAACCGTACAGACGTGGCAATTGGGCACAGCAGAGAAAGCTTTGAAGCAAACATCAAGCATACTTTTTATTACCTTTTCCAAAAGCAGGGCCTTGTAGCAAATAAAGATCAACTTTTTTATCGACAAAATGAGGCGTTTCAGCCACAAGCTATTCGCGACACATTACCGATTCTTTTAGGTATTTCATCAAATGATCGCTATGAACTTGAGGCCAAACTCCGAACAGCGCAACGAGATCTGAAAATCAATGCCAAACGTCTTGAACAAGCTCGCGATACAATCGATACATCACTGCTAAAAGGTTCTGGGCTTTTATCTGAAGCCAGAGCCGTAGGTATCATCACACAAGACAAAGACAGAATCGGAACTGACGAAGTAATTAATGTTTTGCGTTCTGCAATGCAATGGATTCCGTCCCCCCTACCTGAAGACGATGGACATAGAATATCCATTCTTGAAAATGAAATTGCTGGTTTACGACAAGACAGACGTCAGATCCAGTCCCGAATTGATTCTGCTCGGATGTATGCCAAGCAATCAGGTAATTTTGAAAACGAAGTTTTAGAGCAGCAAGACCGATTATCTTCTATCAAGGCTCTACCGAAAAATCCGGAAACTGGTGAATGGCAATGGCCATTCTGTGAAGCAAATTTAGCACTGGAATCTCCAATTGCTAAAGCACTCCTGAGCGAACTAACAACTCTCGACGCTGAAATGAGCATTGTGGCTGGCCAACGCCCTAAAATGGATGCTTATCTTACTGAACTAGAAGATGAGGTTCAGACCATTGTAAGTTCGATAAGAGCCAAAGAAGTGGTGCTTGCTGCGGCAATCGCGGCAAACGAAGTTATTGAGCAATTAGGCACACGCAATAATGCTGCGGCAAGAGTAATTGGTCGTATAAGTTTGTTCCTTGAAGACCTTGTACCTAACTCAGAGCTGGCCACATATGAAGCAGAAAATCGTCGTCTAAAGCTCAAAGTCGAAGACCTACAAAGGAAAGTTGGAGCTGATAGCAGCCATGAAAGACTCATATCTATTCTGAATAACATTTCGTCACAGATTACACGCTACATCCAGGCTTTTGATGCAGAATTTCAGGGACTCCCTGCACGGTTTGATCTAAGCCAAATGACTATTATCTTTGATCGTACAGATCGTCCGGTACCAATGAGTCGAACTGGCGGTGGCGAAAATCATCTCGCTTATCACCTGTCTGCCTTGTTAGCCCTTCATCTCTTTGCTTCAAAGAACAATTGCCCCATTCCTCAGTTTCTTTTAATTGATCAGCCTACCCAAGTTTATTTCCCTTCTGAAAAAATTTACCAGGAAGCTGATGGTACTGTTCAGAAAACGGAAGCTGATGCTGACTTAGCAGCAGTACGTAGACTGTTTGCGTTACTGCTGAAGTTTACACAAGAAGAAGTCCCAGGCTTCCAGCTTATCGTGACAGAGCACGCAAATCTTCGCGACCAGTGGTTCCAGGATGCTTTAACCGAGCTTCCCTGGACCAAGCCCCCTGCCCTAGTACCAGAAGACTGGCCTCTACCGTCAGAATTACCAAATTAAGCACGAGTTTTGAAAATCCCCGCATCTTTGGTTCGATTGCGAGTCTTGCACCAAATTCATATCAACGGACCTCCATGGAGGTCCGTTTTTGCATTCTAAGCCCGCCGAAATCAACACTTCTACAATACCTTAACTCCACCTGACCTGCCCCCAGGATTAGATACAACCGCCAGTTAATAATGGCGGTGCATGACCCTGCCTCCGAATATGCTCAAGTCATAATCAGGAATAACCGGCTTCAATCTGGCTGGATACTTCTCATCATCTTCTTGGTTCACATGACCTCCTTTTATCCATTTTTCCTTCTGAAGGACCTCAGCCCCAAAGCCTTCACCCGATGTTTGATAGCAGGGAGCGTCCTGTGGGGAAGCCTCTCCCGCACACCTGGAACACCGCCTTCAGGATATATATCCCTTAATACGCGGTCCTCAACAGGCTGCCAGAGCCGGGCCTCAGTCAGCCCCATTTTTCCGGCCTGGGCAAAAATGGCCTCCCGGGTACGATCCGGCAGCGACGCTTTTATTTTATCAATCCCTTTACTGTAGTGCGCCTGCATCAACACCAGTTCCATTTCCGACCAGGGTCTATTTTTCCACGTTCCAAGGTTAAGTTTGACCACTTCAGCCCTCACAGCACTGACGCTTCTGCCCAGTCTGGCGGCAATTTCTTTTGTTGGCAGATTGCCGTAATGCTTTTCCAGAAAGGACTTATCTTCAAGGCTCCAGCTACTGCGACCAGTGAGCCCGGCAAGGGATGCCTGCTGGCAGATAGCCTTGCGTGAACGCCCGGGTAACAATGACATTACATACTCTATACCTTCTGTATAGTGGGTCCGGAGCAATGCCAGCTCCTCTTCCGACCAGGGTGGCGTCATGCCACGGGACAGACCTGAAAGCTGAACAATCCGGGCCACCCCATTGGTAGACCTGCCAAGCCGTTCCCCGATTTCACGGGCAGACAGCTGACCATAGTGTTGTTCCACAAACGTAATTTCGGCAACCGACCACGATGTCCAGTGATTACGGTGACGCTGCGTTTTATCCACCATGTCAGACCTCCCTAGTATCAGTCGCGTTGTTTTTCCTGCGCCAGCGTAGAGATTTGAGCCCGGAGGTGCTGCTCAGCCTGTTGGACCTGCTGCTGACGCTGCAGCGAATCTTCAGGGAGTAGCTTCAACTGCCGAAGCTGTTCTTCCACCGGCACGGTCTGCCGGAAGCTTATCAGCATGCCAAAGACCTGCGATTTAAGTTCACTGACGGTAATGTATTTTCCTCTCTGGCCATCTAGCGCATTCAGTTTATCGGCAAGTGCCTGAAGCTGTGTCATCCCTTCATGCCAGCCGTTAATTGTATCGACAGGAAGTACTGAGATATTAATCTGTTGCTGCCACTGCTGTGCCAGAGGTTTAGCCTGTTCCGGCCACAGCGCCTGAGCCTGTTCTGTGAGTTTTCGGCTGTAAGCAAGATTCCAGTCAGGAGGAAGCTTGTCCAGTCGGGCAATCTGCTGTTGTGTCTGTGCTATCACAGTTTGTGCTGACGGAGATTGCTGGCGCAACATATCCAGTTGTTCAGGAGTGAGAGGTACAGGTAATGGTGCCAGTGAGGCTGCAAGATGGGTCAGTAGTGGATCAGTACGGTGAAGATACTGCCAGCCCCACACTGCGGCAGCGCTTATCACCAGCATGGTACACATCCCGGCAGCGAAAGATTTCCATTTTTTAACCGGAGCAGGCATTACCGCCAGCACCTCAACGTTCGGTTGATGTTCCGGCTGCGCAACGTACACCCACTTCACTGCGCTCTCTGGCGTATCACCTCCAGCAAGGTCTCTTGTGGCCGCTGCCGCACTATTCATCACAGTGGCAGGCAACACGATGCCCGACTGAATGTTCGGTCCGGTGCTGGTTGTGTTATCACTGTTTTCCAGCCGGACAGCGCTGTTGTGCATCAAAGTACGCAGGGCATCGAGCTGGCTCAGATGCTTAAGCTCCAGACGCTGCAATACTTCGCCCAGGCTGGTGAGCAATTGCTCTGCCTGATACAGCTGGCTGAGGTCACTGTAATTGAGCGGGAGCGAGCGCATCCGTTGCTGCAGACGCTGACTCAGACTGCTGAGGATTTCCATACGGGCATGGACTGGCTGCGGCCATAACCCTCCCCACTGATGACTTATCAAAGCCTCGAGTATCGTCAGCCCTTCATTGAGCCCGAATAAGCCGGCAAGTTGCATACGGGCCAGCGTGTACCAGGCTGCCGTCTGTAGCTCCACACCGTTCTGCTCAAACAGTGAGAGGCAGAGTTTTTCGACATAAAGCCAGTTCACGTCCGGGCGCGCCGGATGCGTCAGCTTACTCAGTTCATCACGCAGGGCGACATAATCCGGTAGCATGCGCGGGTCGCCGCCGGTTTTTATTTTGCGGGGAGTCATGTCATTCATGGCCAGTTGTCCATCAGGCGTATCAGGATACTATTGAAGATTGTCGTTTATGCAGCTTCGCTTTCTGCATATTCAGAGGGGACGGGTACTGCAATACCCGCAGCTATGGCAGAAGCGCCAAGATCAAACTAAAAAATGTACTTTCATCAAAACACTGCCCAGGGCAGGATAATGTACCAGGCGGAGTAAAGGTCCAGTCCCTCACGGTACCTGACCGCATGAATAAACGCCCCAGTGGAGTCACACGTTCTCCATTATGAAAAGTCGCCTCCACACACCCGGTTACACCCTGACCATAAAGGAATGCCGGCATAAATTTTACGGCCCGGTCGTCGACACGCAGGACGATACCGGCAATATCAAAAGTCCCATCCTCCACCAGCAGGTCCGTAACGGATGTACTGATGGTCTCCACATTCAGCCCGGTATCCACCAGCCACGCGTCCATCTGCCCCTGAAGCTGCGTTATTCGCAGGCGAAACTCTGCGATATCGGCCTGAGTTTTGCTGACAGATGAAGCCGGAGCAAACCGCCTGGCCTGCAATTTTTCGAGGAACTGTGATTTTACTGACATGGTGTTCTCTGGCCTTACAGACGGGTAGTCGTGTCGAGATACTGCTGTTGCTTAAGATGTCGCAGGAGAACCCGCCCCTCGGGCATAAACTCGGTTCCGTAACGCACCAGGCCGACACCTTTGAGCTCAGCATCAATGGCATAGCGCAGTTCTCCGGGAATGTCCTGGTCAAGCAGCACCACATCAATGGATTTCAGGCGTGGCTCATATTTCAACAAAACGCCTGACAATGTGGCCAACAGTTTATGTGCCGAGCCAGGAAGTCCCTGCAGAACAGTGGTCATATCCGGCAAGCCATAATCTGGGATATGCGCCAGCGTGCCTGCTCTACAGTTAAGGATACGTTGCATATTGTCGAGTACGGACAGAATAACCTGGTTCTGCTCGCTGACCAGATGCAGGTCGAAGCCGCCGACAAAGTTGCCGTAAAGCATCTCGCATAAAGACGGTGTATTTCGTTCCATGATTAGCTCCGCTCATCATCGTGCTGGAAATTTTCGTATACGCATTATCAGGCTAAAATAATCTGCCGCCAGGGTGATTTATTTGACTTCACCCAGAGATAATGGAGTTGATAGCGGTTGACACTTGCTGTTGATCTAATGGTGCTCGCTTATTAATATTCATTCCAAAAAGCTCCAGACACATATCTAATTTCTGAATTAACGCTTCATCGTCATGAAGGCAAACCATATATGCATTTTCAAATGGCAAAATATCCACCAACCTTAAATGATATGGTTTTAGATAATTGTTGATATGTTCAAGCCAGGGTATACAGTATGGTAGCTCCAGTGGGTCAATACTCACGGATGCCCAGTCAACCCCCTGGATTATAGAGAAAATATAATCTGCCGGCGCAACAGAAAGTGGAAATTCATCAAGAGTTTTTAACTCCGGGATATAACCACTATATTCGGTCCATTCTTCATAGACCATCAAACCCTGACTACTCAGGTGTGTGTACAGCCAGTCAATTATAGATTGTACTCCGGTACTTTCAGGGATATTAGCATAGAGTGGTGCTGCATCTAATCCAGGTATGCATTGCTCCAGATTACTTATTAAATCATGTATATTCGCCATCAATATTTCCCTATATTACTCATTGGGTAGATTAAACTCATTATGCCTCAGGATTTTCCAGTGAGCGAATGACCAAAAAGCCCTGTGAAACCGCCGCCCCTTTTTCCACTTTTTGAATATCGTGCACAAACCAGGCATACATTTCAGATGGTGCTGAGTCTTCAGGAAAAGGCTGAGGCTGATTTAGATACGCTGCATGAGCATATTTCAGAAACCTTTTCGCTCTCCTTAATGCTGGCCCATAGATATCAGGCACGATCTGAAGGCGTTTATCATCGGGATTGAGTTCCATGCTATTTTTCATTTTGATTGCTGCATCATGGACATCTTCCAGCCATCCCCAATTTTTTTTCAGAACATTCAACTCATTCTGATAGTTACCTGCAGACTCTTTAGCCTGTGTCGATATGCCCAGCAACCCGGCGGATGCCCCGGCTGAAGCCAAAACATTCTCACGCTGTTTTTCATACTTCATACACTCGCTGCGATACTGGTAATATTGTCGCCCAAGCCACTCGATATAACTGTCCAGATGACGGTTCTGCGCTCCGATACTGACGGCGCTAAAAGGCACCGCTTGCTGATAGAGTTTGGTCCATTGAGCGACAGACTTGTTATTAACCTTATCCTGCATGATGAAATAGGCAGCAACATCAGTATCCGTCTTATCTAGTGTTTGTAAATCTGGAAAGGGAACACCTGCCATCGTCGCTGCCCGGTACATCCGATGAAGGGCCACCCGGCAAAGTTCTGCACTCGGTTTTTGTTCATTTGGCTTCAGGCCTCCCCCTACGTCCTCTGCGCAGCCGGGTAACAACTCTTCCTTATGTTTATCATTACTTCCACCAAGACAATAAACGCTACGCCATGGCCGGTTTTCATGGGCTGCGACCAGGTGCAGTGCGTTTTTAACCGTATCGGGCAATGTCGATTCCTGATCAACAGATTTATCGCCCATCAGCACGCTGATACCTTTTACCGGTCCCCCAAAAGTCGAAATAAACCAGTCCACACCATTATTATTACTGGCAGGTGTATGACGGGCACAATCAAACAGTCCTGTAAAAACAATCTCTACAGGGATCCCCTGATAACTATATTTACCTCCCTGTTTCTGGCAAATATCATCAAGCAGCGTATCAATAAATTTACGTGCAAGCGTTGCTCCGACATCATATCCAAAAAGCGAAATGGAGATCAGTTTTACAGGTACCGAGCTATTGGTTTTGGCTCGTTCAAAAAACCGCTCAAAACGTAATTTTGCCGAACTTATTCGTGTATCGACACCGGTAACTAGCATATCTGCAATCACGGGATTATCACGCAACCAGGGGGTTGCCTCAATACCAGATTTTTTTGCGGCATTTTTAGCTACATCGCCCACCAGCGTTTTCCACTCCGAAGGGCTTATCAGTTTTTTTCCGGAATCCTTTAGAACCTCCCACCAGTTACCACTTTTCAAATAATCCAGGCCGGCATCTTTAGCTATTTCTTTTGGCTGGTCTTTCAAATCATCCAGTACAGAGCTTTGCGCACTATCCATTATGGTATGCAACTTCTCAGTGAGTTCTTCCTGAAATGGTGTGCCAAGTCCTGATAAATAAAATTTATCATAGCTTACATCAACCGTGTTTTCTTGAGGGCTAGGGTATGCTCTGAATAATCTGGCTACGTTAGTAAGGCGCTGCTCCGACGCATCCTGTTGAATATTTCGATGGATACCATCAAAAAAGAAACCGACATGCCATGTCCGCGAGCAATTTCCCAATCCGACATCATCTGCCTGCTGGGCACGACTGGCAGCAGCAATAATACTTTCGATATCCATCAATTTTGCTCCTCCTTTGCAGTTTGACCTTGAGTATCAGGACGTTTTTCATAAGGCGACCAGGCATTATCGCTCCAGCCCAGTAGCACTTTATCTCCAGGCAAAAAGTGGACATGTAGATCATTCTCTCCCCACTTTCTTTCTGGCATTGGCATAACTATCCGACGAGTTTCTTTACGAAGGCCCGCATTGTACTGAGCACGTGTGGTGCTTAATGTCCATATTACTTCCGCCGTTTTCCCGCTGATGCTGCCGCAACAAGTAGCCGCTCCTCCGCCACCTGAATAAGGATTTTTTTTATATGCAGACGCATTGGGTCCCGCCACTCCGTTAACACTAAACCCCAAAATAGGCCTGTCAATTTCACTGTGAATGATCAATGTTACTGGACCCGTCGGCGGCCCCCAGACGGATGCCCAGATTAGCCAGCCACCGTATGCCAGAACCACTGCCAATAAACTGCCCCAGATCCATTTCCCCCAGCGGGCATAGCCACGATTAACGGCGTTATCAACTTTGTCGTAAGTTTTAAAAAATCCCATTATTCATTTCCTGATTGAACAAAAACCATGAACTGTTCAGATTTTCAGTACTGTGTATCCGCAAGATTAACCAACACCTCTGCCAGCGACTGTGTTTCATTCATCACATTTGGTAATGCAGCCCTCAGTGCATCTGATTCCAGCTCCTGCCGCCCACCACTAAGGTAATACAGCGCGTACACTTTCTGATCCGCAGCGGATAACAAACCCGACTCTTTACTTTTATTCAGTGCCTTAATCACCATCGAACGCTGCGCACAAGGTGGAAACGCCCTGCTGGTCGGCATTTTTTGCCATTCGCTCAACACGCTGGTTACTTCCGGCTTATCCGTAATCTGCTGCCAGGTGGCTTTATCAAGTCTGATAATGTGATTAGTCGGCATTTCTACTTCAGAGGGTATGATGTCAAGAGGCTGCCACTTCATTTCCCCAGGGAACCACCACTGCGTGATACCATTGAACAGAAAGGTATGCCAGTCACAGTCGGCACGCTGAGCCAGCACTTCCATGACATGGCTGGCATAAAAGCGTGTCAGCTCAGTTGAGCCATCCGGCTGCACAATGGTGCAACCACGGGATAACTGCACTGCCAACAAAGACGCAAAGCGCGCGGAAACAATGACTGCGGCACATCCCTGCAAAGACGAAAGGTAATCAGGGAGCCGCTCTGCATTATCAATTTCCAGCAACCAGGGACCGTAGTTCTGAAACTCCGTAAGCTGCGGATGGATATACAGCGAATGCATCCTGTCTTCATGTTTCGCTTTAAACGCCAGAAAATCCTCTTCCGGTTGCGCCCCGGCTTCAAACAGCAGGCAGATAATCTCTTCGGTCCGACCGGGTAATGCTGCAATCAGTTCTGAACTATCCATAGTTATGCTCCCTGCACTATTGCATCATTCCCCTGAATAGCCTTCAGCAGGCACGGAATACAAATTTTGTTTTCGATTGGCGGATACAGCGCAGGCATTTCTACAGGCTGACTCGCAGGCTTTAGTTTCTGCGTGCGTTTAATATTACGGGTATAGGTATGAGGCGTACCGTACTCAATGCCCCCCGCCTCTATCTTTACGTAGCTGCCACCGCCTATCAGCGTCACCTTCTTCTTACCGGCAAACAGGATGTCGCTCATGCTGCTGATGCTGAGTTTCTGCGCAGCGCTCATATGCAGGCCACCGTTCTGCGCCTGCACCTGTACCGGGCCCTGGTCGGCGATAAGACTCAGCTTACCGCTCTGTGCAAACACCCCGAGGGTCTGTCCTGCCAGCAGCGCGGTATTACCCAGCGAACCGGTACTGATGTCCTCTCCGGCATTGATGGCGATATTGCCGGCGGCGGTCAGCTGCAGATGTTCACCACTGGTAAAGGCCATGCCTTCCGGTGCCGTGAAGTGAACCACCTCGTTCAATGGTTTCAGTCGTTCATTAAACATTGCTATCTGGCTGGCCACATCCGCTTCCAGCGCCAGCGCCTGTCGTTCGGCATCTGCCAGCTGGGCCAGCCGTTGACGACCCATATCAATTTCTGTCAGGGCTTCATCCATGCTCAGCACATCGCCTTCGGCTTTGCTCTGGCCCGTCGCCGTCACCAGCAGCCCTTTCGCCACGCGGATGACCCCGAACTCATCGGTTCGCAGCTCAAACCCGGTTCCGCGCGGTTCATTCCGCGCATCCACGACGTGCCCCTGGTTCAGCGCCGTGGCCCCGAACGGGGTGCTGAGCGCGATATGCTCTGCCTGTCGCTGGTCTTCCATCCTCAGTTCGTTACGCCCTGCTGTACGCAGGATGTTCTGGCTGCGGTTGTCCCGGGTGACCACGTCCGGATGTTCAGAGTCATGAAACGCATGGGCAATGTACGGTCTGTCCGGGTCTCCAGCATCAAAGGCAATGCCCACTTCCGTGCCGTCAATCAGCGGCGTGTGCCAGCCACAGGTTTCACCGGCGTACGGCTTTGCCTGGCGTATCCACAGGTAGCTGTACCCCGGCTCTGCCTCCTCACGGCTGAAGTCCAGTTTCACCCGGTAACGGCCCTGTTCATCCAGGTGGGCATACGGGTCATTCTTCTCTTCACTCTCCACGCGGGCCATCAACGTTCCGGCAATCACCGGGCGTGGCGCCGTTTTCGGGCGGAAGCAGAACTGCTCACTGTAAGGCATCCCCCACACCGAGACATGAAGACGGGTGTCACGGGACGCACGGAAGGTGGTGAGCGTAATCACCATCCCCTCTTTCAGCTCCGGCACGTCACTGTCCACGGCCTCCAGCACCATGCCCGGCGTCAGATGGCTGGCGTTACTGAACAGGTGCAGGCGAACGGCACCGTTGAGCGCATATTCATGGTGAAGCCGGGCGTAGTAGGCCCCGCTTTCGGTCTCCGGCTCAGAGGTGGTGTCGTCACCCGCCTCGCGATAGGGAGTTGCATAGCGATAGTGTTCACCAGTGGTCGCCATTTCGTTGCGTACTTCGGCGCGCGCATCCATCGGCGTGGTGGCCGTGCGGTAGTTGTAGTCACGGGTGGCCACACTGCCGGTGACGGTGTTGTGCCATACCCGCGCATCCCATACGGCTTCAACTGCACCGTCATGGAGAGCTGAAGGCTCACGGTAAGGCAGATGGACATCAAACTGGTACTGCAGTTGGCTGTCAGCAAAAGTCACCGTATCCAGCCCGGTGGTGGTGTTCACCCCGGTACGGAACCAGATGCCATCTTCGGCCAGGATGCGCTGGATAAACTGCAGGTCGGTTTCCCGCCACTGAGTGATAAGCTCACGAACCGGGTACGTGCGGTCGAATTTGAACTCAAAGTCTGAGCCCTCCAGACCGTGAGCGCGCAGTATCTGCTCCACCAGTTCCGGTACGGAGACATTCTGGTACACCGCACAGCGGCGGGTATGGGCGAGCAGCGCCAGGCGCGATGAGAGCGTGACCGCAAAATGCGTCTGGTCAGCGGTCTCTTTCAGGTGCTTAAAGCCGGTAATGATGCCCTGCACCACACGCCCGGAACGCATCGACAGGGTGGCGTATTTCAGCATCACATCCTGACGGGTGATACCCTGTTGCGTCGTGGTGAACTCAATTCTCCATTCGAACGGTTCGTTCAGCGCCTCACGGCCGTGGAAGTTCAGCACATCGGGTTTAAGAGGGCTGTCATTTATTTCGAGCGTATAGCGGGTCTGCCCGTCAAACAGGGCCAGCCAGTTATCCTGCAGGGTGTCCATGAGCTTACTCCTTCACCGGCACCAGGGTCAGCCCGGTGCTGTTGAGCTGGATGGTGCGCGGCTTGTCCGGGTAGAGGTCATCGCGGCTCAGCACCAGCTTCCAGGTGTTGTTATGGATATCCGGACGATTGAACAGCCCCACCACTGCCACGAATTTCGCTTCTTCATTCATTGGGATATTAAGGGTTAAGCTGCCTTTGGGCATCACCAGCAATGACTTGCTGGCGACGATGTCTTCTTTAAGGGTAGTGTCCGCATCGCGCAGCAGTTTCTGGTAGTCGGCGGCGTCCACCTTCTGGCGGTCTTTAAGCTGATACACCTGCACCATGGTGGCCAGCGGCGTCTGGCTTTCATCGGCATTGGCGGCGGCACGCGGCTCAAAATCGAGGTGCAGCACCTTTATTTTTTTGTAGAAAATGGCTTTGGTTGCGCTGACGGTGCCGTCAGAGACAGCCTGGGTCAGGCCGCAACCAGACAGGAAAGCCGTAAGTAGCATCAGGGATGCGCAACGTTTCAGGGAAGCGAATGTCATTCGGAGATCCTTTTCAGACTTCACAACAGAATTATTGGGGGTCAGGGCGTGGAACATCAGTCAAACCGGTAATCACCGGACTGTGCCGGAGAAAGTGCGCAGCAGGTCAGTCCTTCATAAGTACCCAAACTGACCGTCAGGTGTGTGCGTTTCGCGGGCCTGTCGTGTTTGAGTCCAAGCACGCCGGTACGCCCAAGCTGTACCCGTCTGGTTTTACCCAGCCGCGGCTCTGGAAGACTGGTCACGGGCACCGTAAGACGCACTCTGACATCAGAGCGGTAACCCATATACACCCGCAGCAGCACCATCAGGTCGGTATGTGTCTGGCCGCCCGGCAGCCAGCCTTCGGCTTCTTCAGGGTTATCGGTTGCAAGCCTCAGCAGGATGCGACTGCAGGCCTCTTTCCCGGTTTTCCCGAGGGTGGCACGCTGCGACAGGGATACGCGGTTGCCCTTGCCGAGTCCGCTGCGATGGGTCACCGGTACGGTGACCGGATCAGGACTGATAATGGTAGCCCGGGTTTCCGGGGCCAGCAGGCTGACCAGCTGACGAATACCTTCCGCATTGCGGGTCGGCATCCGCATGGTGCCGAGCAGCGCCAGGAAACGGGATGACGGTGTCGCCACCTGCTCTGCCGTGCCCGGAATACCGAGCCCCACCAGGCCCAGCAGACACTGGGAGATATCGTCTGCGCCGCCCGCCTCAAACGTCACCGGATAAGCGTATTTGCGCCAGATACGGTAATACTGCGTCAGAATACGGTGGCTGAAGATGTCGAGGAACGAGGAGGTGGCCTCATACCCCTCTCGCCGCTGGGCAATGTCATCCAGATACGCGGTCGGTAACGGGGAATCCACCCCGTACATCCCGAGGAAGGTGGTGCGCACTGTCGGCGCAAGGTCCGGATGTTCTTCATCAGTTTCAACCGCCTTCAGTTCACTGACCGGGAACCCCATGCCCGGCCACGGACGAAAGCGCACCGGATCATTGCTGAGCTTATCGGTACTGCCAAGCGGTGGCGCATCCGGGTTTTCCTGTTCAAGCAGCTGGCAGTAGCGGTAGAAATTGACCCGCCAGATGTCATCGCGAAGCCGCTCTGTCAGCCCGGAATGTGCTGGCTGTGATTCTCTTTCCATCGCAGTCGTTTCCCTGTCGGTTGCAGTACCAGTGTGAGCTGATTGAAGAGGTGTACATCGGCGTAGAGTGCAAAGAAGCGGTGCAACATTTCACCAAAAAGCGTGACATCGCCTTCCCCGGCAAAATTATCGGCATTCAGGGTAATTTCAATGTCGACCCCGCGCAGCATAAAGCCCCGCTCGAAGCGGCGGATTAGGGTGTGCTTCACGGCCACAATCGCCTCCAGCCTACGGCGGTTCATCTCGTCATCGGTCCAGTCATACAGTGCCAGCGTCCCGCGCAGTACCTCCGGATTATCCATCATGCTTAAGAAACTGGAGCCCAGATGGCTCATGACCCGCCAGTGGAAGCGGTCATTGGCAGGTGGATAAAGCGGAAGTGTCGGAACCTTCAGGTTCATCACTTTCACCGGCACCTTGCCGGCTTTCACCACCCGATCAAGCAGGGTGCTTTCGAGCGACCGGCGCGGCAGCTGGCCGTTGGTACCGGTGATACGGATGGAAAGCGACTCCGGGGTTTGGGACAACTGCTCCAGCTCGAAGGACTTCCCGCCGAGAATGAGCCAGGTGTCATACAGACCCGAAGGGCCACGCTTCACGCGGGTGTGGAAGTATCGCTCAGGCGCATCGAAACGCATCATGCCGCCACGGTGGCGGAAACTGGTGAACGGTACGTACGGATGTTTGCCGTTTTTCACCGCCCCGTGAATGTCGTCCACGCTGTAGATTTCGGTATGGCCATCCTGAACGCGCATCGGACGCAGCAGGTATTCGTTCTGAAGCGGGTCCGGTGTCAGCGGGTCGGCTTCCAGCGGGAACAGGTTAATCACCGGCGCACAGTGCAGGCGAAAGTTTTCGGTCTCAAACGGCAGGTCTGACGACCAGCCATCGTCGAGCACAATATCGGTCTCAAACCAGGTGTTTCTGGCACTGAGGCCGGTCAGTTCGAGCCCCCGCAGTTCCACAAACATAAATTTCTGGCGAAAGCTGAAGTACTCCAGCAGCAGCTGGTAACCGCTGAACGCAGAGTCACCCTTTGGCCACAGACGGTCGGTATCGTCAAAGCCCATTGGTTTACACCAGCCATCAAAGCGTACACGCTCGGTACGGGTCTCACTGTGGCGGGCGTACATGGCATGAACTCGTCGGGTCAGCGCCAGATGCAGCGCCGAGGCTACCGGACTGTCGGCATCGAGGTAAATGGATACCTTATCAAGGCCGGCTCTGGACCAGTCCACTTTGTCCGGACATTCGAAACGCAGACGAATGGCGGCACGGCCATCCGGTTCGGTCTGCAGACGGGCATCCGCCAGGTGCAGGGGCTGCAGCGGCACCTCGCGGGTGGTACGGTACTGGCAGACCGTGTTCTCCGGCCCGACCGGGCGCGACAGCACCGAGAATCCGGATTCCAGCAGTTCCTGCTTACGCAGTTGCTGCCAGTCCGGGCTGAAGGCCACTACGGAGAGCGACGGAATGGTGCGCATGTAATGCGGCCACAAGAGACTGACCAGCCCTTCGGTCAGTTCCGGCAGGTCATCATCAAGCTTTTCACGTAAGCGCCCCATCAGGAAGGCAAAGCCTTCAAACAGGCGCTCCACATACGGGTCGCGTGCCCCGGTTTTGTCCAGGTTGAGCATCGCCGCACGGTCCGGGTGGGCGCGGGCAAACTCTTTACCGGCTTCACGCAGATAGCGCATCTCGGCTTCGTAATATCGCAGGGTTAAATCATCCATGTACGGACATCCTGAGTGGAAAAATCATTAAAAGAAAGACGTCATCAGGAGGACGAGCGTTAACTGAACAGCATGATGCTAAGGGATAGTTACCCGCACAGCACCATCGCGCGGGCCGGATCGAGCGCAATCAACCCCGCCAGCAGTGAATCCATTTCCGGGGTGAGCCGGACTTTGTCGCTTTCACTGCGCCCGGCTTTCAGCCGCAGCAGGCGGAGTCGGCGGGCCTGTACGTCAAACAACAGTCCGGGTTCCCAGTCGCTGAGGGTCAGCTGTGGGGCGCTGGCGGTGAGTTCACCGAGCAGGTGCAACGCAAGTTCGTTGCGGCCGTACTGCTCTGCCACCCGGGCCATGAGTAAACGGAGTAACCAGCGGCTGCGGGGGGAGTCCATGCCCGGACGGCTCTGAAGCCAGCCCAGCGCCGTCTCCGGACCATCGCTGTCACCCTTTTCCATCGCCTCCGCTTCCAGCGCAAAGATGTCATCGGTCTGAGTTCCTTGCAGGACGGCGGGCTCTTCATTGAACCCGGGCATATCGTTGTTGACCTTCTCCGCTATCCAGTTCAGCGTCACCTCATCGGCAAGCGGCGTACCATCATTCCAGGCGAGGGTCTCCAGTCCCGGCAGACGCTTCAGTAGCAGTTTCAGGTCGCTGAGGATGTAATCGGCCCAGTGCTCCCAGGGGGCACCCGCTCGGCTAAGCCCCTGCCACAGGTACCACTGCAAATCGAGCCAGAAGCGGTTGCCGCCTTCGGTGAACATCACATCCACCTGTTCAATCAGTTCTGTCCAGCCCTGCTGGAGGTACAGGCGTTTCAGCTGCGCACGGTAGTCCGGTTTCGGGGGTAGCAGGCGGGTCCGGCCGCTGGCATCGAGCGCCGGCAACTGCGTCACCAGGTCCCAGCGGGCCGCTTTCATCATCCGGTGTGCCGCCAACCAGCCCTGCGGTTGCTCCACCACCCAGCCGGACAACACGCGTAGCTGGCGCACCAGCTCCACTTCCGATTTGACGGCTGCGGTTTCCGGTACAGCAGCGCCTGACGTCGGTGTGCTGTGGGTGCTGTCACCTGCATGGTCCTGGCCGGATGTTGCCACCGGCGTATCCAGCCCGCCAATACCGGCCAGGCGGGTTTCCAGCGTACGCAGCAGACCGGTAAACATCGGACGTTCCGTCTCCGGCAACTGTTCCAGTGCTGTTTCCAGCAGGCACAGGGCCGCCGCCGTTCTGGCGGTCTCTTCACGCGTCACATCCGGCCAGCGTGCTAATGCATCCAGAACGCGCTCACTGTTCAGCCACTCGAGTGCCGCTAAACGGGCGGTGCTGCGCTGTGGGTGGCAGTGCTGCCCCGCCTGCTCCAGCATGGCCGTCAGCAGCAGAACGCCGTCCGTCAGCCCGGCATCACCGTCACGCTGCAGGCGGGCAAAAGCATACCAGGTCACCACCCGGATATCGCGGGCATGTTGGGTCAGAATGCTTTCCGCCAGGCGGCAAAGCGCGTCGGTATCGGTGCCGGAAAGCTTGTTGATCTCCTCGCGCATCAGCTGGAAATCATCGTCATAAGTCGGGTCATCCCCGGCCCCATGACCGGTCGGGAGTGGTGTCAGCCACGGCAACCACAGAGAGAGACTTTCCCGGCTTTTTGCGAGCAGAGCCGTACGCTGACCTGCATCCGGAAGACACAGGGTCAGGAGAGTGTCTGCAGTTGCCATTTATTCGTCTCCGGCAAAGGTGAGTGAGCCATCAGTCGCGCCCACGGAAAAAATGGTCTGCGGCAGGCTGAAGCCCTGCAGTCTGAGCAGTGCCAGCGGCCCGTCGCCGAGCTCACTGCGCATGATAAATTTCAGCGGATTACCGTCCGGGGTGATCCACACCAGCTGCGTCCGGCTGCTGTCGAGCGGGGTGAGCAGCGCCTTATCCAGCAAACGGATGAAGCCCCAGTTCCCCTGGTTGTTGGCATAGAGGCGCATTTCGGTGCTGGTTGAACGCCAGCTCAAGTCCACACCCGGATAATATGTATTACCCGGCCAGGTGAAGCTCTGCCAGCTTTCCATCTGGTTGAAGTAATCCAGCTTCTGACCATCCAGCGTCAACTGGGTACGGGCCACATCGCGTGATGGTCGGGCCATCAGCTCGAAATGCACCCCGGCATCGCCCTGGGCAAAGACGATATCCGAAATATCGGCAAGCTTATTGATGGCGGTAAGAAACGCGGGACTGATGCTCATTCCCTGGCTGGCAGCCGGATCCACCACCCAGTGACTGCCTTCCTGATGCAGCATGCCGCCGAGGTTGGTTTTGATAAATGCCGCGATACGCCCGGAATCGCTTCGCAGGAACTGGGCCAGCAGCGGCAGTGAGGCATCGCTGCCGGTGGCCTTAAACGGATAGCGTCCGGCGAAGGCGGTGTTCCACTGCGAGACAATGGTGCTCTGCCAGCGGGCGTTGAGACTGTCTGCGGCCGGGGCCAGCACCTGACGCCAGGCCAGATCGAGCGGCTGCACAAACAGCGCCTGCCCGAAGCCACTCCACTCCTGCCCGAGACTTGCTGACACCAGAGAGCCATAGTCACGGGTGTCGGTCAGGTCGATGGCTTTTCCCTGGAAGACGGTCTGGGCCAGCATCTGCGCCATCGCCTGCGGATCGGGGGCACTGGTCACCTGCTGGAGTTTGAGCCGCACCTGGGTCACACGGGCAAGCCAGGACTGGAAGCTGAGGTTACCGTTCGAGCCGGTACCGTCCTTGCCGGCCATCAGTCCCGTGAGCGGACCAAACACGCCGTCCAGCGGGCCTTTGGGGCCCTGCGCCTGTTCGATAAACTGTTTTGCGTTCTTCTTACGCCCCACCAGTTTTTTCGCCGAATCCACCAGTGAATCAGTCAATGCTTCGCCTTTAGCGCCCGTCTGTCCCTGCCAGGCCAGGGTATTCATCAACGCCACCAGAGGTGACTGACGGACATCTGCCAGCAGGTTCAGTTGGGCGATGGCTTCGGAGAGCGACCCGGCTTCCTGCCACTGGATGCTGTTGGCCATGTTCAGCCACGCATTACCAAAATCAGTGAAGTAGCGTTCAGTCAGGCGCTGTTTCAATGCCTCCGGAGAGATATCACTGCCCGTCTGATGGGTTTTGTCGGTCAGTACCCAGTCGATTTCATCGCGGCGGGTTTTCACCACCTCATCAATCGCATCCTGCACCTGTTCTTCCCAGGCCTGACGGGTGAACATCCCCGGCACCACTTCTTCTGATGAGAACAGCGACGAGGGATCCGTATCGCCTGTCATGTCCGTCAGCTTCAGATCGGGCCAGTTGCGGGCAATACGTCCCAGCATCTCCTGATACAGCCCAGATTCAGCATTACGCTGACCAATCTGTTTGAGCAGGATCTGGCGAACGGTCCCCACCAGTTCACGGTCTGGCGTGATTTTCCACTCCGGGTATGACGCCAGGTTACGCGCGTAAAAACCAAGCAGCTTCGGTGCCTGGGTCTGCCACACGCTATCCGGCACGCCGCTGCGGTGCGGCCAGACTTTCAGCATATTACCGGCAAGCCAGTTTTCATCGGCTTTATCGGGACGCGTCAGCATCAGATACCCCTTTAACAGACCGTAGGTCTTCTGGGTAGCGGAAGTACGCGCATCGCTTGCCGGCGGTAGCTGCACAAAGGCGTTAAGCTGGCGGTGTAGTTCGTCTGCCAGCGCATCGCGCATCAGTTGCTGGTTGTTACGGGCGTATAATGGCCAGAGCATCTTCAGCGTATCGCTGTCCTGGTTCAGACCAAAGCGGGTATACCACGGCGCACCGTGCACTTCGCGGTTCTGCAGGCGGGCGATGGCCTGCTGCAAGGCCAGCTGGTTACGCAGGCGTTCCGGCAGAGGCTGTTTTGTGTCGGCGGCCATCCGGGCCGTATCCTGTGCCAGCCAGATTTGGGTGCGATTGACGGAGAGTGACAACAACGTGCCTGCTCCCCAGAGCAGAACCAGCCCCAGCAGCACCAGGCGCATTACCTTCTGCCAGTGGAAACCGATTTTACGGGCATGCACCTGCAGGCTGTCATTCTCAAGCTCCTGCCAGACCGGAGGTGACAGTCGTGCATGCGGCACTGTCGTAGTACCCGACAATACCGGGCTGAACATCACGCCACGCAGTCGATAAGGGGCCGGACCGGACATCAGCATGTTGAGTAATGGCAGCAGAGACTGACGAAGACGACCCCGCAGCGCGTCTGAAAGGTTTAGCAGCCAGTGATGTTGCGAGTCCTCAAGCAGCGCGGCCACGCCGGCCCCCTGCAACTCTGATGACAATGCCGCCAGCGTGGTGCGGGTCTCATCTGCTGTGACTCCCGCTCCAAACAAAACCCCCGTTGGCGGAACCCCTTCCCCATCATGCGCCCAGGCGCCTTCACGAACTATCCACATCCAGACCGGCAGCCGCCAGCCCAACAGGGCATCAGTTTTCTGACGCACACGAACCAGAGTATCCTGACTGGCCGTGTCCGGGAGGCTACCTGCATTCATCACCTGCGCCACCCCGTCCAGTGGACGCTGCGGGCGAACCGATTTCAGTACCGACAGAAACTCGTCATCCGGTACGCTGTCAGACAGACCGCCGTGGATCAGCACAATCCCGTCACTTTCCTGCCAGTGGTCGCGTTTCAGCCCCGGCACCACCTTCTCAATATCGTTATCGCTGCCCTGTACCAGCAGCAGGCGCACTTTTGCTTTCCAGCGGCGACGGTAGCGCAGTCGCAGGTGATCGATCAGGGCTTCGGCACTGAAGCTTTTCTCTGCCCGCTCTTTTTCGTCAACAAAGATATTCGCGGCGTTACCATCAGGAAGGGCGGCTGAAGATTCTTTGTTACGCCCCCAGGTTCGTCTTGCCCCTTTCCTTCCGGAGATAAAGAACAGTTGTTCCAGCCCCCAGAGCAGGGTCAACAGGAAGACGCTGACGATCGCGCAAAGTGTCACTATCCACTCAAGCGGATACGGGCCAAGACCAAACGTCTTCGCGATAAAATCACTGCCGATTGTCAGCGCAAAAACAATCATCACGGAGACAAAAATCAGCGCCAGAACAGCAAGTCCAAGCAAGGATTTTGGTTTGGTTTGGATCTTTTCTTTTTTATCGCTGCTCATTCCCTGATAACGTCCTTTTCTTGTTTTTCTACCGTAATTAAAGTCAGCCAGATATCGTCACTTCCTGAGTCCGGTTGCGCGGCAACCAGCTGCGTACCCTGCTCCGAAACCCTGCCTGTCGCCAGTGCCACCGCTACCCACGGTGATGCCTGGCCGGTATATCCGAGCGTGGCGTCGATACTTGCGATACCGTCCGTCAGGCTGAGTGTTAATTTATTGTCTTCACAGGATTGATTCAGACCGGGCCTGCCAGTGACGGCTTCGCCGGTTATCCAGATGCCCTTAATCTCGTCAGGGGATAACTCAGCCCAGCGAAGAGAGTGCGCCATGTTGTGAGTCAGTGTTTCCGGGCTGCTCTTTTGCGGGCGATGCAGCCTGACCGCATCCGGGTACTGGTGACTCTTTCGGTTACACAGCACCATTGCCGCTATGGCTTCCGCATCATTTTCCTGCGGTGAGGGCCGCAGTGTGAGCGTCAGAACAACCAGTGCGGAGGGTTTGTCCCAGCGATGGTCCAGCCAGTAATCCAGCGCATTCATGCCCTGCCCCGGTATCTGGCGTAGCGCCCTTCCGGATTTCTCTGTGACCAGTTGCAGCAGTCCGGCTTCTTTCTCCACCGAAAGGTCTGCATCGCACTCGAACATCAGCCAGCACGGCAGTTTCTCAGGCAGGCGGGCCAGTGTTTTATTTATGCGAAGTGCTGCTTTTTCAACGGCTTTTGTCAGGGCCTGCGGATCGGCATCAAAATCCGTTATCCGGGCGTGCCTGACGGGCTCCCCACCGGCTCGCGGTTTGGCCGTTTTCAGGAGCGGTGTGCTGGATGCCATTGCCGCACTCAGACTTCCCGTTCCCCGCCCAGCCGGGCTCTGTACCCAGGTATCAAGAACCCAGGCAAAGCGCCTGCCGCGTGAGATTTCGGTCTCTTCAAGATCATCACATTCGTGGTTCCAGCCGGCTTCCCCATTGAGCTCGAGGCGGTACCCGATATGCCGAAAAACAGCCAGAATGCCCCACAGGCAAAAAGGCAGACCCAGCGCCGTAAACCAGAATGAAATCCCGCGCCGCTCTCCGGTCCACTGCCACAGGGTCAGCACCACACCTGCCAGCATGATGACAACCAGAAAAATCACCCAACGTATCGTCACCGGACGTGAAATATCGTCGACGTTACCAGGAACTTCATCCAGATAAATCGGCATTATCAGCCAACCTTTGCCGCAGAAAACGAACTGATGAGCGTACACCCGCAGCCACATTTATGGCCTTCAAAAGCCACAGGGAGACCGTCTTCATCCAGATAGTTGGGATTGCCCTCTACAATGGTCGTATTACCATGGTTCGGACAGGAGACTTTGTCCCCTTTACGGGCAACACCAATGCCGCCAAATTTCATGGTGGCTGAGGCAGTTAATACTGAACCACCGTGGGTCGTTTTATCCCCTTTACGAATAATCTTTAACATTTCCGTTCCAATTTTTACTCAGCGATTAATTTTCACAACCTCACGCAGATAATACCCACTGCGTCTTAACCCATGGTCATTTAAGATCGAAATCATCTGATTTGACCCAATACACCTTACTCTTCCCGCTGGCTGGTTTGTAATTAATCTTATAAAAGGAGCCATCCTCAGACATATCAACAAGTGAGAAAGCATCCCCTTTAATTAGATACGCTTTCGTTTTTTTTGATTCATCAGGAGCGGAATATAAAAATGCTTTATCAACAGAGATGCCACCATTTAATGGCTTTCTATTTTTATAATCGTCACCTCCAGTCATTAACTCCTCATAATCTTTAACGCCATTTTTGTAGTGTATTCTTTTTACTTGCTGGCAATCGGCACAAGAATCTGTAAAAAGCAATGACCACTCATCATCAGAGGAAAGCCGATAAACATCATTGAACCAAACGCCTTGATCCCTTCTGGAGCTAATTACGCGCCCATCATTTCCCGTTATATTACAGAGTTTCCCATCCGCGCCCGCAGACGGAGTATTTTCTATACGGTTATTATTCACCTTAAAAACCACTGAGCATTTATTGACATCGCTCTCACTACTCAGATATAGATATTTAGTATTATTCAAAAGGTTCACGGAAACATTCGAGTAACCTTTAGATACAAAATCCTTCGCAGCTTCAGGCAATGTCAGTCCATCGTATGTTGTAGGCACTCTTCCTGCTGAGTTAGCAAACACACTCAAAGTTGAAAGGCCGAGTAAGGCAATCAAACCAATTTCATTTAGTGTCATTATTTTAAGTCCTGGCAATGGATGACTTCACCTTTTGTGGAATAACTTATGGCATCCCACCGCACATAAAAATTATTACTCTCAGCTCATAAGTTAGTTGTAGAGATTCAGGTCGCCACAGGAAACCGTACCATCAAGAGATTTATTTTTGGCGTTTATATACCTGATTGAACAAATATCATTATCAATTGTCAGAAGTGTGACTTTATCGCCCTGAATTAAATATGATTTCAGTTTTTTACCTGATGACGAACGTAAATATGCCTTGGGTGACTTAATGTTAAATGGTAAGAATTTCTTTATATCATCACTCGCTTCATCTGGGGAAGCTTTGACAATAACTGAATTGCCATCAACTTTCTTTATATCCTCAAAGGTTGCACAATCCCCAGCAGCGTCATTGAAAATCACCCAAGTACTGTTTGAATATACTTCACAGGAATTCCCATTGTTACCACAAGAAATTATCTTGTAAGAACCGTCACTCAAATCCTTACTTGTCTCATATAATTTATATACATACTGAGCTTTGCTTTGAAACATCATAATGGGAAGATACTTAACCTCCCCATTAATGAGATGTGACGTGTTGATGCTGTTATTTTTTCCAATGACATTGTTAGCAATATCATCTCCTTCATTACCAGATAATGTAAGGTGTTCTGTTCCTTTTAAGTCTAGCCCACAACGTCCTTCTTTAGAAGCAACTCCATTACTCCCACTTTTGAAATCAACATATATACATTTAATATCAGTTTCTCGCTTGCCAGGATCTATTATGGAGTATACTGAGTAGGAATTTAAAGAATCACTATCATGGACAACTGATGGTAGCCCACCAAAATAATCAAAATAATAAGATGAATTACCTTCGTCTCTTTCTTCAAATTTTATTGAAGTCGCGCCATCGCTCGATTTTATTACTTGAGCATTTTTGTCATAAGATAGACTAGGAGTCTCATCAGCAGCTACACAGCCAAAGCTTGCGAAAATAAGCGCCAAGAAAGATGTTATCGCTGTTGCTTTTTTCATATTAGATGATCCTACCCGCCAATAGTGTGCACGCGATTACCCATGCACAGGGCAAAAGATTTTATCCCCTTTAAGAATAGCTTTTAACATTCCCCCCCCACATCAAATTTATTACTTTCTGACCATGGATTAGTTATAAAAACCCAGGTCATGACTGACTCAGCGCTGCCAGTATCAAAAACATCTACCACTTACAATCTGTTCCATTCTCATTGTATGCATTAGTATTATCCTGGAATGATGTTGTTGTGTTTTTCTTCGATTTATAGGTTAACTGGTAAAACCGTGCCCCTTGAGACATTATTGTGTAGTAACCATTAACTTTACCATCAATGAACTCAGCCCACTTTGATGTATACTCGCCGGGCCTTCCATCCTCATTAACCTCTGAAGAGTCTGAAATGAATAGTAGCGGAATACCTTTATCTGATTTGCTGTATTTAACGTATCCCAAAGAGATACCATCCTGATTCACCTGAACAAATTTCACATTAACTTTACCCGATGTAAAACAGCCGATAACCTGGTTGTTATCTGCATGTGCCAACCCAGACAATAATAACAAAGAAAAACCTAGTGATTTTAAATTCATTGCAATGCCTCAATTCTATGATTGACAAAACCAAGAACATTTATGTATTCAACTCCATAAATTTTCTTATGTGAAGTGCTAACAGGGAAAGGTGATGCCACTATAAGTTCCTTAGCCCTTTTATAGCCTTTTAATGCTTCCTCACGGTTTTTATCCGTACCACTTCTATTACTGCTTGGATCGTGCCATAAGCCCCAAGCCAAAGAGTAGATCTTGTTTTGATAAACAGAACTCTGCTCAAATATAAAAGCATCATCTAGCGATTTTTTATTCAAATGATTAGCACCAAGAGCAATCACAGCGTGATTAAAAATAGTCAGCCTATCATTGTAACCATTAAAGCCACCGTTTATTACCGCGGTTATTTTAATAAAATCGTCTTCCTCTGCTATTGATGCAAGCTTCCTGCTCACTTCAAAATACCAAAATGCAGATAGTACACTATGCGGTAGAGCAACTAATTTATTTCTTGCCGCGTCACTAGATGTAACATCTTCCTGGATGTATGAGCCATATTTTTGATAATTTGCCTTCAAAGTAATTTGAATCAAACCACGACCATACCAAGGCGCATAAGAAGCGTGCTCACCGTTAATTTCTTTTGTAAATCTGAAGTTACCACTTTCGTGTAAAACCTGGGCTAAAAAATGAGCTTTTTCTCTACATTTATTTATACCAAATCGTTTAAATCCTGCATTCAATTCAGTCAGATATGAAGTTAGCACATTAGAATTTACACCAGATACAAATTTCTTTAATTCATCTAGAGTAATATCTCTATTACATGCACATAAGTTTGCTTTCATTGCATTTAAAAACACCACAGGATGCATATGCCATAAAGATGAACCTAGTTTTAATTTACTGGCATCCTGCATCCACACCATCTTGTCAAGATAGTCTTCACAGTATTCTCTCCACTCTGGCGCATCGCTTGTCAGTTTGTTCAAAAACGACTGCCAGATAGACGTATCCTTTTTGTGATACCACTCACTGGGGTGTTTCACTATCATCTTATTCTTAACATCACGATAAGACGGGTTATGGATAGCGCTCAGATATTCCTGGGATGAATATGGACTGACACTACTGTCGATCCGGTTTAGCAGTCGTTGATAATTGTGCGGAACAGCACGATGGGTTAACCGCGTATCAGCGCTTGATGCGTCCAGAAGACGATTAAGAATACTGCGAACCACCCCTTTGGGTGATGTTGTACCATCAAGATGATCAAAGCTCGGCGCTTCGTCCACTGTGGTGGTGAACCCCAGTTTTTCGAGATCATATTGCGACAGCGCCTCTGCCGATTTGTTACTTTTCGGCACGTAACCGTTCGCATAGGGCAAAAACCAGTATTCCTGCTTCTGAGCATCCAGTTCGGTTTTCACCTGGCTCAGTTTAAGGATAGCTTCGCCCTGCGTAACCTTACCAGCACTGACCATTGTATTTGTGTGTAAGTCCTTCGAGAACAACGGCAACCCAGATGGACATTTCAGATAAAGCGGCGTGCTTTCACCCACCTTCTCAGGATTTTTCAGGAACGCAGGCAGGCTGTCATCTGCACTCAGGCATTCAATGTGTACCTGATAACGGGAATCGTAACCGCCGTCTTTCGGTACCTGAAAATACCCCAGGTGCCCGATGCTGTCGCCGGCACTTATCGGATACGGTGTCGGGCATATCACCTTGTCAAACTGCATTGGCTCAGCATAAGGCGGCAACAGATGTGCCCACCACGACGGACGCGCAGCACCACCTGATGACGGGACAAGATTATCTCTGTCCGTCAGGATCCAGTACTGTTGTCCTTCCACCAGACTGGTCTTCGTACCTTTTGCCTTCGCTTTATCGGATAGCCCTCTGAACGTGACCAGGCCATAGCGGCGTTCCTTAGGCCCTGTAGCACTTCGGCTTGCTTCTGTCGCATCCCATTCAATCCGTGAATCTTTCGGGATTGTGGTTACACGATATTTGTTTCTGTTCTCAGCGCTGGCATCAGGCGTCCATTCAGGGCGCAATACAGGCAGCTTATCATTCACAATCCAGTGAGTTTCGTTTTCACTGGAAACGTAAGCGGAGTAAGGTGCCAGGTGCATATACAGCGTATAAAAATGCAGGCCGTTCTCTTTTTTCTCGCCGGGCTGAATATAGTGCCGCACCAGGACAAAGGAGCCTGAGACACTCAAAGGCCCCGTTTCCCAGGGAACTGTCAGGTAATCACGGCAAATTCGGTACGCCACCACTTCACCATCCGCCATACAGCGAACGCTCTGCTCACCCTTGTAAGGCACCGGGAAATCCAGCAGTTCGGAAGCCGCCTTACCACTCAGCGCGCACCACGGCGTAGTGGTACTCGTGATATGAATACCCCCGTGCCACATGCCATTGCTTCCCACCATGTACCAGCCCGTCGCTTCACCTTCCAGGTGCGACATCAGATCTTCCTGGTTGGCAAATTCACTGCCGCGATTGTTGGATGGCACAGGCCAGCTGAATTTAGGTAATACCGACATGTCTGTTCCCTCAGTTGCTCAGTGGTTTGCTGATGACGCGTTTAATTTCGGCTATCTCAGTGCTGTTGAAATCCGGGGCGGAGAAAGGCATATCATCGCCGCTGCCGGGCACCAGGTATTCCCCCACTTTCATGGTCAGGTCACCTTTCGAGCCGTGCTCAATGCCGCTGTCGCTGAGTTTCAGGTAAGAGCCGCCACCATTAACCGTCAGGGTTTTAGGCGTACTAATAACAATTTCATCGTCAGTACTGGTGATGGTCAGTTCTTTTTGCGCACTCATGTCCAGTGTGTTGTGGCGGGAGTGCATTTCCACATCGCCGAGGTTAGCTATCATTCGCACACCCGCTTTGTGTGCAAACAGTCCCAGTTCATTCTCAGCACTCATGGAGATGTTTTTCATTGCCCCCATGTCGATGTGCTTCCCGGCCGTCAGCATCGTATTTTGTGTACTGGTGAGCTGCAGGTGCTCCCCTGACGTGAAAGCAATCCCCTGCGGAGCAGACGCCAGCAGGACAGCAGCCTGCAAATCAGCAATACTCTGCATCAACAGGTTGTTTTGTGCCTGAATATCACTGACCAACGCTTTCGCGGCTTCGGCTGCATTGTTCAGTGCCTGCATTTCACGGTTGGCCTGTTTGATGCGGTTGACTGCCGGTGCCATGTCCAGCATCTGTCCCTCACCTTTTGCCTGCGCATCCGCTGTCAGGAACATGCCTCTTCCTGCACGTACGGCTCCGTATTCATCGGTACGCAGTTCAAAGCCGGTACCCCGTGGCTCACGCCGGACGTCAACCACATGACCACCGTTAAGCTGCGTTTTCCCGTAAGGCGTCGCGAGCTTAAAATGCTCTTCCTGACGCTTGTCTTCCAGTCGGAATTTGTTGTCCCCGGCGGTGCGCCAGATGTTGCGCGTGTGGTTATCGCGGGTAACGTGATCCGGATGTTCGGAATCATGCTGGGCGTGGGCAATGTAGGGCCTGTCCGGATCCCCGCTGTCGAACATCACGGAAACTTCAGTACCATCGAGCAGCGGTGAGTGAAAACCGTAGGTATCCCCGGCATACGGTTTCGCCATGCGCAGCCAGAGATAGGCGTAGCCCTGTTCGGTGCTGTTGCGGTCAAAATCGAGTCTGACCCGGTAGCGCCCCTGGTTGTCCAGGTACGCATAGGTATCGTGTTTCTCGTCACTTTCCACCCGAGCTGGTAACGTACCGGCGACAACCGGACGCTTCAGCAGTGCCGGGCGATAGCAGACGGTTTCACTATATGGGATCCCCGTGAAGTGCAGTTGAAAACCCTTGTCACGTGCACCGGATGTCTGAATACCGGTGATCACGATGCCGTCTTTCAGCGACGCCGGGATACTCCCCTGAGGCTCCAGCACCTCACCGGGTGCCAGCACCGGGCTGCTTGCACGCCCTGTTACCGTCTGCTGCCCATTGAGATAGCGCTCATGACGCAGGCGGGTATACCAGGCCCCGCCTTCCGGCGTGTCGGCATCGCCCTCACTCAGGAATGGTTCAGCGTAGTGATACACCTCACCGGTGGTGCTCCCCCCTTCCTGTCGCACGGTGACGGAACTGTCCTGCGGCGTCAGGGCTTCACGGTAGTTGTAATCGCGGGTCGAAACGCTGCCGGTTACCACCCGGTCTTCCGGGCTGATATCCCAGACGCTTTCCTGGCCATTATCACTGGTGCGTGACGGCGGAATGACCGGGAGTTTTACGCCAAACTGATACTGCATCTGACTGTCCTGGAAAATCACCACATCCTGTTCAATGTGACTGTCCATTTCAAAACGCCAGAAAATGCCCACCTCAGCCAGCAGGCGCTGGATGAATTCAAGATCCGTCTCACGCCACTGAGTAATCAGTTCACGAACCGGATAATGCTGCGACAGGCGAAACTCAAAATCGGCCCCTTCCAGCCCGTGCGCGCGCAGGATCTGCTCCACTACTTCCGGTACTGACTGATTCAGATACACCTCGCTGCGTTGCGTGTGCTGCATCAGGGCAATACGCGGCACGATGCGCAGGGCATAGGTGATTTCATCTCCTGATACGGAGATCCGACGGAACGTATCCACCACACCATAAACCGTGCGCACCGGCACAGCTGGTGACCCATCAAAGAGCGGCGTCTGAAAGGTAAAGGAGGCCGGTTTCAGCATCACTTCACTGCTGGCAATACTCGCCGCACAGGTGACGGTGACCTCGTAACGCCACGGCTGACTCAGCGCTTCGCTGGCACGAAAGCGCAGGACATCCAGGAAATGAGTACACTCATGCACATCCACCCGGTAGCGTGACAGCCCTAGGATTTCATCAATTGCCTTCTGTGCCAGACTGCTTAAGCGTTCAGTCATCGGTCATCTCCTGCTGATTATTCTGCACGGCATCAAACGCCAGCACGATGCCCTCCTCCTCATCCCAGCCAAGCGTCAGACTGTGCGGTTTCTGCTTCGCGGCCATATAAGTCAGCAGCTGTTGGCTCAGTACCGGCAGGATTTGCTGATTGAGCAGGCTGTCGACGTTGCGCGCCCCGGTATCCGGCAGCAGGCAGGCAGAAGTGAGTGTGTCATACAGGCTCTCGTCAATATGCGTGGTCAGGCCATAATGACGATGCAGACGCTTGCTCACCTGGGCGAGCTTCATTTCCACAATGGTGCGCATGGCGGATTCTGCCAGAGGACGATAAATCACGGTCTGGAAGCGGGCCAGCAGTGCGGGCTGGAAGTGGTCGCGTAAAATCGGGCGCAGCAGTTCATGCAGGTCGCCTTCGCTGGCCTCCGGTTGTTCATCCAGCAGCTGCATGATGTAGTCGCTGCCGAGGTTCGAGGTCATCAGAATGACGGTATTACGGAAGTCGATTTCACGTCCTTCACCGTCGCGCATAAAGCCACGGTCGAATACCTGATAGAACAGGTTCATCACGTCGCGATGCGCCTTTTCGACTTCATCAAGCAGCACCACGCTGTACGGGCGTTTGCGCACGGCTTCGGTGAGAATACCGCCCTGGCCGTAGCCCACGTAACCCGGAGGCGAGCCTTTCAGCTGGGAAACGGTATGTGGCTCCTGGTATTCAGACAGGTTGATGGTAATCAGCGACTTCTCACCGCCGTACAGCACATCCGCCAGCGCCAGCGCGGTTTCGGTTTTCCCCACGCCGCTCGGCCCGACCAGCAGGAACACACCCTGCGGACCGTTTTCTGACGTCAGGCCCGTTTTGGCGGCACGCAGACGCTGTGCAATGGCATTAAGAGAAACATCCTGACCCACCACGCGTTTGCCAATTTCGTTTTCCAGGGTCAGCAGTTCGGTCTGCTCGTCCTTCATCAGGGAAGAGAGCGGCACGCCGGTCCAGTCGGCGATAACATTCGCCACCGTGCGGGTGTCCACATCCACCTGAACCAGCACGTCGCCCTGCTGCGCCTGCTCCAGCTGCTGTTGCAGGCCGGAAATTTCAGCCTGATTGCTGATATCCTGTCGACTGGCCATCAGTTGCTGTGCCAGCGCTTTTTCCTTGCTGAAACGGTCTTCCTGCTCCCGGATACGCGCATCCAGTTCAGTCCGTTGCTTCTCAATAACGCTCAGGCGGTCACCATGACGGTTACTGCCGGCGGCGATATCTTCCAGCAGCGCCTGCTCTTCCAGCCCCAGTGAGGTCAGCTGTGCTTTCAGGCGCACAATTTGTTCCGGCACCGTATCGAGGCTCATGCGCACGCGGGCTGCGGCCGTATCCAGTAAATCGACGGCCTTGTCCGGCAACTGGCGTCCGGTCAGGTAACGACGGGACAGCGTGACGGCGGCGCGTACCGCATCGTCAGTAATATGCACGCCATGGTGTTCGGCATAACGGGATTTCAGGCCACGGAGCATCAGGCAGGCCGTATCGTCATCCGGCTCGTCCACTTTCACCATCTGGAAGCGGCGCTCCAGTGCCGCATCGCGTTCAAAATACTGTTTGTATTCGCTCCATGTAGTGGCGGCGATGGTGCGCAGTTCACCACGCGCCAGCGCCGGTTTCAGCAGGTTCGCCGCATCCGCGCCTCCGGCCTGGTTACCTGCACCGATAATGGTGTGGGCTTCGTCGATAAACAGCAAAATCGGCACAGGCGACTGCTGCACCGCATCGATGACGTTTTTCAGGCGCTGTTCAAATTCGCCTTTCACGCCTGCGCCCGCCTGGAGCAGACCGAGGTCGAGGGTCCGCAGTACCACGGTTTTCAGGCTTTCCGGCACGTTGCCTTCAGAGATTCGTAGCGCCAGGCCTTCAACCAGCGCGGTTTTACCGACGCCTGGCTCGCCGACCAGGATTGGGTTGTTCTTACGACGGCGTGAGAGAATGTCGACCATCTGGCGGATTTCCGTGTCGCGACCAAATACCGGGTCGATTTTGCCCTCGCGTGCTTTGGCAGTGACGTCGAGGGTGAATTTATCCAGCGCGTTCTGCAGGGCCGGGGTCAGCTCTCCTTCTTTTACCTCTGTGCCGACAGGACGCCCGACGAACTCCACTTCTCCGCCATGGCTCTGTGTCAGTTCGGCTTCCTGCTGTACTTCCGGGCGTTCATCGGACTGCGCGTCGAGCAGCGGGCGCAGGCGCTCAAGCTGGCTCTGGCCCAGAGTCAGCAGCGGCCACAGGCCGTCGCAGCGAGCCAGTTTGGGTTTATCAACCATCGCCATCAGCAGGTGGATGCTTCGGATGTGTTCTTCACCTGCCAGTGACGCCCGCATCCAGGCCTCCTGCATCAGAATCTGAGTGCTGTCTGCCAGCTGCGGGCGATGACGCACCGAGCGCGGCAGCGTATCCAGCCAGCCGAGCAAATCCTGCCACAGCGTATCCATATCCCATTCGTAGCGGCGCGCCAGCACCGTCAGGTCGCCTTCCCCCTGCTCCAGCAGTTTCAGCAGCCAGTGCTCCGGCAGGATTTCCGCATGCGCACGGGTCTGACAGAGCGAAGCCGCCCCTTCCATCGCACGGGCACAGTAAGGGTTCAGACGTCGCAACAGGATGGCTGGATTTTCCATGAGTTTCTCTCTTTTTAAGTTCCGGACACGCTACCGCCCCTCGCTTTCCCTTCTGTAAGGAACCCAAAGCGCATCAGGTCAGGCAGGCAAATTGTGTATTTCTTTGCTGAAAGCCCGCACGGCAGACACTCAGCAAAAAACTGCGGACAGGTCTCCCCGTCCGCACAGGCTTACGCGGTGGCGCGTTCGTTCCAGGAATCGGAATGAATGATGTTGCCGTCTTTGAAGGTCCAGGTGATTTTTTCGTAGCGCAGTTCTACACGCTCAAGGTGGTTGTGCTTCTCTTTAGAAGGATCCTTGATGTCATACATTTCAGGATTCACTTTCACCACTTTCACGTTTTCCAGTTTGGTGTTGAAGTACTCCACTTCCTGGCCC
>Ga0256409_1000338_pt1 | contig 35124 bp, 34 predicted proteins | sample PhySR1_FD_185981 | JGI IMG/M metagenome (GOLD analysis project Ga0256409, IMG submission 185981) | Leaf surface microbial communities from sunflower plants in UC Gill Tract Community Farm, Albany, California, United States - DLSL S.R1 | ecosystem: Host-associated > Plants > Phyllosphere >...
CCGGCTTGCTGCATTGATCCGCCAGACAGATCCCAGCAACACTCCCCTCCGCCTCTCCCCAAAAACAAAACGCCTCCCAACGGAGACGTCCGCGGCATCCCCTGCAAGACTGATTAGCTTCGTGAGTTTCTCGACTCCAGTGCTTCGAGGCTGCTATCGCCCTCTTGCAACGCACACGCAAAACTAAACCGCGTTGAAGGAAAGCTGTGATACTGTATATTTATACAGTATTCGTCGGCTTGCTTTGGCGTTTCCCATGTTTGCGTTGTCCCCGTCTCTTTTTATCGCCGAAGATGTGGCGGAGTGCCCTGTTCCTGCTGGACGCGCGGTGTCAGGGTTGCGTTCGCCTGTGCCGAAAGCCTCGACGGTGCCATCACCTGAAACGCTACATCCGGCATTGTGGAGCGCAGGCCGTCTGGCGCGAAGCGACGGGCGCGTTTTGACCACTGGGTATGACTCGCTGAATGCCGAATTGCCCGGTGGTGGCTGGCCCCTCGGCGGATTGATCGAGCTGCTGTGCCCGCAATCCGGTATTGGTGAATGCCGGTTGCTGCGTCCGGCATTGTCTACGCTGTGCACGGGCGCAGGGCGCATCGCGCTGATTGCTCCGCCGCATCTGCCGAATGCAGTGAGGCTGGTGGGCTGGGATTTCTCTCCTGAACAAATCGTCTGGGTGCGCGCTGACAAGCCGGCTGATCTTCTGTGGGCAGCCGAGCAGGTTCTACGCTGCAAGGCTTTCGATGGTGTGCTGATCTGGCTTAACCGGGCACGCCCAGGAGAGTTGCGCAGGCTGCAAGTGTTGGCCCAGGCGGGAGAGAGCGCCATCTGGGTGTTCCGGCCGGCTCAGGCGCAGCGTGAGTCGTCGCCGGCGGTGCTGCGGCTGGGGCTGGAGCCGGCTGGCGCCGATGCGCTGTCCATCCTCTTCCACAAGCGGCGTGGGCCGTTGCGTGAATCTCCGTTGCTGCTGCCGTTGGCGGATCCGCTTCGGGCCGGTCGCGCTTCCGTGCGTCCGTTGCCTGTGCCGTTGGTAGAGCCGTTCATCATGGATCCGGCCACGGCGAAATTGCTGGCCGCGCTTTCGTCTCCTTCGTCTTCTGTTGCGTTCAACGCTTTGTCGGACGTTTCCGATCATCACACTTCCGATCATGCCGTTCTGGATCGCGGTGCATCTGCCCCGTCTCCCACTCGACGCGCTTCGACCCCGATGGTCTGACCCGGCCGCGCTGCCTTTGCCGGTCGTCGTGCTGGAGCAGGGGCGCGTGGTGTCGGCCAATCGCTTGGCGATGCGCGAAGGCGTACATGCAGGCCTGCGCCAGGCGGGCGCGCAGGCGTTGGTACCGCATGCTGTACAGCTTGATCGTGACGTGTCGGCCGAGGCACGGTTGCTGCAATCGCTGGCGCTGGCGCTGCTGGCATTCACGCCGCATGTCACGTTGGATGTGGTGGATGAGGCGACGGTGTTGTTGGAGGTCAAGGCCAGCTTGCGCTTGTTCGGCGGACATCGTGCGCTGTGTCGGGCGGTGAAGTATTGCGCGGTTCGGTTGGGCGCCATGCCGCAGCTTGGCACCGGACCGACGGCACGCGGTGCGGCATGGCTTGCCAGTGCGCAACCGATGCCGGTACGTGGCCGTCGCACGGCAGTACGTCAAGGGCGTGTGCGGAGGGCGGTGCGGCAGAAGCGGTTGTCGGCGTTGCTTGATCAATTGCCGGTCGATGCGGTGGCGCGACTCACGCGGCCCGATTGGCTTGAAGGCCTCGGCTGCCGCACACTGGCCGATTTGCGCGAGTTGCCGCGTAGCGGCCTGCGGCGGCGCTGCGGGCCGTTGCTGGTGGATACGCTCGACGCCGCTTATGGCAACGGGCACGAGAGTTTCACGTGGTTTACCGCCCCGTTGCGCTTCGATGTGCCGCTGGAATTGCCAGGCCGTATCGATAACGCGGAAGGTGTGCTGGCGGCCTCGGAGCAATTGTTGTTGCAGTTGGTCGGCTGGCTGTCGGCGCTTCAGTTGGGCGCCAAGACGTATCGACTCACGCTGGAGCACGAACGCCGGCGCGGCCGGAGCAGTGAGGATGCCGCTTCGTCCACGCCGGTGGAGATCGCGCTGGCACAGCCGGTTCGCACGCTGGCGCACTTGTCGCGGGTGCTGCATGAGCGCGTGCATCGGCTCACGCTGATCGCCCCGGTGGTCGAACTGCGCCTGACGGTGACCGACGCTACGCCGCTCGCGCCGCCTACGGAATCGTTGTTTCCCGAACCCGGTGGTCGCGCTGAAGATGCTGCATATCTGATCGACACGCTGATCGCCCGGCTGGGTGCTGAGAACGTGCGTCATCCGCAGCCGTGTGCCGATCATCGTCCTGAGCGCGCCAACCACTGGGTCGAGGTGAATGCTGCAACCACCGCGCAGAGCCGTGCTGCCGCGCGACAAGCATTGGCGCAGTGGCACGCTCAGCAGCCGGAGCGCCCGCTGTGGCTGCTGGAGAAGCCGATTCCGCTGCTGACTCGTCAGCACTATCCGTATTACCGCGGGCTGTTGCGGCTGGTGTCGATGCCCGAGCGCATTGAATCCGGCTGGTGGGACGACGACCTCATCAAGCGCGATTACTTCATCGTCGAGGGAGAAAAAGGCGAGCGTTACTGGGTGTATCGCGAGCGCGTTTCTGCAAGCAAGGCCAACGCGGGAGATGAGGACGCCCGCTGGTATCTGCACGGCTTGTTCGGTTAAGCACGTCATGACTTCGACCACGCCACTCCCTGTTCTGCCCGACTATGCCGAGCTGCATTGCATCAGCAACTTCACGTTCCTGACCGGCGCGTCGCATCCGCACGAACTGGTGGAGCGCGCCAAGCTGTATGGTTATCAAGCGCTGGCGCTGACCGACGAATGCTCTGTGGCGGGCACCGCGAGAGCGCTTGTGGCTTCCAGGGAACACGAACTGAAGCTCATCATCGGCAGCCGCTTTACGGTGCGCAATGCCGATGGCGAACCCTGGCTGCGGCTGGTGCTGCTGGCGCAGAACATCGAGGGTTACGGCAACCTGAGCGAGATCATTACGCACGCGCGGCTGGCAGCACCCAAGGGCGAATACCGCTTGCTGGCTGACGATTTGGCCGCGCCCCAAGGTGAGCTCGCTCACCTGCGCGGCGTGCCCGATTGCCTGGCGATTCTGCTGCCTGATTACGATCCCGACCCGCAGCAACTGCTGGCTCAGGCGTGGTGGTGCCAACGCGTGTTTGGTGATCGGCTATCGATTGCGCTGGAGTTGCCGCTACGGCACGCGGATGACCGCCATCGCGGCATGGTCGCGGCGGTGTCGGAGCAGATCGATGTGCCCATGGTCGCGACCGGCGGCGTGCAGATGCACACGCGCCAACGCAAGCCGCTGCACGACGTGCTGACCGCCATCCGTTTGTCCAAGCCGCTTGCTGAATGCGGCCTGGAACTTGCACCCAGCGCTGAACAAGCGATGCGCACGCGCATGCAGCTCGCGTTTCTCTATCAAGGCAAGCGCGGTGCCAAGATCCTGCGCCGGACGGTGGAGTTGGCGGCGTTGTGCAATTTTTCCCTCGACGAGATCGAGTACGAATATCCGAGCGAAGTCGTGCCTGCAGGTATGACGCCGGCCGAATACCTGCGCGCGGAAACGTTCGCCGGTGCCGCAAAGCGTTATCCAAACGGGGTGCCGAAGAAGGTGCGAGCGCAAATTCAGGAGGAACTCGGACTAATTGCCGAACTGGGTTACGAGCCGTTCTTCCTGACCGTCTATGACGTGGTGAAGTTTGCGCGCAGCCAGGGAATTCTCTGCCAGGGACGTGGGTCGGCGGCTAATTCGGCGGTGTGCTATTGCCTGCAGATTACCGAGGTGAACCCGGACAGCGGCAACACGCTGTTCGCGCGCTTTCTTTCGCGTGCACGCAATGAGCCGCCGGACATCGATGTCGATTTCGAGCATCAGCGTCGCGAAGAGGTCATCCAGTACATCTACAACAAGTACGGCGTGACACGTACCGCGCTGGCAGCCGCACTCATCACGTATCGCACGCGTAGCGCACTGCGTGACGTAGGCCGCGCGTTGGGCATTGATCTCGGAATCATCGAGCAGGTGGCCAAGGGCCAGGCGTGGTGGGATAGCCGCAAGGAATTTGCGCAGCGGGCAGGCCAGCAGGGTCTGGATCCGGAATCGCCGTTGGTGCTGCGCTGGGCGCAACTGGTGGATCAATTGCGTGGTTTTCCGCGCCATCTGTCGCAACACGTGGGCGGGTTCGTGATTGCGCAGGGCAAGCTTTCGCGCCTGGTGCCAATCGAGAATGCAGCGATGGAAAACCGTCGCGTCATCCAGTGGGATAAAGATGATCTCGAATCGTTGCGCCTGCTGAAGGTGGACGTACTGGCGCTGGGCATGCTGACGGCTATCCGTCGCACGCTCGATATGGTGGATGCGCTGCCCGGACGGCGCGAGCATTACGGCGCAACCGGCAAGCTTGCCATGCAGGATATGCGCGATGACGACACGGAAACCTATGACATGATTTGCCGCGCAGAAACCATCGGCGTGTTCCAGATCGAATCCCGTGCGCAGCAGTCGATGCTGCCGCGTCTGCGTCCACGCGAGTACTACGACTTGGTGATCCAGGTGGCCATCGTACGGCCCGGGCCGATCCAGGGCGGCATGGTGCACCCGTATCTGCAGCGGCGCGAGGCCAAGCGCAATGGCAACACCGATTGCGTGACATACCCCGGGCCCGAGGTAAAAGCGGTGCTTGAACGCACGCTGGGTGTGCCGATCTTCCAGGAGCAGGTGATGGAGATCGCCATGAAGGCCGGCGATTTCAGTCCGGATGATGCTGACCGCTTACGCCGCGACATGGCTGCCTGGAAGCGCAAGGGCAATCTCACACAACATCAGGAGCGTCTGGTGCATGCGATGGTCGAGAAGAGGCGCTACGACCCCGCTTTTGTCGAAGCGCTGTGCAAACAGATGGAAGGCTTTGCCGAATACGGCTTCCCCGAAAGCCACGCGGCAGGTTTTGCCAAGCTGGCCTACGTCAGCAGCTTCCTGAAATGCCACGAGCCGGCGGCGTTTTTTGCGGCGTTGCTCAACAGCCAGCCGATGGGGTTCTATTCACCGTCGCAACTGGTGCAGGAGGCGCGGCGCAGCCATGTGCGCGTGCTGCCAGCGGACGTAACGACCAGCGTATGGGACAGCACGCTGCATCCCCGCACCGATGACGATGCCGGTGACGGTGGCGTGGTGCAGCCCGACATCCGCCTCGGATTGAATCGCATTCGTGGCATGCGCAAGCCGGCTGCCGAGCGCATCGAAGCGGCTCGCGCCCAAGCGCCATTTACCAGCGTGGAGGATCTGGCCCATCGCGCCGCCCTCGACCGCCACGACCTGAACGTGCTGGCCGCAGCCAATGCGCTCAAGCCGCTGGCTGGCCACCGCCGTCAGGCGCTATGGCAAACGCTCGCACTGCAGGAGCCCGGTCACGATCACGCGCTGCTGCGCCAGGCCCGGCCGGTGGAGGCGCCGCTCGAGCTGCCAGCGCCGCCCATTGGTGAAGAGGTGATGGCGGATTACGGCAGCCTGGGGTTGTCGCTGCAGAGCCATCCGGTAGGGCTGCTGCGCGCACGGCTCGAACGCATGCGTTTTGCCACCGCCGCCACGCTGGCCGGCTATCGCAACGGCCAACTGGCGCGCGCTTGCGGCATTGTCACGGTGCGACAGCGGCCGGGCACGGCCAACGGCACCATCTTCGTTTCCATTGAAGATGAGACGGGTGCCATTAACGTCATCCTCTGGCCGCACTTGATCGAGCGTCAGCGACGCGAAGTGCTGAACGCCCAGTTGCTGGGCGTCTACGGCAAATGGCAATGTGAGCGTGAGACCCGACATCTTGTCGCCCAGCATCTGGTGGATCTGACCCCACTTCTGGGGCGCCTTGCCACTTCCAGCCGCGATTTCCATTAATTCTTGTCCAGTCGCCCAACTGACCGCCGCGTCACCTCCGGCACGGCAATTGCGTGACGAGAAGCACGCGCAGTCGCCCGACGGTGCCACAGGAGGCTCAGGCGGTTCTTTCCCGCAGAGCACCCTCCAATTGGTGGATAGGGCAAGCGCGGATCGACGAAATGCAGTGCGGGTGCAAGGATTTGCGCTTGAGGCGTCACAAAAACTGCCTACCAAGCGAAGAAAGCGGCATCTGTGAGGGAACTGACCCTCAAGGCGCCTTGTCACCATAAACACGGTCGATGAGATGCGCTTTCATCACGCGTCGATATTGGGTGCAGTCGAAATTACGTCTACTCTGTAGAAAACACATCACGGAGGCCGCCCCCAAAAACGTGTGCAACGGCGTGCATAGATGAATCGCCGCTGTTGCCGTGTTGTGCATGACCGCGGATGAAGGTGCAGCCACCCGACCCGCATATTTTCAGCCCATCGTTCGGGTCCAGACCCGGCGGTGTTTCCCATCTCAGGTGCAGGAGCGAACAGATGGAACAGCCTTTCAAGCAATTACACAGTCTGCGCAAGTCGCGCAAGCTCAAACAGGAAGATGTCGCCAAGATGGCCGGTATCTCTCGCGAAGCGTATTTGCGCGCGGAATCCGGTCGTGCCGATCCCCGCCTGTCGACGCTGATGGCCGTGGCCGGCGCGCTGGGGCTGGAGGTCGTTCTGGCGCCGCGAGAAGCCGTTGCCGAGATCGAGCGCGTGATTGCCAATCATCCGGCTCAGCCAACGCAAGCGGGCGGCGGGACGGAAGCTGGCCACGAGCGTTCGGAGCAGGGCACGATGGGCGGCACGGGCGGCGGTCATGGCCTGGCGGGCCAGTATCGCGGGCCGGAGCGCCATCCGCAGTCCGCCTATCATCCGGGTGCCTCGCACAGCCAAGCTGGCCAGCAAGGTGCACCGCATGCGGGCGGCAGCGCGGAGGATCGCTCGCGCATGGCGTCTTCGGACCGCCCCGGTGCAGGCGGTTCGTCGGGCGGCTCAGATCGTCCGGGTGGTTCGGGTTCGCGCGAGTCGTAAGCGGATCCATCTCGCACAGGCCGGGCACGCAAGCGCCCGGCTTGCGATTGAGCGCAGGAAGCAGTCGCACTACAATCGGCCGGGCAAACCGCGCCCAGTTGGTTTGTGCGCGTTTGCGCTAACGTTTCCTTCTCCTTTCCTATGCACGGCGATCCGCCACGCACGCACATGGCGCAAGCCGTACCGCAACACCCGCCGTTCTGGCACAACCTCAAACAAGACGTTTTCTTTTGGGCGCTGCTGGTCATTTGTGGTGCGCTGACGCTCGCAGCCCCCAAGCGCATCGTTGAATATCCGGGCCTGATTGACTGGCACACCATTGCCGCATTGGCCGGTCTGCTCATCCTGACCAAGGCGGTTGAGGCCAGCGGCATGCTTCAGTTGCTCGGCCGGCGCCTGGTCGAAGTGGTCAGCAGCGAGCGTGCGCTGGCACTCAGCCTGGTCGGGGCTTCGGCGGTGCTGTCAACCGTATTGACCAACGATGTGGCGCTGTTCGTGATCGTGCCGCTCACCGTCGGTTTGCGGCAGGTCGCCAGGCTGCCGGTGGCGCGTCTGGTGATATTCGAGGCACTGGCGGTCAACGCGGGTTCCGCGCTCACGCCGATCGGCAATCCGCAGAATCTCTTTCTGTGGCATCAATCCGGGCTGTCGTTTGGTTCATTTGTCTGGCAGATGACGCCGATGGTCGTGTTGCTGATGGCCTTGCTCCTGCTGGTGACGTGGCTGGCGTTTGCCTCGCACGAAATCCATCTGCATGCTGAAACCGGCGACGTGGAATTGCACAAGCGCCTGTTGGTGCCGGCGCTCGTGCTGTACGTGCCGTTTCTGGTGCTGACCGATCTGGGCCATCCGCTGGTGGCGGCGGCCGGGTTGATCGTGCTGTACCTGATCGGTGCGCGCTATGTGCTGGCCCGGGTGGACTGGGGCCTCCTGCTCGTGTTCATGCTGATGTTCATTGACCTCCGGCTGGTGGCGCAGCTTGGCATCGTCCGGCAGGCGCTGGACGCACTGGCGTTGAGCGATCCAATGCATCTGTACTGGGCTGGCATTGGCGTGTCGCAGATCATCAGCAACGTGCCGGCGGCAATCCTGCTAGCCGAGTATTCGCATGACTGGCCGATGATTGCCTTTGCGGTCAGCGTGGGCGGATTTGGCACGCTCATCGGGTCGCTGGCCAACCTGATTGCGTTGCGCATGCTGGGCGACCGGCGTGCCTGGTGGGCGTTTCACGCGTACTCGATGCCGTTTCTCTTGGCTGCGGCGGGCATCGTGTACGCGTGGCTGATGTGGCTGCGTTAGGCAGGCACGGCATCCCAATCGGGCGCGAAGGCTGGCTGTACGTAACGCAGCGTCTTTGGCAAGGCGTCAATGGCGGCACGGTCTGCGTCGTCCAGGCGCAGGCGCAGTGCATCAAGGTTCGCCTGCTGGTTTTCACGCCGCTGGGCCTTAGGGATGGCGATCACGTTAGGTTGCTCCAGCAACCATGCAATGGCCACCTGAGAGGCTGATGCGCCGTGCTTGCGGCCGATCGCCTGCAACGTGGCGTCTTCTGCCGCGCGCCCTTGTGCGAGCGGTGCATGGGCGGTGAGCGGAATGCCATTGCTGCCCAGGTAGGCCAGCAGCGCCGACTGATCCAAGAACGGGTGGTATTCCACCTGCACGCAAGCGAGGGGCGCGCCGATCGTGTCGATGGCGGTCTTGAGCATCGGCAGGTTGAAATTACACACACCAATGGCCCGCACGCGGCCGCTGTCACGCAGCGCCATCATCGCTTCCATCGTTGCCGCCATATCCATGTGGGGTGATGGCCAATGCACGAGGTACAAGTCGACGTAATCGAGTTTCAGCTTGGCAAGGCTCTGCTCCAATGCCAGTGGAATGGCGCGCGGTGCGAGCTGGTCATGCCAGACCTTGGTGGTGACGAACACTTCTTCGCGCGGCAGGCCCGAGGCAGCGATGGCCGCGCCGACGGCATCTTCGTTGCCATACATCGCGGCGGTGTCGATGTGCCGATACCCCAGCGCCAGCGCGCTCTCGACGACAGGTTGGCATACGTTGCTCGCCACGCGGAATGTGCCGAGGCCCAGCCGGGGAATGGAAACACCCTGCGTCTTCAACGTTAGTTGCATGTGTGGCTCCTTCGGTTGCCATGAACGATGGACGGCATGGTGCCGATTGCCGATCTTTGAATAAAGTGCGTACCATACAAATCATTCGTGAAAAAACTCCCGAAATGGCTGCGGGATGGAAAGGATTGCATGACGTTCGATGGGCAATTGTTCTCCGGCATCACGCTGCTGGCGGCGGTGGCGGAAAGCGGCAGCTTCGTGCGCGCGGCCGATGCGCTCGGGTTGTCGCCGTCCGGAGTCAGCCGCGCGGTCAGCCGGTTGGAAGCGCGCATCGGTGTGCGGCTGATTGAGCGGACCACGCGTTCACTCACGCTGACTGATGAAGGCCGCCGTCTCTACGAACAGGTCAGCCCGCATCTGACGGGCATCGCCGATGCCGCAGCGATGGCCTCGGGTGCAGTTGGCGCGGTGCAGGGGCGTTTGCGGGTGAATGTCGATCCGTTTTTTTCGCGGATGGCACTGGCGACACCGGTGGCGGGTTTTCTCGAACGCCATCCGGACTTATCGCTCGAACTGATCATGCGGGACGACGTGGGTGATCTGGTGGCCGATGGCTTTGATTTGGCCATCCGCTTTGGGCCGCCGCCCGTGGGCTCGTTCGTGGCGCGCAAGCTGGTCGAGACGCGCATCGTGACCGTGGCATCGCCGGATTACATCGCGCGCCGCGGGAAGCCGGCGCATCCTCGTGATGTGCCCTCACACGAACGCATCCTGTTCTACAACCCGGTGACGGGGCGCCCGTACGAGTGGGAGTTCTGGCGCCAGACCGAGCGCATCGAGATCCGGCCCGCCGGGCGGCTGACGGTGTCGGACGTGCGCACGATGCACGCGGCATGCGTGGCGGGCGCGGGCATTGCCCAGGTGATGGCGCTCGGTACAGAAGAGCTGCGGCGTAGCGGTCAACTGGTCGACCTGTTCCCGGATTGGCCGGATGAGCGCTTTGCGCTGTACGCGTTGTATCCATCGCGTCGCTACCTGCCGGCCAAGGTGCATGCATTCATCGATTTCTGCGTCGAGAACCTGCCGGCAGGCTAGGCCGTAAAGCACTGCGGCCGCACTGGGCGGCCGCAAGCGGATGAAGCAAAAAGTCAGACTTTCTTGGCCGACATTACGGCTTCCGACACGTTGCGCGGTGCTTCAGCGTAGTGCTTGAACTCCATCGTGTACGTTGCACGGCCCTGGCTGAGCGAACGCAGGTTGGTGGAGTAGCCGAACATTTCAGCCAGCGGCACCTCGGCATGCACGACCTTGCCGCCGCCACCCGGAATGTCTTCCGTGCCTTGCACCATGCCGCGCCGCGACGACAGATCGCCGATCACGTTGCCCATGTAGTCTTCCGGCGTTTCCACTTCCACGGCCATCATCGGTTCAAGCAGGATGGGGCCGGCTTTGCGCATGGCGTCCTTGAAGGCCATCGAGCCGGCCATGCGGAACGCATTTTCGTTCGAGTCCACGTCGTGGTATGAGCCGAAGGTCAGGCGTACCTTGACGTCGACCACCGGGTAGCCCGCCAGCACGCCCGTGTTGAGCGTGTCCCGGATGCCCTTGTCCACCGCCGGGATGAATTCACGCGGAATCACGCCGCCCTTGATCTCGTCGACGAACTCGTAGCCCTTGCCGTCGTTCGGCTCCAGCGTGATGACCGCATGGCCGTATTGGCCCCGTCCGCCAGATTGCTTGACGAACTTGCCTTCGACGTCTTCAGCGGCCTTCTTGATGGTTTCGCGGTAAGCCACCTGCGGCTTGCCGACCGTTGCTTCCACGCCAAACTCGCGCTTCATGCGATCAACCAGAATTTCCAGGTGCAATTCGCCCATGCCCGAAATGATGGTCTGGCCGGATTCCTCATCCGTCTTCACACGGAACGACGGGTCTTCCTGTGCCAGGCGGTTCAGGGCGATACCCATCTTTTCCTGGTCGGCCTTGGTCTTGGGCTCGACAGCCTGGCTGATCACGGGCTCAGGAAATTCCATGCGCTCCAGCACAATGACGTGCTCCGGATCGCACAGCGTTTCGCCCGTCGTCACATCTTTCAGGCCCACCGCGGCGGCGATGTCACCGGCTAGCACTTCCTTGATCTCTTCGCGCTGGTTGGCATGCATCTGCAGGATCCGCCCCAGGCGCTCGCGCTTGCCCTTGACCGAGTTGTAGACCGTGTCGCCCGAATTGATCTTGCCCGAATACACGCGGAAGAACGCGAGCTGGCCGACGAACGGGTCGGTCATGATCTTGAAGGCGAGGGCGGCGAAGGGCTCGCTGTCGCTGGCATGGCGCTCAAGCGGTTCGTCCTTCTCGCCGTGGCCCTGGATGGACGGAATGTCCACCGGCGAGGGCAGGTAGTCGACCACCGCATCGAGCATCGCCTGCACGCCCTTGTTCTTGAACGCAGAGCCACACAGCATCGGTACGATCTCGCCGGCGATGGTGCGCTGGCGCAGGGCGCGCTTGATCTCTTCCTCGGACAACGTTTCGCCGCCAAGGTATTTGTCCAGCAGGGCTTCATCGGCCTCGGCTGCGGCTTCGACCATCTTGTCGTGCCACTCCTGCGCGGTAGCCTTCAGCTCTTCGGGAATGTCGACGTACTCGAACTTGACCCCCTGACTCGCGTCATCCCAGACGATGGCCTTCATCTTGACGAGGTCGACCACGCCGCGGAAATGATCTTCCGCGCCAACGGGAATCTGGATCGGCACCGGATTGCCTTTCAGGCGGTCGCGCATCTGGCGCTCGACGCGGAAGAAATCCGCACCGATGCGGTCCATCTTGTTGACGAACGCAATGCGCGGCACCTTGTACTTGTTGGCCTGGCGCCAGACGGTTTCGGACTGCGGCTGCACGCCGCCCACGGAGTCGTAGACCATGCACGCGCCGTCGAGCACGCGCATGGAGCGCTCCACCTCGATGGTGAAATCGACGTGGCCCGGGGTGTCGATGATGTTGATGCGATATTCCTGGCGGTCCCCCGCCATGCCGCGCCACATGCAGTGCGTCGCCGCCGACGTGATGGTGATGCCGCGCTCCTGCTCCTGCTCCATCCAGTCCATCGTGGCCGCGCCGTCATGCACCTCGCCTATCTTGTGATTGACCCCTGTGTAGAACAGGATGCGCTCGGTCGTGGTGGTTTTACCGGCGTCGATGTGCGCCGAGATGCCGATGTTGCGATAGCGCTCGATGGGGGTCTGGCGGGGCATGATGTTTCTCTTCCGTTGAAGGACACTCGCATCGCCGACTCCGCACCATGCGAAGGGCGAATGTGCGAGTGGGAACACATTATAGGATCGGTCCTATCCCATCGCATGTAGGGGTATTGGATGAAATTTCATCCCCTTGCCACCTCATATGCGAGTTGGTGCAGGCCCGCAAAGTCCAGCAGTTCGATTTCTCCGTAAGCCAGCCTGAGGATGCCGCGCGCCTGGAAATCCTTCAAAACCTGGTTCACGGTCTGGCGGGACAGTGCCAACAATTGCGCAAGCTGCTCTTGTGGCACGTGCAGCACACGCCGCGTGCCCAGGCGCAGGTCGCCGTAGCCGTCGGCCATCAGTAGCAGGCGCCGCGCCACACGCACGGGGGCCGGCAGCAGGGCGGTCTCTTCGAGCACGATGAAGGTCAGGCGCAGCTTGTGGGTCAGTAGCAAGGCAAACGCATGCAGCAGCGCGGGTGAGCTATCCAGCAACGCAATCAGCGCCGCTTGTGGCATGTGGAGCAACGCCGTATTGCCGTCGGCGCGGGCGTCATGCGTGCGGGGCTGGCGGTCGAACACTCCGATCTCGCCAAACCAGTTGACGGGTTCCAGCACGGCCAGCAGGGCTTCGCGACCGTCCGCACTCGTCGCGCCGATGCGGATGGTGCCTTCCACCACGCAGTACAGGCCGTCGGGCGCGTCGCCACGCTGAAAGAGGATCTCGCCGGCGCCCAGGCGACGCACCGCCGCAATGTCGATCAATGCGTCCTGCAAGGCCGTGTCCAGCGTGCCGAACCAACTGCTGGCGTGCAGGCGTTCGCGGTACGAGGGGGCATCCAGCGCGCCGGATGTGGCGACGGGGTGGTCCATGAGGGGCGACTGAGGAACGCTTCGGAAACGTGGAATTTGTCGGCTACGCGACAGAGCGGCGTGCTATCCACTGACTAGGATGAAACGATCATAACGAGCGTGCGGCTGGAGCGTCCATGCTGCAAACGCACAAAAATTCGGAGGCCCTCATGCGGACCCTGTCTGACCACCTTTCCAACTACGCCGCCTATCACCTGGACGGTCGCAATATCGCCACGCACTTTGTCGGCATCCCGGCGATTGTGCTGGCCGTAGCGGTGTTGCTGTCGCGGCCCGTGCTGGCTGACCTGTCAGGCGTGCCCGTGACACCCGCGCTGGTCTTGCTGGCCCTCACGACGTTGTTCTACCTGCGCTTGGACGCGATCTTCGGCGTGGTGATGTTCGCGTTGATCGCTGCGTGCGTGTGGGCGGGCAACCATGTGGCCGCGCATTCGACGGCGGCTTGGTTGTCAGTGGGCATCGGCCTGTTCGTGATCGGCTGGATCATCCAGTTTGTCGGTCACTACTACGAAGGACGCAAGCCGGCGTTTGTTGACGACCTGGCGGGCCTGGTGATCGGCCCGCTGTTCCTCGTGGCCGAGACGGCATTTGCCCTGGGTTTGCGCGCGAAGTTGCGCGATGAGGTGGTCAGCCGTTCGCACGCCATGCGCGCCTCGATGGGCGGCAAGCACGCCGCCGCCTGAGTTGCTCGCGTCGGGCTATTTCCCTTCATATTTCGCGGCCGGCTGAAAGACCGGCGCGCGATTTTGCATACCGGCCAGCACCGCCTCGCGCTGATTGGCCGCGCCGATCAGCCGATCTTGCTCGATCGACTCGGCCAGCAGAATGGCGGCTGTGTCGCCGTCTTCCACAACACCCATCAAGCGCTTGCCGGCGCGGATGGCGTCGGGGCTCTTCTGCGCAATGTCGTGCGCTGCCGCCAGCGCCGCAGCGCGCGGATCGTCCACGACGTGCGTCGCCAGCCCCAGGGCGCAGGCTTCTTCGCCATTGACGACGCGGCCGCTGTAGATCAGTTCGCGCAGTCGATCCGGGCGAACCAGACCGCGCGTGAGCGCCATGCCGCCCATGTCGGGCACCAAGCCCCATTTGATTTCCATGACCGATAGGCGCGTGTCGGCGGCTACGTAGCGCACGTCTGCGCCCAGCGCGATCTGCAGGCCGCCGCCGTAAGCGACACCATGCACCGCAGCCAGCACCGGCACCGGCAGATCGCGCCATACCGTGCAGGCGTACTGCGGCAGATTGGCCGCCCCATGCGTGCGCTTGGCAAGACGGCCAGCGCTGACATCCGAATCCGCATCGTTGCTGCCGAGGCTCGCCATGCTGCCCATGTCCAGCCCCGCGCAGAAGGCGCGCCCCTCTCCGGACAGCACCACGGCGCGTAGATCCGCCTCGTTCATCAGGCGTTCACCAACGGTGACGAGCGCTTCGAACATGGCCGGGTCGATGGCGTTCATCTTCTCGGGGCGGTTGAGCCGGACTTCGGCCACGCCGGCGTCAATGGTGAGCAGGATGCGTTCAGTCATGGAGATGTCCTGTGCGAGGTAAGCGTCGAATCAGTCGGGAGCGATGACCAAAACATCGCGCTTGTCCTTCACCTGCGCCCAGTGCGCATGATCGGGCAGCGGCGGCTGCACTTTGGTCAGGCGGGGCCAGTCGGCGCGGCGCGAGAGTTTTGCGTTCAAGGCGATGAAGTCCTGCTGATCCGCTGGGACTTCAGCCGCCGGATAGATCGCGCCCACCGGGCACTCCGGCACGCAGATCGAGCAATCGATGCATTCATCCGGATCGATCACCAGGAAATTCGGGCCGGCGTGGAAGCAGTCCATAGGGCAGACGGCGACGCAGTCTGTGTATTTGCACTGGATGCAGGATTCGGTAACGACGTAAGGCATTGTGGTGCGAGGGTTTGGAGCCCAACTGAAAAACGTTTGAAATTATGCTGCATCAAGCTGAACCCCGACAGGGGCACACCTCTGGAGGTTGCACGGGGGGACTGCCATTTCGTCGGAGTTTTTGTGCCGACGAGCCCTTGCTCGAGATACGTCCGCTTTCACAGTGATTGGATTTCGTGAAATGAGGGTGCATCGTCGCCGAGAAAACGCTGCGCCTGCAAGGCTTCAAAGCCCAAGCCGACGACGACTACCTGGCCGAGACGGTCACGCACATCTACGCCAACAAAAGCTGGCTCGTGAACGTGAGCCTGAACGGTGGCAACACCGGCAAGGCCAAGGCGGGGCAGGGCAAGCCGAAGAAGGCGGCCGAGGTCACCAACCTGGCTATTCCCGCACCGCCCAAGTAACAAGACCCACACGCTCGCAACTGCGGCCGCATCCCAAACAGCCCGCCACCCGGCGGGCTTTTTCATTTCCAAGCCATGAACAAAGATACCTTCAGCAAGGCCGCCGCCTTGCCGCCCGCGCTTGCGGATCGCTGGTGGCCGCACATCGAGGCCACGTGCAAGCGCTTCGGCATCTTCACGCCCGCGCAGCAAGCCGCCTTTATCGCGCAGATCGGGCATGAGTCCGGCGGCTTTGCGCGCGTAACGGAATCCTTCAACTACGCCCCGGCTGGTGCGCTGGTGTCTTTGCGGTTCATTCCGGGCACGCCCGTGCAGCGCGTGGCGGCGCTACTGCTGGGCATTGCCTGCGCGCATTACCTCGGCAACGGCGTGATTGCCTTGTGGCACGTGCCCGCAGGGCTTGAGTCTGACGCCATCAAGTTCATCGCCGGCGTGTTCGGGCTGACCATCGTCGGCTACGCATACGGCGAGCTCCCGGCGCTGCGGCGCCTGGTTCATGACTGGCTGCAGCAGGCAGCGCAACGCTGGATGGGAGGCCGCAAAGAATGACGATCAGCCAAAACGACGTGCTCACCGCCATCGACATCGTGGCGCTCGTGGGCATCTGCGCGGGCGCGGCGTGGGCTGCCCTCACGCAGGCTATTCCGCACGGGCTGCGCGGTGCGCTGCTGCTGTGCGCAGTCGCCCTGTGCGCGCTGGGCAGCGCCTCCACCGCGCTCGGCGCCAATCACGACATCGCCACCGTCCAACTGCATTGCGCGCTGGCGGTGGCGGGGCTGTGGGTCACTCACATCATCCGACAAGGCAAAGCCAATGAACTTCGCAATGATCCGCCTGGTGGCAGTGGCGGCGGTAGCTGCAGCAGCCGCGTGGGGCTGGCAAGCCAACCGCTACGACAAGACCATCGCGCAGATCCAGCGCGACCACGCCATCGAGCGCCAGGCCGCCGTCGATACCGTCGTGACCGCGCTGCAGGCTGCAATCGACAAACACCGGCAGCTTACCGACCAGCTCGACGCGCTCGACCGTACCCATTTCTCGGAGATGCAACGTGCCACCGCTGAAAACACGCGCCTGCAGCGCGCTCTTGCTGCTGGTGATGTACGGATGTCAGTGCGCGCCCGTTGCCAGCCCGGCGCCAGTGCCGGCGCAAGTGAAGATCAGCCCGGCACCGGCCTGGGCGATGGAGCCGCCGGCCGATGTGAGCTATCTGGAGAGGATGCGGCGGATCTTGTCGATCTCTTCGCCGGGGCTGAGCGGGATGCGGAGAAATTGAGATACTTGCAAGGGCGCGAACGCGCGCTGGCCAATAATCCCACTTAGAAGAGCAACCATGAAGCGCCGCTACGTGACAGCCGATGTGTTCACCGATGTCCCTCTCCAAGGCAATCCCGTCGCGGTAGTGCTGGATTGCGAGGGCTTGTCGACGGAGCAAATGCAGTCCGTCGCCGCTGAATTCGGTTACAGCGAGACTACCTTCGTCTTCCCGCCCCGAGACCCGTCACACACTGCCTGGGTACGGATATTCACGCCGTTGCGGGAAATTCCGTTTGCGGGCCACCCGAATATTGGGACTGCCTTTGTGCTTGCCACGAAAGCCGCAGAAGCCGGCAAGGCGTTGCCGAACACTCTGGTCTTTGATGAGGCGGGCGGAGTTGTTCCTGTCCGACAGCTCATGGAAGGCGCTGCTGTTGTCGGCGGCGAACTTGTTGCGCCAGAGCAGTTGTCTTTGCGTTCCAAGGTTCCTGTCGAGAGTGTTGCTGCGTGCCTTTCGCTTGATGCCGACGACATTCGAGTTGACGTCCACCCGCCGATAGTCGCGTCGGTGGGGCTGCCCTTCGTCATTGTTGAGGTTCGGTCGAGAGACGCCTTGCGCAGCTGCGTGCCGAACCCGGTAGCGTACAAGGCAACCTTGCCGCTTGATGGCGCCGTGTCTGTCTATGCGTACACGCAAGATGTTGGAGACGACGGCATCCAGGCAGGCTGTGATTTACAGTCGCGCATGTTTACCCCGCGCATGACAGAAGACCCCGCTACCGGTAGTGCAACAGGGGCAACCGTGGCGCTTCTGGCAGCAGCTCGCTCGGTGTCGGAGTTGACGTTACTCGTGCGACAAGGCGTCGACATGGGGCGCCCGAGCACGCTCCTCGCTTCTTGCGAAATAAGAGGGGGCACATCGACAGTGCGAGTCGGCGGAAAATGTGTCGCCGTCATGGAGGGGTCTTTCTGGCTGCCGGTGTTGCACTGAATATGCGGTAGTCGCCGTCCGCTTTCTGTTAACTTCCGTCATTCGACATCGCTGCCTGAATCATTGACAAGCGACGCTTGAAATCTGCGTATCTGGTGTGGACGGAAGCCGGAAACTCTAACCAAGCCATAGGCGACAAAAGAAAAGGGGCGGCGGTGGAAGAACTCATAACTGAGCAGAAATTTGCGTCGCTCGATGAATTCTGGGATGCGCTGTCTCCCATCGGAAAGATCTTCGGTAATCCTTTAACTAAATTTATCTATCGCGGGCAAAGCGATGGAGATTGGAAGTTGGTGCCGCAGGTGTATCGGCAGGCGATCATTGATCGATACCGAACTGGCATGCATGCGGCTTTAGGCAAGGACCACATAGGTCAGACCCATTTCGAATGGTGGTTGTTAGAATCATTTCTGTATCACAGTGACCAGCGGGGGCTAGCAATACCTGGCGATTCAATGGAATTCCGAAAGTTCTTTGAAATTCAGAACATCATGACCGTGAATGGGATAGCTAATCATGGCTGGCCGCAGATGCAAGTATTGCCCATGATGGCAATGGCGCAACATCATGGGATTCCTACGCGTTTGCTTGATTGGTCCAGTAATGCGATGGTTGCGTGCTACTTCGCGGCAGCGGGAGCAGTGAACAAACCGACTCCCCAAACAGGGCAGACACTTGCCGTGTTCGGATTTACGTTCAACTCCTATCGAAGGGAAGTCGGCTTCCGTCACGTTCGCGTCCCCGGAAGCACCTCCGCGAATCTCTCGGCTCAAGGCGGTTCATTTATTCTTGTAAACAATAACGGGTATCGCGGCGAAGAATTTGCGATTGATGCAGACCTTGAATCAACGCTGAACTCGACCGATCGCTTGATAAAGCTCACGCTCCCAATTGAATTGGCGGGCGAACTGCTAATGAGATGCCACAAGTTCGGCTTCTCGGCGGCGACGGTGTTTCCAGGGTATGACGGAGCGGCAAAAGCCGTTCTCGAACGGCAATTGGCGGTATCGTTCTTGGAGAGGCTGGTGTAGCTGCTCCCCGTTCGAAGTTGCGAAATGGTCACGCCTTCGCGCATTACCCACCCGGCATGGGGAATGTCTCCGCACCGCTAGTGCGGTATGTCTGTAAAGGGTCGCAAGTGGACAGTCGCAAGCAGTGCCATCATCGATCGCTATCGGCCAGAAGCGGACGTCCCGGAATTCCACATGGCAGGGAGATACGTTGAACAGAATTCTCGGCATCGCAAGCACGTTAGTGCTAGTCCTCGTGTTGTCGGCATGCGATAACGCAAACTCTCCATTGAGATGGATAGAAGATGTACGCCTGCCCGATGGTCGAATTGTTACCTTGACTCGCTATCAGGAATTCAAGGGGCCGCACGAGTGGGGCGGTACCCCAACGGTGAGCGACTACTGGTTCGAGTTCAAGCATCCAGACACGGGGCAGGTTGTCCGCTGGCAAAGCGACCGGGATTTGGATGCGCTGGCTATGTTCATGGATGGAAAGGTACCCATGCTTTTGGTCAGGCCAAATTTTGGCGGTGTCGAGCGCCGAAATTGCCCTAATCCTCCCTATCTATTGTTTCGTTTCGTTGGGAGCTGGGAACAGGTCCCATTGGAGCAAATCCCCGTTAAACGCTTGCGAGCTAATTTGACGTTTGGGATCAGTGGTGAAAGAAAAATCATCGAGTCATCAAATTTTCACATCACTGCCGAACAGACCAGCAATACGACGTTTCAAGATGTTCCTTTCATCATCAACTTTTCATTGATGAAAGAACAGACTTTCGGAATTCAGAATTGCGGACGGAATCCAGACCGACTTTTGGAAAAGAACCAATGAAGAGGGCTGCCATTGGCCGACGGGCGCTGGTCGTCCGCTTTCGGCCAAATGCAGCCGCTCATTGCTTCCCTCGCTTCCCTTTACTAAAAATGCCGCTCGAAACAGTTCGCTTCGATAGCGTCTCCGGCGTAACTCAATCATCGAAGAACCGTCGTCGGGTCACCCTCTTCAACTTCACTGCCGGCGAGCGCATCGAGTATTCCGTGCCCGCGCCTGGCACACCGCAATTGTTGGCGGGCATGACAATCACGGCTTTCCTTGAGGAGGAGGGCAACTGGCAGACGCTCGTCGGCTGGCGTGACCATGCGAATGGAGCGATTGTGTGTGATAGCGCAGCGGAGGAGACATTCCTATGTTTCGCCTTGCCCCCAATACTCCTGTTCCTCGCGAGCATTGCTTGGAGGCAGCCGGCTAACCTGTTGGCAGTCGTTGTCTTGGCGGCCTACCTTATTTGGGCAATCAGACGTGTCCGAATGGTGCGACACGCCCGCACTCTGCTGACAGCTTTGCCACTGCCACAAGCCTTCGTCTAGCCGCCGGCCGCTTCCGGCCAAGAGCGGGCAGTCAAAGGCGGCTTATCAACCATCGATGATCCACGTAAGTTGAGCGGTTTTTGCGCGCAAATATAGACTTGCTAAGAGCGTCGCATCCTCTTCATTCCACGGCACCGTGTCGAGAATGGATTCTGAATGGAGTTGTGCATGAAAAGCTTTAAGCTTGTCTTGGCAATTGGACTCGCGTTATGTGTGCTTGGCTGCGAAGAGCGGGTTCCCGCGGAGAACACCCCGGCTTTCTACGAGTTGCACGGAGTCGTTAATGATGGAAAGAGAACCAACGAGATCACGCTGATTAACGATAGGGATGAGAGTCGCCCAAAATTGCGATTTTCTCCAGAAATACCGGTTTCAGTCTATACGCCAGACACACACAATCCGAATCCCAGAAAAATCAGAAAGGGTCTCGCCTATCAGGCTAGCGTAGCCCTTGAGCTAGACCCTCAGAGGAAGTTGATTCCGATCGTACCCACGCCCGACCACTTAATCTATGACATGGTAGAGATTCGCTTCCGCTCCGGTAAGCCGAATCTCGGGTGGGCCGAAGCTACGCTATCGAACCTCCTGCGCCAATCTCCAAGAGTCGTTGAAAAGACGGAGTGGGGACTGAAAGAGTATATGCCGATGGTTGGTGGGGCGCTGCACAGTTTCGACTACATACCGCTAAATGATGATTTTAAATCGATTGACGGGATGAGGATGTGGATTCAGTGCGATGTTGGTGGCGCGAAGATCTCGGGAAATCAAAGTCCAGCGGTATGCGCTAGTCAATTTTTCTATAAAAATGGGTTAAGTGTGGTATATGTTTTTCGGGCCTCCCTTATGCCGTACTGGCAGGAAATTTACAGGGAAGTAATCAGGTTCTCAGATCACGTTCTAGTGCAGTAGATCCTGCTGTGACTGTCTGCAACGGGTCGCAATTGGACAGTTGCAAGCAGTGCCATCATCGCCATTGTCGGCCAGAAGCAACCAGTCACGCCTGCCCGCACCGCCGCCAACCCGCCCAGCGATGCGAGCCCCATCCCACCCCTACACCCCCGCCTCAATCAAATCCGAAATCTGCACCGACGCCCGCGCAAAGTCAGTCAGTGCGCGGGCGCGCTTGTGCCGGTAGCTGCCGGCGGAGATGACGACGGGCTCTTTGGCGTCGTCGTGCTGCAGGACGATGAGCATGCCGGTGTAGCGGTCTGCCTGGTAGATGTGTTTGTTGAGCAGTTGCAGCGCGCGCTCGACGTCGGCGGGGTAGAGGCTGGCGAGCTCTTCCGGTGTGAGGGCTGCGCGGGGCGCGGCGTCGATGCGCGGTTGTGCGGTGAACTGGCCGGTCTTTCGGATGGCCGGCAGGACGATGGACGTGACCCACTTGCGGAAGCGGTACGGCACAGTGCCGGGGTTGACGGCGTCGCGGCAGCGCAGGACTAGGGTGTACATGCCGGATTCGCTGATGACCGCCATGGATTGCGTCCCGCCAAGGGTCTGCATTGAATGCAGACCCTTTTCGTCCTCATCCAATTTCCGAATTGCCGTTGCGTCCAAGTGCAGCGCCGCGCAAAGGTCGGCGGCAACAAACCACGGCTCGCCGTCGCGCAAGACCACGCGGACAGCGTGCGATTCGAAATTGAAGGTGTTGGGGGTAGGAGCGAGCGCGGACGCGCCAACCGATGTGTCAGTCATAGTTGGATCCTCTGTTTTTTGCTTTGAGGCCGTCCCCCGACGCCAATCAGGGGGCGGCTACCGAACGGAGTTGGCGTACCGGAAACAAAGGAAACCGGCCCAGCCGAAGCTGGCCCCGCCCGGAGCCGCCATAGGAGCAACTACGAGACACACGCAAACAACAAAGCCGCGTGTAAAACGACAGCGCGGCTTGCTTGCGCCTTTGTATCCCGGGCCGCCAAGCCCGTGTGCCGGTGTTTCCGGCAACCGGCCGAGTAAACGGCCGGTGTGGGGAGGGTGCATGCTCCGTGACAGTGGTTCGCAAATGCGGCTGTGCGCGCTCATGACGCCCGTGCATCGCCGAAATTCCGCAACGGGGATGCTGTCGCTGAATTCAGTGCTGACCGCTTCCAGAAGTAGGCCTTCGACAGTCGCGAATGAATTGGCGACAATCCGGAATCGAATTTTCCTTCGCCATCCACGCACCCGGCAAATATGACGACTCTGGCTACCGATCGGCTGACACTTCGTAGGCTTGCGATCCAAGACATCGACGTGTTCCTGACCATGGAGTCAGATCCGGAGGTGATGCGTTACACAACCGGTCTTATAGAGCCGACCCCGAGGCGCCGCGATGAGCTTTTGACGGCAGTTTGCGCCACCAACGCCGATGGTTTGGGGCACTGGTGCGTGGAGCGAGACGGGGTTGCGATTGGGTGGACCAGTCTGACACCGCTCGAAGACACTGGGCGAATTCAGCTTGCCTACCGCTTCGTTCGCACGGCTTGGGGGAAGGGCTATGCCACTGAAGCCGGGCTAGCGATGGTCAAATACTCACAGTCTGTACTTGAACTGCCGGAATGTGTTGCCGTGGTCTGGCCGGGCAACAATGCTTCTATTCGTGTTTTAGGCAAACTGCAATTCCGCCGCGAGGGTCTGGCTTGTCACTATGGATGTGAAGTGGAGGTCTATCGCCGCGCATATTGATCCACGCTCCAGTGTTCGCGCGGAACCTTCACTGCATTTGGGGATGTCTGAGCGGCCGTTCTTGGTCAATCTGAAGGACTGTTTAGGGTCGACAGGCGCTCTTGTCGTCGGGCGGCAATCGGCCAAGAGCGGCCATTGGACTACACGCGAGGAGAAGTAAGAGGATGGGATCATGGATTCGGTGCAAATGCGACCAGCTCGTTCACAAAAACCTATTCTGCGGAACAGGCATATCCCTGCTAGCAACAGAAGAGTTTCTCGATGAGCGTCATGACGGCCAAAGCGCCGATGACTTTATCTCAGACCTTATTCGCCGGTCTGACCTCCTCCTTACATGCGGAAACTGCGGACGGAAAATCTTGGTGAAGGAAACCAAGGACCTGTTCGAGGTCCGCTTTTTTATGCCAGAGCAAGGCGGGTAAATGCGGGCCAGAAACCTCTTATCCAAATATGGTCAAGCCTTGAAATTGCAGACTGATTGATGGCAACGGTATGAAGATCCGATCACTGATTGACGCGCTGCTGGGACGCAAACAACAAGAACCGTCGGAAGCTCCGGTTCAGCAAGTCGCTGTCGCTCCCAAACTGAGCCAGCAGTTTGAGCTTTCGGCGCAATGGGCGTTGCAGCAGGAAGACGAGCGCATTGCAATCTTTCGCAACGAGGTAGGTGATGTACTCACGGTCAACTACTTCGCGGCGGTGCCGGACATTGAAGCGCCCATCGATGACGTTGACGCGCTGCGAGTGTTTTACCGCGGCACGGCCGAAGCAAACGGTCTCGCCCTGATCGAGACAGAGCTGGCACAGCTGACAGCATTGAACGCGGTGCGCACCCTGCTCAAGGTACGGATGCACCAGACACGTGGCTTCGCCTTTGTCGGCGCCTACACGCTGCCCTTTGCTGACCGCTCTTACGTGATCAAGGTGGAAAGTATGGAGCGAGGCGTAACGGGCATGCGCGAAGCAGCCGTCATGGTTTTGATGGGTCCGCCGAAGTTCGACACAGCAACAGGGGAGTTACTTGGGTGGAATCAGGACCCCTATGACCCGAACTACCATGCTGAATTTATGCGCAACCAGGCCGACGATCAGAAATTCGATGCGCAGTTTCCCGACCATCCATTGAGCAAGGTTCGACGCTACCTAAAGGAGCTTGAGTCTGGGGTGCGAGCCGATGCGGCCATTTACGGACTTCAACCATTCACGTACGTGCCGCACTATAGGGGGCGCGACGCATCCCACTCGTTGTAAAGGGTGTATAGGCCTGCAATCGGGCCATCGTGCGCCCGCCCAGAGTCGAAATTGACTGCAGCGGCTAGTTACATACTGTCCGCTTCCGGCCAGGAGCGGCCGTTCCGGTCTCCCTGTCGACGCATCCAGCGACTGAACATCAGCTAGACTGAACCACACCAAACCGCTCTCTTCAAGCATGCAAAGCACAGGCAGAAGGCTGGTCATGATCGGCATGCTCTTGTTGGGAGGCGCAGCATTGGCTCAGGCATCGCGGGCAGACGAGCCCATCGAATCAGCGCATCGGGCGGGGCCACAGGGCCTTGAAGGTTGGACAGAGAGCTATCCGGCGGCGCACGGCCCAAGCTACCCCGCCACCTTGGTTATCGCCCAGCGAGGACATGTTATTCGTCGAATCCAAGGAGATCCAATTGTGTGGAGATGGATGTTTTGGGAAGACGGAAAACAGCTCGCCTATGAGACTGGATCGATACACTTCAACATGGCCTGCAGGCTAGTGGACATCGCAAGTGGCCGGCAATTGGCGAATCTTGATTGCTATCACGATCTCGCCGAGGATGCCCCTGCGTGGGAGAAAGCCTTGCGGGAATGAGTGCAGTGGGCTTGTATCTAGGGCTACGAAAGATGTTTAAGGATGCAGTTGAATGCGAGAAGGCAATTGGGCAAGCTCTTGCGTCGGCTTGCCGCGAGCCGTGGGCGTCAATTTCGGCCGAGGTTGAGCTGGATGGCGTGCGGGTCGACGCTGTCGTTTCCTATGTTCGTACGGACGACGGCAAGGTGGGTTTTTTGACCGGTGTGCCTCGACTAGCGCTTTACTTCTCTGAACTAGCTCGGCTTGTTAGCACCGACGAAAAGGGGCTTTTCACTAGTTGCCGCTTCGAACTGCAAAGCGACGGACGCTACAAGAGCAGCTTCATTTATTGAGACTTCCATCAACTGCAGCCCTCCCAGCGGTCATCTGCCAATGAAGCGTGATAGGCAATGGTCGTCCCCTACCGGCCAAGAGCGGCCGGTCGATATCGTCAGGGCGGTCGTTGACAATGCCCGGCCCCCGCTCCTGGAATCTACCCCTGGCTGGAATGTGACTCATCCCAACTGAGGAATGGTTGCCCTGACGCGCTTGCCGAGCTTGATGTAGAGCTCGACCGCTCGAATCCTGTCCTCGTGCGAATACATGAACTACCTCCTGGTAGTCCAAGTTTTTGTCCGCACCTCCCTCCTCACCAGGGACTTGCATCCGGACAGATCTACTTGGAACATCGTACTAGTACGACATGAAAGCGCGCTGCAACCTGGCCGAGTCATCTGAGCACGTCAGTGCCAGCATCGCGAGGATGCGTGCCTTGTGCGGTACTTGGTCATCTGCCACCACCCAGTCATAGCGGTCGTCGGGCTGCGAGCCGTTGCGCAGGACGACGCCTCCACCTGTGCGCGAGGCCCGGATGATGTGCACCCCCCGTCGACGGGCTTCCACCAGAGCGCCTACCACCTGATCTGCTACGTTGCCGTTGCCCGTTGCCGCGTAGATGATCGCGCTCACCCCCGAGTCAAGCAGCGCGTGCACGGTGGTGTCCGTCATGCCGCTGTGCGCGTATACGATTCCCACATCGGGAAGGTTGTGGATGCGATCGATGGACCATTCGGAATTGACCGTGTGGCTGCGTGCGGTGAGCCGATAGAAGCGCGGCACCCCCTCCACGATGTAGCCAAGCGGACCATAAGGCGAACGAAACGCCTCCTGCTTGAAGGTGTTGGACTTAACGACGTCTCGTGCGGTGTGGATTTCGTCATTGGTCACGACCAACGTGCCCTTACCGTGAGCATCGGGGCTCGCAGCCACAACGATCGCGTTGTACAGGTTGAGCGGCCCGTCGGCGCTCAGCGCTGAAGGCGGCCGCATCGCTCCCACCAGCACCACCGGTTTGGTGCTTTTGACTGTCAGGTGCAGGAAGTAGGCCGTCTCGTCGATCGTGTCGGTGCCATGTGTGATCACGACCCCATCCACGTTGTCATGTGAAAGCAGCGCCGCCACACGCCGACCCAGCGTGATCAGGTGCTCGTTGGCAAAGTTCTCCGACCCGATCTGGAACAGTTGCTCTGCGCGGATGTCCGCAACACAAGCTGCACTTGGCAAGTTGGCCAGGATATCGTCGACGCGCAGGACCGAGCAGTCATAGGTGGATGTGTTGACGGCCGATTCGCCTTTCCCGGCGATCGTGCCCCCGGTGCCGATCAGCACGAGGCGAGGCAATGCACGCCCTGCCTCGTGCAAGCGTGCCGTGGATGCGGTCATGAAACGACTCCTAAATGAGACCGTGCCGGCAAGACGCGAGCCTGAAAGATTAAAAAAGCGTGTGGTAGCAAGCCACACGCAACCCTTGCTCCGGAGGGGTCGCCCCGGACATGACTGGCTCCGCTGCAGCTTGTGGCGACCAGCGGATCCACGCTTACATCTTCACGACGTCAAGCAGCGTCTGCTTGCCGTTCTTGTAGTTGTAGAGCGAGATCGCGCGCTGCTTCACATCGCCCTTGTCGTCAAACTGGATCTGGCCCAGCACACCGGTGTAGTTCGTTGCAGGCAACGCTCCCAGAACGTCGGCAGGCTTAGCCGATTGGGCACGCTTCATCGCTTCCACAATGATGTAGACCGCGTCGTAGGCGAACGGCGCGTTGAGCTGCACGCGCTGGCCGAAACGCGCCTCGTAGCGCTTCGCGAAAGCCGGGCCGTCGGGCATCCGTTCAAGTGGCATACCGGCGATGGAGCAGACCACGTTGTCCGCCGCTGTGCCGGCCAGTTGCGCGAGCGAATCTGCGCAAAGCCCGTCTCCGCCCAAGACGCGTGCACTAATGGCGAGCTCTCGCGCCTGCTTGGCAAATGGGCCACCCGTGGCGTCCATGCCGCCGTACATGATGATGTCTGGATGCCTTCCTTTGATCTTGGTGAGGATGGCGCGAAAGTCCACGGCCTTGTCACTGGTTGCGTCATGCGACAGGACCGTCAAGCCATTGGCTTTGGCGTATTTTTCAAATTCGTTGGCTAGGCCTTGGCCGTAGGCTGTTGCATCGTCGACGATGGCGACCGTCTTGGCATTCAGTGTGGTTTTTGCATAGCGGGCGAGCGCAGGGCCTTGCTGGGCGTCGGTCGCCACGACACGATAGGTTGTCTTGAAGCCCTGCTGGGTATAGGCCGGATTCGTGGCCGAGGGCGAGATTTGCGCGATGCCAGCATCGCTGTAGATCTTGGCTGCAGGAATGCTGGTGCCCGAGTTCATATGGCCCACGACAGCGGCCACCTGATCGTCCACCAGCTTTTGCGCAACCTGCGTGCCTTGACGCGGATCGGAGGCGTCATCCTGGCCATCCAGCTCGAGCCGAACCTTGCGCCCCTTGATGATGAGTCCTTTGGCATTGATCTCCTCGACGGCCAGCCTTGCGCCGTTTTCAGTGTCCTTGCCCAAGTGTGCATTCACGCCTGTCAGCGGCGCGGCATGGCCGATTTTCACTACGTCGTCCGCCAGGGCGCCGGACGCACCCAGCATCATCAGACTGCTTCCGACGCTGATGCCCAGCGCTCGGGAAATCGTTGTTGTCATGAGCGTATCCTCTTCCGTGATTGCCGTCGTTGTCTACGTCTGCGGCGCGCAGCCTTGGCTCCGGCTGCACGTGTTCGACAGGCTTAAATTTAGTGACATGCGATACGATGGCATTGCACCGAACCGAAAAAAAATAGAACAAATACGACATCGCCAAACTGGCGTTCCACCGCCTTATACTTGACGCCAGCTCGACGACTCCGGGGCTGCCATGGCAAATGCAGACAAGGCCAGCAAGCTGGAAAATGCACGGCTTGGCCGTGAATTGGTTGCGCAACTGGATGCCCACCGCAGTGCAGATGTGTCCGCCGGTATTGAGTTGCGTGTCGGCTTTCTTCTATGGCCGACCTTTCCTCTTCTATCGCTGGCAGGCTTTTGCGACGCGTTGCGTCATGCCGCGGACATTGGCGACCAAAGTCGCCCGCTCCGGTGCACCTGGACCTTGCTTGGTGCCGGTGAAGCGGTTGAGGCGAGTTGCGGCATCGCTGTGCCGGTGCAGGGGCTGCATGGTTCACCAGAACAATTCGACTATCTGGTGGTGATCGGTGGCCTGCTGCCTGAGTTGGATAGTGTGGATCGACGCTACTGGACCTATCTGCGCAGCGCGAGCGCGGCTAAGGTGCCGCTGATCGGTTTATGCACGGGCAGCTTTGTGCTGGCGCGTGCGGGCTTGATGCAAGATCGCGTGGCCTGCGTGCATGCCTTCCACCATGAAGACTACAAGACGATGTTCCCCGGCCTGCGGGCCGTCACCCATCGCGACTACGAGGTTGATGGCGACCGCATCACGTGTGCGGGTGGCGTATCGGTGCTCGAATTGGCAGCGCACCTGATTGGCCGGCACTGCGGAGCGGACCGTGCCTCCAAAGTGATCCACCAGATGACGGTCAGCAGGCGGGGCGGCCGCTCATTTGTCGAGCGGCGCAAGGCGCTGGGCTATTTGACCGTCGATGATCGTTCCGTACGGCACGCCATTGTGCTGATGGAAGAAAACATCGAAGCCCCGCTCAGCATCACTGTGGTCGCGCGCATGACAGGCACGGGCGTGCGTCAGTTGCAACGCAGCTTCTTGGCCGAGACAGGCCTGTCGCCCAAGGAGTTCTACCGGCTGATGCGGTTGCGCTACGCACGATGGCTCTTGTTGAATAGCGATCGCCGCGTGACCGTCATCGCCTACGAGTGCGGCTTTTCCGATGCCGCCCATTTCATTCGCGATTTCAAAGCGATGTACGGCATGACACCAGGGCAAACGCGCACGTCGATGCCAGCTCATGCCACAGCGCTGGATTCCGGCTGATGGATGCGCAACAGGTGATTCTGCAAGTTCCGATTTCAGCAGCAGCGCGTCGTCTCGAGCATGAGCGGTCACAGGGCCGGTTTATCCCGCTTTAAGTGGAAACGGTCGTCAAGCGTACCGCAGGTCAACGGCCCCTTGCGGTTGCGGATTCAACCGGTCGATGTGAAGCTGAGCTAGTGGAATGTCAGTAGTCTGCGTCGAGCAGAATCTTGAGTTCCTTGTTTCTCTCCCTTGCGAGACGTTCTTCGCAGGCGCTGGCACTTAGCGTGCGCCAATCGGAAGACGTCTCATCGGGATCGAGGCTTTCTACAAAGTGACAGTATTCCCGCTTTCCCGCTCACAAGTGCTACGTCGAAGTTTTTGCCGGCGGCGCGGAGCTGTACTTCCTGCGGCCCGCTGCCAATGTCGAGGTCATCAACGACATCAATGGCGATCTGGTGAACCTGTACCGCGTTGTGCAGCCTCACCTTGAAGAATTCGTGCGGCACTTCAAGTGGCTGTTGACCAGCCGCGACATGTTCCGAATCCTGCAAGACACGCCGCCGCACACGCTCACAGACATCCAACGCGCCGCGCGCTTCTACTACCTGCAGCACACGTGCTTCGGCGCCAAGCTGGAAGGGCAGACGTTCGGCACCGCCACGACGGCGCCGGCGCCAAACCTGCTGCGCATCGAGGAGTCATTGAGCGCCGCACACCTGCGCCTGGCCGGCACGTACATCGAGAACCTGAACTGGGCCGACTGCATTGAGCGCTACGACCGGCCGCACACGCTGTTCTATCTCGACCCGCCGTATTGGGAGACTGAAGGGTATGGCGTCGATTTTCCGTTCAGCGAGTACGAACGGATGGCGGCGCTCATGCGCGGCTTGAAGGGCAAGGCCATCGTGAGCCTGAACGACCATCCGGATATCCGCAGGTGTTTTGCGGGGTTCGAGATGGAGGCGGTGGAGATTAATTACACCGTGGGCGGAGGGCAGGGAGTGGCGCGGCGGGAGGTGATTATTTACAGCTGGGATCGGGCGGCGGAGCCGGTGGGGTTGTTTTGATTCCCGACCGGTGGCAATTTAGACCTGACTCCTACGGTAGCGCTTAAGAGCGCGTCCGCTCCATCGCGTGAGGGCAAAAAAAGGGGGCGACCAACCGGCCGCCCGTCCTATCCATGCGCCATGAGTTCCATGGCCGCGCGAGCCAGAAGCCCGCTGCGTGTTTCATGCCGTTTCTCGGCAAACCGATCCAGCTTTCTGAGCACGAAGCGGGGGAGTGACACGTTGATGCGCTCGGGGGTGCGGTCAAGCTCCTCGTCGTCGATTTCAACGATCGCCCAGATGGCACCGGCGTACTCGTCTTGCTTGGTCAGGTCTTCAATTATCGAGCAGGTTACGTCTACGTCTTCGCCGAGCTCTGCCAGTGTCTGCAGATGACCCGCGATGGCCTCCCGCGTGTTGCGGATGGCTTCATCGACGGTATCGCCCCACGAGTGCACGCCGGGAATATCCGGCACCGTGACGCCATAGACGCTCCCCTCGTCCTTGTGAATCGCGATGGGGAATTGCATGGCCTTTCTTCCTAGGTTGTTACGCGACAGGTCTTGCCAATCAGACTGATAAAAGTTTGGCTCAATTCACATTGAAAATGTTCTAACTTGCGCGTCGCCGGAAGAGTGCTGAGAGTCATGTCTCCAAAAATAACAATGCTGGGGATGCGGAATGAAGTGGATGGGGGAGGGGCGGTTGCGGTCCTCGGGGCAGAAGGTTGTACACGTCGCAAGCGCGCTTACGGAAAGAGTACCTACCACGCTGTTTTTGCTGATTGCTGCAGCGCTTACGTTGGGTTCGCAAGCTTGGGCGAACAGTTCCGATGTAGGTATTAGTGGTCGCCTTTGGGCGGCTACCTTGCCAGGCCTGCCGGCAGGATATCGTGGGTCCGGAGACAGTCCGCAAGCGGCGTGTAATGCTGCTGTCGCCGCCAGCAACGCGTATTGGGGCGTCAATTCTCTTGCTCCTGGGGCTGTTTATCAGACCGGGACTTCGCCCCTAACGTACTTTTGCCCGGCACTGAGAAATGGGGTCGGCACTACGGGAGCGACGGTTGGACAACCAGCATTTTGTATTCCGGGATATCGCGCTCAGGATGACGGTTCGTGCCAGCTTTCACCCCTTCCCACGCTTGTTCAAGCGTGTGCCGTAAGCCATCCCGTTATACCTGGTACAGGCGCGAAGATTCTGAGCGAGCTGGCCGGAATTAGCAGCGCCGAGCTTCCTATCACGTACGCCTACCGCTCACAAGGCGTGTACGGATCGGCAGGGGGGGCGGGGCAATGGATTTTGAATTGGCAACGCAGCTTGGATACCAACTTTCCGACGTACCTACCGCTACAAGTCACGTCGCAGCGAGAGAGTGGAGTCGGATTTGCCTTCAAGAATAATGGCACGGTGTGGTCGGCAGACGGGACGCGCGACACGCTTAAACAGATCACCGACACTACCGGTAAGCCTAGTGGCTGGCAGTACATTGCTTTTGACACGAACACCGTCGAGACCTATGACGTAGGCGGCAAGCTGCAATCGGTGCGTGATCGAAACGGCCGCGCTACGACGCTTACGTACAACTCACAGAATCGGTTGACTCGAGTCACCGCCCCCAGTGGCCGCAGCCTGACCTTTGCCTACGACCCCCAAGGCCGCGTCTCCAGCATTACCGCGCCCGATGGCGCCATCACCCAGTACGCCTACAACGCGAACGGCATGCTGACCACCGTCACGTGGCCAGACAACACCACGCGGCAGACCTCGCCGATGGTCTGCGTTGGATCCGGATTGGTGGTCCCCGCATTGACGAACAGAACATCGAACGTCCGGCCGGACAGTCGTTCGCGCAGGGCCTGGATCTGCTCGGGCTGCGTGATGTCCAGCGTTTCGATGGCGACCCTGTCCGGATGCGCATTGGCGAGATCGTGCAAGAGCGTCCGGTCGTTGCCGGCGCGGACCGTGCCCACGACATTCCATCCCTTCTTGAGAAACTCGGCCGCCATGGCATAACCAAGGCCCCGTGAGGCGCCGATCAGCAAAACGGTGGGCGTGTGGATGGGAGCGTTGGGCAAGGCATTCTCCGTTGTGCGCAGGGGATGCTGCGTATTGTCAGAAGAGCCCGCGTTTTGCACCAGACGCCTGGCCGACAATCCACGATTGCACCAGACGCCATGGCTGGATGCGTTTTCGATTATTCTGGCCGCATGTCACGCGTCGATCTCAACCTCCTGCCCGCGCTGGATGCATTGCTCAGTGAACGTAGCGTCACCGGTGCGGCCCGGCGTCTGAATCTCAGCGTCTCCGCTATGAGCCGCACACTTTCGCGCCTGCGCATCGCGACGGGCGATCGCTTGCTGTTGCAAGCTGGCCGCGCGCTGGTGCTGACGCCTTACGCCGAGCAACTGAGCCTGCGTATTCCCGCACTGGCCCGTGAAGCGGAGGCGGCGCTCAGCCGTGCTGAACATCGGTTCGACGTGGCCACCCTTGAGCAATGCTTCACCGTGCGCGCGGGTGAAGGCTTCGTCGATCTGCTTGGCGCGGCCTTGATGGATCGCATCCAACGCGCGGCGCCCGGCGTGCAAGTTCGCTTCACGCCCAAGCCGGACTGGAACGCGCAGCCGTTGCGGGACGGCGCAATTGATCTGGAGATCGGTATTGTCCGCACGGCTGCCCCTGAGGTCCGTACACGGCCGCTTTTCCGCGATCGCTATGTCGGGGTGTGCCGCATGGGCCATCCTCTCCTGGGCGATGCTCGCATCCGCCTGAAGCAATGGGCCGCATGTGGCCACGTCATGGTTTCGCGTACAGGGCAAACGGAAAATGCGATCGACGTGGCACTGGAGCCGCCAAACCTTCGGCGGAAGGTGGCAATCGTGGTGCCGTCCTATATGAGCGCTATGCAACTGGCCCGCCATTCGGACTTACTGGCCGCCGTTCCGTATTCCTGCTTGGGTAATGCCTTTGTAACGGATTACGCGGCTACCAACGGGCTGCAGTATTTCGAGCTGCCGCTGGCCGTACCGGCTTTCACCGTTTCAGAGATCTGGCATCCGCGCCTCGATCACGATCCGGCGCATCAATGGTTTCGCACTGAAGTGCTAGAGCTTTGCCGGGCGGCATATCCGCAGAATCCTCCGCAACATGCGCGCTGACGGCAGGTAGGCTGTTATTGCTGAATAGTTGGCGGAACCTGCGCGTCGTAGCGGGCTGGTTTGCCGGCGGGGCGGCACTGGTATCGCCTTGGTTGGATGACGCGCGGGCCGACTGGAGCAATTGCGGTATTGCCGTCTTCTCAGGCTGTCGTGGAGAACAGGCCTCCCGAGCTCTTGCCTTCCGCTTGCTGCGCCTGGGCAAGTTGGCCTATTGCAGTTTCAAGTGCCGCGGATACCGAGCTTGCTTCCGTCGACAGCGCCTGAAGTTTGGCAGCTGCCTCCTTGTCGATGGTGGCCTGTTTCGATTCGGCTTCCATCTGCCGCTGCAACGCTGAAAGCCGCTGCCGCAGCGCGTTGATCTGCGCTTTCAACTGCTTGACCACGGGGCTGTCGCTTGACGCCCCTGCGTCGCCCGATGATGGATTCAGGCCAGTCGATGATCGCGTTTCGTCGGTGTTCGAGCCGATGTCGTTGCCTTTCGACGCGGATGGGGATGCCGCTTCATTTCCAACTGAAACGCGGGATGGACGGCTCGCCGCAGGCGGCAGCGCGTTGGTCGTGAGAGGGGGATCGACTCGCATAGCTGATTCTTTTTGTTTGAATGTCGGCAAACCGGGGATGTGCTCGCCGCTCTACATCGGAATCTTTTTCGGCACGTTCGCTTGGAACTTGAAGAGGCACGCAGGGGGGCTGTGTGCCTGGAGGAGAGGGGGAAGGGCAGCATTGAACGGCTGAAGGCGGCAGGTCGCGCGGTCGACTCTTATATAAGATATAAGACATTTGACCGTGTGGGGTATTGCGATTAGAATCGCGCCCAAGCGGCGCCCGGACCAGCCTCGGGGTGCCTGAAAAGATTCCCCTGTAACGTCATCTCAGCAGGTCTCCCATGCTTGAAAACTTTCGCGCTCACGTGGCCGCCCGCGCCGCGCTCGGTATTCCTCCCCTGCCGTTGACGGCTCAGCAGACCGCCGAACTGGTCGAACTGCTGACGAACCCGCCCGCGGGTGAAGAGCAAACGCTGCTCGACCTGATCACCCATCGCGTACCCGCTGGCGTGGACGAAGCCGCCCGCGTGAAAGCAGGCTTCCTGGCTGCTGTCGCCAAGGGTGAGACCGCTTGCGCGCTGATTTCGCGTGCCCGCGCCACCGAACTGCTCGGCACGATGCTGGGCGGCTACAACATCCAGCCGCTGATCGAGCTCCTGTCTGACGCCGAAGTCGGCGCCACCGCCGCAGAGGCGCTGAAGAAAACGCTGCTGATGTTCGACCAGTTCCATGATGTGAAGGAACTCGCGGACAAGGGCAACGTGCACGCAAAGGCTGTGCTGCAGAGCTGGGCCGACGCCGAATGGTTCACGAGCCGTCCGGAAGTGCCGGAAAGCCTGACCATCACCGTGTTCAAGGTGACGGGCGAAACCAACACCGACGACCTGTCGCCGGCACCGGACGCCACCACCCGCCCGGACATCCCGATGCACGCGCTGGCGATGCTGAAGAACGCGCGCCCCGGCATCACGCCGGAAGAAGACGGCAAGCGCGGCCCGGTCAAGTTCATCGAGTCGCTTAAGGAAAAGGGCCACCTGGTCGCCTACGTGGGCGACGTGGTCGGCACCGGTTCCTCGCGCAAGTCGGCCACTAACTCGGTGCTGTGGTTCACGGGCGAAGATATCCCCTACGTTCCGAACAAGCGTTTCGGCGGCGTATGCCTGGGCGGCAAGATCGCTCCGATCTTCTACAACACGATGGAAGATGCCGGCGCGCTGCCGATCGAACTCGACGTGTCGCAGATGGAAATGGGCGACGTGGTTGAACTGCGCCCGTACGAAGGCAAGGCGCTGAAGGACGGCAAGGTGATCGCCGAATTCCAGGTCAAGTCGGACGTGCTGTTCGACGAAGTGCGCGCCGGTGGCCGCATTCCGCTGATCATCGGCCGCGGCCTGACCGCCAAGGCGCGTGAAGCGCTGGGCCTGGCCCCGACCGATCTGTTCCGCCTGCCGATGGACCCG